>ERZ860023.849-NODE-849-length-15273-cov-2.569392_pt1 | contig 15273 bp, 12 predicted proteins | sample MGYA00509983_ERZ860023 | MGnify/ENA primary metagenome ERZ860023 (study PRJEB30046, sample SAMN00715180) | human gut metagenome | study: EMG produced TPA metagenomics assembly of the A metagenome-wide association study of gut microbiota in type 2...
TTTCGTCATTCTTCTGCTGACGGCTGTGCTGGCGCTGACTATGCCGCTGTCGGCTCTGGCCGCGGGACAGATCGAGGTCACAGAGGACATTTCCGTCTCGGATGACTACGACTGGACCCGCTTCAAGGGCCAGAATGTCACCCTGAACGTCTACAACTGGGGCGAGTATATCTCCAACGGTTCCGACGACAGTGTGGACGTGGTGGCGGCCTTTGAAAAGCTGACCGGCATCAAGGTCAACTATACCACCTTCGACTCCAACGAGTCCCTCTACGCCAAGCTCAAGTCCGGCGCGGCCAACTACGATGTCATCATCCCGTCGGACTACATGGTCGCCAAGATGATAAGCGAAGGGATGCTGATGCCGCTGGACTACAGCAACATCCCGAACTTCCAGAACATCGACGAGGAGTACCGCAACGGGGACTATGACCCCGAGAATGCCTACACCGTGCCTTACACCCTCTGCACCACTGGCATCATCTACAATACAAAGATGGTAGACGAGGCCCCCACCAGCTGGGCAGACCTGTGGGACGAGAAGTATGCAGGCAATATCCTGATGTTCAATAACAGCCGCGACGCCTACGCCATCGGTGCGTTCAAGAGCGGCAGCAGCGTCAACCCCCAGACCACGGAGGAAGTGGACGCGGTGGTGGACGAGCTGAAAGCCCAGAAGCCTCTGGTGCAGGCCTATGTCATGGACGAGATCTTCGATAAGATGATCGGCAGCGAGGCGGCCGTCGGCGTCTACTACTCCGGCGACGCCATCACCATGATCGACGACAACCCCGACCTGGCCTGGGTATTCCCTGAGGAGGGAACGGTGCTGTCGGTGGACAGCATGGCCATCCCCGCCACCAGTGAGCACGAGGAAGCTGCAGAGATGTTCATCAACTTCATGTGTGAACCGGACGTCGGCAAGGCCAATATCGAGTATATCGGCTACACCACCCCTATGCACTGTGTGTGGGATATTCTGGATGAAGACCTCAAGTACAGCGAGATCGCGTACCCCTCCGAGGACATTGCGGCCAAAGAAGAGGTGTTCACTGCCCTGAGCGATGAGGTCAACAGCGAGCTGGACGTGAAGTGGAGCGAGATGAAGAGCTACGACGAGGGCGGCAGCGGGTATCTGTTCCTGATGCTGCTGGCGGCGATGCTGGCTCTGGCCTGCTTCAATATCTGGCGCAAGGTGCGCAGGAAAACGCGCAATATGTATTGAACCTGAGGGGGCTGTGCGGAGGCGTACAGTCCCTTTTTATAAGGAAAGGGAAAGAATATGAGTGAATACAGAAGCTATACGGAGCAGATAACCGTACTGGACGGCGACAGCGACTTCGCCGCTGCCTGAAGCCCAGCGCTCTGTTCCGGTATGTGGAGCAGGTGTCGGCAGACCATGCCCGGGCTTACGGCATGGACCACGCCTTTTTCAGGGAGCGCCGCAGCGCATTCCTCGTGGGCAAGCAGGCCCTCAGGGTCTGGCGGATGCCGGGCCGTGCGGAGAAGATCAACCTGACCACGGCCTGTGAGGCGTTCAAGAAAGGCACGATGAAACGGCTGACCACCATCACCAGCGAAACAGGGGAGAAGCTGGCCCTCGTGGACTGCCGCTGGATGATCGTGGACACTGAGGCAGGGCGCATCCTGCGCACCCCCGGCTGGACGATGCCGGACTTCCAGAACGACGACCTGCCCGAAGAACTGCCCCAGATCGTCCACAAGAGCCAGCCGCTGACGGCGGCAGGGGAGCGCCGCGCCAGCTATTCCATGTGTGACCTCAACGGCCATATCAACAACTCCCTCTATCTGGACATCGCCTGCGACGCTCTGCCGCAGGAGGTCGTGGAGGCTGCGCCGCTGTCCTTCGCTTCCATCAAGTACCACCGTGAAGTGCCGATGGGCCAGACCGTGCAGGTGTTCTATGCCCCCTCAGGAAACGGCTGGTATCTGCTGGGCCGGAGGGAGGAGCACGCAGCCTTTGAGTGCTATCTGGAATTCGGAAGCTCTGTCACAGAATCTTTACAAAAATAATTACAAAGAAATTACAAAAAACTATTGCAAAAGTCCTTCAAAAGAGTTACAATATGGTTACAGAGAGGGCAAGACCCTTCTGGATCATGAAATCTTTTTCTTCTTGTTTTTTGGAATATCGGGTGTCCGCCATCCTCCTCCGGCTGTTCTCCTTCGCAGCTGCCGGCCGACACCGCACAGGCGATATTCCGCTTCGTGTGCAAAAGAGTCCGTCTGGTTTCAGACGGGCTTTTTTGCGTCCGAAAATCCGGAAAAATCGGCCCACAGCAAGGGAAAGTATGACCTTAGGTCAATTTGCCTGTTTTTCTGCAAAGGACATTTATAAAGTTTGGCGGGGCAGGGGTTTGTATTCCGCGTGGGTTTGTGGTAAAGTATATACAATCAATTCCTAAGTCGAAAACATGAAATTGTTTTGATGTTGTTTGATATGATCCGCTGCGGATGCGTTAAGAGAAAAGGAGTTTGAATATGGCTTATTTTTACGAAGAACCCTCCCGTACCTTTGGCGAGTACCTGCTGGTGCCGGGCTACTCTTCTGCTGAGAATGTCCCCACGGCTGTCAGCCTCAAGACCCCGCTGGTCAAGTACCGCAAGGGCGAGGAGAACTGCCCGCTGGAAATGAATATCCCCATGATCAGCGCCATCATGCAGTCTGTCTCCGGCGATAAGCTGGCCATCGCGCTGGCCCGCCAGGGCGGCGTCTCCTTCATCTACGGCTCCCAGAGCATCGAGAACGAGGCCGCTATGGTCCGCCGCGTCAAGAGCTTCAAGGCCGGTTACGTTGTTTCCGACTCCAACCTGGCCCCCACTGCCACCCTGCACGATGTGCTGGAGCTGAAAGCCCGCACCGGTCACTCCACTATCGCCATCACTGCTGACGGCACTCCTAACGGCAAGCTGCTGGGCATCGTGGCCTCCCGCGATTACCGCGTCAACCACACCCCCGATGACGCTCCTGTCACCACCTTCATGACCCCCATCGAGAAGCTGGTCACTGCCCCGGAGAACACCTCCCTGCACGACTGCAACAACATCATCTGGGACAACAAGATCAACACCCTGCCTCTGGTGGATGCCGAGGGCAACCTGAAGTATATCGTCTTCCGCAAGGACTACGATTCCCACAAGAAGAATGCCAACGAGCTGCTGGACAAGAACAAGAGCTATGTCGTCGGTGCCGGCATCAACACCCGCGACTACGCCCAGCGCGTGCCTGCTCTGGTGGAGGCCGGTGTGGATGTCCTCTGCATCGACTCCTCTGAGGGCTACTCCGAGTGGCAGAGCCGCACCATCGGCTGGATCCGTGAGCACTACGGCGACACCGTGAAGGTGGGCGCAGGTAATGTCGTGGATGCCGAGGGCTTCCGCTTTCTCGCAAAGGCTGGCGCTGATTTCGTGAAGATCGGCATCGGCGGCGGTTCCATCTGCATCACCCGTGAGACCAAGGCATTGGCCGCGGTCAGGCTACTGCCGTCATCGAGGTCGCCAAGGCCCGTGACGAGTACTTCAAGGAGACCGGCATCTATGTGCCCATCTGCTCCGACGGCGGCATCGTCCACGACTACCACATCACCCTTGCACTGGCTATGGGCGCTGACTTCGTCATGCTGGGCCGCTACTTCGCCCGCTTCGACGAGAGCCCCACGAACAAGGTCCGCATCAATGGCCAGTATATGAAGGAGTACTGGGGCGAAGGCTCCAACCGCGCCCGCAACTGGCAGCGCTATGACCTCGGCGGCTCCACCAAGCTGAGCTTCGAGGAAGGTGTGGACAGCTATGTTCCTTACGCCGGTCCGCTGGCCGACGGCGTCCAGACCACCCTGTACAAGGTCAAGAGCACCATGTGCAACTGCGGCGCACTCTCCATCCCCGAACTGCAGCAGAAGGCCAAGCTGACCGTCGTTTCCTCCACCTCCATCGTGGAGGGCGGCAGCCACGACGTCGTGCTGAAGAATGCGACCCCGAACATCATCAACGGCTGAATCTGAAATATCAAAGCACCCGCAGCACGGAAAGGCGCTGCGGGTGCTTTTTGCATATCCGGACGGCATCGATGCCCGTGATTTATCCGAGGACAGAAGAGCACTGCCGGAGGTGCTGGTAAAGATTCCGCAAAAATCATTTTTCTTTCTGTCGTCATTTTTTGCCAAAACCTCTTGCGTCTGCCTGCCAAAGATGCTATAGTGGTACAAACGTCCTGTCATGACAGGGTAAAACGCGCGGCAGCGCAGAGTTTGTTTAGCTGCACCCGCCGCAGGGGTGCGCGGAAAAAAGAGAGGAAACTTTTCATGAGCGAGATCAAAGTTGTGCCGTATATCCCGGATGAGGACTACGACAATCCGGCAATGGTCGTTGATTTTTACGAATTCACTATGGCCAACTGCCTGTTTCTGAACGGCTTTAAGGATACGACCCTTGTGTTTGATATGTTCTTCCGCAAGAACCCGGATAACCAGGGTTACTCCATCAGCGCCGGCCAGCGCAAGCTGACCCGTTTCCTGCTGAACTACCACTTCAATGAGCAGGATGTCCACTGGCTGCGCACCAAGGGCATGAGTGAGGAGTTCTGCGAGTATCTGCGCAATTACCGCTGGAAGGGCGATATGTACGCTCTGCCCGAAGGCACGGTCTGCTACCCCCATGTGCAGATGGTGCGCATCGAGTGCGACCTCGTGGGCGCTATCCTCATCGAGACCTACCTGCTCCAGACCATGAACTTCCACAGCCTCATCGCCACCAAGGCCACCCGCATCACCGGCCTCAACACTCACACCCCCCGCAGCGTCATGGAGTTCGGCACCCGCCGCGCACAGGGCGAGAGCGCAGGCAACGACGGCGCTTATGCTGCCGTTCTGGGCGGCTGCATCGGCACGGCCAACTGTCTGGCCGAGATGAAGTACGGCTCTGAGGTCAAGGCTGTGGGTACTGTGGCCCACAGCTTCATCGAGTTCTTCCCGACCGAGTTCGATGCCTTCAAGGCCTTCGCCGATACCTACCCGGATTCCGTCAGCCTGCTGCTGGATACCTACAACATCATGGAGAGCGGTCTGCCCAACCTCATCAAGCTGGACGACTACCTCATTGAGAAATATCCTGATGACCCCAACCGCCGCGTCAAGAGCGCCCGCATCGATTCCGGCGACCTGGCCCGAGGCTCCAAGCGCCTGCGCAAGGCACTGGATGCAGCAGGGAAGTCCTACATCAAGCTGGTGGCCTCCAACGGTCTGGACGAGAAGAAGATCGCCAACATGGAGCTGTACGAGCACGCACACTTCGACTCCTACGGCGTGGGCGAGAACCTCATCACCTCGGCTTCGGACCCTGTGTTCGGCGGCGTGTACAAGCTGGTGGCGGTCAAGCGCCCCGACGGCAGCTATCAGCCCAAGATGAAGTGCTCCGACTCCGCCAGCAAGGCCATCATCCCCGGCAAGAAGATGCCGTGGCGTCTCTACGATGAGAACGGCCAGGCGCAGTGCGACCTCATCGCCATGGACGGCGAGGTCATCGAGGCAGGCAAGCCGGTCACGATGGTCAACCTTGACTCCGATGCCATCGAGCGCACCGTCACCATCGTTCCCGCCCGCGTCAGGCAGCTGCTGGTGCCGCATATCCTGAACGGTGAGCTGGCCATCGAGCTGCCCTCCATTGCGGAGAAAAAAGCCTATATCGTCAAGCAGCTCACCGAGGAGACCTGGGAGAGCGAGCTGCGCATCGAGATGCCTCACAAGCACTACGTCAACATGACCCCTGCTGTGGCTGAGTGCCGCTCCAAGATGTACGCAGAGCTGCACGGCGGCAAAGTGTAAACTTGACAAAACAGCATTTCTATTGTATTATATGAGCTGTTGCTCGCAGGATCGTGAGCGGCAGCTCATTCAGAAGCCACTGTGGTGAAATTGGCAGACACGAGGGACTTAAAATCCCTTTCTGGAGACAGAGTGCGGGTTCAAGCCCCGCCGGTGGCATGGAGAAGCCCCGGTAAGTGCAGAAATGCATTTACCGGGGCTTTTTTGCGTATTATAGCAATTCAGCTTTTTAATGCAACAGCAACAGCGCTGAATTGCATATCGCAGATATGCTGTTATCAGGCTGCGTTATTTTCTTGACTTGCGATAAAACGGGAAGGAAACGATACCGCCGACCGGTATGTGACTCGTCCAAGGGGGTATTTTATTACTCTTCGTTGAATGCTTCTTCCTGCGCATGGAACCGCTCGAGGAAGCTGTGCTCCACACCCTCGGACTTGTAGCCGGGCATGGTATCCAGCGCCACTGCGTGGATGCTGCGGAAGATGCTGTTCTCGATATTGGGGTTATCCCGCTTGAGGCGGCGGAGCAAAATTTTCGTCTCCTGCCGCTTGGAGCCACCGCCGCCGTTGTCGCACATGGTGCAGTTTTCGGTAAAACGGCAGGCGCACTGGATGAATTCCAGCTCATTGTAGCGCTTCCACGCCAGAATATCTTCCTCGCGGATGCAGTACATCGGGCGGATGAGGGTCATGCCGGGGAAGCTGGTGCTGTGGAGCATGGGCGGCATGGCCTGCAGCTGGGAGCCGTAGAACATACTCATAACGGTCGTCTCGATGACGTCGTTGAAGTGGTGGCCCAGTGCGATTTTATTGCAGCCCAGCTCCTTGGCCTTGCTGTAGAGGTGGCCGCGGCGCATCCGGGCGCAGAGATAGCAGGGGTTCTTGTCGGTGTTGTTGGCCACAGAGAAGATGTTGCTCTCGAAGATGGTCACAGGGATGTGGAGCAGCTCGGCGTTGGACTCGATCTTCTGGCGGTTGATCTCGTTGTAGCCGGGGTCCATCACCAGGAAGACCAGCTCGAACGGCACATCGCTGTGGCGCTGAAGCTCCTGCATCAGCTTTGCCATCAGCATCGAGTCTTTGCCACCCGAGATGCAGACGGCGATCTTATCCCCGGCCTTGATGAGCTCGTAGCGCTTGACCGCTACGATGAAGGGGGTCCACAACTCCTTGCGGTATTTTTTGATGATGCTCCGCTCAATGAGCTGGTAAGGTTCCATTTCGCGTTTCATGGCTCTGTCCTTTCTTTTTTCTCACAGCTGGGTCAGCCGGGTGTAGCAGGCGTCAAAGGCGCGGAGAAAGCCGTCCAGCTCCTCCTGCGTGGTCAGGTGGCTCAGACTGATGCGCCACGAGGAGAGGGCATTCTTCCGGTCGCGGCTGACGGCGAACACCGCCCGGGAGGGCAGGCCGTCCGACGAGCAGGCCGACTTGACCGAGACGCAGACGCCCTCCGCGTCCAGCTCCCGCTGGAACACGGTGCCTTTGACATTCTCAACGCTCAGGTTCAGGATGTGGGGGATGGCACTCTCCGGGCTGTTGATGCGGACTTTTGGGTACTTGCTCAGAGCGGTGCGGAGATACAGGTTTGCCTCTTTCACCCGGGCAGAACGCTCTGGCAGCTCATTTACCGCAGAGCTCAGCGCCGTCTCGAGGGAAGCCGCCAGAGCCACCGTAGGCGTACCGCTGCGGTAGATGGTGGTGCTTTCGCCGCCGTGGATGAGAGGCTCAAGCGCCAGCCGCCGCCGCTTGAGCAGCAGGCCGATGCCGTTCAGGCCGTAGAACTTGTGGGCCGTCAGGCTCATGGTGTCCACGCCCTCGAAGGAGACGGGGATCTTGCCCACGGCCTGGGTGGCGTCTACGTGCAGGTGGCAGTTGGGCCATGCCTGCAAAATTTCCGAAATTTCTTTCACCGGCTGCACGACGCCCAGCTCACTGTCCACCAGCGTCACCGCCACAGCGATGGTGTCGGGGCGGAGAAGCTCTTTCAGGTGCTCGAGGTCGATGGTGCCGTCCCGCCTGATGTCCACGAGGTCGATTTCATAGCCCTGCTCCTGCAGAGCGGTCAGGGTGCCGCTGACGGACGAGTGTTCCAGCGGGGTGGAGATGATGTGCTTGCCCAGATGGCGGGAGAGTTTTGCCAGCCCCTTGAGGGCGAAGTTGTTGGCCTCGCTGGCTCCCGAGGTATAGATGACCTCGGCGGGCTGTGCGCTCAGCAGCCCCGCGATGGTCTGGGTGGCGTGGTCAATGACCCGTTTTGCGTCCCGGCCTGCCTGATGGCGGGAGTTCGCGTTGCCGGGGCAGCTGCGCTCTACCTCACAAAAACGCTCCAGCACCCGGGAGTCTGCGGGGGTGTTGGCCGAATAATCCAGATATATCATAAGTGTCCTTCTATAATAAGTGGTACAACTGCTGTCGTTTCGGATGCCGTCGGCCCAGTGACCAACTGCGGCAATAGGTTATATTATAGTGCGGAATGCGGCATATTTCAAGGCCGTACGGCCTCCGCCGACAGAAAATCGCCGCAAAATACAGGAAAAAGGTTGTCAGCGTCCTTCTTTTATGCTATACTATGCCGAAGAATGAAAGGAAAGGGGAGAGCGGGATGCTGAAAAAGAAATCGTCTTTTGCATGCATCGGCTGTATTTTCCGTTTCCGATTTGGTCCCGATTTTTGAGGCATTGCCGCTTTCCCGCGGTAGTGCCTCTTTTTTTGGGCCGCAGATAGAAGGAGGAAATAATGAGTCAGAATATCGATTATTCCAAGGGCATTTACGATGCCCGCCAGCTGGGTGCCGGACGGATGCTGATCCTGGGCGTCCAGCACATGTTCGCCATGTTCGGTGCCACCGTGCTGGTCCCCCTGCTCACCGGTCTGAGCGTTTCGACCACCCTGCTCTGCGCAGGTCTGGGTACGCTGCTGTTCCACTTTATCACCAAGGGCAAGGTCCCGGCCTTCCTCGGCTCGTCCTTTGCTTATCTGGGCGGCTTCTCCATCGTGGCTCCCATGCTGGCTGATGCCGATGGCAACCTGACCGTTGCCAACACCAAGATGCTGCCCTACGCCTGCGCAGGCGTGGCCTTCTCGGGTCTGGTCTATCTGGCCGTCAGCCTGCTCATCTCCACCTTCGGCATCCGGCGCATCATGCGCTTCTTCCCGCCGGTGGTCACAGGCCCCATCATCATCGCCATCGGCCTCATCCTCGCCCCCTCGGCCATCAGCAACTGTCAGGCAAACTGGCTGCTGGCCTTTGTGGCTCTGGGCACGGTCATCGTCTGCAACATCTGGGGCAAGGGCATGGTCAAGATCCTGCCCATCCTGATCGGCGTTCTCGTCTCCTACGCAGTGGCCCTTGTGACCGGTGCCGTGGACTTTGAACGCATTGCCTCCGCCGCATGGTTCGGCATCCCTCTCCACAAGGAAGCCATGGGCCTCTTTGCCATCGACGGCAGCCCCGAGTTCATCAGCGCCCTGTTCACCATCATCCCCATCGCTCTGGCTACCATGATGGAGCACGTCGGTGACATCGCCGCCATCAGCGCCACCGTCGGCCACAACTACATCAACGACCCCGGCCTGAACCGGACCCTGATGGGCGACGGCCTCGCCACCACGCTGGCCGGCCTGCTGGGCGGCCCGGCCAACACCACCTACGGTGAGAACACCGGCGTCCTCGCACTGAGCAAAATTTACGACCCCCTCGTCATCCGCATCGCCGCTGTGCTGGCCATCATCCTGAGCTTCAGCCCCAAGTTTGAGGCCGTCATCAACACCATCCCCACCGGCATCATCGGCGGTATCAGCTTCGTGCTCTACGGCATGATCTCCGCCATCGGTGTCCGCAACGTGGTCGAGAACCGGGTGGACTTCACCAACAGCCGCAACCTCATCATCGCCGCTGTCATTCTGGTGTCTGCTCTGGGCTTCAACTCGGTGGGCGGCCTGACCTTCGCGGTCGCCGGTGTGTCCATCAACCTGTCCGGTCTGGCCATCGCTGCTATCGTGGGCATCCTGCTCAACGCCATCCTCCCCGGCAACGATTACGAGTTCGACTCTGCCGATGGTGCCGACGCTCCTTCCAGCGGCAATCTGCAGGTCTGACCTCGACAGGGAAGCCCCTTCTTCGGCAGAAGTGACAGCTTTTTGAGGTGTTCTTTGGACAATATGCGAGACTTCAAAATAAATGAGAATAATTCTTAAAATAAGCCTTGACTAACTAGGAACCATTCGCTATAATAGAGTCAGAAACAAGGTCTGCTGTACCAGAGCAGACCCCTAAAAAAGAACAAACCAAATGGAGGATAAATCTTATGAAGAAGTACGTTTGCACCGTCTGTGGCTACATCGCTGAAGGCACCATCCCCGAGCAGTGCCCCGTCTGCAAGGCTCCCGCTTCCGCATTCGTCGAGAAGACCGGCAACACCTACGTCACCGAGCACGTTGTGGGCATCGGCAAGGCTGAGGGCGTTCCTCAGGAGATCGTCGATGGTCTGCGCGCCAACTTCGAGGGCGAGTGCAGCGAGGTCGGCATGTACCTGGCAATGGCCCGCGTGGCTGAGCGTGAGGGCTACCCCGAGATCGCCGAGGCTTACAAGCGCTATGCCTACGAGGAGGCAGACCATGCTTCCCGTTTCGCCGAGCTGCTGGGCGAGGTCGTCACCGACAGCACCAAGAAGAACCTGATGATGCGTGCAGAGGCCGAGTGCGGCGCCTGCTCCGGCAAGATGGACCTGGCCAAGAAGGCTAAGGCTCTGAACCTCGACGCTATCCACGACACCGTCCACGAGATGGCAAAGGATGAGGCCCGTCATGGCCGTGGCTTCGAGGGCCTGCTGAAGCGCTACTTCAACACGGAAGTCTGAGCAAGGGTACTCCAGTCATTGTAATACGCCGCCCCGGCGTGCAGTTTGCAGCTGCTGCCGGGGCGGCTTTTTTGTGGTAAAGTATTTACAAAAGTCTTCGCAGTCGTTCCAGCTCTTCTGCGGTATCTGCATCTTCCAGCTCTTCCTGCCGTGCCGCATATACCGCCCGCACAGACTCCGGATGCCGGCGGATGACCACGCCGCCGCCCTTGCCCTCGGGCAGGGAACACAGAGCGCCGAAATAACTGCTTCCGAACAGAACGGGACTTCCCAGCCGCTCCGTGCCGTCCTCGGCACGAAAGCCCAGCCGGAGGATGGCCCGTTCTTTTTCGTCCAGCGCTGAGAGATCGCGCACCATCGCCTCGAGGCTTTCTTTCCGCAAGAGCGGCTGATCCCCGGGCAGGAAGATGCATCCCGCAAGGCCGGGCAGCTCCGAAAGCAGCGCTTCGAGGCCGAGCGCACCGTGTCGTTCCGGCCCGGCAGGCTGTGAAGGATGGTTTTCACGCCCGCCTCCCGGGCAATCGCGGCCACTTCCGGTGAGCGGGTCACCACCACCCGGGCCGCGAGGGCGGGCGTCTCTGCTGCGTCCAGCGCCCGGAGGATGAGGGGCGCACCGCCGAAGTCGGCCAGCAGCTTATTGGAGCCGAACCGCACCGCCCGCCCCGACGCCATGATGACGCAGCCCACCGCCGCGTTTTCTGTGTACTCCATCCCGCAGACCTCCCGAAATTTCCGTTGTTGTTCGTTGCCGAATTGATGCTTTCTGACGGTAGTATTATAGCGGATTTTATGATAAAATAAAAGAAAAAGGTCACAGGAAAAAGAGAGGATACTGCATATGATGACCATTCGGGAATACAAGCGGGCTGAAAGCCTCGAGGAGGCTTGGCAGCTCAACCAAAAGCGCCCCAACCGTGTCCTCGGCGGCATGATATGGCTCAAGATGGAGAATATCAATGTCGGCACGGCCATCGACCTGTCGGGCCTCGGCCTCGACACCATCGAGGAGACGGACGAGGGCTTTTCCATCGGAGCGATGGTGACGCTGCGCCAGCTCGAGCTGCACCCCGGCCTCGCCGCCTATACGGACGGTGCCGTGCGGGAGTCGGTGCGCCACATCGTGGGCGTCCAGCTGCGCAACCTCGCCACCGTGGGCGGCAGCATTTACAGCCGTTTCGGTTTCTCCGACGTGCTCACCATGTTCCTCGCGCTGAACGCTTCCGTAGAGCTTTATAAGGGCGGCGTCGTGCCGCTTGCTGAGTACGCCCAGCGCCCCTACGACCGGGACATCCTCGTGCGTGTCCTTGTGCCGAAGGAAAACGCCCGCTTTGTCTACCAGTCGGTGCGCAACAGCCAGACGGACTTCCCGGTGCTGACCTGCGCTGCCGCAAAATTGGCGGACGGCAGCATCCGCGCCGCCATCGGTGCGCGTCCGGGCAAGGCTGTGCTCTACACCGCAGCGCCTGAGGCGGGGGAGACCGCCGAGGAATTTGCTGCCCGCTTTGCCGCCGAGGTAAAGGCCGACATCAAGACCGAAAGCAATCTTCGCGGCGGCGCCGAATACCGCCGCCATCTGGCCGGCGTGCTGACGAAACGCGCCGTCTGTCGTCTGGAAGGCTGAGGAGGACACCATGCAGATAACACTTACATTGAACGATAAAAAGCTTACCGCCGACGTGGCCCCCGACACTCTGCTCATCGACTTCGTGCGCAGCCACGGCTGTCTGAGCGTCAAGCGGGGCTGTGAGACGTCCAACTGCGGCCTCTGCACGGTCTTCCTCGACGACAAGCCGGTGCTGTCCTGCTCCGTTCTCGCGGCCCGCGCGGATGGCCATAAAGTGACCACGCTGGAGGGTCTGCAGGACGAAGCCGCCGAGTTCGGGGCTTTCATCGCGGATCAGGGCGCAGAGCAGTGCGGCTTCTGCAACCCGGGCTTCATCATGAACGCCCTCGCCCTCTTCCGGGAAAAGGAGTACCCCACCGACGAGGAAATAAAAGAGTATCTTTCCGGCAATCTCTGCCGCTGCTCTGGTTATGAGGGGCAGCTGCGGGGCATCCAGAACTTCCTCGCGTGGAAAAAGGCGAAAAAGGAGGCGGCAGAATGAACACAGTCAACAAACCCTTCCGCAAGAAGGATGCCATGCAGCTGGTGACGGGCCAGCCCGTCTATATGGACGATCTCGTCCCCGCCGACTGCCTCATCGTGAAGCTCCTGCGCTCTCCCCACGCCAACGCCATCGTGAAGAGCATCAACACCGCTGTGGCGAAGAAGGTGCCGGGCATTGAGGCCATCTTCACCTGGGAGGATGTGCCGCAGGATGCCCGCCGCTACACCCAGGCGGGCCAGACTTACCCCGAGGCCAGCCCCTATGACCGTCTTCTCATCGACCGCCACGTCCGCTTTGTGGGCGACGTGGTGGCCATCGTGGCAGGCAAAGACGATAAATGCGTCGATAAGGCGCTGAAAATGATAAAGGTCGAGTATGAGGTGCTGGAACCTGTGCTGGACTACCACACCGCAAAGGATAACCCCATCCTCGTCCATCCGGAAGACAACTGGGAGAGCCTCTGCCCTGTGGGGGGCGACAATAAGCGCAACCTCTGCGCCCACGACGAGTGCGGCAGCGGTGACATCGACGCCGTGCTGGCCGACTGCGATGTGGTCATCGACCATGTCTACCATACCAAAGCCTGCCAGCAGGCCATGATGGAGACCTTCCGCACCTATTGCAGCATCGACCTCTATGGCCGGCTGAACGTCCTGAGCTCGACACAAATCGTCTTCCACGCCCGCCGCATCATTGCAAACGCGCTCCACATCCCGAAATCCATGGTGCGTGTGACGAGCCCCGCATCGGCGGCGGCTTCGGCGCGAAGCAGACGGCTGTCTGCGAGGTCTACCCGGCCTTCGTGACCTGGAAGACCAAAAAGCCCTCGAAGCTCATCTTCACCCGGGAAGAGAGCCAGATCGCCTCCACGCCCCGCCATGAGATGGAGATCCATCTTCGCCTCGGCGCCAACAAGGATGGCCGCATCCGGGGCCTCGACCTCTACACCCTCTCCAACACCGGCGCTTATGGCGAGCACGGCCCCACGACGGTGGGACTTTCGGGACATAAATCCATCCCGCTCTATAGCAACGCTGAGGCTTTCCGCTTTACCTATGATGTGGTCTATACCAACCATATGTCGGCGGGCGCATACCGCGGCTACGGCGCGACCCAGGGCCTGTTCGCGGTGGAATCTGCTGTCAACGAGCTGGCCGCGAAGCTCCATATGGACCCCTTCAAGATCCGAGAAATGAACATCGTCCACGAGGGCGACGTCATGCCCGCCTACTACGGCGCGGTGAACACCAGCTGCACCCTCGACCGGTGCCTTGCAAAGGTCCACGAGATGATAAACTGGGACGAAAAGTACCCCCGCCGCGACATGGGCAACGGGAAGATCCGTGCCGTCGGCATGGGCATGGCGATGCAGGGCTCCGGCATCTCGGGCATGGACGTGGGCAGCGCGACCCTGAAAGTCAACGACGAGGGCTTCTACACCCTGCTCATCGGTGCCGCTGATATGGGTACCGGCTGCGACACCACGCTGGCCCAAATTGCTGCCGAGGTGATGGAATGCGGCCTCGACAATATCACGGTCTTCGGTGCGGACACTGACACCTCGCCCTACGACTCCGGCTCCTACGCGTCCAGCACCACCTACATCACCGGCAAAGCCGTCGAGAAGTGCGCGCTGAAGCTGCGGAGCCAGATCTGCAAGCTGGGCGCACAGCTGCTGGACTGCAGCGAAAATGACGTGGAATTTGACGGTAAAACGGTGTTTGCCTCGGCTGACCCGTCTAAATCTGTCTCGCTGGGTGATATTGCCACGGCTTCCATGTTCGGCCACGACATCCCGCTGGAAGTCACCGAGACCCACATGTCGCCCCTGTCGCCTCCGCCCTACATGGTGGGCGCGGCCGAGGTGGAAGTGGACACCGAGACCGGCGAAGTAAAGCTGCTGGAATTTGACGCCTGCGTGGACTGCGGCACCCCCATCAACCCGAACCTCACCCGGGTGCAGGCCGAGGGCGGCATTTTACAGGGCATCGGCATGACCCTCACCGAGAACATCACCTACGACCAGCGCGGCTGGCCCATGGAGAATTCGCTCATGCAGTATAAGATCCCCACCCGCGTGGACGTGGGCAAGATCCGGGTCGAGTTCGAGAATAGCTATGAGCCCAACGGCCCGTTTGGTGCGAAATCCATCGGTGAAGTGGTCATCAACACGCCGCTTCCCGCCATCTCGGACGCCATCTGCAACGCCATCGGCACCCGCTTCTACGAGCTGCCCATCACCCCGGAGCAGATCGCCATGGCAGTTGCAGCCAAGCACTAAAAGCAGATGCTGAACGAAAAAGAGCTTCCGTTTCTGGCAGAGAAAGGGCATACGTTTCTCTGGTAGGCGGCGGGGGCAAAACCACCCTGCTGATGCCATGGCAGACCACTGTGCCCGCAAGGGATGGCGGGTGCTTATGACTACCACCACCCACATCCGGCAACCGGCAGCCTGCTATGCACC
>ERZ860023.853-NODE-853-length-15217-cov-1.537000_pt1 | contig 15217 bp, 14 predicted proteins | sample MGYA00509983_ERZ860023 | MGnify/ENA primary metagenome ERZ860023 (study PRJEB30046, sample SAMN00715180) | human gut metagenome | study: EMG produced TPA metagenomics assembly of the A metagenome-wide association study of gut microbiota in type 2...
GGGTTAAAGCGGCTACAACGGCAATCGGTTCAGCCTTCTTATCAATAAGCGAATCCAGAATTGAAATTGCAAGAGCAGGATTTATTAAAACTATCGCTTTTGAAAGCTTAAAAGCGTCCGTTTCAATTCTGCCGGAAACTATCTCGTCTATGTCCTCAGGTCTTATTTCCTCGTTTTCACGATATGCGCAAAGCTTTTCAAGCTCATTTTCTATCATCATAGAATCAGACAGACAATATTCTGCAAGCATTTCAGCAGTTTTTTTAGAAATAGTGCATCCAAGCCTTTCAACTTTATCAATTATATATTTAATAGTCGAAGCTATCGTTTTTATTCCGCATTCGCATACTATACCCTTTTTAGAAATGCAGTCTATCAGCTTTTTGTTTTTGCCTGTAACCGATCTTTTTCCATTCTTAACATCAAATCCGGTTACATTTATCAGCAGCAGAGTAACGTCCGATATGCTTTTTATATTATTTATAAGAATATCAAGATTATCAGCCGTAAGCTCTTCGGCATTCAAATCGTTTACCATGATAGCGTTCCACTGCGCAAGCATAGGACAAATTTCCATCATATCCGAAAGAGCGCTTATATCAATATTTTTGCCGCTTATCTTGGTTACTTCATTATTCCAGTTTTTCCCTAAATGCTTCTTAAGTATAGCTCTGGAAATGTTTTCAACAGCCAATACATCTTTTCCGTATATATAATATACGCTGCATAAGTTCCCAGATTTTAAGTCTTTGATAAGCTCCGCTGAACTTAGCTCAGCCATTTTCCAGCCCCCTGTAATTCATAGTTCCGTCGCTTCTTGCCGTAAGTAAAATATTTGTTTTATACACCTTGTTTCCGGATTTTCCGTCGGTAAATTCAAACAAAAAATCCATGAATTTAACTTCAACCCTCATATTTACAATACTTACAGAATAGGCTTCATAATAGGCGTTCCAACTTGAATAATCCGAATATTTAGGAGTTTTACGGCATATTTTTGAACCATTTCTCATATACGTATCCGACGGAATAACAACATTTTTTACATTGCAAAGACTCAGCTTATCATTATATGCTGAAACAGCATGATAAGCATTATCCGTAATAATAAGATTATTTATTTCGGTGATTCCGCAGTTCTCAAGATATTTCTCTGCATATCGGCTATTTGACGCCTTTCCTGTAATATCAATTATATCCGCGGCATACCCCTTTGAAACAATTATAACGCCAACATCATTTTTTCCGAGCAGGGCAATTTTAATAACCGTCGCACTATAATAATTATAAAAAACACATGTAAAAAATAAAAGCGCCGCTGAAACCACCGCGGTAATGGCGCTGTATTTACGGCTCTTAAAAATCAGATAAGCAGAGATACAGAAAATAAGTATAATTATCATAACAGCAGGTATAAAATCACCTATAAGCTTAGTATGAGTAAACTTATTTTTACCTATAAGTCTTGAAAGATTCAAAACAATTCGGCATATAGCTCCCGATATTTTAAAAAGCAGTATAGGATTTATAAAAATCAGCATTGACGCAATCATTGCAATAAGCAGTGACAGCATGCAAAGAGGAGTTATAATCAGATTGCTAAGCGGTGCTATTGCTGAAAATTCACCGAAGCAAATTACCGACATCGGAGTAACCGCCGCAGAAACGCACAGCATATATAGAATATTATTACGCGTCTTATTTAACCTTCCGAAGGAGTTTAAGTTCCCGGTCATATAAGGACCAAATACGCCGGCTCCCAGCGCTCCGGAAACTGATAATAAAAATGACTGATTTATAATCATGAACGGATTAAAAAGAGTAAGCAGAATTACGGCGATACATACGAATTTAGTGAATCAGTATAACGGAAAAACAGCGGCGCAGAATTTACCAAAGTCATCATTACAAACGCTCTCATAATAGACGGGGACATTCCGCAGCACAGAGCGAAAAGAATCATAAATATTTCAGAAATAGCAAATTCCAAAAGCTTACTAGTGCCGAATTTACGAAGCAGGAACGTTATTAACGTGCAGAAAAGAACAATATGCAGACCGGAAACAGCAGTAACATGACCTATGCCTGTCCGGTAGAGCATGGTTTTATCATTCTGGTCAATTCCGGATTTATCACCGAAAAGCATTCCCTTGAGCATGCCGCTTTCATCTGACGGAACAGACGAGTCTATGGCTCCGCTCACATTTTCTCGAAATTTATACAGCATTTTCCGCAGAGAAAATCCTGATGTTTTCTTAATCTCCATTAAAGAAATATCGTCAGACTGGAGGTAAATTCCGTCGGACTTGTAATAATCAAGTCCGCTGAATAAATAACTATTTTCAGGCAATTCAGGAATACATTTTAAACTTATTTTATCTCCTACGTCACAGTCTGAAGCGTCGGTATAAATTATAATCTGTGCTTGCTGTAAACCGTTGATTTTCCCTTTTAAAAAATATGTGGATTTGTTTTCGGCATAATCCTTATAGTCAGTTACAACTCCGCTAAAATTTATTTCTTGTCCGGCAAAATCAATAATATTTTTATAGACCGTGCTATTATAAGCGCCGTAATAGCAGAAAGCCATAAAATATACGACAAGCATAAAAATAATGGCTTTTAGATTAAAACGGAACAATACTTTAAAAAGTAACGCGGAAATTAATGCCGCAGGAACTGCAATATACAAATGCCCGGAAAAAGCGGCTGCAATAAGTCCGGCAGCCCAAGCAGTCCCTGCATACACCATTTTACGTTTCAAGCTTATTTGAAAAACAGCGGAAGTTTTTCAAGGAAAATTATATCGTTTCTGTCCGCCGCGTCTCCTTCGGCAAGCACCGCCGATTTACATACTATATTTCCGCCTGCTCTTTCCGCAAGCTCGACAAGCGAATGCAGGGATTCTCCTGTACTGATTACATCGTCCGCAATAAGCACTCTTTTTCCCTTAAGCTCTCGCATATCATTTTCATCAAGATAAAGAGTCTGCCTTCCGTCCGTCGTAATCGACTTAACCTCGACAGCCACCGGATTTTTCATATAAAGCTTAACTGATTTTCTCGCGACTATGTACTTTTTTCCGCTCTGTCTTGAAAGCTCATAACCCAAAGGAATACCTTTGCTTTCAGCGGTAACAATTATATCGAAATCCGGTACTCTTTTTAATAGTTCCTCAGCGCACGCAATGGTCAGCTCCACATCGGAAAACATAATAAACGCGGCAATATTAAGCTTATCGTTAATCGGACAGAGCGGCAACTCTCTTTTCAGTCCGGCGATGTTAAGTGTATAATATTCCATATTTTTCCCCCATCAGTTTATACGGCGCTGTCAGCGCTCCAGCCCATTTTCTTTCCTGCCAGTACATGAAAATGAAGATGATGAACGCTTTGTCCGGCGTCATCTCCGCAGTTAGTTATAACCCTGTATCCATCTGAAAAGCCTTCCTTTTCAGCTATCTGCGCAGCGACCTCAAATATGTGAGCTACATATTCAGAATTCTGAGAGTCTATTTCAGACGCTCCTGAAATATGAATCTTCGGCACAATAAGATAGTGAACCGGGGCTACCGGTTCTATATCCTTAAACGCATACACCATGTCGTCCTCAAAAACCTTATCGCTGGGAATTTCCCCTGCAATTATCCTGCAAAATAAACAATCCATCATAAAATACCTCTGATCTATTTTAAAAATTCGTTAGTAATGCTTTCAAGAGAATTAAGCGCCTCATCAATCATATAATTTTTTCCTATGCCTGCCATTGCGCTGTCTGGACGTCCGCCGCCCTTTCCTCCTGTAATGGCTGCTATTCTCTGAATAATTTTTCCTGCATGAGCGCCTTTTTCAACTGCGCTTTTGCCGCATACGCAGTAAAGAGTACCTTTTTCATCGGTTACACCGGCAAACACGGCTACAACGTCCTGAGTCTGCTCCCTAACCTTATCTCCAAGCTGTCTGAGCATATCCGGCTTCGTTCCATTGAGCATTGCAGATATAATCTTTATACCGTTAATTTCCTTAGCGTCCTTGAACATATCTCCGAGCTGATTACCGGCAAGCTGCTGACTAAGCTTCTGTATCTGCTTATCCTTTTCCTTCAGCTCTTCCGTTAAGGTTCTACAGCGTTCGGCAAGCTTAGCCGGATTAGCAATTTTAAGTACCGCTGAAACCTCGGATAAGGTACTCCTGAATCCATTCATAAGCTCAAGCACTCCGTTGCCTGTAACAGCTTCGATTCGTCTGATTCCGGACGCTACTGAATTTTCAGAAACAATCTTAAAAAGACCTATATTTGATGTATTCTTCACATGCGTTCCGCCGCAAAATTCAATAGATTCTCCTCCTATATTCACAACTCTTACAATATCCCCGTATTTCTCGCCGAAAAGAGCCGTTGCTCCGAGCTTTTTTGCCTCGTCTATCGGCATTTCCTTTGTAACCACTTCAATACTGTGGAGAATTTCATCGTTGACTATATTTTCAATCCTAAACAGTTCTTCAGCAGTAACGGCGCTGAAATGCGAAAAGTCAAATCTGCATCTTTCAGCGTTTACAAGCTGTCCCGCCTGATGTACGTGTTCTCCAAGCACCTTTCGTAAGGCTGCCTGCAAAAGATGTGCAGCAGTATGATTTCTTGCCGCAGACATTCTTTTTTCAACGTCAATTTCCGCAAAGATCATATCATTTTTATTAAGATTTCCCTGCTCAACCGTACCGAAATGAAGAAAATGTCCGCTTTCAGTTTTAGTTGTATTGTAAACTGAAAACGACGCTCCTTCAGCGCTCAGCTCTCCGGTGTCGGCAGCCTGTCCACCGCTTTCAGCATAAAACGGCGTGCTGTCTAAAATAACTACAGCTTCCTGTCCCTCAGAGACGCTTTCAGACGGCTTGCCGTCGACAAAAATCTCAAGTATTCTTGCGTCCTGCTTAAATCTAGTATAACCGGTAAACTCAGTAGCCGGAACTTCTATGAACGCGGCGTTGTCATCGTTCCACGAGGTTTTAATCTTTGAAGCACGGTCGCTTCTTGCCTTCCGCTTCTGCTCTTCCATGCATTCCCTGAAACGTTCCTCATCTACAGAAATACCCTTTTCGGCTGCAATTTCCTTAGTAAGATCAAGAGGAAAACCGTAGGTATCACTTAACTTAAAGGCGTCGTCCCCTGACAATACGTTCTTAATTTCATTCGCGGAAATTTTATCAATAAAATGATTCAAAAGCTCCGTTCCCTTATCAATTGTCTTTGCAAAGCTTTCCTCTTCATGCTTTATAATAGTTTTTATAAGCTCGCGCTTTTCTTCAAGCTCCGGATAAGCCGTTTTATTTTCATCAATTACAGTATCGCATACCTTATACAAAAAAGGATCGCTGACGCCGAGCATTTTTCCATGCCTTGCCGCTCTTCTAAGAAGCCTTTTTAATACATAGCCTCTTCCCTCGTTAGCCGGAGTAATTCCGTCTCCCACCATAAATGTAGTACTTCTTATGTGATCAGTTATAACACGGAGCGAAACATCTGTACTTTCATTTTCTTTATACCTTACGCCAGCTATTTCACATATTTTATTCATAATATTTTTAACGGTATCAACTTCAAAAAGGTTATCGACTCCCTGAATCACACATGCAAGTCTTTCAAGTCCCATACCGGTGTCAATATTAGGATGCTCCATAAGGGCATAATTTCCCTTTCCATCGCTGTCAAACTGGCTGAAAACAAGATTCCAGACTTCAACAAACCTATCGCAGTCACAGCCAACCTTACAGTCAGGAGAGCCGCAGCCATGTTCGTCTCCTCTGTCAAAATATATCTCAGAACAAGGTCCGCAAGGTCCGGAGCCATGTTCCCAGAAATTATCCTCTTTGCCAAGCCTTGTCATATGATCCGGCGCAACGCCTATACGCTTTGTCCAGAGATCATATGCTTCGTCGTCATCCTCGTATACAGACACATATAGCTTTTCAACAGGAAGCTCAAGCGATTTAGTAAAAAATTCCCACGCCCATTCAATAGCTTCTATCTTAAAATAGTCTCCGAAAGAAAAATTACCGAGCATTTCAAAATATGTACCGTGTCTTGAGGTTTTGCCTACTCTTTCTATATCGGGAGTTCTGATACACTTCTGACAAGTCGTTACTCTTTTATTAGGAGGAACAGCCTGTCCGAGAAAAAATTTCTTTAAAGGCGCCATGCCTGAATTTATCAGCAAAAGACTGTTGTCCCCCTGCGGAATCAGGGACGCGCTTGCCATTCTTGTATGATTCTTACTTTCAAAAAATGAAAGATACATTTCTCTGAGTTCATTGACTCCACGCCATTTCATATATACGCTCTCCAATCATTATATTTTATTGCTTTAACTGAAATAAAAGCCCCCGTCCGCAGTAATGGGACGAAGGCTCGTGGTACCACCCAAAATTCAAAAGCATAAAGCTTTCCTTTTGTTTTCCTTAACGCGGAAAAAACGTCCGCTTTTCAGCGGAAAGCTCAAGGGTAGCACTTGCATTTTATACAAAAGCTCGCACCGACCGCTTTTTCTCTGAAGTATAATCCATGCAATTATTCCTGTCACAGCCCAAAACAATATTCTTCTAATATTATACCAAATATACGGAAAAAGTCAATCTTTTTTTCTTAAATTCCGTAAAATTTTATAAAAAGAAAGAATAAATTTTTATCCGTAAATATCAGTAATTCTCTCTGCAATTTCCTTAAAAACCGGAGCCGCACATTCGTTTCCGTATCCGCCGTCCTCGCACAAAACAGTTACAGCGTACCTCGGACTGCTAAGTGGAAAAAAGCCGGTTATCCAGCCATGACAATTTCTTCTCCGTCCTCGTCAAATCTGCCTGTCTGAGCGGTCGACGTCTTACCTGCCGCATGAGTATTCGACGGTCTGGCGTTGGAATCTGTATTCAAATCAACAGCGGCAATCATCAGATCCTGAAGACGAAACGCCGTTTTACGGTCAAAAACGTCCGTATATTTAGCTTCTTCCTGATTTGAAACTGTTTTGCCGTCATGAGTTATACCCTTTACCAAGCTTGGAACATACAACCTTCCTTCATTTGCTATCGCGGCTGTAAAAGCGCATATCTGCACCGGAGACGCCGTAAGCTTTCCCTGCCCGAACGACATGTTGGCCTTTTCTGCCGGCAGGCTCAGGTCCTCCTCAGTCTGAAGGCTTCCGCCGGAAACAGTCATTCCCAACGCAAGAGGAATACTTCTTCCGAATCCCATTCTCTGAGCAGTTTCTATCAAAAGACGGCTGTCTATATGCTTAGAAAGCTCTATATAATAGGTATTGCATGATTCCGCCGCCGCTTCCGTCATATCAAGAACACCGTGTCCGCTCAAGTCATGGCATTTAAATAGCTGCCCTCCGATTTCGGTAGATCCGGTACAATTATATGAAAAGCTTTCTTCAATTCCTTGTTCAAAGGCGGCAAGCGATGTCACAAGCTTAAAAATCGAGCCTACATTATATGAATATAGACAGCGGTTAATAAGTGGTGAATCTTTATCGTTTACGCCTCGGCCAAGGTATCGGCGCTGTATGTCGGAAAGCTTGCCATACCCAGAATTTCCCCTGAGTAAATATCCATTACAACTACGGCTCCCTTTTTCATTCTGCCGCCCGCAAGCTCGCATATTGCCTGTATATATTTATCAATAGTGAGAACCACTCCTTCCGTCATGGGACCGTTCTCAGAAATATCCCTGCCAAGTCCGTCCATTACGCTTCCTCTGCCGTCCACACTGTAAGTTACAGTATTTTCAGAAACGCACGATCTAAGATAATCATTATAAGCAGCCTCGATTCCGGACACTCCCTCGCCGTCGCTTAAATACCCTATAACATGCTGTGCAAGCTGATTTTCCCTGTTTCGGACGGGAACCTCAAAAACCGTTATATCGCCGCATTCAAAATCCTTTTTTGTCACCTCGCATACAAACGGCTTACCATACACCAAACTGCTGTGATAGCTTTCAAGATCCTTAACATAAGGCAGAATCTCCTCCGCGGCCTCGGAGGTAGGATTTATGACGGCATAATATGTGCTGGTATCATTGACCAGAAGATTATAGCTTCTGTCGTAAATATTACCGAAGGTATGACCTGCTGTCAGAGTATAAGTACCCTGAGCCTGTCCGGCGGCCTGATAAGTCGGATTGCTCACTATCCAGAAAATTCTCATATACAATATTGAAAATGAAAATAAAAAAATGCAGCCAAGCGCAATCATACGTTTATACATAATAAAACCCTCCCGGATTTATTATTGCCATCCGAAAGGGATTAAATCATATTCAGCTAAATATTTCAAATATCCTCAAGTACTACTGTAAACGGCCCGTCGTTTTCCAGCTCCACTTTCATATCAGCTCCGAAAACGCCTTTTTCTACTACAGGAATATATTTTCCGCATATTCCGATAAAATATTCATAAAGCTTTTCAGCCGTTTCAGGATTTCCGGCGTTAATGAAATTAGGTCTGTTTCCCTTTCGGCAGTCGGCATACAGTGTAAACTGCGATATTACAAGCAAAGAGCCTCCTACATCGTTTAATGATAAATTTATTTTATCGTTCTCATCTGAAAAAATCCTCATTTTTATAATTTTATTTGCAAGCCTCTCCGCATTAAGCTCTGAATCTTTTTTACCTACGCCGAGAAAAACTAAAAACCCTTTTCCTATTTTTCCTTTTATTTCTCCGTCTACCGTCACTGACGCGCCGCTTACTCTCTGAACTACAGCTTTCATAAAACAGCCTCCCGTTATCCTGACATTATACTTCCCATAATCTTTCCGATACTATCGTGTATAACCATATCCGCAAAGGAATCCGCTGGTGTTTCCGTAAGGTTTATAAGCAGCAGAAAACAATCCTTGCTTCTATACTTAATCAAGCCCGCGGCAGGATAGACATTCAGCGATGTACCTCCGACAATAAGAAGATCCGCTTCTTTTATCGACGTTACGGCTCCGTTTATAACGCTGTCGCTAAGTCCTTCCTGATATAAAACTACGTCGGGTTTAATTATACCTCCGCAGGTACATCTAGGAATACCGGAACATTTTCGTATAAAATCCGCATCATAAAATCTATTGCATTTCATACAATAATTACGCAGAACGCTGCCATGAAGCTCATAAACCTTTTTACTACCTGCCGCCTGATGAAGGCCGTCAATATTCTGAGTTACCACGGCTTTAAGCTTTCCGATCCTTTCAAGCTCCGAAAGCTTAATATGCGCCTTATTAGGCAGCGCGCCGGGCCATATCATCTTATCACGGTAAAACCTGAAAAATTCCTCGGTTTCGGTCATAAAAAAATCACGACTTAATATCGTTTCCGGAGGATAATCATATTTCTGATTATAAAGTCCGTCAACGCTCCTGAAATCCGGAATACCGCTCTCCGTAGAAACACCGGCGCCTCCGAAAAATACGATTTTACTGCTTTTATCAAAAACCTTCTGTAAATTTTCCGTCATTATTCATCACCAATTATCTTAACATAAAATTGCCTGTTTCTCGGTCCGTCGTATTCGCAGAAATATATTCCCTGCCACATTCCAAGCAGCAGCTTGCAGTCAGCTATTATTACATTAACACTGTTTCCTGTAACCAAAGCTTTCAGATGCGCCGACGTATTACCCTCCGAATGCCTAAACTGTTCTCGGTCAGGATATGTGATATTCATGGCGTATAAGAGATCGGACACTACGTCAGGATCCGCGTTTTCATTAATTGTAATACCGGCCGTAGTATGAGGACAGTATATTACGCATATTCCATTTAATATACAGCTTTCTTTAACCGCGTCCATAACCTTTGACGTTATGTCGATAAAGTTTTCAGCCGGAGTTTTCAAATCAAACCTGAACAGCATTTTCTTCACCTTCAATCTCAGCGTCAAGAATAAATCTCCAGGGCTTTGAAGCCCATTCTTCACCTGCATAATCAATACCTACGCGCTTATCCGTTCTTATTTTATAACGTTGCCGTCATCTTCAATTCTTATCCTAGGATTACCGGAAAAGCTTTCTCCATTGAATGATTTATCTACCGAAAGATATTTAGTAAGCTTAGCAGGACCGTTCAAGTTTTCCCCGGCTCTGAAAAGAACTCCCTGAGGCTGTTCCTTTTTTCCGCTTATTATGTTCATAAGCCAATGAACGCCATAGCAGAGATACACATAAATCACTCCGCTTTCACGATAAAGCAGCTCCGTCCGCGGCGTTCTTCCCTTTGAGGCATGGCAGGCCTTGTCCTCAGTCCCTCTGTAGGCTTCAGTTTCAGTATTCTTACGCGTAATTCCTCGCCGTTTTCAAGCCGCCTGACTAATATTTTGCCAACAAGATCAGGCGCAAGCTTTAGGCAGTCCTTATCAAAAAAATCATTTTGCAATATCATTTTTTTAACCTTTCCGCAAGATTTTCATCAGGGCTGACATATACCGTCTTATTATTTATAAATATTACCATACCCGGCTTTGCTCCGACCGGCTTTTTTACAAACTTCCTTAAACAATAATCCACCGGAACCTGTGATGAATCCTTTGCTTTACTTTTTAAAGCTGCAATAACAGCCGCCTCTTTAATCGTCGTTTCCGGCGGAGTTTCCCCGTTGGTAACAATTATAACGTGAGAGCCGGCAATATTATGGGTATGAAGCCAAATATCTTGTTTAGCGGCAGTTTTCAAGGTCAGCTTATCATTCTGCTTATTATTCCGTCCGGCAAGAATTTTAAATCCGTCGCTGGATATATACTCATAAGGTTCCGTACTTTTAACCGGCTTGCCCCTGAGCCTGTTTGAACGTATATACCCCTGTTCCGCAAGCTCCAATCTGAGTTCGTTTATCTCTATTTCACTTTCCGCTCTTGACAGCGATTCAAAAACGCTGTCAATATATTTAAGTTCTTCCTCTCCGATTCTTATCTGCTCCGCAAGTTTTTTTTCGGCAGTCATAGATTTTCTGTAATTGGAATAATACTTCTGAGCATTTTGTGACGGAGTAAGCCTTGGATCAAGCTTTATTTCTATCTGCGAAAACCTTTCGTCATAAAAATTTTCCAGCTTGACGCGTTCGTCGCCTTTTTTCAACCGATAGATATTTGCAGATATTAGATCTCCCATAAGCTTCATCTGATCTTTTTTCTCACAGTTTTTCAGTTCTTCCTGCTGAGCGGCCAGTCTCTTGGTTATTCTCTCGGAAGTATTGGCAAGGAACTTGAAAAGATCGTTTGCACGCTGCTTGAGCCTTACTGTTTTATCACGCTGAAAATAAAAATAATCAAGCAGCTCGCTTGCAGATGAAAATTCCTTTGTCACCATAAGAGAACCGTACTGCGAAAGCTTAATAAAGGAAAAATCCTTTAACGAACCATCCCTTCCCGAAACAACAGTATAGCAATTATTTTCGGTCAAAAGAGACCGTTTAGTCTGCATAATCGCAAATACAAGCCTGTCCTTCATATCATGCTCAGTTCATCCGAGCGCGTCTCGATTCCTCTCGTGGTATAATACGCCCACTCCCTTGCCAAAACAGGAGATACTCCTTCAAAAGCTCTGATAATTGCCTTAGAAAGCTCAGCCGGTTTCATATCCTCAACAGCAGCTCTGATCCGAGTTTCATCTGCGTCAACAAATGAAATACGATTATCCCTCGGCGGCATTTCATAAGCTATACCAGGAAGCACAAGACGTTCTCTCGACATACATTCATCAACCCGTTTTATGCTGTCAATAATTTTACCGTCGCTGTTTACAGCTATAAGGTTTGAGTATTTCCCCATTATTTCACAGGCAAGAGTTATAACTGAAGGATCGCCAAGCTCGTTTATACAATTAAAATCTAAAAATAATATTCTTTCAAGTCCATCCTGACGTACGTCTATAAGCTTTCCGCCCCCAAGCCGTTTTCTCAAAAGCATACAAAACATCGGAGGCGACATCGGATTTTCAACCTGTTCCGTAGTAATATGAACTCTTGCGCTGCTTGCAGACGCAGAAATCAATAACTTAAAGGTTCCTTTTACCGTTCTGATGGATATTATTATTTCATCTTTCGACGGCTGATAAATTTTATCTATACGTCCCCTTATCAAATCCTTTAGCTCCTGTTTAACCGTATATAAATAAGCGCCGTCCAGTGCCATTAGCATTCTCCTTTTTTCATATAAACCAATATTTTAAATTGCGTAACTGTTTCAAGAAAGTTCAGATCCTTCAATTTTTCCTTATCAGCCTTACTCGTATTATAATAATATGGAGTCATACTGAAAAGATTCATTATATCTTCATTGCTTTCAAGGCAAATTTTTCTCTGCGGTAAATCATAAGCTTTAATTAAATCAAAGCCCTTCAATAAATAATCTTTAACTTGATTTTCATAAGGACGATCATATATAACGCTTTTTAGCTCCCATAAATGCATTGTATCAGGAATTACCATATAAAAAAGACCGTTTTTTCTGAGAATACGATAAAATTCTTCAAGACAAATAGGAGAAAATACTGATAATGAAATATCTATGCTTTTATCCGCGGCAGGTATATGAAAAACGCTTGATACGGCATACTCTATATTTTCCTGTTTTCTTTTCGCCGCAAGGTCGACAGCGCTTTTTGAAATGTCTAATCCTCCCAGGCGAGCCTTAATATTGTTTTCTCTCAACGACCTGAGAATCTCTTCTGTATAATATCCCTCGCCGCATCCGGCGTCTATAAGTGAAATCCCATTTTCCGCATGTCTGCAAATAATGCTGCTTAAGCTTTCCGCCAGATAAGAATAATATCCTTTCTGAAGAAAGCTCCTTCGCGCTCTTACCATAAGCTTATTATCACCCGGCAGCTTAGAATGCATTTTATCTGAAGTAAGCAAATTAACATAACCGCTTTTGGAACGGTCAAAGCAATGTCCAGATTTGCATTTATATGACCTTTCATCAAATTTCAATTCCTTCCCGCATACGGGACAAGAAAATATGCTTTTAATATACATATTCTACAGGATCCTTATTTGTCTCAGACATAATAAATTCTATGTTCGGAAAGTCTGCTGAAAGCATTTTGCAAAGCTTTATCATTCCCGGGTTTTCTGTATGATAATGTCCGCAGTCAAAAACAGCTAGTCAAGCCGTTCGGCAAGCAGCCACTGATCATGATGTACCTCTGACGTAATATAGCCGTCGGCGCCCATTAACGCCGCTTTTTCGATAAAGTCCCCTCCGCTTCCCGTACAAACGGCAAGCTTTTCAATATTTTTTTTGCATTTGTTATATTTAACGATTTTGCAGCCGAAGGTATCTCTAAGCTTTTCGGCTAATCTTTCCGATGAATATTCAGTATCAGCTATGCAGAAGCTTCCGAAACCAATCGGTCTTTCGCCATAGCGTTCGGTCTCCAGAATGCCGTCGGTTTTTTCAAATCCGAGCAGTTCAATTAAAGCGTCGTTCATACCGCCTTCCGCCATATCAAACGGCGTATGAACACATATTGCTGAAATCCCATTTTTCATAAGTCTGAATGACGGCTCGTCCTCAGAGATTCTTTTCAAGGGATGAAAAATAACGGGATGATGAGATATAACAAGATCAGCGCCTATACGGTCGGCTTCGTCCGCAGATTCGGCAGTTATATCCAGAGTTACCAGAACCTTGCTTACCGAACTGTTCAAGGAACCTGTAATAAGTCCTGAATTATCCCATTTGGATTGAGTATTAAACGGAGCTATATTATCTATGTAATTATATATCTCTGAAACCTTATTCATTTTTCCCTCCAATATATTTATTAAAGAAATGGCAGTTTTATTGAATTCATACGCTTCGTCAGATTTTCCCGCCATATCAAGTCCCGACTTTATTTTTTGCATCTTTTCAATCTGCTTTAAAACATATAGCTTTCCATCTTTATCAGAATAATTTATTTTTCCTATATTTTCCGCCACCGATCCTATATTGAATCTATACCCGCAGTATGACGCGTTTATCACGGTATAATTAAACCTATCATGACTAACCGCCCTTTCAGAAATTATTTCATATCCGTTTTTATAAAGCCATTTTCTTAAACCCTGTGCGCGAGTCATAGGCTGAAGTATAAGATTGACTCCGTTTCTCAGCCATTCCGCTTCCGCCAATATATCAGATATAGTCTCGCCGCCCATTCCGGCTATTATCACATCGCTTACATTCTCCGGGCTTATATTTTTTAAACCGTCCGATTTCACAAGCTTAATTTTATCAGATAATTTATATTTATTTAAAGTCTGCTCCGCAAATTCAAGAGGACCGTCGTTAATATCACTGGCTACGGCATTTCTGCATTTTTCTGATAAAATCAAATAAGCCGGCAGATATGCATGGTCGGTACCGACATCACAAACCGTACCTTTTCCGGAAACATATTCTGCGCAGGCCTTAAGACGTTCGTCGAGCGTTATCATAAAAATTAATCCTTATCCTTAACATAACAACGGCGGACATAATTGTCCGCCATTATAATTATTTTTCTGAAAAATACTTATTAAGCTTTTCAACCAATTCGTCCGCATCCGTTCCGTGAACTTCGCAGGCTTCTTCAATGGTTTCACCTCTTGAAGCCGGACAGCCGAGACAGTGCATTCCTATTTCAAGAAAAAATGGCGCCACATCGCCATCCTTATCTAAAATATCGCCTATTATAGTATTCTTATTTACCTGATAATCCATTTTTAATACCTCCGGTTTTTTTATAATTATCTGCCTCAACGGCTTATATATACATGGAAAAATAAAATGCAGCCATGCGGCTGCATTTTACAGGAATTTTAAATTAAGCTTCTTCCCTCATTTTTGCGAAACATTCGCTGCAATATACCGCACGGTCTTCTCTAGGCTTAAAAGGAACCTTAGCCTCGCCGCCGCATGACGCGCATGTAGCAACGTACATTTCTCTTTCAGACTTTGTAGAGTTCTTTCTGGCTCTCTGCATGACTTGCATCTCTGAGGCTCATTTACAAAACCCTTTTCCGCATAGAATTCCTGTTCACCTGCTGTAAACACAAATTCGTTACCGCATTCCTTGCATACCAATGTCTTATCTTCGTACATTTCTTTTACCTCGCTTTAGTATTTTGGACCCCGGACGGATTCACACCGACACCTTTGTTAAACAACGCCTGGAATTAAGCTACCTGGCCACCTATAAACAATAGAAC
>ERZ860023.859-NODE-859-length-15100-cov-1.934929_pt1 | contig 15100 bp, 10 predicted proteins | sample MGYA00509983_ERZ860023 | MGnify/ENA primary metagenome ERZ860023 (study PRJEB30046, sample SAMN00715180) | human gut metagenome | study: EMG produced TPA metagenomics assembly of the A metagenome-wide association study of gut microbiota in type 2...
AAAACACATACAAGAACTGGTTGGAAAACATCAAGGACTGGTGTATCAGCCGCCAGTTATGGTGGGGGCATCGCATTCCTGCTTATTTTTTGCCGGAAGGTGGTTATGTAGTGGCTGCCACTCCCGAAGAAGCCTTGGCATTGGCAAAAGAGAAAACGGGTAATGCAGACCTTAAACTGGAAGACCTTCGTCAGGATGAGGACTGCCTGGATACTTGGTTCTCCTCCTGGTTGTGGCCCATCTCTTTGTTTGACGGTATCAACAATCCGGGTAACGAGGAGATAAACTACTATTATCCTACCAGCGACTTGGTGACCGGTCCGGACATTATCTTCTTCTGGGTAGCCCGTATGATTATGGCAGGCTATGAGTACGAAGGCAAGATGCCGTTCAAGAACGTTTACTTTACGGGTATTGTCCGTGACAAGCTGGGACGTAAGATGTCCAAGTCGTTGGGTAATTCTCCCGACCCGCTGGATTTGATTGAGAAATACGGTGCCGACGGTGTACGTATGGGCATGATGCTTTCAGCTCCTGCCGGAAACGACATCCTCTTTGACGATGCACTGTGTGAGCAAGGACGTAACTTCAATAATAAGATATGGAACGCTTTCCGTCTGATTAAAGGTTGGGAAGTCAGTGCGGAAGTTCCGGTACCGGAAGCTTCAGAACTGGCAATACGCTGGTTTGAGGCCAAGCAGAATGAAGTGGCTGCCGAAGTGGCTGATTTGTTCAGCAAGTACCGTTTGAGTGAAGCGCTGATGGCTGTTTACAAACTGTTCTGGGACGAATTCTCTTCCTGGTATCTGGAAATGACTAAACCGGCATACGGCCAGCCCATCAACCGGAAAGTGTATGAAGCAACTATCGGTTTCTTTGATAACTTGTTGCATCTGCTCCATCCGTTCATGCCATTTATTACAGAGGAGTTGTGGCAGCATCTTTGCGACCGTACAGACGGTGAGAGCTTGATGGTAAGCCCGTTGTCAATGTCGGCATTGGTAGATGAGGATATCATCCGGGAGTTTGAAGTGGTGAAAGAGGTTATCAGCAATATCCGTTCCATCCGTTTGCAGAAGAACATCGCCCAAAAAGAGGCACTTGAGTTGCAGGTTATCGGTGAGAATCCGGTTGTGGCGTTCAACGCGGTTGTTACGAAAATGTGTAACCTTTCGTCCATCAATGTGGTGGAGAACAAGGCCGACGGTGCTGCTTCCTTCATGGTAGGTACTACGGAATATGCCGTACCTTTGGGTAACATGATTGACGTGGAAGCCGAGATAGCCCGTATGGAGGCCGAACTGAAGCATAAGGAAGGATTCTTGCAGGGTGTGCTGAAGAAACTGGGTAACGAGAAGTTTGTGAATAATGCTCCTGCCGCCGTTCTTGAGATGGAACGCAAGAAGCAGGCAGATGCTGAAAGTATCATCAAATCTCTCAAGGAAAGTATTGCAGCATTGAAAAAGGCATAACTGTCCGTCACATAAAAACAGAGAAAAAGCTCCGGAACCTTCAACTCCGGAGCTTTTTTTAGCGGTATAATGAACTGTTTATTTGAACAGTTCTGCTACACACCACATTAGGCGTGCGGTGGTGTGTGTCCAGATTTCCTTGTAAGTGCAGTTATTTTGCATCGGGAAGTAGGGTTCGTCCTCATTTTCGAATGTTTCGATTCCTACGGGTACAGCTCCCACCACATCTCCGGCATAGGCTCCGTAAAGTGGCGGGTAGTCATATCCGTCTCCATAAACGGTACTCATGGCAAACGGGTTGTAGCCCAATATATACTCTACCTGGCGGGTTGCAATATCCCTTAACGCTTTGTCGTTGAATAGGCGTGCAAGAATAAAGGCAGCTTTGGCTTTGCCCATGACAACAGCGTGGAATCCCCTGAACTGATAGGCGACGGGGAAACGGCGCAGATAGAAATCCTTCGAGAGAGGGATGCCGTTGCGCACTTGTGCATTGTATTCTTCCAGGCTGGGAAGCCCTACCTGCTCTCCTTCGTGGTACAGATTCTTATAATCGGTATTATCCACCTCGTATACGGCGCTTGGCAGTATGCCGTACGGCTCAATCAGTTGTGAAATCCCGCGTAGATAGTCTGCATAGGCTTCACAGGATGCCTTCCACAACGGGACGTCCGGATGGGTAGGGCATCTGTCAGTAGCATCGAGAGTCCTTCGGCCATCAAGTGCTCTTGGCTTTGGTGATAATAGGCCAGAATACGTTTTTTCCGGGAAGATTCATAGAAGAAACCTCGTAGGGGGATTTTCCTGTCGGTACGCTTTTCCAACTGTTGGCCCGCCATGACGGTACGTGCCAGCCGGGTTGCCCAGTCCAGATAGTAAACATCTTGTGTAAGGCGGTACAAACGCATGGCTGTGACGGTGGCAAGGGCATAAAGTTCGGTTTCGTTCTGTTCCGTCCTTTGCGTATCCAGCAGGTCGATGGCGAATTGGAAGTCCTCAATGGCACTGTTCCGGCACCACCGTGCAAACACTGGGTCTTTCTTTTCAAAATGAGGGGCGGCGAGTGCGCAACTGGAAGCGGCTTTCAGATTGTCCGTAGGCGTATTTCGTGCTTCTGTCTGCATGTCGTCTTTGTCGCCACGGATATTCTTTGTCCAAATGCCGATAATCAGTCCGCCCAGTCGGTAGCCGTCACCGAAGCGGGTACGCAGAATCCAGTTCACTCCCCAGCGTGCCTCTTCCAACAGGCGTTCGTAGAAGATACTGTCTTTGCCTTGTACGGCACCGGCCATTTCGAGGAGGGCGATGCACGATTCGGCTGTATTTCCCGTTCCTTGAGTCAGGTCGGCTGCATCGTGCCATCCTCCGGCAATGTTCATGCTCCGTCCGTCGGGATGATAGGCGAATACATCCTGATGGCATTCCTGATGAATGCCGGGCTGGTCGAAACCGCAACGTTCGGAAAAGAAGAAGTTCAGCGTGTGCCAGGCGGTAGACAGGTAGGCATCATTTCCGATGGGGAAAGGCTTTGATTGTACATCACCGATGGAGAGGAAGTATTGTCCGGGCGTATTGAAACTGCTGAAGTCCAGCACAAGAAATCCTTTGTCCTGCTTCTTGTCTTGATTCAGAGGACTGGCCTTACCTTGATAAACGGTTTGTCCCGTGGCGGCATCGTGTAGGCTGAAAGTCCTTTCCGGTACGTGCTGCACCAAAGCCTGCTTGCGTGCTCCCGGCTTGTATCCGCTGTGGCAGTAGGCCATTGCATCTTTTCGCAGGTCGAATCCCCGGCTGTTTTCCGCTTCTACCTTTTCGATGCCATGTCATCTACGTATAGGCTCATGTGTTCGCTGGCTCCTGCAGGAGCACCTGCCAGCATGATGTTTACCGAAAAGCCGGTGACACAATCACGGTATAGGTCCGGTATTTCCCATATGATGTGCTGCCATTTGTTGGGATAGACAGTCTCGAAGTGTTGTCCTTCAAAGCGTCCGGGAGTCGGCATGATTTTCTCCCCTTCATTGTATAGGGTGAATCCGGCAAAGGTCAGATAAACGCCCGGTGCATCCACATATACCCAAACGGAAAAGCGGTTGTATTCCCGCAAGTCTTCCCGGTCGAGGGGACGGATAATCTCCGGGGTGGCGTAATTCCGGTTTGTTGGATTCTTCTTGCCCAGGGAGGCAGGAGTGTCCAGGCGGACACTTCCTTTGCCTGAGACAGTGACTTTACGGTCTACATGTATGGTTCCGGGTCCGGTGTGGCGCAGAGCGCCGAAATCTTCGGCCAGAGGGAGTACCCTGCTTTTCAATACCTCTTTCTTTTCCCACCGCGTCAGTCCGGCGTGTGCGGGATTGGCTTTCATTATGCGGTGCACATGATTGCTTTGCTGTAATTGTTTCTCCAGTTCCGTATCGGGTTTCCACGGAGCTTGTGCTTGTGCCTGCATGCAGCAGCATGCCAGCAGCAGTGTTCGGATGATGTATTTCATGGTATTCAGTGTTTGGTTTTAGGGTAAGCATGAAAAGGAGCCTTGAACTCCGGACGTAATGTATAAGTATCCTTCAGTGGGAAATCTGCGGGAACTTCTTGGGTGACGGCGCCGGTGGCAGCCCATTCGCATCCCCGGAGTAAAGTCACCTGGAAACCGGTGCAGCGCATGGAGTAAGTCATGTTCGGGTCGTTGCCGCAGTGCCCCAGGAGGTCGACGAATATGCGCCCTTTCCCGTAGCTTACTGTCCACATCAACGGTTCATGCCGTCCGCGTTCGTAGGCGGTTGCCAATATTTCCATGTTTCTTACCGGACCGCGTAGGCGGGTATATATCTCGTCCTTGAAGTGTTTCCATTGAGAGGCAATCCTTGCAGGATAGGATGATGGGGGGCGCGGTGTTCTATGACGGTTTCGTGCTGCAAGCCGTGGTAGCCGGCATACCCCGGAGAGTAGTCGTAGACGTATTGTCCGTCTTTCCAGTACAGATACGGACCGTCCTTTTCGTTGCGTCCGTCCCAGGCCCCCATGCCTATTATCTCGTTGTATTCTTTCCAGTCGGCCATCGGGACGACGGAAGAATGTATCACTACCACACCGCCTCCATCGGCAACGTATTTCTCGAAATTCTTGCGTACGGGCTCTGTCCATGTAGCTCCGCCGTAGTTGATGACGATTAAATCATATTGGTGGAAATCGGGTTTGAAGGTGGCGATGTCTCCACCAAAGTCGGGTGTAAAGGCAAAGTCCACTTTAAACATTCCGCTGTTTTCCAATATCTGCTTCATGGCTTCGCAGGCGCCTTGCCAGTAATGGCTGCCGTCCTGCCCGGCTATCATCATGGTTTTGATTACTTTCTTTTGCTGTGCGTGTGTGTGCGAGGCAGCTCCTATATAAATAAGGAGTACCAGGATAAGTGTCAGTCTTGTTTTCATTTTCCGGAAGATTTAAAGTTTTTGCCAGTAGGGTTCCATTCTATACGGTCGTAGCAGCGTGTGGTGCGCAGATTGTAACCTTGTTCGTCTACGCTGAACTTTCCGTCTTTGAAGTAGGATATGTAGAGCTCGGAGATGCCGTCCTTGTTGCGGTCTTCTACAAGGAGATTGTACTTGTCGGTGACATAAATCTCGTCGGAAATGTATTGTACTTCTTTGGTATAGTTGTCTACGATTGCATAGTAGGCCTTGAAAAGGTCGAAAGTGGGGTAGTGTCCGTTGTCACGTCCGAAAAGCATTACTTCTTCAAGGGCATCGTCCCCGTCCATATTGGCAAATACGGATTGCTGAAAGGAAAATCCCGGTTTTTGTACTTGTGGAGGAATATTGTCCCATCCTTCCTGATGGGCTGTCACTGAAAATTGCGCTTGTGCATGGATGACGTACACCAGCGCCGACAATAGGATAATCAGTTTTCTCATTGCGTGCATTTTGAGGTTATGATAATAATAGGGTTACTTCTTGCTTATATGACCGGTGGCCCGGAGTTTTCCCTAACTTTTTTTAGAATAATTAATGAATACGGGATGTATAGGGACTTAGTGCCTCTCCCATCAGGACTGAACCGGTCTGACCCGTATACTGAGAGGTCATAACATCCGCATCCTTTCCATTAAAACACCCGGATGTTTTTGGGTAATACACCGGATGTTTTTGGGTAATACATCCGGGTGTTTTGGGTGAAAACATCCCCATGTATTGGGGTAAAACATTCGGATGTTTTGACCTCTCAGTCCTATACTCTTTAGGGCTAAGTCCCGGTGTGTAGCCGGCACGGTATAGGGGACGTTCTGCTTGTGTATGGTCTTAATGCGAGGTGAGCAGGTGCATCAATATCAGTGGCAGATAATCTTTCAGCTTGACCCTTAATATCTTCAAAGCCTGCTGAATGCGGTAGTCTACCGTTTTGGGGGAAACGTTGAGTAGTTCGGCAGCTTCCTTGTAACTCAGATTCTGGAAACGATGCATGACGAAAGCTTCCCTATAAGTAGGCGGCAGTTCGTTGATGGCCCTTTGTATATGCTTGCTTAATTCGTTGATTTGATAGATATCCACCTCCTGCAGCATGGCGAACATTCGTTCATAGTAAGCGGTGTCTGCCCGTTGCTTCACTTCATTTTGGGCAATCCGGGTCATGCAACGATGGTAGACAGCCTTGAACAGATATTGCTTGAGCGAATATTCGATAACGGGTCTTTCGCGGTTTTCCCAAAGCCATAGCATGACGTCCTGAACAATCTCTTCTGCATCTTCCAACCGGACAAAACGATAGCAGTAGGTGCAGAGCACTGAATAGTACTTTTGAAATAACACATCAAAAGCACTTCTATCTCCTTTTTGTATGGCGGATAATAAAGATGTATCTTCTAATGGTATGTTTCTCATAGGGTGGGGGTTCATTATTGTTGGGCAAAAATAGCTTTTTTTCCCATTATAATTTAAGTATATAAAATATTTTTAGTTTTTTGTTTAGGAGTTCTTTTCACCCGTTTGTCTTTAGATTAAAGCTAGCAATAAAAATTATGGTAAAAAGAGAGGGAATGGAGAACCTGCTTCTCAGGTATTATGAAGGAGAGACAACGGAGGATGAAACTGCTCTGGTAGAGGAGTGGCTGGAAGCTCGGAAGAGAACCGCAGGACAGCCCGCCAGGTTCAGACACTCGGCCTGGCGGCGGACATGGCGCAGATTTCATCCAGGCTGGATGTAAAGAAGGCCTTGGAGGATGTACATTGTAAGATGAAACAGAAAAAGGTCAATAGGTATCAGGTATTATTTAGAGGGATGCAACGGGCGGCCGCCATTTTATTCATCCCTTTGATGGTATCGTGGTCTATCCTTTATTGGGACAAGGATAAAGAAGAGATACATATGATGGAAGTCAGGACAAATCCGGGAATGACTACTTCTGTCGAATTGCCGGATGGAACGGAAGTCGTTCTGAATTCGTCGTCGTCGTTGCGCTATCCTTCCCGGTTTGCCGATGATAAAAGGGAAGTGAAGTTGGTGGGTGAAGCATTCTTTTCTGTCGCAAAAGATGAAAAGAAGTTCATTGTCGGCACGCTGAACAATTCCGAGATAGTGGTACATGGAACGGAGTTCAACGTAGAGGCTTACAAAGGGAGCAGGACGGTACAGACCACTTTGGTTTCGGGTAAAGTCAGTTTCTCCTATGTGAATAACGGCAGGAGGAATAATGTAATGATGATACCGGGGCAAAAGGTTATTTATGATATAGTGCGGGAAAAGGTCGTTGTGAAAGAAGTCAATGTAGACGTGGAAACATGTTGGAAGGACGGACGCTTGATTTTCAGGAACACTCCGTTTGAAGATATATTGAAGAGTTTGAGCAAAAGATATAATGTGGAATTCATTCTGAAAAAGGCTTCATTGAAGCAGAATTCCTTTACGGCTACATTTACCAAACAACGTTTGGAGCGAATATTGGAGCACTTCCGAATCTCCTCGAATATTCATTTCAAGTTTGTTGAAGATGGTGATGTGAATGCCGAGAGACAGGTAATAGAAGTTTATTAACCCTTTAAAAAGTAGTATGATGAAACACAGTAACTTTTAAATATCTGTTTGGCGACAGATAAAGTAACTTTATTTTTTCACTAGAAATCAATACAAAATTATGAAAAAACACTATTGTATCCAATCATTTAGGGCAAAAAGTGTCCTGATGAGATGCATGAAAAAAATTCCTCTTGCTATGAGATGCACATTATTTATGTTGTTTTGTTTGGTTGGTATGACTTTTGCCAATGAAGGTTATGCTCAAAAGACAATGGTAAACATTGCTCTTGAAGACAAGACCGTTGATGAAGTACTGACAGAATTGGAACAGGGTACTGAATTCGTTTTCTTCTACAACAACAAGCAGATTGACGTTAAGCGCCGTGTATCGGTCCGGGCAAATAACAAAACCATATTCAAGGTTCTGAACGATGTGTTCAAAGGAACCAATATAGGCTATAAGGTATTGGACCGTAATATAATCCTTTATGATAAAGCTATAGGAGCTGATGGGATACAGGCAACCTTGCAGGCTGCGACAGTGAAAGGTTCTGTGGTCGATGCAACCGGTGAACCGGTGATTGGTGCCAGTATCTTGGTGCAGGGAACTACCAACGGTGTCATAACAGACATTGACGGTAATTTCATTCTGACCAATGTGGGCTCTGATGCTACTCTTATAATAAGCTATGTAGGTTATAAGACGCAAAACATAAAGGTTGCAGGCCGAAATTCGTTCAAGATAGTTTTGGTAGAAGATGCTGAGATATTGGATGAAGTGGTTGTTGTAGGATATGGTGTACAGAAGAAAGAATCACTGACCGGTGCCATTGCAGCCATTGGTGCTGATGAAATAGCTACGACCAAGACCGAGAATCTGATTAGCAATATTCAAGGTAAGATGCCGGGGTTATTGATTCGTCAGAAAACCGGAGAGCCGGGAACTTTCGACAATATGGTGAGCATTCGCGGTTATGGTGACCCGTTGGTGGTAATTGATGGTATCACACGTGAAGGTACTGAAGAACTTGCACAGCTGAATTCTGAGGATATAGAAAGTATCTCTATTTTGAAAGATGCTTCTGCCGCTATTTATGGTATGAATGCGGCTAATGGCGTAATCATTGTTACTACCAAAAAAGGTGTAGCCGAAAAGACCAGAGTATCTTACTCAGCATTGTTCGGTATGAAGAATGCCACGGGTATGGAAGAAACGGTAGATGCTTATACTTATCGCATGTTGGCCAATGAAAGGGCACGTAATGACCAGGCTGCCCCTGAATACACTGACGATATTCTGGAACTGTATAGAACCGGGGCTAAGGGTTATACAGACAATAACTGGATTGACATGTTTATGAATAAACTGGCGTTCCAGCAATCGCATACTGTTTCTGTGAGAGGCGGAACGGATAAGGTAAAATATTATGTGAGCTTCGGCTATAATGGCGATAATGGTTTGCTGAAGAGTGGTATCCAATACTATCATAGATATAATCTGAGAAGTAACCTGACTGCAGAGCTTACGAAAGGGCTGAAACTGAATGTGAATCTGTCCGGGCGTTGGGATGAAACCCAAAGGCCGAGAGAGGATTTTATGTGGACTTTTAAGACTTTGATGGTTAATGACCGTGGTATCGGTACTCATACGATTAATAATCCCAATCATTTGTCTGCAATCGGTCCTGAAAACAAGAATCCTTTTGCGTTGGTTGATCCGGATATAGACGGTTATCGCAAGAACAGAGGCCTGACGTATTCTGCCGATGTGGAATTGAATTGGCAAGTTCCTTTTGTAAAAGGGTTGGCATTGAGTCTTTTGGGGTCATTTGACGGTAACAATCGTAACAACTCTTCTTTAAATCGTTCTTATCCGTTGTATGATTATTATACAGATGCGCCTGCCGGTACGGGAGGTAGTACTGATGCTTATTCCAATACGATGAGAATATATCAGAAGATTTATGGTAGGTTGCAGGCTAATTATATGCGTTCTTTCAATCAGCACAATTTGAATGTGACAGCTGTGGCAGAGTTGAACAGTACACGACGCGATGAATTATCCGGTTCCCGGCAATATTCAGAGTTATTTACTAATGATATTTTGAATCAGGCAAGTCCGGGTACAGCTACCAATTCAGGGTATCGTAGTTTTGGCCGTTTGGCAGCCTATCTGATGCGTGCGAACTATGATTATGCCGGTAAATACTTGTTGGAGGTAGTAGGACGTTATGATGGTTCTTATCGTTATGCTCCTTCTAAGCGTTGGACGTTCTTCCCGTCGGTAAGTGCCGGATGGCGACTTTCGGAAGAAAGTTTCATCAAGGACAATTTGCCGTTCATTACTAATTTGAAAATCAGGGGTTCTTTTGGGCAAAGTGGATATGATGCCGGTGATCCTTTCCAATATGTATCTGCTTATAATTCGGCTTCCAATGGTTATGTTTTTGATGGTGCCAGCCAGATTATGGGTATGGTAGCTCCTGGTGTAGTGACTGACCGGCTTTCTTGGGTTACATCTTCTATTTCCAATGTAGGTCTGGACTTTGACTTATGGAATGGTAAGTTGAGTGGTACTATCGAGTGGTTCAATCGTAAGAATGAAGGCATTTTGGCCGACCGTGCACAATCTGCTCCTGATACATTTGGTGCAAGTTTCCCGAAGGAAAATCTGAATTCTAACCGGAACCGGGGGTTTGAGATTGAATTGGGACACAGAGGACAAATCGGTAAGGACTTCTCATATTCAGTAAGTGCTAATTTTACGTATGCACGTGAAAGAAGTCTGCATGTGGAACATGCCGAATATACCAGTTCTATGGATAGATGGCTGAATGGAAAGGAAAACCGCAACAGTAATGTGATGTGGTTGTATAAATATGATGGCCAATATACTTCTTTGGAACAGTATGAAACGGCTCCTTTGATTGGTGGAAACTTGGGTAACTCTAAGATGCTTCCGGGTAGTTACAGATTGCTTGACTTGAATGGTGATGGCAGGATTAACAGCAGTGACCGTGTTCCGGAGTTTTGGGCAACCGGTGCAAATCCTCCTATCCAGTATGGGTTGACTTTGGCGGCTTCTTATAAGAATTTTGATCTCAATATGCTGTTTCAAGGAGCTTCCGGTTACTCCATCGGATATGCTAATGATGATGTTTGGGGATATGGTGGCAAGACAAATAAATCTTATTTAATTGCGAAGTATGTAGATCGTTGGCATCCTGCAAATATAACAGATGATCCGTATAATCCTGCCACACAATGGGTAGCCGGTTATTATCCGGCATTACGCCACAATTTCTCCAATACTTCGGATAATGGTAGTAGATGGAATTATGGTATTTCCGTTTGGCTTCCGCAAGCTACTTATCTCCGTTTGAAGAGTATGGAGATCGGTTACAATCTGCCAAAATCATTTATGAAAAGAATCGGGTTGAACAGTGCCCGTATCTTTGTCAATGGTTCAAATCTGCTTACGTTCTGTAACAAGGCTTTGAAGGATGCTGACCCCGAACGTGAGGAAAGGGATTGGGGAGCCAACCTGGCATATCCGTTGATGAGAACTTATAACTTTGGGTTAAACATAAACTTTTAATTCTGAAATACCATGAAAAAAAATATTTTATCGATATTCTCATTATGTGCATTGATGGGATTGTCCGGTTGTAATGCCTTCTTGGAACTTGAACCGCTGGATAAAGTGTCCCCCGAGCAGTTATTGGAGACAGAAGGTGGTGTAAAGGCACTATTGGCAAACATATATACCATGATTCCTATGGAAGATTTTAATTATCGTCCGAACAATGGTTTTAATCAACGCGGTTATGATGGTGTGAATGAAACTACTAATTTGGCATTTCTCACCGACGAAGCTACCCGTAGTGACGGAGGAGTGGGTATAGGTTATGAAGGATTCAATTATTGGCCCTATGGAGATATTCGTCAAGTGAATATTTTTATGCAAAATGTAGAAAAAGCCAAAGAAGCAGGAACAATTTCTGTTGCAGATGCGGATCGTATGACTGGTGAAGCCCATTTTGCACGTGCTTATATGTATTATGGGCTTGTAAAAAGATATGGCGGCGTTCCTCTGATTGACAAAGTGCAGGACGATGATTATGCCGATGGTGGACCGGGTGCTGTGGCAGTTCCCCGCAGTACAGAGTTGGATACTTGGAAATTTGTATTGAATGAGTGTACCCTTGCTGCTGCTACCTTGCCCGATGCGACTTCTGGTTCGGATTTGTATCGCGTAACCAAGTGGGCAGCTTATGCGTTGAAGTCAAGAGTTGCACTTCATGCAGCTTCTGTAGCCAAGTATTGGAATCTGGCACCTTTGGCTGGTGAGGCTGTCACTCAGAAACTGGTGGGTGGAATGACTTCTGCCGATGCCGATGCATTCTATAAAGAATGTATTGAAGCATCTAAGTTCCTTATAGAGAATTCCGGTAAATCTCTTTATAAGCCTGCTCCGGCTACTGTTAAGGAGGCTGCATCAAACTTCCAGGCCTTGTTCTTGAATGACCAGAATGAAGAGGTCATTTTCAGTAAAGCGTATCTTAATGGAACAACCAATACTAATCAAGGACATAGCTATGCTCAGTTTAATATCCTTCCTCAAGTCAATCCGGGCGCTCTGAAATATGGACGTTTCAATCCGATGTTGGAAATCGTTGATTTGTTTGAAGATTATACGGATGACGGCACGGGAAAAAGTGCAAAGATTGTAACTCGTACGGATGGGAATGAAGATGCTTATATCCCTAATTTCCATAATATGAATAATGCTTCTGTAGTGAACACCTTGATGTCGGTACCTTTTGTTAAATATAACGATTTGTATGAACCGTTTGCCAACAAGGATGCACGTCTGTTGGCAAGTGTGGTTGTGCCGGGTTCATCTTATGCCGGCACTGAGATTATTATCCAGGGCGGATTTATTAAGGACAATAATAGCTATGTGGCTTATTCAAACGAGTCTACTCAGAAAAATGGAACAACATATTATGCTTTAGGAGCCGAAGGTGAAACCATGTTCTCTGGATTTAATAATGTGAACAGTGGTGAGGATGCTAATTGGACTGCTACAGGTTTTGGAGTTCGTAAGTATATGCCCGAGGGCGAGAGCATGTCTCCCGACCGTCTTTCGTCCACTACCTCTTATATTGATATGCGTTTGGCAGAAGTCTACCTGAATTATGCTGAGGCTGTTGTGGAAAATGGTAGTGGATTTGGCGATAAGGAATTGGCTGAGAACTATTTGAATGCTTTGCGACGTAGAGCCGGACATACCGACCGGATATCTTTGACATTAGAGAGTGTTTTGAAGGAACGTCGTGTGGAGATGGCGTTTGAAGGAAAGCGTTTTTGGGATATGAATCGTCGTAGGGAATTCCATACTGAGTTCAGCAATAATAGAATTCGTAAAGCTTTGGTGCCGATGCTTGACTTGCGTGGTGCAGAGCCTAAATATGTCTTTGCAAGGGTGAACTACTTTGGTGACGAAACAAGAGGAGGGCGTACTTTCCAGAACATCAACTACTATAGGGGCATACCTAATATTGCCACGAATGGTTTAGTTCAGAATCCAGGTCATTAATTTGAATAATATTAAGTAGAAAGTTATGAAAAAGATATTGTTATTTGTGTCATGCTTCTTATTTGCATTGACATCTTGTGAAATTGATAATTATGAGGGACCGGATGCTTCCATACATGGTTCTATCCTTGACGAACAGACAGGTGAACTTGTAGGTTCCGATATGGAAAACGGTAATGCAATTAAAGTGAGGGAGCATGGATTTACTAATGCTACGGATCAAACCTGGTATATCACAAATACCGGAGAATATCGTAACAATATGGTTTTTGCTGCCACTTATGATGTTCGTTTTGAAAATGGGAATTTTTATCCATTTGAAGTGAAGGATTTTGTTGTTAAGTCAGGGGATAATGTGTATGATTTCAAGGTTATTCCTTATATTCGCGTCAAAAGTCCAAAAGTAGAAAAGAATGGCAATGTAATTACTGCTACATTCTCGTTGGAAGCTGGTAAACAAGAAGTGAAATTGAAAGAGATTCAGTTGTTTGCTTTTTCAGATATGTGGGTAGGTAACAATGTGAAATTGACGTTGAATGGAGGGACTGATAAGCAAGTGTTTAGTCCGAGTACTGCTATAAATAGCGCTGATATTTATACATTGTCCATCGATCTGGGACAAAATGCTGATGTCTTGAAATACAGCAAGAATTATTATTTCCGTATTGGCGCTCTGGCTGATGTTTCGGGTGTGGGCACTGTACGGCATAATTATGCGCCGGTAGTAGTTATAAAATTGTAAATTATAGCAGAGGGAGACGTTCTGCTTGACGGCAGAACGTCTTTTTTTATCCATACATTAAAAATAAGACCATGAAGAAATTGAACACGATTATTTTAATTTTGCTGGGGATGATATGTACTCAGTTGTATGCTGTACAATTGAATTCGATTTATCCTCTAAAACCCAATGACTCCGAAGCTTTTTATTTCACTCCCGAGAACTATCCTATAAAGGCGGATGGAAAGATGGATGTATCGGATGCTTTGCAGGCAGCGATTAATCAAGTGAAGAAAGAAAAGAATTTCGGAATCCTTTTTATCCCTGAAGGTAAATATAAAATCAGCAAGACCATTTATATTCCTACGGCTATTCGTTTGATTGGCTATGGAAAGAATCGCCCGGAATTTATTCTGGCTAAGAATTCTCCGGGTTTTCAGGAGGAAGTAGCTGATGATAAAGGAAAAGCTAAATACATGTTCTGGTTTACGGGAGCCGTTGTCAAGGAAGGTGAGAAACCCCGTGATGCCGGTGCCAGTACGTTCTACAGTGCCATGTCGAATATCAACTTGCGCATAGAAGATGGTAATCCGCATGCAGTGGCGCTACGCACACACTTTGCCCAACACAGTTTTATCAGTTATGTGGCCGTATACATAGGTAAAGGCAAGGCTGGTCTGTTCGATGTGGGCAATGAGTTGGAAAACGTTGCTTTTTACGGGGGAGATTATGGCATTTATACGACAAAAGCTTCTCCCGGATGGCCGGTAATGATGGTCGACTCTTATTTTGAGGGACAACGTGTAGCTGCTCTTCGTTGTCAGGAGTCCGGTTTGGCAATGGTGAATCTGTATGCCAAGAATGTTCCGGCTGTATTTGATATTGACCCTAATTATTGCGACAAGTTATTTTTGGAAAACAGCTATTTTGAAAATGTAAGTGGTCCGGCAGTGGTGATTACCAACGAGAACAACAGCAACAATCAGATAACCTTTCGCAATGTATATTGTAAGAATGTACCGACCTTGGCGAAATATACCCGTAGCAATACGGCCACCCATGTTTCTCATAAAATCTATAAGGTAAAGTCATACGACCACGGCTTGCAGATGGATGACATGGTGGATATGCCGGAATATGAAACGTTGGTTGATATTGAACCGATACAGAAGATGCCGGTTGCCCAACTGATGGACATCCCTGCACTGCCTGCAATGGCAACATGGGTAAATCTGCGCGAATTCGGTGCAAAGGGAGATGGGGAAACGGATGATACGAAGGCCATCCAGGAGGCTATTGACC
>ERZ860023.860-NODE-860-length-15094-cov-1.384999_pt1 | contig 15094 bp, 19 predicted proteins | sample MGYA00509983_ERZ860023 | MGnify/ENA primary metagenome ERZ860023 (study PRJEB30046, sample SAMN00715180) | human gut metagenome | study: EMG produced TPA metagenomics assembly of the A metagenome-wide association study of gut microbiota in type 2...
AGAGAAGAAAGGAGAACATTAAGAAGTAAAACATTTCCTGGTATAGCGAAAGCAATGGCAGTACAATGGGCAGCCTAAATACCAAACTCCAAGAATACCTGAAAAAACATTTGGAGTAGAATTAATTAAATCACAAAAAACGAAGTAACATGAGAGTAAAAAGATTTTCAACAACAAGAGATAAAGAATTGAAATGCACTGATTCCGAAAGCTATATTGATGAGAACGGTATCTTATACCCCCGACTAGCAAAGATGCCAATACAGGACTTGTCTTTGATAGCCAATTTTAAAGTGGAAACGATGAAACGTTATTATACGGGAGATATACGGGAAGTAGATTACCCCATAGTCGAGCTTCTAATGGACGGGCTCTCTGATATTCCGGTAAGACACAGAATCAGTTGTTTTGAGAATGCAGTATTCATCCAGATAAAATATCCCCCTCAACTATATGGGACTGATGATGCTAATTATGTACATATAGAATTGGCTGCTCATATATTCAGTTTGACTACTTCTGATATGACAGATATAGCGGATGAAGACAGGGAATTATATGAAGATGAAGATGGGCATTCATTGATTAGCCTAAAATGGCTGACAGATACATATGAGGATCGGTTATGCCAACTTGTTAATTACGAGAAACTAAGTTTCAAAACTGACGGACAAGGAGAAATATTAATAATAATAGAAAGAAAACTAGAATAATATGAAAAAGAAAATATTCGTTATGGGCAAGGTGTATGATCTTGCCAAACAAGAAATTAGTGAAATAGAAAATGAGGTACAGAAGGATTTAGATAAGTTCTCTGCTGGTGGGATCAGGTTCAAAATAGATATTACATCCGAGAAGACTTTGGAGCTAATATTCACTCGCCAATATAGGGACGGAGAAATTGATTGGCTTAATTATGAGTCAAAGACAATTTACTGCACTGACGCAAAGATTATAACTGGTCATGGATTCGATGGTTTTAGAGTTCCCGTCTATTGGGGAGGATCCCATACGGTTATCCATTCTTTATGCCAAAGGAGGAATTTATTGGGTGCTATAAGAAGTCAGCGATTAAACTTGGAGGAAGCAGGTTGAAATCTGCGGAAGTAAATACGATGCCGGATAAAATCATATTGGGGTTGGCATTTTAAGTGAATGAAGAAAGGAGGATAGTTTAAAAGCTATCTTTCTTTTTTATTTTTCGATCAACAAATATGTCCGGTAATCTTTGCTGGTCTAATATATTTCGTACCTTTGCCACAAAATAGCAAAAAGCTATATTCAGGTGTGCCAGATACCGTAATAAATCCAAAGGCATGGTAACTCATTTTTTCAGGCGTAACCACATGCTGTATTAAGTCCATAGGGTTAATGGCAAATTTCAGAGTTTCTTATCAAGTACTTCTACTCTATCAGTGGAGGGTACGACTGTTTACTAATTTTTAAAATAAAATTTAATATGAATGATATAATGTATTATTCTGAATTAGCAGAAGAATATTATGAAGCTGCTTGCCCCAAGTTTGCCATTAATGGTTACGAAAAAAATGTATTAATAGATACCGATACGGAAAGATGTATTTTTATATCCGGTGACATCGAGCTTGATGAAGAACAACTTCTTTTTCGTTGCAAACGTTCAAGGGGGAAAACTATCATTAATCTGAAAAACAATATTAGAAAAGCTAAAAAAGAAGAAAAGCTTTTCCCTACGGAGACTAGAAAAATATACGAAGGAAAACTCAGAATCGAAAAAGAAACGTTAGATGATGGGTCTATCTTTGAAAATGAGTATGTCCTTTTACCGCACGAGTTAGAAAAAGGTTCTCATCTATTGACTAGAATCAGTAATTTAGATCACTATCTGGATACCTATACCAATAATCGGGCATACTATCGGGATAATTTTGAAATACTAGCAGATTTGGAAAAACAAGTAGCTAATGCTGAATTTGGTTTTCTACCAAAATGTATACTAATTTCGTATAAAGATGACGGTGATGTGATATTTTTCTTTTCACATTTCGAAGAGGATAATATGGGAAATCTCTGTGCTATTTATGAATTTGATACTACAGTAAACTAATAGAGAATGAAACAGGAAGATAAGTACCCTAAAAAGTAGTTATCTTCCTATTTTTCTTATCAAACATGAATGCTAAAAAGGTAAATCATCAGAATTAGATAGGGCTGTTACAATAACTTCCTTTTCTTTGGGCTGCTGCAAATCAAATAAATGAGTGTTTTTAAGAATGAAATTTATTCCATCATCTGATAACATACAAACGGGGTATTCATTCCCATTATAGTCACTATCCATTCTAGTAGCAATAAAATCCTTTGACTTTAATAGACGCATTCCAATACTAAAAGCGGTATCATTAAATCCAGCTTTTGTCATTCTATTCCGTAAGTCATAAACATTTGCGACAGATTCATCTGTATATTGTTCTCCAATGATAAAAGCCAATAGAGTTAATTCATAGGGTTGAAGTCCCTCAGTTTCTTTCATTGGACTTTCTAGTATTTTTTCCGTTCTTTTTTGAGATTGAATGTATGCTTTTATTTTTTCTATAATTTTATCTTTTAATACACTGAAATCGCTAGCAGATTCAGTTTTGTACTTTATTATATTTTTATGCCGTACATCAAAAGGAAAATCCTTTCGACTTTCATCACAAACCATTACAACATCTTTGCCTAAAGCAAAAGCATACCCAAGCTCATACCAAACATTTGGATTATCAACCGATATATCCGCAAAGCATATTTTTGCATTTTTAATTTTAGATTCAATATCTTCGATAGGTATTTTAACCATAGGATCTAAATCAACTCTATATGCTAATAACCCTACAGATTCTATTGCGGGTTTATAGATATCATCAAACCTTTTCGTAAATTTTAGATCACTAATAGGTTGTATTACAAAGCATTCATTATTCATATCTTTAACAAATTTGACAACTGGTCACTCTGAGTAATTACATTCTTGCAAAAATATATAAAAATTGAAACATTAGGTATATTAACTTGAAAAATAAAAGATCATTTTACTGTATTCTTGTAGCTATATTTTTTTCTTTAATCCAAAACCTCCATTCACGTGTACATTGGCAGTATTTCTTTTTTCCGATTGTGACAGGTTTATTGTTTGTATCGCCTTGATATTCTATCTTATTGCCAGAATGATCATATTGACATACATTTTTTCGATAACCCTGTTCTATTGGTTCAGTTGGTAATTCTTCGTCAATCCATTTAATATATATGCCATCATCAAAAAGAGAATTACCCATAAGAAGATATTCATAGACATAGGTTGGTCTTGTTTCAATTATAGGTTCACTATCTTTGTCTACCACCTTAATGCCTCTGATAAGAATAGAAGCTCTATATTGTCTATCTTTATTTTCAAAAGTAAAATCAACTCCCGATACATGTGCGTTAAATGAACCAAGGGGATAATATTCATTTTTCATACTAGGATCTTTTATTTTATCAGAAATATGATACATGATATAATCCTTGATCTTTGCTCCTTCACCTTCTTCATGGTAATAGAATTCTATATCACGAAGATAAATCTTTCTATTGTTTACTTGGAAATATCCACCAAAGAAGAAATGGTGAGCAAGTTTATCCATTTCCTCTAGCAATAACTTTTTATCTCCATGTGCTCCTTGAAAAGCCTCCAGAATTCCTTTTAATGTATTTTTCATTTTATTATTTTAGTAAGTTGTTCATACTCTTCCCTATTATCCTTTCTATAGTCAAAATCCATAAGATAATTACTAGCCGATAAAGTTTTTAATCTCGCTGTTATAAATAGTGAGATAAATGTAAAAAAAAGACCAGCCAAAGAAGCGGAGATAATATATAACACGTAGCTATTTTGATAAATAGATAAATAGAAGCAACTCCAAGACTCTAATAATAAAGCCATAAAAGCTGATAAATGTAATATTATCACCACACTCCATGTGATAAGGAAAACCCACCCTATTAATATATTCAATTTAGACACCGAATAAGCCCCACTATCAATATTACTTATTTTTTTATTACAGTAGAAGCCGTCATCATCTTTTTTCTCCATATCTTTATCTAAAAAGTCTACTTTTCCCATCAAATATATTTGTGGTATTCCTAATTCATGTTTAAACTCTTCTTCAAAATCTGAGATAGCTTTTGCATATACTTCATACCACGCTTTAGACCCTTTAGCCATCAACACCCAAATAACAGATAGTGTAAAACCTAATAATCCAATAGCAACGGCAGCACCATGAAGAATCTTGTAATTTAGTTCTATAAATACATTATTACTAAAAAAATTTGAAGCAAGAATACCATACCCTGAAAGCGTTAATGTTAAAAATACTGCCAAGAAAATTGAACGTTGCCAAAGATTGGTGATTTCCATATCTCGACATCTATATAACTTATTTAATGTACGTTCAAGGTCATATTTTTGATTATCTTTATGTTTCCGACATATCATATTCCGTAATTTTATGTATTGCCCTTTTCTGTAAAAGTAGTTATAAAATCATTATATTGAATAGAAAATAAGAAAATTAACAAAAAAAGAGATAGTCACTCCTAACTATCTCCTCAATCATTTTTATTTATATGCACTTTCGACTATCCCTTCAATCTCTGTTCCGTCAAAGTCCGATACAACATAACGCAACATCAAATACATAAGAGCATCATCTTTTGAGACACCATAGTCATGTAATTTACAAGCAAACCGAAACAGATTAGAATTCCGAAATCCATGACTAACAGGAAAATACCTATCCGATAGTTCTTGTACTTTCTTTATAGCCTGATCGGGACTCTTAAATTTAGGTGGCGGTAACATGAGATTTTTCCAGAATGTTGCACCTGTACTTTTTATAGTCTTTGATGCCACATAAGGAGTAACCTTGGCTGTGGGAGATGATGGGATAAAATGGAAGACCTTTGAGTCTGAATTATAATATACCTTTGGATCATAGCATATAAAATGTGCCCGTGACAAATTATCACATTTAGAATCTATATGCGTATTCCCTAAGTACCCACTGATTGAGCTATACAGTTCTTTATGAAAAGCTGGATCAAGGGAATCATGTTGGATAATTAATTTTATTCCTCCTCTTGGGGAATGGAAAGCCATCCTGACATAGGGATCACTTGTGTGTTTCACCCAATCAGAATCTCTTTCCGATAACTCATTGGGGAGATCATAATCTAAGTCTATACAGATATAGTAAGAATAATCTGATAATGCTGTATCTAATCTTTTCCCAAAAATGCCATTAACCAAAACTACAGGTAATTTCTTCTTTAACCAATCTTGTTTTTTCTTATTACCCATATTTCTCTGAATATCTAAAGTAATATCCTTTATATATCCATAAGGAGTTTCTATTTTATTCTTTAGATCAAGTAGTTCTGATATACAGATATACTGATTCCTAAATAATCCTTCTATTAAAGTTATCTTATCTGTCATATTCTATTTATTATAAAAGGTGGGATTTAAGTTATTAATCTCTTATATAATAGTAATGTAGATCGTAGGAGAATATCCCACCTAACGAATTTTTACTATCGTACCACTTTGAGGATAATATTATACTCCTTCTTTAATGTATCTCTTAACGGATCATACGAGCGAGCTTTCTTTTCTTTCATGGGGATAAGTACAAGGATATCCTTCAACCTAATTGTAAGTGTATATGTCCTACAATACTTTATGGCATCCAATAGTTTAGGATCATAGCCACACAAGGCTACTACCTTCTTAAGAAATACAGGTGTTCTTTTTGTCGCTGCATAAGAACAGGCATTCCACTTATGTTTACCCCCGCATCACTATTCTCCCTAAAATAATCAAAGACATCTTTCATTAGCTGTGGATCTATATCATCGGAATAGAATACATGAATCGGATCACCATTATGTTGTCTTATCCGTAACCGACATATAGCTTGGATCATTCCGGCTGTTCTTATTCTTCGTTCAGTCGAATGAATGCCATAGTTTTTATAATCAAGGATAATCCTGATTTGCCTGTTCGCCATTCTCCGACAAAAGAGATGCCCGTATAATTACTAAAAGCATTGGTAGCTTTATCTTGACCGGAACCACGATAGATGATACTGTATTTTCCAGCCAATCCTTTTTTATTTAGTTCTTCTTCAAGCACTGTCATTATATTCAGGTGCTTATCTTCTTTATCTGGATCACTGTCTCTGGCTACCTATATTTCCATGTGACAATAAGCAACGGAGAAGCCTGTTGTATCTGATCTGCCAACTCATCAACTATATCCTGTATTCTGTCACGAATTGTATTATCGTCTACATCTTTCTCAAACAACCATCTTTCAAGAGACATTGGAAACTCTTGAAAAGTAATAGGTGACGAGTACATCTTTCCCGAATTCTGGATCAACCTAAAAGGTGTTTTCTTATAATCGCTTAACACATCCGCAGTAGCATCCAGTATGATAACATTCATCTGCATCCCCTTTACCACCCAATCCTTTATAAAGTGATATATTGGATAATACTTCCCTTTTGCATTCCATATAACTGAATAATTTTGGTTGATATACACTAATACCTCTTCCTCTCGATACGTATTCAGGGCTGACCTAGTACTATATAAATGATCGCTGGTTTTTCTTAAGAATGTACTATTCACAGCCTTCATTTCCTGTATTCCCAAACAATGGTAATATAAACCTGCTCCAACGGGGATGCTACCTTTAGATGATGCCCCCAAGTTACCCATATAAGCAAGAATTTTAAGCCGTTCAAATGTATTAAACGGTTGTATAAAGGATGGCTGTTCGTCTATTATACAGAACTTGCGTACTTCGGTAGACTTAAGTAATGCTCCTAAGTTTCCAGTATATTTAGATATATCAACCACCTTTCCACTGTCATAAGCAAATAGGGCTGGCAGATAATCCAAATAGAGGTGAACACTGGGAACAATCAGAACCTTTTTCTTTGTTACCTGTTCAGGATGTGCTATGTAACTACTGTAGTAAGAATCTTCTTGATGTAAAATCACTATTTCGTCTTTCAATGCAAGGAGAGACAGACTTTCCAGCCTTTTCTTCATATCATTTGCATCGGCACGTGTAGCAACAAAGATCACTATTCCCTTATCGCATCTCTTGGCAACCAGATCACAAGTAGCAGTACTCTTTCCACCTCCACATGGGAGAGGAACAATAAAAGCCCCTCCCTTACATGGAATTATGGCATCTCCGGTTTGATGTTTAATAGTTAAATTTGTATCAGACGGATCGAACACAACTTCTATGTCCTTGTAGTCTCTTACTTTTGGCATAATGCTATCTCTTTAAAAAGTCCATTTTCTACTTCTTGGCATTTCTGTGAGTATATCTACCGCTATATTACTATCAAGTATCCTTGTCTGCCGTAATGAAAGTACAAGCTAATATCTTCTATTAATACTAATTTCCGATCTATATCAGTATCAAGAAGAATATCAATTCTCCGTTATCATCTACAGCCAACCATCCCCTTGATAAGAATATCTTAGCAGGAATTACATGTAGCATCGGTGCGTTGGCATTATAATGTAGATTGCATGTCAGTTTTCCTATGAGTCCTGTGTCTAAGCGTATCTTTTGCGGCAAACATAAGACATATCCTTTTTGTTTTAATTCTTGTAATGTCATCATATCCTTGTTTTATTATATTCTCGTATCACTTTGGTAAACTTATCACTATGGAGAGGAAATAGAGTTTAACCTTTTCAATTATGATTTGAGTGTAATTCGTAATTCTCATTAAAAGAGAGAGGTTTCTCACCCCTCCCTCCATTTTTTCAATTTTAGCTTAAGGCTTCTCGCTCGGTAAATGCTTTCCAATAACTCTTGAAAAGACTTGTAATAACCTGATCTTTGCTCCTACTAGTAGTCTTCTTTGCATTATCAAGAGATTCTATCTGCTCTTTTGAAAGAGAATTTAGAAACTCGATGACATGAGCATACGCATCGTTAATCGGCTTGTTTTGTTAATGAGTTGTTCTACAAAACTAAATAGCATTTTAGGAGTTATTTTCAAGCCAACTGTCTTTATGTTCAATTTAGCAATAGCAGCATCATAAAGATTTTTATTACGGTCAAGTCCATCCTCATCAACTAGCGTTTCCAATTTATCTGGGTCTTTTGAATCAATGGCAGACTTAATCGCGGATTTTGAGTATATCTTTTTACCCCCAGTAACGAATAAGGAAGCCGCAGAATCAGAAATGTTTTCTGTATTTGCTAAAGATTTCAGCCATTCCAACTTGGAAGTATCAAGACCACGAACTTTTGCTGTCTGGATAGCCATCGTTAGCCAATCAATTCCATCCCAAGGATTCACAGAAGTATTCGCCTCCTTTAATATCGTCATAAGATCATATTGATCTGTAAGTGGTAGAATAAAGTAAGCTTCATAGTCCTCACCAGCCTTTTTAAGTTCTTTAATGGCTTCCCAACGGTGCTGACCATCCAATATCACTAGAATGTGTTCAAGATCAGGGGTATCCTTGGTTATTACATTGCCATTATAGTCCACCACATCAAGACCTGCTTCGATACATTCCTTAGCTGAAAGTACCAAGAAAGGGGTTATAACACCCTTTGCGGCTCTGATTGATTCAATCTTCTTTTTTACCTCCTCCTTATCAATATCCCTGTTTACTAAGATGCGAGCAAACCGATATTTATATGTAAGAAGAGTTGTGAGAGTAAAAATTTGCCTACGAGTGAGTTTTAATGGTTCTTGTTCAGTCTCCTTATCAGCTTTCGGAGACTCTACTGAGGCGTTCTTACCTTTTTGAGGAGCTGCACCATTCTTTTTTGCGGATTCTGTTCTTTCTGCTCATTTAACATAGCATCTACTGTTTTTCTTTCTTCTGCCATTTTCTAATTTTTTTAATAGTTTTCTTTAAAATTTCCGTGAGCAAATATAAGTGAATAAATCAAGCGTTTTACATATTCTAATTTTCTTGAGTTCAATCAGTTACACGTGCAATCACTTGATCATAATCAATCTTATATCACTACATTTTATTATCATATTTGATCATATTTAGCCATAGCTGAACCTCATTGACTATCTATGATTAGCTCATTAAAGAGTTCTGCTGGAATTCACTAATGAAACTGTTACCATTGGAGCTACACCAGTCTCTCCAATCTGTCCTACCTGTTCATTTAAGACAAGTAATTTTCAGTTCTTTTCCTTCATGCTTTTCTTGAATTATGAATAGACAGCTTCACCATTGAAAACAGCCGGCATATTTTCCAGCGAAACTGTCTATTCCGGTTAATTACTTGGAGTACTTACGCCCCCATTTTTTATTAGACACTCTTAGTAAATCTAGAGCTAGATCTGCATCGACTACAATGATCTTCCCATTTTGAGAAATAGCTGCATCGATGACACCACTTGATTTGATTCTTTGAGCTGTTGCTTGACTACAGCCAAAGAGCTTACTTATGCCAAATAGACCATATACATACCGTTTCTCACTTGACGGATTTGTGTTAGCTCTTCCATCTTTACCTTCATTAGCAAACCCTTCATTTAATGCCTCTATCAGATCACCTAAGGTAGCTTGGAAAAGAGGCTTATCTCTTAGTTCTAAAGTTTTCATTATATCTTTTTTATATTAATACTCTATTGAAATCCTTGCTACGATCGTTTTGATTTCTGGCACAAATATATGCACAAAAAAATGGAACTACAGTAAGTGTAATTCCATGATTATGAGATATATAATGCAAATTATATGAACGTTATATATATGTTATATAGAATATTATATAATGGAGTCAATTAGTATCTTTCCATTTTAAGATTCTTATTTTTGGATATTCTCCGCTATCTCTAATCTAGTCTCTTCCGGTAATTGTTTTGTTCCTATTTTCCCCGTTTTTAATGTATTCTCACTTAACTTTTTCCCTTTCGGCATAAAAATATTACTGGTTATTTTCCATATGCCATCAGGAACAGTTTTAAGTTTTCCTTTAGCATCTTTACCATATAATTCTCTTATAAAAACTTGAAGGGTGTGACGGTCACCATTCCATAATACAGTTTTTGTATCAGTATTAGATGTACTGCTCCCTAAAAAATAGCACAAAGGCTGTCCGGCATCAACATAACTATAAAAAGCTTGGTGAAGTTTTACTAATTTCTTATTATCAAATCCATCTGGCATAGGTAAGCGATAAATATCATTATTTGTTAATGGAGAATCTACAATATCACAAAAGTGAATTATATGTTCATCGTTTTTGTATTTATACATATTATACTCATCCTGCATAAAGCCATCTATACCTAAATTTCGTAATTTCCTTATAATCCATTCTTTTTCCTCATTTTTTAGCGTATTATTATGCATCATACGAAAAAATGGAGATAATATACGTTTCTCAAAAAATGTATAATATGTCCGAAAACAATTTAGTTTATCAAGAGCATAAGTATATGTTAGTATCACATTCTCTAGATTGAATATACCAGTGGTGTATATATTACTTTTCCATTCTTCATATTCAGTACTAAACTCTCTTACTACACGATCTATAGCCACAAATTGAATAAAAATCCAGTTTAATTCATATTGTTCATTTTTATGGACAACGGGTAATCCTCTTTCTAATATTTTTTTTCTAATATAATCATCATAAAAAAACTTAGCCTTAAACATCTCACTAATCCAATTGTTTATTTTATCACTATATTCAAAAAGAAACCATTTGGGAAAAGATTTTTGGTCTGTTTGATATGTATTTTCTAACGATTTTTTTTCTTCAAACGTAAAGCATCCGGGATACAAAAAATCTAAAGCATCTGTCAAATTCATAATAGAGAAAATCATTCTTAAAAAAGCTTCTGTCGCAAATTCTGTTTTTTTAGAATCTAAATTCAGACATTCTTGCTCAATTGTTTTAGATTCATATTCAAAATATGAATGGATCTGACTAGACCAGATACTAGCTATGGATTTTGGAAAATATAAAGTCATTAGATAAAAATAAAAAATAAATCTTCGGTCTGGAGATAACGAATCTGTTGTCATCTTTTTCCTATTGATTTCATTAATCGAAGAGAATATAATGGAGCGATCGCATCTTCTATTAAAAATTGTCCGTAACTATCTTTATCCTTACCGATTAAATAAGTATCCTTGTCTATTCTCTTATAGAAAATACTAGCTTCGTTTAAAGTGATATTTTCGTTTTCCATAATAGTATTAATTTAAGCAATTACAATAAAAAGCAGCACCCGTTTTTCCCGAATGCTGCCTCAAATATATAAAATTTTGTTAAGCTATACTCCTAATATGTTCACAAAGTTCTTTCAATTGTGTCGGATTCATTTTATCTAGACTTTCTATGATATCAGACTTATATTGGTGAGTATTCCATTTTTCCATTTGCATCTTCTGTGTTTCGTCTGCTACTTCTATATACGGCTTCATACTTTCATAATCTGCGTGTCCGGTACAACTCATCACAACAGTCGGAGATATACCTAAAGCTAATGAACAGCAAACGAAAGTTCTACGTCCATCGTGACAGCTTATCGTTTCATAAAACTTATGGATTTCTTCATGCCGTTGCGTACCTATAAAGTAGGTTTCAACTATCTCTCTATCTAAACCAGCCAACTCGGCAGCTTCTTTCAGGTAATCATTAAGTTTCTGATTCGAAGCAACAGGGAATATTGTACCGTTCTTGGAGTGATACCATGAATATTTATCTATAATCTTTTGAGCATTTTCTATTATAGGAACAGTAATTCTATCATTCGTTTTTTGAGTATACATCTCAATATTCCCATTTGAAATATGCGCTCTCTTTAATGCGCTTAAATCAGAATAACGTAAAGATGTAAATGCCATAAAGCAAAACATATCTCTAGCTCTATCTAAATACTCTTTGCTTTTAGGAAATTGGAAAGATGCAAAATGGAGTAATTCTTTATATTTCAGAAAAGTCACTTCCTTTTTAGTCACAGTTAAGTTTACCTTATAGCTGAGTACTCCTTGCTCTACCGGATAACCATTGGCATCAATCCATCTAAGAAAAGACTTTAATATTCTGAATTGTTTTACAGTGGTGCGGTTACGATATCCATTTTTTACATACCATTTTTTAAGCTCTGTCATCTTATTCTTATCAAGTGTCGCTAGAGATATGCTGGGATCACAGCTGTTTAAATGATTCCATGCTTGAACATATTTATGATGTACAGATTCACTCCAGCTTCTTTCTGTAGAGCAAACTTCTAAAAAATCATTGAAAATTTCACGAAAAGACTTTTCTTGCTTAATTGGAGCATCTTGTACTGCCTCTTCTTTTATTCGTCCCAGCTTCTCATTAACCAGTTCCTTCAATTCACTTTTAGTTGGTAACTGAGAATTTAAACTATACTCTGTAAAAGACTCCTCGATACACTCTAGAAATTGAGAAACACGGTTGTTAATATCTCTAGCTACCACCGTCTTTCCACCAACTTTATGAGTAGTATTATACCTAGCTCTTTGGTTCTCTTTATCCCATTTGTCTGGATCGGCATTACAACCAACAGAAAAACCCACTTCGTCCTTCCGATTATTCCATCTAACACGAATAACTACTTGCCCCTTATTATTAAGGAATGCTCTACAACTGTGATTAATTTCTATCATACGTCTTACTGTTTTGAGGTTTATTTTCAGCGAAGATAGAAATAAAATTCGTGGGGAATACAGGGTAATTCTTATTCCCCCCTTTTTTGAGCATACAAGATTTTATGTGCTATAAAAAGATGTGGTTAATTATATACAACGTTGATATACAGTAATATATGTAATCGGATCAAAGCAGTTATGATCAAAGCAACAATACCTCCAGCTCCACTTAAAAAAACAAATGAAAGCTCTGATTATCAGAGCTTTTTCTTTTTACTAATCTCTTTATTCCCCATTTTATTCCCCATTAAAAGAACTTTGGATTTATGTTACTTTAACTTATCAATCAGTTTACTAGTACCATAAAATCGTATTTTCAACTGATATAGATAAAATGGGAACATATCACATTTCTCCTTCCTCCTACAATACCATTCTCAATAAAAGATATCCTACTAAAAACAGATACTAAGTTTTACGCTATCACATCAGTTCATTGGAAAGTGAACTTTGGGCAATGGGGAATACATAACAGGAATAAGCCAAAGCAATGAAACGCTGTATTTGTGAGTTTTTTTTGTTCCTGAATATACTAAGAACTTCAATAAAGAGCTATCTGCTTCGGATGTAAAGCTTTACGATAAGATTAATAGACCATAATCGTCCCGATAACAAACCGAATATGTACCACCATTTGATTATGAGCCGGAAAGAGCAGTCTAATAAGAAAAAACTATCCCCGCTTACTAATCATAAAAATACTAAGAATGGAACAATCAAAGGTAGTTTTGACCGTGTAAATTTATTTAAGCAAGCAGAGCAGAAGAAGAAGAAGAAGAAGAAGAAGAAGAAGAAGAAGAAGAGGAAGAAGATAAACTATTCAATTACAATCGCCAAAGTATACAGAATCTTTTAATTACTACGTTTAATGAAAAATGGTTCTGTAACCGAATAACTTAAACTACAAAACAAGATCTTCAATCCGCTGGAAGAGATATAGATATTAATCAGGAAATTTGCTTTCTATCAATCTTGAAATCAGTAAAGTAAATGGTCAGACATTCAATCTCAGACTCATGCTGCTATCAAGCAAAAAAACATTAGACATACTATTCAGCCCTAAGGGATAAACAACAAAAATAAAAAAGAAAAAACGTAAATTATAACTATTGTGCTATTTTAGGCACGAAGGTGTACTATAATTAAAAACAAAGGTAAACATATAACACATTATATGCTCACCCTTGAATTATTTTATCATTTATTTCCATTCAAAATCTCAAATCTATATTTTACAGGATAAAATATACTTAAGAATTGCATTGTCTAAGCAAACGGTCGGAATAGAGCTAGTAAATATGTTTTAAGAAAAAGTATACAAAACTAGCGCTGGAAAAAGCGCACATACTTTGATAATCATCACCTTTTGTCTCATTAGCAAAATCACATACTGATTTAACCATTAAACATTGCTTTTTCTCTATATAACCTGTTTTATATAATCCGTATCCTTCCATTTCTACTCCAGCAAGCTTTCTTTCGCCAACTTTCAAGCCATCTGCAAATTTTGAATTTGCAACAACATATGAACCACAAGCTGTAGGAGCGATCACTATTTGTGGTATTTTATCAATTTTATGCAGAAAAACTTTTCTTAGTTGATTGTATATTTTAGTATCTATATCTTCTTCTGTAAGAAAATGATGAATCGTACCTAACAACTCATATTCAACATCTAAAGGATTATAACTAGGTTCTAAAAATGGCTCACCGTCTTCATTAGATTTCAATTTTCCACTACCATAATCAAAAATTCGCTCAGCTATAATAATATCTCCCATATTTACTTTTCCTTCAATACCAGCACAAATTCCTGTCATAAATAAACATTTAAGCTCAAAAAGACTAAACATCAATGCAGAAACCACTGCAGTAGCTTGCATTCCCATTTCGTTTACACAACATGACACTATTTTTAATCGACTTCCATTTATGGTAGAGATCTCTGCTGAATAAAAATTAAACGGATGTCCTTCAACTTTAAATTTCTTCCAATCAATGTTCACAAATGCAGACTGCATTAATGAGAATTCTTTATCTAATGCACAAATTATTCCATAATCAAAGCGATACTTCTCACCTAATGATTTTGAGAAAAATTCTTTAGTTCTTATTAAATGCTGAATCTTATTTTGCAACTTTGTTTTCCAATCATTTTTACTTAAATCAAATTTAAGTAAATGCCACAGCTTATCTTCAAATTTACTTTTAGAAGTTTCCAGTAGATCATCAAATTGAGAAAATCCTATTATATGAATAGGTATATGAATATATGTACTTGTGTATATTTCATCAATAAATTTAGGACTTTCTTCAACAT
>ERZ860023.865-NODE-865-length-14967-cov-2.693871_pt1 | contig 14967 bp, 13 predicted proteins | sample MGYA00509983_ERZ860023 | MGnify/ENA primary metagenome ERZ860023 (study PRJEB30046, sample SAMN00715180) | human gut metagenome | study: EMG produced TPA metagenomics assembly of the A metagenome-wide association study of gut microbiota in type 2...
CTCCTGGGGATTCACTCGCTTGTCGCCTTCCTGCAACTCGAATTATTTAGAGTATGACTTTTAACTCCAGGAGAGAATAAATGAAAAAAGCACTGCAAGTCGCAATGTTCAGTCTGTTTACCGTTATTGGCTTTAATGCCCAGGCTAACGAACATCATCATGAAACCATGAGCGAAGCACAACCACAGGTCATTAGTGCCACCGGCGTGGTAAAAGGTGTGATCTGGAAAGCAAAAAAATCACCATCCATCACGATCCGATTGCTGCCGTGAACTGGCCGGAGATGACCATGCGCTTTACCATCACTCCGCAGACGAAAATGAGTGAAATTAAAACTGGCGACAAAGTGGCGTTTAATTTTGTCCAGCAGGGCAACCTTTCTTTATTACAGGATATTAAAGTCAGCCAGTAACCCAGGTTTAATGAGATGAAAAAAATCGCGCTTATTATCGGCAGCATGATCGCGGGCGGTATTATTTCTGCGGCAGGTTTTACCTGGGTTGCAAAGGCGGAACCGCCCGCAGAAAAAACGTCGACCGTAGAACGTAAAATTTTATTCTGGTACGACCCGATGTATCCCAATACGCGGTTCGATAAACCAGGTAAATCGCCGTTTATGGATATGGATCTGGTGCCGAAATATGCCGATGAAGAGAGTTCTGCGTCTGGTGTGCGCATTGACCCGACTCAGACGCAGAATCTGGGGGTGAAAACGGCTACCGTCACGCGCGGGCCGCTGACTTTTGCCCAGAGTTTCCCGGCGAATGTCAGTTACAACGAGTATCAGTATGCCATTGTGCAGGCTCGCGCTGCCGGGTTTATCGACAAGGTGTATCCGCTTACCGTGGGCGATAAAGTACAAAAGGGCACACCGCTTCTCGACCTGACCATTCCTGACTGGGTGGAAGCGCAGAGTGAGTATTTACTGCTGCGCGAAACCGGCGGTACGGCGACCCAGACTGAAGGCATTCTTGAGCGGCTGCGACTGGCGGGAATGCCGGAGGCGGATATTCGCCGCCTGATCGCCACGCAAAAAATCCAGACTCGCTTTACGCTCAAAGCGCCCATTGATGGCGTGATCACCGCGTTTGATCTGCGCGCGGGAATGAATATCGCCAAAGATAACGTGGTCGCGAAAATTCAGGGTATGGACCCGGTGTGGGTCACTGCTGCGATCCCGGAGTCCATCGCCTGGCTGGTGAAAGATGCCTCGCAGTTTACCCTCACCGTTCCGGCGCGACCGGATAAAACACTCACCATCCGCAAATGGACGCTGCTACCTGGCGTGGATGCCGCGACCCGCACGCTGCAGCTGCGTCTGGAAGTCGACAACGCCGACGAGGCGCTAAAACCGGGCATGAACGCCTGGTTGCAACTCAACACCGCCAGCGAACCGATGCTGCTCATTCCGTCACAAGCGCTGATTGATACCGGCAGCGAACAGCGGGTGATTACCGTTGATGCCGACGGGCGCTTTGTACCGAAACGCGTTGCTGTTTTCCAGGCATCGCAAGGCGTCACCGCATTACGCTCTGGTCTGGCGGAAGGTGAAAAGGTGGTTTCCAGCGGCCTGTTCCTGATTGATTCCGAAGCCAATATTTCTGGCGCACTGGAGCGGATGCGCTCTGAAAGTGCTACCCATGCGCATTGAGGGAATAACCAATGATTGAATGGATTATTCGTCGCTCGGTGGCGAACCGTTTTTTGGTGCTGATGGGCGCGTTGTTTCTGAGCATCTGGGGCACCTGGACCATCATTAATACGCCAGTGGATGCGCTGCCGGATCTCTCCGATGTGCAGGTTATTATTAAAACCAGCTATCCCGGTCAGGCACCACAAATCGTTGAAAATCAGGTGACTTATCCGCTAACCACCACCATGTTGTCGGTGCCTGGCGCGAAGACTGTGCGCGGTTTCTCACAGTTTGGCGACTCTTATGTGTATGTCATTTTCGAAGATGGCACCGATCCGTACTGGGCGCGTTCGCGGGTGCTGGAGTACCTCAACCAGGTACAGGGTAAGCTGCCTGCGGGAGTCAGCGCCGAGCTGGGGCCAGATGCCACGGGTGTTGGCTGGATCTATGAATATGCACTGGTGGATCGCAGCGGTAAGCACGATCTGGCCGATTTACGCTCATTACAGGACTGGTTTCTCAAATATGAGCTGAAAACCATCCCTGACGTTGCGGAAGTGGCGTCGGTGGGCGGTGTGGTGAAAGAGTATCAGGTGGTTATCGATCCCCAGCGCCTGGCGCAGTATGGCATCAGTCTCGCCGAAGTAAAAAGCGCGCTGGATGCTTCAAACCAGGAAGCGGGCGGTTCGTCGATCGAACTGGCGGAAGCGGAATATATGGTGCGCGCCAGCGGCTATCTGCAAACGCTCGACGACTTTAATCACATCGTTTTAAAAGCCAGTGAAAATGGCGTGCCCGTTTATCTGCGCGATGTTGCGAAGGTCCAGATTGGCCCGGAGATGCGCCGGGGCATTGCCGAACTAAACGGCGAAGGCGAAGTGGCGGGCGGGGTGGTGATCCTGCGATCCGGCAAAAACGCCCGAGAAGTGATCGCCGCCGTGAAGGACAAACTGGAAACGCTGAAAAGTAGTCTGCCGGAAGGCGTGGAGATAGTTACAACATACGATCGCAGCCAGCTCATTGACCGCGCCATCGACAACCTCAGCGGCAAGTTGCTGGAAGAGTTTATTGTGGTGGCGGTAGTCTGTGCGCTGTTTCTCTGGCATGTGCGCTCGGCGCTGGTGGCGATTATTTCGTTGCCGCTGGGGTTGTGTATTGCTTTTATTGTCATGCACTTCCAGGGACTGAATGCCAATATTATGTCGTTGGGTGGCATTGCGATTGCCGTCGGGGCGATGGTCGATGCTGCTATCGTCATGATCGAGAATGCGCATAAACGGCTGGAAGAGTGGCAGCACCAGCATCCTGACGCCACGCTGGATAATAAAACGCGCTGGCAGGTGATCACCGATGCGTCTGTTGAAGTGGGGCCGGCGCTATTTATCAGTCTGCTGATTATCACGTTGTCGTTTATCCCGATCTTCACCCTGGAAGGGCAGGAAGGGCGTCTGTTTGGCCCGTTGGCGTTCACCAAAACGTATGCGATGGCGGGTGCGGCGCTGCTGGCGATCGTAGTGATCCCGATCCTGATGGGCTACTGGATCCGTGGCAAAATTCCGCCGGAAAGCAGTAACCCGCTCAATCGCTTTTTGATTCGTGTTTATCATCCGCTGTTGCTGAAAGTACTGCACTGGCCGAAAACCACGCTGCTGGTGGCGGCGCTTTCGGTGCTGACGGTTCTCTGGCCGCTCAATAAAGTTGGCGGGGAATTTTTACCGCAGATCAATGAAGGCGACTTGTTGTATATGCCATCGACGCTGCCGGGGATTTCCGCAGCAGAGGCGGCGAGTATGCTGCAAAAAACCGACAAGCTAATTATGAGCGTACCTGAAGTGGCGCGGGTATTTGGCAAAACCGGGAAAGCGGAAACCGCCACCGATTCTGCTCCGCTGGAGATGGTAGAAACGACCATCCAGCTTAAGCCGCAGGAGCAGTGGCGGCCAGGCATGACGATGGACAAAATCATTGAGGAACTGGATAACACCGTGCGGCTGCCGGGCTGGCGAATCTGTGGGTGCCGCCAATTCGTAACCGTATCGATATGCTCTCAACCGGCATTAAAAGCCCCATCGGCATTAAAGTTTCCGGCACTGTGCTGGCGGATATCGACGCGATGGCTGAGCAAATTGAAGAAGTAGCGCGAACGGTGCCAGGCGTAGCTTCTGCGCTTGCCGAGCGGCTGGAAGGTGGGCGCTATATCAACGTTGAGATTAACCGTGAAAAAGCCGCACGTTACGGTATGACGGTGGCGGATGTGCAGTTGTTTGTGACTTCTGCGGTGGGCGGGGCGATGGTTGGCGAAACGGTGGAAGGGATTGCCCGTTATCCAATTAATCTGCGTTATCCGCAAAGCTGGCGCGATAGTCCGCAGGCACTGCGCCAGCTGCCGATCCTGACGCCGATGAAGCAGCAAATCACCCTGGCAGACGTGGCCGACATTAAAGTCTCTACCGGACCGTCGATGCTGAAAACCGAGAATGCGCGCCCGACGAGCTGGATTTATATCGATGCCCGCGATCGTGACATGGTGTCGGTGGTTCACGATTTGCAAAAAGCGATAGCTGAAAAAGTGCAGTTAAAACCGGGCACCAGCGTGGCATTCTCCGGGCAGTTCGAGCTACTGGAGCGCGCCAACCATAAGCTTAAACTCATGGTGCCGATGACGTTGATGATTATCTTCGTGCTGTTGTATCTGGCGTTCCGTCGGGTGGGCGAAGCGTTGCTGATTATCAGCAGCGTACCGTTTGCGCTGGTGGGCGGCATCTGGTTGCTGTGGTGGATGGGCTTTCATCTTTCCGTGGCGACGGGCACTGGCTTTATCGCCCTCGCCGGGGTCGCCGCCGAATTTGGCGTGGTGATGCTGATGTATTTACGTCACGCCATAGAGGCCGTGCCGTCGTTGAATAATCCACAAACATTCAGCGAGCAGAAGCTGGATGAGGCGTTATATCACGGCGCGGTCCTGCGCGTGCGCCCGAAAGCGATGACGGTGGCGGTGATTATCGCCGGTCTGCTGCCGATTCTGTGGGGAACGGGGGCTGGTTCAGAGGTGATGAGCCGGATTGCCGCGCCGATGATTGGCGGCATGATCACCGCACCTTTGCTGTCGCTGTTTATTATCCCGGCGGCGTATAAGCTGATGTGGCTGCACCGACATCGGGTACGGAAATAAAAGCAGGATACCCCGTTTAACCGTGTGGATTGTGTCTTGCGACGATGGGCACTAAATGTTAAAAGGTGCCCCTCAACAAAAAAGACACACAGGGGAAAGGCGTGAAAAACGCGTCAACCGTATCGGAAGATACTGCGTCGAATCAAGAGCCGACGCTTCATCGCGGATTACATAACCGTCATATTCAACTGATTGCGTTGGGTGGCGCAATTGGTACTGGTCTGTTTCTTGGCATTGGCCCGGCGATTCAGATGGCGGGTCCGGCTGTATTGCTGGGCTACGGCGTCGCCGGGATCATCGCTTTCCTGATTATGCGCCAGCTTGGCGAAATGGTGGTTGAGGAGCCGGTATCCGGTTCATTTGCCCACTTTGCCTATAAATACTGGGGACCGTTTGCGGGCTTCCTCTCTGGCTGGAACTACTGGGTAATGTTCGTGCTGGTGGGAATGGCAGAGCTGACCGCTGCGGGCATCTATATGCAGTACTGGTTCCCGGATGTTCCAACGTGGATTTGGGCTGCCGCCTTCTTTATTATCATCAACGCCGTTAACCTGGTGAACGTGCGCTTATATGGCGAAACCGAGTTCTGGTTTGCGCTGATTAAAGTGCTGGCGATCATCGGTATGATCGGCTTTGGCCTGTGGCTGCTGTTTTCTGGTCACGGCGGCGAGAAAGCCAGTATCGACAACCTCTGGCGCTACGGTGGTTTCTTCGCCACCGGCTGGAATGGGCTGATTTTGTCGCTGGCGGTAATTATGTTCTCCTTCGGCGGTCTGGAGCTGATTGGGATTACTGCCGCTGAAGCGCGCGATCCGGAAAAAAGCATTCCAAAAGCGGTAAATCAGGTGGTGTATCGCATCCTGCTGTTTTACATCGGTTCACTGGTGGTTTTACTGGCGCTCTATCCGTGGGTGGAAGTGAAATCCAACAGTAGCCCGTTTGTGATGATTTTCCATAATCTCGACAGCAACGTGGTAGCTTCTGCGCTGAACTTCGTCATTCTGGTAGCATCGCTGTCAGTGTATAACAGCGGGGTTTACTCTAACAGCCGCATGCTGTTTGGCCTTTCTGTGCAGGGTAATGCGCCGAAGTTTTTGACTCGCGTCAGCCGTCGCGGTGTGCCGATTAACTCGCTGATGCTTTCCGGAGCGATCACTTCGCTGGTGGTGTTAATCAACTATCTGCTGCCGCAAAAAGCGTTTGGTCTGCTGATGGCGCTGGTGGTAGCAACGCTGCTGTTGAACTGGATTATGATCTGTCTGGCGCATCTGCGTTTTCGTGCAGCGATGCGACGTCAGGGGCGTGAAACACAGTTTAAGGCGCTGCTTTATCCGTTCGGCAACTATCTTTGCATCGCCTTCCTCGGCATGATTTTGCTGCTGATGTGCACGATGGATGATATGCGCTTGTCAGCGATCCTGCTGCCGGTGTGGATTGTATTCCTGTTTGTGGCATTTAAAACGCTGCGTCGGAAATAAGGCATTCACGCTACATCCGACAAAACGATGTCCGCTCTCATCCATTCGATGAGAGCGGTTTTTTTAATTACTGCTTAAATGCACCCGCCAGAGAGCGAATATCATTGCCGGTTGGCGACTGATGAAGTCGCAAACCAAACTCTTCGACAATCGCAAATATGTGATCGAATATATCAGCCTGAATGCTTTCATATTCCAGCCACACCACGGTGTTGGTAAACGCATAGATCTCGAGCGGTAAACCATTATCACCTGGAGCCAGTTGGCGTACCATTAAAGTCATATCTTTACGAATCCGCGGATGGTTACGCAGATATTCGTTCAGATAGGCACGAAAGGTTCCAATATTGGTCATTCGGCGCAGGTTTAATACCGACTCCGTAGAACCTTGCTGGCGATTCCACTCATTAATTTCCTGATGGCGGCTGGTTAAATAAGGCTTTAACAAATGCGCTTTATTCAGACGTTGCATTTCGTCTTCATCAAGAAAACGAATACTGGTGACATCAATACTGATACTGCGCTTAATACGTCGCCCGCCAGATGCTGACATCCCGCTCCAGTTTTTAAAGGAGTCAGAAACCAGAGACCAGGTGGGAATAGTGGTAATGGTATTGTCCCAGTTACGCACTTTGACGGTGGTTAACCCAATATCGATCACCGCGCCATCCGCGCCGTATTTCGGCATCTCCAGCCAGTCGCCCAGTTTCAGCATATCGTTCGCGGAAAGCTGAATACCTGCCACCAGACCAAGAATCGGATCTTTAAATACCAACATCAGCACGGCAGCCATTGCACCAAGACCGCTGATCAGAATCGCTGGCGACTGACCAATCAGCAGCGAGATCATCAAAATGCCGACCAGAATCGCGCCGATCAGTTTAATCCCCTGAAATATCCCTTTCAGCGGTAACTGAGATGCTGCCGGGAATTTCTGCGCCAGATTCAAAATAACATCCAGCAACGAGAAGACTGAAAGCAGCGCATACATCATGATCCACAACTGCGCGCAGGTAGTCAGAATATCTGCCGCTTCGGTGCCTTTTTGCAGCCAGAATACCGCCTGAATATTGACGATAATCCCCTGCAGGGTAAAAGCTAAACGGTGGAAGAGTTTATTCTGGGTAATGATTTGCAACCAAAGCCGTGAACTGGCGATGGCACGTTTTTCGAAGGTCCGCAGTACCACCCAATGCAAAATAATATGCACCACGACGGCGGTCAGAAAAATAATACCGAAAATCATCACCATCGAGGTGGTGTGATCGATCTCAATACCCGCTAAATCTTCAACCTGGGATATTAAATCCTGCATAACGTCTCCTTTATACAACAGCAGCCTATGATGACGGCTGAAACAGGGTTATGCAAATCAGGAGAATCTGAGGGGAAATAGCCGGGCAGATGCCCGGCAAGAGAGAATTACACTTCGGTTAAGGTGATGTTTTGCGGCAGACGTGATTTCGGCAGCGTAGCGTTAAAATCTTCAACGCTGTGATGACCTACCGGAACAACCACCAGACTGGTGTAGCCTTTCTCTTTCAGACCAAATTCTGCATCGAGGATGGCGGCGTCAAAACCTTCGATGGGTACCGCGTCCAGACCCAGCGCCGCCACGCCGAGCAGGAAGTTACCGACGTTGAGATAAACCTGTTTTGCCATCCACTCTGCATCATCATGCAGATCTTTACGGTGCATATCAGCGAAGAACTTGCGACCTTTATCGTTCGCGGCTTTCGCTTCCGGCGTGGCAAAGCGGCCATCAGCATCTTCCTGGTCAACAACCAGCTTCAGCCAGGCATCGTCCATCGCGGTTTTTGCACAGAACACCACGACGTGCGAGGCATCAAGTATTTTACGTTCGTTGAACACATAATTACCGGCAGCGGATTTGGCAACACGCGCTTTACCTTCTTCCGTGCTGGCAACAATAAAATGCCACGGCTGGGAGTTGGTGCTGGATGGGCTGTATTGCAGGAGAGTTTTGATCTGCTCGGCCTGTTCCGGGGTAAGTTTTTTACTGGCATCAAATGCCTTAGTGGAATGACGCTTTAAGGCGACAGAAATGATATCCATAAAGACTCCATGTGAAAGTAATTTTGCGTGCCAGCAGATTACAAGGTTCAACGAGAAATGGTAAGCGAGAAAAATGCGCTATAGATTTCCGCTTTAGCCTGGACGCACTCTTTTTTGATCGCGTTTAGCCAGACCATCAACCACCAGATTCCACGAATCGTTGATCAGATCGCGAAGTAACGCTTCGGAGATTTCCTCGCCGGGATACACCGAAATCCAGTGCTTTTTATTCATGTGATACCCTGGCTTAATGCTTGGGTATATTTGCTGATTTAACAGGGATTTTTGTGGATCGGACTTCAGATTGATAAAGGGGACGCCGCGTAGCTCCGACGACAGCATAAAAATCTTGCCGCCAATTTTAAAAACATCGAACTCCGGGCCAAAAGGCCAGCAAAGCTCGACAAAGGGTAACTCAAGGGCCAGGCGTTTCGCCGTTTCGTGCAGTGATTGCTTATCCATAAACGTTCCTTTAGGCGAAGGAGAATAAGCAAAGTATGCCGCGAAGTACGGCGATAATCGACGTTTAATCCGCCAGCGAGAACCAGCGTCGCCAGATAAAGCGCAGAACAAAATACTCAATAGCGCCCAGCACTAAAAACCACAGACAAAACAATAAAGTGTAAAGCTGACTAAGATCCATCAGATGGAACGTGCTCACCAGTTTTTGTGCCAGCGTCAGCCCCAATGCGGGGGCGGGAAGCAGCAGGCAAGAGAGGAAAGCCATCAGCAAAATGCCTGCTGCGGTGGTCAAGGTTTCTAAAGGGTGTTTCATAACATTGTTAAATGTAAGTTAAAACACCATTGTCAGGGATATTCTTCTGTAAGGCAATTCCCGACTTAGTCACCGGCCCAGATCTCACAATGCTTTTTCACCAGCCCAATCAGCGAGCCGCCATCGGCGACGAAATCGCGCATCAGCTGCGCTTCATTCAGACCGCTGACGACCTGGCGATGCAGTGCTTCAATTGCGCTCGATGCGCCAATTTTATGTGCGGAAGGGGCGATTTTTTCCAGCAATCGCAAGGTATCTTCCGTTAGCGGTCGACGATCACCAGTGTGCGGATCGGTAATGACGCCTTCCAGCCCATAGCGACAGGCCTGGAAACGGTTGAATTTATACAGCAGGTAATCTTTCTCCTGATGTTTGAACGGGCGTTCCGTCAGTAACCAGTGGGCGGTGGCCTGAATTAATCCCGCCATATTTACCGCGTGGCTAAGGGTTAACGGGGTATCCATCACCCGAACCTCCACCGTGCCAAAATGAGGACTGGGGCGAATATCCCAGTGCAGATCTTTAATGCTGTCGATCATCGTGGTGTAACTCAAACAGCGAAATAGGGCTTCAAATTGTTGCCAGTTACTGACCCACGGCATCGGGCCATTATCAGGAAAGGCGGAAAAAATATTCGGTCGTGAGGAGGCAAAACGCGTATCCGTTCCCTGCATATATGGCGACGCGGCGGAAAGGGCGATAAAGTGCGGCACAAATCGTGACAAGCCGTGCAGCAATAAATGGCGTCATCGCCACTGGCGCAGCCAACATGGACATGCTGACCAAAAACGGTCGCCTGCTGAATGAGATAACCAAAGTTTTCCAGCGTGCGTTGATAGCGTTCGTTATCGCATACCTCCTGACGCTGCCATTTCTGAAACGGGTGCGTGCCACCGCCGCAAATTTCCAGATGATGGTCTGTGGCTGCCTGCAATACGACTTTCTGCATCGCTGAAAACTGCCCGGCAGCCTGGTTGATATCACGGCAAACATCCGTCGCCAGCTCCAGCATACTTTCGGTGATATCGTGCTTTACCTCTCCGGCCGTGATCTTATTTTTAACCGCGTCAATCAGCATTGAAGAGTCCTGGCTTAAGTCATAGCCCGGCGGATTAACCACCTGCATTTCCAGTTCAATACCGAGGGTAAAAGGTTCAGAAACATGAAAATCGGGTAATGGCATAGGTTTCTCTTATGTTGGCGTTTTCTATTCAGTATAGAAGTCGGAGCGGCTGGGCGAGATGCGGAAGTTCTGGAATGTTTCTTTTTTTTGGTGATGGTGAACTGATGGTGCCTGAAGCAATTTGGCTACTTTTGCAATGTGACAAGTTATGGCAGTGCTGACTGGTGGCGAAGAATTTTGACGATTGAGTCATGCAGAAAAAAACGGGTTCAGCTTCAGTTGATTAAATGAGGAGTGAGAAGTCCGAAACAGGACTCACTGTATAAATAAACAGCTATTTTGTTGAGGAAGGGTAAGATAACGGCGGGTGCCTGAAGCTTTCCGGTTTCAGGTTTACTCTGAGGTCTGGAAAGATGAAGCCCCAGGAGATATTTCTATCAACCCTGGGGCTGCCACTCCAAACCCGAACAATTTGGATGGTAGTCCCTTCTTCGCATGGAGGCAATATAAACATGCTGACGAAATATGCCCTTGCGGCAGTCATAGTGCTGTGTTTAACGGTGCTGGGATTTACGCTTCTGGTCGGAGATTCGCTGTGTGAGTTCACCGTAAAGGAACGTAATATTGAGTTTAAGGCTGTTCTCGCTTACGAACCGAAGAAGTAGCCGTTGTGCGGGGAGCAATCCCCGCATATCCGGTTGTCAGGTCAGGATGGTAAGGCACCTGCTTTACACTTTCGCCCGTGGTCAGTGATGGCTGCGGGCGAATCGTACCAGATGTTGTCAATTAATCGTGTTGGCACAGCGTTATGACTATCTTTTCTTTTATCTGCCAGTGCACAGCAAACATCTCATTCTCACGATGAATGATGACCTGCTGTTTATTCCAGCTAATTATCTGATAGTCCAGAAAACCTGCATCAGTTTGGATCTCACTTGCCTTAAATGCGCTCTCTTTGGCGGAAAATGCCAGTGTCAGCGCCAGAGAAAAGGCTAAACCGCAGTCTGCGAGTCGCTCGTGTTCCGCTGGTGTAATAATGTTGTCTGTCAATTCTCTTGCGGTTTGTACAGAAAAAATTTCTTCTATATCAATGCCAATCGGTTGACGAGATACCACGGCTAATGCCGTAGTCCCACAGTGGCTAATACTGCCGTATACCTCCGCAGGCCAGACAGGTTGGCGTAGCTCGCCGATTGCGGGCACACATTTATAGCCATATTCCCGCAAAGCATAAACAGCAGCGATCCGTCCGGCTAAATGCTCTGTTTTACGTTTACGTCCAGCGTGTTGCAGTTGTGCGTAGTGCGGCAGCCAGAGTAAATCCTGCTCACAAAAATTCGCCGGATCGAACTCAACAAAATGCAGCGTATGTCCGGCAAAGGGGAGGGAGGTATGCGTAGTTTTCATATCGACCATATTCGAGACTGATGACAAACGCAAAACTGCCTGATGCGCTACGCTTATCAGGCCTACATGGTCCTGCAATATATTGAATTGGCAAGATTTTTGTAGGCCGGATAAGGCGTTCACGCCGCATCCGGCATGAACGACGCGCACTTTGTCAACAATCTGACGTTAGCATCAGAAGTGGGTGTTTACGCTCATATACCACGTACGTCCCGGCTCGTTATAGGTATACGCCCCGGCACCGGCGATATAGTTGGCCCCTGCCAAATCGCCCGTGGTCTGGGCATTACCCGCACGCCACAAACGTTTGTCGAACAGATTGTCCACGCCGCCGGTCAGACTGACATTCTTCGTCACATCCCAGGTCGCGCTCAGGCCAACAATGCTGTAAGGACTAATTTCTTTGGTTTCCGGTCCAACCGCTGGCTGACCTTTATAGTTGTACTTCTTCGGCTGCTGCTTGCCGTACCAGGTGAAGGTCGTTTGCATCGACAAATCTTCCCGTGCCTGCCAGCTCAGCGTTGAGTTCAACGTATACTCCGGGATGATCGACAAACGGTCGCCCGTGGTTTTGTTTTCACTCTTCAGCATATAAGTGATGTTATTGGTCCACATCACCGTTTCGCTAACCGGTACGTTTAACGATCCTTCCAGACCTTCAACCACCGCTTTCGGCACGTTATCCCACTGATAGAGATCGGTGCCGACTGCGTTTTGCCCTACAGCCACATAGCCCGCTTCAATCTTATTGCGATAATCGTTACGGAACCAGGTGACGCCCGCCAGCCACCCGCCGCGATTGAACTCCAAAGCAATCTCTTTGTTGATGCTGGTTTCTGCTTTCAGGTCATCGTTACCTTGCAGATAGCAGCCGCCCGCGCTGGCATAGCAACCCTGACCTTTACTGTAGAGAATGTAGTTCGGGTTAGTCTGGTACAGGCTCGGCGCTTTATAAGCACGGGCGATGCCCATTTTCAGCGTGAAGTCATCGCCTAAACCTTGCGATATGTTCAGCGCCGGGCTCCAGTTATTGCCGACAATACTGTGATGATCGAAACGCAGCCCCGGCGTTACGATGGTGCTGTCAGTCAGCTCCATGTTGTTTTCGGCAAACAGCGAGAAAATTTCTGCTTTTGAATACGGGCTACGGTCGGTGGCACTCACGCCATCAATAGCGCCACCGGTATTCGTTCCGGTCAGTGCCTGGGTGTTGGAACTTAAGTCCTTCATCCGTTGCTGATTCCACTCCGTACCCAGCGTCAGCGTCTGGTTAACGAGGAAATCAATCGGCAGGTTAACTTCGCTATGCAGCATCACGTCATCAAGATCGATATCGACGAAATCCTGTGTCGCTTTTTCGTTAAATTTCCCTTCGGTACCGCCCGCCAGACCTTCCGGAATACGCGAGTTACGGGTGTGTTCGTACTGCACCCAGTTGCTGGTGGTCACGCCGTTATCCCAGCCACCGTTCCAGGTCAGCGCGTAGTTCTGGCGATACAGACGGTTGGTTTCATCGCCATATTTCGAGCGGGTATAGGAATCGGAGTTGGTATTCTGGGTGTCGCCCGCATACAGGTTACCCTGGCGGCTGTAACCTGCTTCCAGTTCCAGCGATTGCAATGGCGCGAAATCCCAGCGCACCACGCCATTAATATCTTTGTTGATTACCCCTTCGCGCCCGGCTGGTAACGTCGTGGCATACGTTCCGGCACGCGCGGACTGATGGCCCTGGTTGATATCCCACGCGTCAGCCTGGGTTTTGTCGAGGTTGCCATACAAACGGAAGCTGAATTCGTCGCCCAGCGGACCGGTCAGGCTAAAGTTAGTGCGTTTGGTGGCACCTTCCTCTTTATGTTCTGGCGCATTGAAATATGCGTCCCAGGAGCCGTGCCACTCGCCGCTGCCTTTTTTGGTAATGATGTTAACCACGCCGCCCGCCGCGCCGTTGCCATAACGCGCAGCTGCCGGACCACGCAGAACTTCAATACGTTCAATCATTTCAGGTGGCACCCAGGAAGTATCACCACGGGTATCGCGCTCGCCACGCCAGCCCTGACGCACCGAGTTACGGCTGCTTACCGGCTTGCCGTCAATCAAAATCAGCGTGTTTTCCGGACCCATACCGCGAATATCAATCTGTCGGTTATTCCCACGCTGACCACTGGTGGAGTTACCGGTCAGGTTAACGCCTGGCATGGTACGGATGATCTCCGACACATCGCGGGCAACCGGGTTTTTGCGGATTTCATCTGCGGTGATGGTCGAAACGCCAGGCGCCTGTAAGTTCTGCTCGGCGGCGGTAACGACAATAGTATCGTCATGTGAAACAGGAGTATCGGTCGGCTCTTGTGCCTGCGCTACCCCATAAATCCCCAGATTGACCAACAAGGCCAGGGAATGAATCTTCTTGTTCATTGTTTTATTCCTGCATTTTTGCCACGAATTGCAACTGTCGGGCATGGTCGTCATCAACACGACGCATCCCGCTACCGCGAAAACCTTTGATCCTGAAAGACACGCAGTGCAGTTGGTTAATTAATGTCCGCGCTTCCCACGGCGCGCCATTACGCTATTGCAAATGCAAATAGTTATCAATAATATTATCAATATATTTCTGCAATCAATGAAAAATTGCACAGTAAACATGGGGTTATGGTGTGACGGCGTTAAAAGTAGGAAGTGAGAGCTGGTGGCAGTCGAAACATGGCCCGGAATGGCAGCGTCTGAATGACGAAATGTTTGAGGTCACTTTCTGGTGGCGTGATCCCCAAGGTTCTGAAGAATACTCGACGATAAAGCGCGTATGGGTCTACATCACTGGTGTGACCGATCACCATCAGAACAGCCAGCCCCAGTCGATGCAGCGAATTGCAGGCACTAACGTCTGGCAGTGGAAGACACAACTCAATGCCAACTGGCGCGGCAGCTACTGCTTTATTCCCACCGAACGCGATGACATTTTTTCTGTACCATCCCCCGATCGCCTCGAATTGCGCGAAGGCTGGCGAAAACTATTACCCCAGGCAATAGCCGATCCGCTGAATCCACAAAGCTGGAAAGGCGGGCGAGGGCACGCTGTTTCTGCACTCGAAATGCCGCAAGCGCCTCTGCAACCGGGATGGGATTGTCCGCAAGCGCCAGAAATACCTGCCAAAGAAATTATCTGGAAAAGTGAACGGTTGAAAAAGTCACGGCGTGTATGGATTTTTACCACCGGCGATGCAACAGCAGAAGAACGCCCGCTGGCAGTTTTGCTCGATGGCGAATTTTGGGCGCAAAGTATGCCCGTCTGGCCAGTGCTTT
>ERZ860023.866-NODE-866-length-14944-cov-1.694338_pt1 | contig 14944 bp, 16 predicted proteins | sample MGYA00509983_ERZ860023 | MGnify/ENA primary metagenome ERZ860023 (study PRJEB30046, sample SAMN00715180) | human gut metagenome | study: EMG produced TPA metagenomics assembly of the A metagenome-wide association study of gut microbiota in type 2...
GTCGATACAATTCTACACACTGTCTTTTGAACTTATAGCTGTATTTCATTAAAATACCCCCAATACTGGGTGTCCAGTATTGGGGGTACATATCAAAATTACAGGGGCGGTTTTTCTATGAGCAAATTACTTTTTGTTCTGAAAAATGAACGTCAGTAATGCCAGTATAAACATACCGAAAATCATAAGATCCTGGAATGTAAAATATACCATAGACATCACCTCCATTCTTAATTGAATGAAGGCAATACCACCCTGTAAAACGGTTGTCATAAAGATTTTAGCACATAAACATATTTTTAGCAAGAATGCTTGGTGCTTATCATTCTGAACTATGCTATAATATAGATAATTATATTATTTCTAGAGGTAACTGATGGACAAGAATATTTTAGAATATGTCGGCAAAAGCTTATATAAGACACATATTTTGAAGGAAATGAAGCGCTATGTTGTTTTCCGTGCGCGTTGTGCTATGCATAGCAGCAAGGTTGACGAACTGCTGCAGTTTTTTGCTGCTAACAGCAATCGTCAGGCTTGGCTGCAGGGAGCACCTGCGCTTTTGGAACAGACCACCAGAGCATTTTTTTACAAAGGCTCAACTTGGGACGAACGTGTAGAACTGGTGCAAAATCATCTGCTGATTATGGAAGAGCTGTTCAAGCTGGAGCTGATGGATAAATTGTATAGCAAGGGTGAAATGGTGCAGCTGTGGGAGGATTCCTACGATGACAGACCTCTGACGCTGCAGCTGTGGTTTCATGCCGGCCAACGCAAAGAAGGCTGCATGTCCTTGGCTTTATTCTATGAAGGCGAGCCTTTATACCAGATCATGTTCTGGCTCGCAAAAAATAAAACAGACGGCAAGAATGTTATTTATATAGGTGCCCTGCAGGGACCGCAGAACGGTAATGAGCTGATTAAGGGTATGACAAAGGCTTTCTTTGGCTATCGCACCAAAAACCTGATGTTCTATGGTCTGCGCTGCTTTGCTAAGGCTATAGGCGTTGAAAATATTTTCGCAGTTACTAATGACGGCTATTATGCTATGAATCATGTACGTGTAGACCGTAAGCTGAAGACTGATTTCGGCGCCTTCTGGCAGGAGTGCGAGGGTGTTATCTGCTCAGATCGCCGCTTCTACATTATGCCGACCGCGGAACACCGCAAATCTATGGAGGAGCTGAAGCCGTCCAAAAGAGCACAGCACCGTCGTCGCTTTGCTAAAATGGATGAAATGAAGGCTGCTGTTAAGGCTGCTGTTGACAGCTATAAAAAATAAAATATTACTTGTTTGGTTTGTAATATAGGCACAAAAGCTGTCTGCAATATTAATTATAGTAACAAACTGTACAAATTTTACATTGGATAAAGCAGAGGTTCAGAATAGAACCTCTGTTTTTTTTAGGTAAAACATGCTATAATGAAAATATATAGCTCTGATTGGAGGTAAGAAAATTGAAAAAACAGCTTGCAACTTTATTGTTGACCTTTATCTTTTGCTTTACTACAGTAATTCCAGGTTTTGCTGCTGATTCTGCTATCCCGATGGCAGATAAAATCGGCGCTATGGAAAAAATGCTCTATGGCACGGAGCAGAGCGGTTCCTTGCTGCAACGTATGGATAGTCTGGAAGATGATGTTTACGGAACTATTACCAGCGATGCTATTATAAACCGCGTTGATAATATGTACGATTATCTTGAGGGTACTCCTGATAACGGTGAAGCTTCTTTTGCTACTAAGCTGAATGTTGTAGAATGGAAAATGAACGAAAGCATGTCCGGCGGTGCTGCCAAAAACCGTATTGAAGCCACGGAAAAGCTGCTTTATGGTCAGAACCAGACAGGTTCTTTGAGCGGTCGTCTGGAAAGTCTGCTGAAGCTCGCTTCTTATACTGATGGCAATGTGCCTGTACAGCAGGTTGTGCTTCCGAAGGATTCTGTTTTTAAAATTGCTTTTACCTCTGAGCTGAGCACTAAAATGAGCCGTAAGGGTGATGTAGTTCATTTTAAGGCAGCTGATAACCTGTATGTAAACGACGTACTGGTGCTGCCGAAGGGGGCAACCGGTATCGGTGAGGTTAAGAAGGTTGTTCAGCCCGGCATTTTCGGTAAGGATGGCCGCATCGATATTGACTTTACCTGCATCTATGGTGTGGACGGAACCAAGATTCCCGTTACTGTAGGCGAGCTTGCTAAACAAAAGGCTGAAAGCATTGCCGGTGCAGCCGGAGCTGCTATCGGCGGTATGATTATCCTTGGTCCTGTGGGCCTGATTGGCGGTGCTTTTGTCAAGGGCAACAGCGTAACTATTCCGGTTGGTTGCGAAACCTTTGTCCAGACTGCTGAAGATACTTCTCTGCAAGGCGTTGTATATCAGGAATAAAATCGAAAATTATACGTGAAAAGCTCACTCTTTCGAGTGAGCTTTTGCTTTTTTTATGGTATAATGTTAAGTGGATTATTATGAAATTTTTTCTTCATCAGTATAGAAAAAGGAGTTTTTTTATATGCATAAGACTTTTATAGCTACAGTTTTGGCACTTGGCATGTCTCTGCCTGTTTATGCGGAACAGTTCAGCAACAGCAATAGTGACAGTATGCTAAGCCCGGTAACTGTTGATGAACCTAATACAGCGGTACCGCATCGTGAAAAGCTGGATACAGAAAAGCAGCAGGTGCTGCCGATTCGTCTGACCGGTGAACATGCCGAATATGATACTGTCAGCGGTGATTTTCATGCCGAGGGCAATATCAAGGTATCGCAGAACGGTCAGGATATTTATACAACGCAGGTCAAGGGCAATATGAAAACCGGCGATATCTGGCTGCTGGAGGGTGGCAAGCTGGTAGAGGGTGCCAGCGAAACACAGGCTGCCTGGGGCCATTATAACTTTAACAATAAAACCGGTGAAATGAAACAATTGACCGGTAAGAACGGCAAAGATTTCTTTGCTGCGCATCATGCCGAAATTTATCCTGATAAGATGATTTTGGACGAGGGCGGTTCTACGAGCCGTTGCCCCGCAGTAAAGCATCCCAAGTGCCTGGAAATCAAGGCAAAGACCTTTGAAATTTATCCTCATGATAAAATGGTAGCCCGCGATGTCAAAGTTTATGTACGCGGCAAGCATATCTATTCCCGTGATTATTGGGAAAACAGCCTGACGGAAAAATCCAAGGAGCGTATTCTGCCACATATCGGCTTTAAGGACAGCGACAAGGGTACCTATGTAAATCTTTCCTACGAGCGTCCTTTAGGAGATAAAGACACAATTTACGCCGATTTGAATTATTACAGCAAGGTCGGCTATAAGCCTGTTTACGGCTTGGAGCATAACGAGCGTAACTTTAAAGTTACCTATGAAAACGGCTGGTATGAGGATGATGATGAATGGGTAGAGAAGCAGAACAATATCCGCTTTGACTATAAAAATCATCATATTGCACCAGGTCTTCCCTTATCATACAGTGCTTACTTTGAACGAGGTTTGTGGAAGAATGATGATAGCGGACGTAAGAGCTGGCATACAGAATACGGTGCCTTCCTTAACCATGACCGCATTTATCTGTTCAACAGCAAAAATACCTCTTTGGATTTGACAATCGGTAAGAAATGGACACGTGAGAGTGCAGAGGATACTTTGCAGTCTACCAATGTTTATTATGCAACCTTAGGTCAGAAAATCAGCCCGAAGTGGAATACCTGGGTTGGCTATTATCGTGAAGATTTTACGACAGATGTATTTACCTACGATCAGCCTGATATGGCAAAAGAGCTGCGTAATGGTCTGCAATACATTATGGATGACAAGAACAGCTTTACCATTGTCAACCGTTATGATTTAGACCAAAAGGAAAACTATGAAACAAGATACAGCTGGACGCATAAGTTCTGCTGCTGGCAGCTTTCCTTGATTTACAAGCATAGAGATACAAATGATAAAGACAGTGCATTTGAAGCTAAGTTTGATTTTGTAAACTGGTAATGAGGTAGAAAATGAGAGAGATTATTAAGCAACGCTTTCTGGACCATCTGCAGGTGGCAAATGCTGTGATGAACAGCGATATCCTGGCACAGATTGAGCGTATTGCTGTAGAAGTAAAAAAGGCGCTGGCCAATGGCAACAAGGTTTTGTTCTGCGGCAACGGTGGCAGTGCCGCTGACAGCCAGCATCTGGCTGCCGAGTTTGTAGGCCGCTTCCAAAAGGAACGCGCAGGTCTGCCTGCTATCGCACTGACGGTGGATACCTCCATTTTAACTGCTGTCGGCAACGATTACGGCTATGATAAGGTTTTCGTACGTCAGGTGCAGGCACTCGCACGTCCCGGTGATGTGCTGGTAGGCATTTCTACTAGCGGCAACAGCGCTAATGTTGTGGAAGCTGTTGAGCTGGCCAAGAGCATGGTGTTTTCTGCGTAGGCATGACGGCTGAGGGCGGCGGTAAATGAAGCTGCTGTGCGATGAGTGCATTGCTGTACCGGCGAAGGTTACTGCTCGTGCACAGGAAATGCATATTTTGATAGGCCACATTTTATGTGAGCTGGTGGATGGTGAATAATTTGGCTGATTTAGCTGTAACAACTTTTTTAGCGGAACAGATTAAAAATGTACGCATTGCTGTTATCGGCGATGTGATGCTGGACAGATATTTTCAGGGTGAGGTTAAACGCATTTCTCCGGAAGCACCTGTACCGGTAACACGTATTACAAAGATAAATTCTGTGTTGGGCGGTGCGGCAAACGTTGCTGCCAATCTGGCACATCTGGAATGTCAGGTTTTTATGGGCGGTGTGACAGGTGATGATGAAAACCGTCTGCTGCTGGAAAAGCTGATGGATGATGCAGGCATCAATCATCAGGGACTGGTGAAAAGCAAACGCCGCAAGACTATTACCAAGCTGCGTGTTTTGGGTGGCAATCAGCAGATGCTGCGACTTGATTTTGAAGAAACAGGTGATTTGTTTCCTGATGAAATCGTTGAGCTGCGTCATTGGTTGGCAGGACTGCTTGATGAAGGCTGGATGGTATTATTGTTTCCGATTATGCCAAGGGTGTCTGCTCGGATGATTTTTGCCAATGGGTAATTGCTCAGGGCAAGGCCTATGATATACCGGTTTTGATTGATCCTAAGGGAGCAGACTGGTCCAAATATGATGGCTGTGATTTTATTACGCCTAATTTAAAGGAAATGTGTGAGGCTGCAGGCTGTCAGCGTGAAAACTCTGATGAAGCCGTTGTCAGCATGGCGCAGGCTGCACGCGAAAAATTTCATATTAAGAATGTTGTTGTTACCCGCAGTGAGCGCGGCATGAGCCTGGTTAACGCTGAGCAGGTGCTGCACAGCCCTGCTACCGCCATTGAGGTGTTTGATGTTTCCGGTGCTGGTGATACGGTGGCGGCTACGCTTCTGGCAGGTGTTGCAGGCAAGCTGGCGTTGGCTGATGCTGTTTATATGGCGAACCGCGCTGCAGGCATTGTTGTAGCGAAGGTTGGCACTTATCCGGTGCACCGTGACGAGCTGCTGAAAGATTTGCTGACGGAGGAACGCAAGCAGGGCCGTGGCTATCGCACGCTGAGCTGGCAGGAGATTGCTTCTCTGGCAGCAACCTGGAGAGCATGCGGCGAAAAGATTGTGTTCACCAACGGCTGTTTCGATATTCTGCATGTAGGCCATGTAACATATCTGGAGAAGGCGCGCAACCTCGGCAAGCATCTGATTGTTGGCTTGAACACGGACGCGTCCGTACGCCGGCTGAAGGGTGAAACAAGACCTTTGGTGCATGAGCTGGACCGTGCGCGTGTACTTGCAGCGCTGGCCTGCGTAGATGCGGTAGTGCTGTTTGATCAGGATACGCCTACCGAGCTTATTGAAAAAATTCGTCCCGATATTCTCGTCAAGGGCGGTGATTACAAGCCTGAGGAGGTTGCCGGACGTGAATATGCCGGTGAAGTGCGCATTATAGAATTTGAAGATGGTTATTCCACAACCGGTGTGGTGGAAAAAATTGCCAAAATGGTTAAGGAGGGCAAATTATGATTATCGTAACTGGTGGTGCCGGTTTTATCGGCAGTAATATTGTTAAAGGCTTAAATGACCGTGGTATTGATGACATTCTTGTTGTTGATAACCTGACCAACATGGTTAAATTCAAAAATATCCAAGGCCTGAAGGTTAAGGATTATATGGATAAGTATGCTTTCATGGATGCACTGAAGGCAGGCAAATTCAATCATGAAAAAATCGACGTTATCTTCCATGAGGGCGCTTGCTCCGATACTATGGAATATAACGGCAAATACATGATGGAAAACAACTTTGAGTATACCAAAAATGTGCTGCATTTCTGCCTCGACAGAAAGATTCAGATGATGTATGCTTCCTCTGCCTCCACCTATGGCAGCAGTGCTCATGGCTTCCGTGAAGAGCCTGCCTGTGAGGAAGCACTGAATGTATATGCTTTCTCCAAGCTGTTCTTCGACAACTATCTGCGCCGTCTGCTGCCGCAGGCACAAAGCCAGGTAGTAGGCCTGCGTTATTTCAACGTGTATGGTCCGCAGGAGAATCATAAGGGCAAAATGGCTTCTATGATTTATCAAATGTATAACCAATGGAAAGCAGAACATAAAGTTCGCCTGTTCGGTGAGTACGCTGGTTATGGACCGGGCGAGCATACTCGTGACTTTGTGTATGTAAAAGACGTTGTTAAGGTAAACTTCTACTTCTGGGATCATCCGGAAATCAGCGGTATTTTTAACTGCGGTACCGGTCATGCGCATCAGTTCAATACTCTGGCTAAGGCTGTGCTGAACCACTTTGGCAGCGGCGAGCTGGAATATGTACCGTTCCCTGAAGTACTGAAGGGAAAATACCAGAGCTTTACCGAAGCAGATGACACTAACCTTTTGGCAGCAGGCTATGACGGAGGCTTTACTCCGATTGAAGAAGCTGCTGAGGAATATTGCCAGCTTCTCGACAAGACCGGCGGTTATTACGTTTATGAAGGCTAAGGCGGTATTTTTTGACAGAGATGGCGTGCTCAATGTTGATGTAGCCTATCTCTACAAAATTGAGGACCTGCGCTGGATTGATGGTGCACGCGAGGCTGTGGCGTATCTGACGCAGCTTGGCTATAAAATTTTTATTGTAACAAACCAGAGCGGTATTGCGCGCGGTTATTATACGGTAGAGCAGATGAATGAGCTGCATGCTTATATGCAGCGTGAAATTACTGCAGCTGGTGGAAAAATAGAAAAAATCTATTACTGCCCGCATCATCCCGAGGGCAGCGTGCCGGAATATACCGGTGTGTGCGATTGTCGCAAGCCCAAACCGGGCATGCTGCTGCAGGCGCTGGCAGAATATGATATCGACAAGGAGCAGAGCTTCTTAGTTGGTGACGGTAAGCGCGATGTGGAAGCAGCGGAGGCTGCTGGTGTCAAAGGCTATCTTTACACAGGCGGCAATCTGTTGGATTTCGTAAAAAATATTGTAAGCGAGAGATGATAATGGAGTATCGGAATATCCTGTTAATCAAAATGAGTTCTTTAGGTGATATCCTGCACACTTTGCCATTTGCGGCAGCGCTGCGCATGCGTTATCCCAAGGCGAAAATCACCTGGCTGGTACATCCGCAGTTTGCCGGCTTTGTACCGGATCCTCCGGTGATTGACGAGGTGCTTTATTTTGATAAGGTAAAATTTAATAAGCTGGGCTTCAGTGATAAGCTGAAATATTTTTGCGAAATGCGCTCTTTGCTGCACAGCAAGCATTTTGACCTGGTGATAGATATGCAGGGCCTTTTCAAAAGTGCGGTGTTGGCTGCTATCAGCGGCTGCGATAACCGCATCGGCTATTGTGAAATGCGCGAGGGCAGCGGCCTTGTGAGCAAGGCGATTGGCGGAACTCATAGTAAGGACCATGTTATTGAGCGCTATCTTGACGTGGCACGTTATCTTGGTGCCAAGGTTGATTCGTTGGATGATGTGGAATTCCCAATGCCGGATTTAAGCACGGAAACAGCTTCTGTGCAGCATAAATTGCAGGAGGCCGGCTGGCAGGGCGGCGATTACGTTGTTATTGTTCCCGGTGCACGCTGGTGGACGAAGGAATGGCCGGTCGAGCATTATATTAAGCTGGCGAAAAAGCTGACGGCTGACGGTACTGCCGTGGTGCTGGCAGGCGGACCTGATGATGCTGTCAAGGACAGAAGATTGCCGAAGGCACAGCAAGCTCACTGGTTATCGATTTGACAGGACAGACGAGCCTGCGTGAGCTGGCGGCGTTGATTAAGGGCTGCAGCTTCTACATCAGTGCGGATACCGGCCCGCTGCATTTTGCGGCGGCTTTGAAAAAGCCTCTTGTGGCAATGTACGGACCGACGAAGGCTGACCGCACCGGTCCATATGGCAGCAAAAATTCCACGGTATTGCTTTCACCGGCAAAGTGTGCAGGCTGCTTGAAGAAAAAGTGCGATAACTGGCATTGTATGCATGATATAACGCCGGATATGGTCTATAAAATTTATCAGGAAAAGGTGGCAAAAGGCTGATGGCACAAGCTGTAGAATTAAATGGCAAAAAAATATTGGTAACATTTTTGATGCATCTGGGAGACCTGACGCTGACCACGCCTTTCATCCATGCGCTGCGTAAGGCAGCACCGGATGCGCATATTACTTTTCTGGCAGATGAGAAGCTGAAGGATGTAGTGCTGCACAATCCGTATTTAGATGAGGTTATCACGATTGACAAGAAGGGCAAGGACAATAGCCTGCTGGCGCTGATGGCCTGCGCCCGTCGTCTGAGCAAGATGGATTTTGATGTGCTGATTAATCTGCATCCGAATGAGCGTTGCAGCTTTATTGATGCTTTCACCAAAGTGAAATTGCGTTGCGGTACAACGCATACTTTGTTCAAACCGCTTTGGGATGTGTTTACACCGCTTAACCGCAAAATTCATGCGGCTGATATGTATCTTGATGTGCTGACGCAGCTTGGCGTACAAAAGCTGGAGCATAACGGTCTGGAAATTTTCCCGAGCGAGGAATATCATCAGCATGCAGAGGAATTCTGGCGTGAGCACGGTGTATTTGCTACAGATAAGCTGGTGGGATTTAACATCGGCAGTGCTGTTGTTACCAAGCGCTGGGCGCCTGAGCGTTTTGCGAAGGTAGCGGATATTCTTGCGGAAAAGGGCTATAAGCCTGTATTCTTGGCGGAACGATGGACGAAGAAATGGTGCAGGAGGCCGTCAGCTTCATGAAGACAACTCCTGTGGTAGCAACCGGCTGCTTCCGTATCGGCGAGCTGGCAGCGGCAATGCGTCGCTGCAGCCTGATTATCACGAATGACAGCGGCCCGATGCACGTAGCAATCAGCCAGAAGGTGCCTATCGTAGCGATGTACGGTCCGTCCAGTCCGAAGCTGTACGGTCCTTATACCAAGGATGCAACTATTGTGACAGCGTTGCCGCCCTGCCCTGGTTGTGCAGGTGGCATGAAGCACAAGTGTGATGATATGCAATGTATGACACGTCTGACGGTAGAGCAGGTTGTACAGGCTGCTGAACAGATGCTGCAGCAAAAGGAGAAATAATTTTGAGTAAGCAAAGCATTATTACCGGAGAGGTTTTATTGCTGTGTGAAAGAGTGGAGATGGCGCAGTTTATGCACGCTTATCTCCGGCATTTATTTAAGCAGGGTATCAGCTTGCCTAACATGCAGATTGTAAATTATCAGAGTATCGATAAGTTAGACTTGCTGACTAAACGCCTTATACAGCTGGAAGGCAGAGAAATAGTGCAGAAGGCAGTATTCTTTGCTGACGCGGCTGATGAGCGCGAACGCCGAATGCAGAAATTTTTTGCAGTGCGTGACAATACTTTCTTTAGAGGAGTGGAGTATTGCACGCACTTTTTCTTTCCCGGCAAAAAAGCTACTAAACGTTGGCAAAAGGGTTATCTTGAGGATATGCTGCTGCAGTCGCTGCGGCTGGAAAGCTCGGAGTGCAGTGATTATTATAATCTGTATAATATGAGTGCGGAGTATTTGCAGTCAGTAAATTGCTGCCGTGGGCGAGAAAACAGATTAGTGAATTATAGCAGGCATTTACTGTACACATATCTGGCAGGAACAGAAAGGTATGTGGGCATGCGCTTGGGAGAGGCGGCTCTGGCAGGAGCCTTTGATTTGGAGCATCCGTGCTATGCGAGTCTCAAGGAATGCTTGCAAGGCTTAAACTAGAGCAGCAGAATGCGAGGTTATCAAAATAACTTAATTGATTTATTATATTGTGCAAAAGTGTTAGCTTTGTTAGCTGTCGTCCTTTCTGAATTTTGGAAAAGCAAATAAATATGTTATAATTAACAAACAAACTAAAAAAGGGGGAGCAACATTTATGTTCGGAGAAATCATTGGCGCAATCAGCAATTTTATGTATAGTTATTTGCTGATTATTATGCTCATCGGTGTAGGCCTGTACTACACTTTGCGTACTCGTCTGGTGCAGGTACGTTTGTTTAAGGAAACTATTCGTGTTATTTTGGAGAAGCCTGTTGAATCAGGTGCGGTATCATCCTTCCAGGCTTTGATGGTATCTACTGCGTCCCGTGTAGGTACCGGTAATATTATCGGCATTTCCACAGCTATCTGCCTCGGCGGTTATGGTGCTGTGTTCTGGATGTGGGTTATTGCTGTTGTCGGCGGTGCTTCTGCTTTTATTGAAAGCACCCTGGCACAGATTTACAAGAAACGTGGTCCGCACGGCAGCTACGGCGGCCCTGCATACTACATCGAAGCTGCTTTGGGCAGCCGCGGTCTGGCAGTACTCTTTGCTGTGGCCCTGATTGTAACCTATGGCTGCGGCTTTAACATGCTGTGCTCCTACAATCTGCAGTCCACCTTTGCTGCTTTAAGCTTCTATAATCCGGATACAACTCCTTGGATTATCGGTGCTGTAGGGCTGTGCTCGTAGGCTATTGCCTGCTGGGCGGTGGCAAGCGTGTTATCAAAGCAACCTCTACTCTGGTTCCTTTGATGGGCGTTATCTACATTTCTGTAGCATTTATCCTGACCATTATGCATATCAACCTGGTTCCCGGTGTTGTAGGAAGAATTTTTGCTGAAGCATTTGACTTCACTGCAATTTTCGGTGGCTTTGCCGGCAGCTGCATGATGTTCGGTATCAAACGCGGTCTGTACAGCAACGAAGCAGGTGTTGGTTCTGCGCCGAACGCTGCTGCTGCAGCTGACGTTTCTCACCCGGTTAAGCAAGGCCTGGTTCAGATGCTGTCCGTATTTATTGATACTCTGCTGATTTGCACAGCTACCGCTTTCATGTGCCTGAGCTCCGGCATCGAGCCGACTAAGGAGCTTGCCGGTGCGCCTTATGTACAGGCAGCTCTGGCAGCAAGCATGGGCGATTATGCTAAGCTGTTTATCACTGTATCTATGGTACTGTTTGCATTCACTACTCTGTTGGGCAACCTGTATTATGTAGATAATGCTTTTGCTTATGTTCTGAAGCATGTTCCGGGCAAAACCTTTACTCTGTGCTACCGCATTCTGGCCTGCGTGCTGATTTTCATCGGTGCCGGCTCCAGCATGGGCACTATGTGGGATCTGGCAGATGTTACCATGGGCTTCATGGCAATTATCAACTTGCCGGTTATCTGCATTCTGGGCGGTCCTGCTTTGCGTGCGCTGGATGATTACACCGAGCAGCGCGATGCCGGTAAGAATCCTGAGTTTAAGGCCAGCAAGATTGGTCTGACTCAAAAGCTGGACTACTGGCAGGATTAAAAAATGTTTCTTTGAGCTGCTGCGAATTTTCGCAGCAGCTCTTTTTGTATGTTTATTATAAAAAGGCAATACAGCTGCTTAGCAATTAACATACCGTTTCGCTCAAGAAAAATTTTCCCGTGTCCGCAGGACACGACGCAACCGAGAAAATTTTTCTTTGCTACTAGCAGTATTTTCAGAATTAATGTAGAATAAATACATAATAAAGCAATTTTTTGGTCAAGGTTGTTTTATGTCCTTTGCGAAGGAGGGAAAGACGATGATTTATAATTATTATCCTGGCTGTACGCTGTCAACGAAGGCGAAGCAGCTGGATATAGCGGCACGACGCTGTGCTGAGGTGCTTGGCTTTCCGCTGGTGGAGCTGCCGGAATGGCAGTGCTGCGGTGCGGTTTACCCGATGGCGCCTGATGCTATTGCCGAGCGTCTGAGTGCGGTGCGTGCGCTTGTGGCGGCGCGTGAAAACGGCGGCGTATTAGTGACGCTGTGCAGTGCGTGCTACCATGTCATCAAACGTGTGAATTACGATATGGCGACGAATGCGGAGATTCGCCAAAAGGTGAATAATTATCTGCAACTTGAAGAGCCTTACGCCGGTGAAATACGGGTTTTGCATTACCTGGAGGTTTTGCGTGATGAAATCGGTTGGGAAAAACTGGCGCAGCTTGTGAGCTATCCTTTAAAGGAACGTAGGGTTGGCGCATATTATGGCTGTTTGCTGCTTAGACCGGGAGCGGTTTTGGCCTCGATGACGTAGAGAGTCCAACTGTTATGGAAGCCTTTATTAAAGCGCTTGGTGCAGAGCCTGTTATTTACAGCATGCGCAATGAATGCTGCGGCGGTTATCTGGCACTGAAGGATAAGGCGCAGTGCGAGCAGCTCGTCAGCGAAATTAAGAATAATGCTGCAAGCTGTGGTGCGCAGGAGCTGGTTACTGCTTGCCCGCTGTGTGCGTATAACCTGACGGCCAATGGTGCCGCAGGCAGCCTGCCGACACGCTACTTTACGGCGCTTCTTGCTGAAGCGCTTGGTGTTGCGGAGAGTGAAGGAGGTGCGGAATAATGGCTGTTGATGAAAAGCAATTGACAGAGGATATTTTGCCCTTGCTGCTACCGACGTGCGTCGCTGCATGCAATGCGGCCGCTGCAGTGCGAACTGTGAAGCTGCGTCTAAAATGGATTTGCTGCCCCACCGCGTAGTTTGGGATTTAAACAGTGGTCATGCGTCCGAGCTGCTGGAGGCTGACGCACCGTGGCAATGTCTGTCCTGCATGGCGTGCGAGGAGCGCTGCCCGCGCGGCGTGAGTCCGGCGCGTATTATGGAGGCGCTGCGCCTGCTGCAGATTCGTCAGCAGGGCAAAAATAAGCTGCCTGCCGAAAGCGTGGAGCATTATCCTAGCGATATGCCGCAGCAGCTTTTGGTTGCAGCCTTTAGAAAATACAATAAATAGGGGGAAGCTACGTGCAAAAGATTGGTGTTTTTGTTTGTTGGTGTGGCAGCAACATCGCCGGCACGGTAGATGTTGCCCAGGTGGTAGAGGCAGTGCGCCAAATTCCTGACGTTGCCTATGCTATCGATTATAAATATATGTGCTCCGAGCAGGGCCAGGAGCTGATTCGCAAGGCTGTAGCAGATTATAAGCTGGACAGACTTGTTGTGTGCAGCTGCTCGCCGCGTATGCACGAGGCAACCTTCCGCAAATGTGCGGAGGGCGTTGGCATCAATCCCTACATGGTAGAGATTGCCAATATCCGCGAGCAATGCTCCTGGGTGCTGAAGGATAAGGCCGAAGCGACAGCGAAGGCGATTAAATTAGCCAAGGCAGCCATTGCCAAGGTGCGCTTTAACGGAGCGCTGAAGCCCGGCGAAAGCCAGGTAGTGAAGCGCGCGCTGGTTATCGGCGGCGGTATCGCCGGTATTCAGACGGCGCTGGATATTGCGGAAGCAGGCTACAAGGTTGACATTGTGGAGAAGGAGCCGACAATCGGCGGCCGCATGGCGCAGCTCGACAAAACATTCCCGACACTGGACTGCTCTGCCTGCATCCTGACACCGAAGATGGTGGATGCGGCAAATCATGAAAATATTACGCTCTATACCTATAGCGAGGTAGAAAGCGTAAGCGGTTTCGTGGGTAATTTCGATGTGACAATCCGCAAAAAAGCACGCAGTGTGAAGGCTGATATGTGCAGCGGCTGCGGCATCTGTACCGAAAAATGTCCGTCCCGCAAAACTCCGAGCGAATTCGATATGGGCCTGAAGAATCGCGGCGCAATCTATATTCCCTTTGCGCAGGCTATTCCTAAGGTGCCTGTTATCGACCGTGAGGCCTGCATCAAGTTTAAAACTGGTAAATGCGGAATCTGCTCCAAGCTCTGTCCGGCAGGAGCTATTGATTACACGCAGACCGATGAGCTGATTACGGAAAAATACGGCGCGATTGTACTGGCAACAGGCTTTAAAACGATTTCTCTCGACAAGTTCGGCGAATACGGCTACGGGGCCAGCAAGGATGTTATCACCTCACTGGAGCTGGAGCGTCTGACGAATGCGGCTGGTCCGACCGAAGGACATCTTGTTTGTCCGTCTACCGGTAAGGAGCCGAAGAAGGTTATTATCGTTTCCTGCGTAGGCTCGCGTGATGTGAGCGGTCGCGGCAAGAGCTACTGCAGTAAAATCTGCTGCATGTATAATGCCAAGCATGCGATGTATATCCGCGAAAAATACCCTGATGTGGATGTAACTGTATTTTATATAGATGTACGTACTCCGGGCAAGGGCTTTGACGAGTTCCAACGCCGTGCAGTGGAGGAGTACGGGTGCATTATGTACGCGGTCAGGTAGGCAAGGTTGTTGTTGACGGCGATGGCAAGCTGACGGTTTTTGCCAGCGATTTGAACAGCGGTCGCAAACTGATGCTGAATCCTGATTTAGTAGTGCTGGCGACGGCTGTGCAGCCTTCTCCTGATGCGCGCAAGCTGGCGACGATGCTGACTGCCAGCATTGACAACGATGACTTTTACGTAGAGGCGCATCCGAAGCTGCGTCCAGTTGAAAGTCCGACGGCAGGCATTTTCCTCAGCGGCATGTGCCAGGGACCGAAGGATATTCCGGAAACTGTTTCACAGGCCGGTGCAGCG
>ERZ860023.867-NODE-867-length-14916-cov-1.355965_pt1 | contig 14916 bp, 18 predicted proteins | sample MGYA00509983_ERZ860023 | MGnify/ENA primary metagenome ERZ860023 (study PRJEB30046, sample SAMN00715180) | human gut metagenome | study: EMG produced TPA metagenomics assembly of the A metagenome-wide association study of gut microbiota in type 2...
TAAAGAACTGAGATGAAGATATTGATCGGACTTCACAGAAATGTAAACGCCTTGGATAAAAAGACATCCAAGATAGCAGCGGAGTACAATTTAACCTTTAGCCAGTTTATGGTTTTAGAGGCTCTCTACAGCAAGGGAGATATGAGTGTAGGAGAGGTAAGGGAAAGAATCTTAAGCAGTGTAGGAACGATACCTCTTATAGTGAACAATTTAGTAAAAATGAACTATGTCGAAAGAATGTGTAACGAGAAAGACAGACGCGTGTGCATACTGCATCTGACGCAAGAAGGATATGATGTAATTAGTAAAATCGTACCTCGAAATGAAGCGATGATAGCAGAAAGCATGGAAGTTTTAGATCAGGAAGAAAAGGAAAAACTGCTGTATCTTTTGAGAAAATAGGAGGAAAATTATAATGAAAAGAAAAGTGAAGACTAAAGTCAAAGGATTCAGAACAACAGATGGCGCAGGCGTAAAATTAGTAAGAGTTTTGGGGAATCTGACAACAAAAGAGTTTGATCCTATTTTAATGCTTGATTCTTTTGATAGCATTAATCCCGACGATTATACAGCAGGATTTCCAATGCATCCGCATAGAGGGATCGAAACGATCAGTTATGTATCGAGAGGTAAGATGGTTCATAGAGACAGTCTTGGGAATGAAGCGGGTATTTCAGACGGAGAAGTTCAGTGGATGAATTCGGGTTCCGGAATTATGCATGAGGAGATGGTTCCGGCGGAGAAAGGCTTTTAGGAGTACAGTTGTGGCTGAATTTACCGGCAAAAGATAAAATGAGTAAGCCAAGTTACAATAGTATTAAAAACGAAGATATAAAGAAGATTGAAATAGAAGGAGGAAAGATAAGACTTTTAGCCGGAAAATATGGGGAACATGAAGGCTATAAAGGCGATTATCTCTCTATGGATTATTACGATATCCATCTAAATGCTGATGCAGAAGTTACACTTACGATGGAAGAGGATGATTCGGTAATGGTCTTTACACTTTTAGGAGACGTTTATATTGACGGCGAGCACATAGAGGAAAAAACAGCCGTCAAATTAACGGAAGGAGACAGTCTTACAATTAAGAACGGGAATGAGAAGGCTCAAGTTTTATATATGAATTCAAGGGCGTTGAATGAACCGGTTGCATGGGCCGGTCCGATTGTAATGAATACGCAGGAAGAGCTTCAAAAGGCGTTTTTAGAACTTAGAAGCAATACATTCATCAAAGAAACAGCAGAGTATTAATACGAACTACAAGGAAAAGTATAATGAGCAGAGGGAGAATGGAAGCCTTTAGTGATGGGTATTAGCGATCGTTATAACAATCATGGTGCTAAAGCTTAATGCACCGAAAGATTTAACTTTGGATGCGGTAAAAGAGGTTTTCCCGACATTTTTAGCATATATTCTAAGTTTTATTTATGTGGGGATATATTGGGCAAACCATCATCATTTAATTAATATGACAGATTCAGTATCAGGTAGATTGTTATGGAAAAATTTACATTGGATCTTTTGGATGTCATTGATCCCGATGGCAACGGAATGGATGGGACTAAATCCGTATAAAAGTTTACCGGCTTTATTTTATGGAATCATACTCTTTATGTGTGCTGTCTCTTACAATATAGTCCAGGCTGAAGTTATAAAGATTAATGGAAAGGACTCTCAAATTTTCCGAAATATCGGAAATGATTTAAAAGGAAAGCTTTCTATTATCGCATATGCCGCCGCTATTATTTTTGCTTTTTATTTTCCGGTCATTTCGTATTTGATATATATTGCGATCGCTTTGACTTGGATCGTACCGGACAGCAGGCTGGAAAAAGCATGATGAAAAAGGCGCAAACGTAAATGAAAAAATGTATTGTATAAGCAGGAGGTAATCGACAGTGATAAAAATTATATATGAACAAAAAGAAAACAGAGCGGCCGCATACGATGATGAAAAATTCATTGGAGAAAGCACATATGCTAAGTCGGATAAAGTATGGATCATAGACCACACTTTTGTGGAAAAAAGTTATGGCGGACAGGGAATCGCAGGCAGATTAGTTGCTAAACTGGTTGAAGAAGCGAGAAAAAACGATATAAAAATTATTCCTTTATGTTCTTTCGCAAAAAGGGAATTTAAGTTAAAGAAAGAATATTTAGACGTACTGTAAAGGAGGAGGCAGTTATGGGCATCATAAAATCATTAGAAAACAGAAGAACATATTATAACATTGATAAGAATCTGCCGGTTTTGGAAAAAGAGATTGAAGAAAAGATAAAGGAAGTTACAGAATTAGTGCCGGATGCATTCAATATGAAAAGTGCAAGAATCGTGCTTGCATTTGGTGAAAACACGATCGGCTGTGGGATGAAATTTACAATGTTTTTGAGGGAAAAGTACCTCGGGAAAAAATAGATTCGTTTAAAGCCGGAGCCGGAACAGTGCTGTTTTTATATGACGAGGCAACTGTTAAGAAAATGCAGGAACAGTTCAGTACATATGCGGATAATTTTCCTGTTTGGGCAAATCAGGCAAACGGGATGCTGCAGCTTGCTGTTTGGTCTATGCTAAGAGAGTTGAATGTCGGCGCTTCGCTGCAGCATTATAATCCGGTAATAGATGCACGGGTGAAGGAAATTTTTGATATACCGGAAAACTTTAAACTGGTAGCTCAGATGCCGTTTGGAGGCATAGTCAGCGAACCCGATAAAAAAGAAAAAGAAGATATAGATAAAAGAGTAACCGTGTTAAGATAGCGGCTCATCAGAATAGAATCAAATAAAAACATAAAATCCCCCTTTTCGGATCATCCGGAGAGGGGGATTTTTGCACCGTCATAAACGAGGAAAACAGTTCGGAGAACCGAAGGAGAAAAGGAATAAAAGAGGGGAAAATAATCGTCAGAAAAAAGGGTGAAAATATGCGGAATATGGTTGACAATTATATTCCTAAATGTTAGCCTGTCTGTATAATATCGGTCTGTAAAACAGAAGCGGAGAGCGTAGAGAAAAGGGAAAAAGAAAAATGAATATGGATTATGGAAAAAGGACTGGAAAAAGCGGGTTGGAGCGCTAGCACTCTGTGCAGGAATGATAATAACGGGAACGTCTGTCGCCGGAGCACAGGAGCATCCGCAGTTTACGGCGGATCAAACGGAGATACGATTGGCAAAGGAGGAGCTGCAAACGGTGCAGCTTTCTATCGAGGAATATTTGAAGGAGTGCTGGAAGAACAAACAAGAGGTGATTGATGTAAGCGCGTATAAACTGAATGAAGAAGAACTGAATAAGGTCATCTTCGGGATACATTATGAAAATCCGGAGTATTATTGGGTGTTGCGCAACACTGCTATTAATAAAGACGAGGAAACAGGCTTCGTAAAAACGTATTATCAATATTACGAGGGAACGACGGGAAAACCTCTTGACAGGAGCGAAGAACTGGAACGGGAATGGGAAGTTGTAAAGGAAAAAACGAAATATTGTAAAACGGATATAGAAAAAGCGCTGGTAGTACATGAGCACTTGTGCGATACAATCGTGTATTCTTCCAGACTGCAGGCGGCGGCTCATGACATTGAAGGCGCAATTTTTGAGAAAGAAGCTGTGTGCGAGGGATATGCGCTTGCGTATAATATTATATGAATCGTTTGGAAATTCCGTGCAAGATCGTAAGCGGAACGTCAAATGGTCAGTCTCATGCGTGGAATCAGATTCAGCTTAACGGGAATTGGTACATGGTAGATCCGACATGGGATGATGTGGCGAACAGTCATGACGTAAAGCATCAGTATTTTTTGTGCAGTGAGAATAAGTTTCCGAATCATGTATGGAACAAGGAAAGCGAACTGTATGAAACTTGCAGCGATACGACGTATGACAATTTAGACTGGAAAAATGATCTTCAGGGAATGTACGCTTATCAGGGCGGACTGTACCGCTCTAAATCGTTGATCGTCGGCGGAAAAGAAGTGAGCGGTATATGGCGGATCGATGCGGAAAATATAGAGAAAGAAGCGGAATTAGTGCTTCCGATCACAGATCAGTGGCAGCTGAACTCTGTCAATGTAGTAAGAGGATATTCACAACTTTCTTATTATGACGGAATGCTTTACTACAATACGCCGCGGGCTGTATGGAGATGGAATTTCGATCCTGAATCAGAACCTGAGAAAGTATTTGAACTGGATCAGAGTATTCCGGGCGAAATATGGGATGCAGAGGCTGCAAACGGGAAGATTTATTACGAGACAGGCGTTTATGAAAAAGGAGAGAGACAGAAGGGGCAATATGTGTTTGACGAAGATTACCGGAAAGCAAAGCACCCGATCGCAGAAACCAACCCGGTTATGACAGTTGTAATGGGCGGTGAAAATGTGTTCCTGCAGTCGGCGGCTCCGGGGAACGTAACATATACGTCGAAGAATCCTGAGATCTGCGACGTTCAAGTTGTGTGGAAAGACGAGTCCTGTCAGCTGATTCCTAAAAAAGCCGGGGAGACGATCGTAACGGTTCATGCAGATCCGACGGATCATTATGCGGAAGGTGCGGTAGATGTAAAAGTGATCGTTAAAGAGCGGGATGATATTGAAGAAAAGATCACTCTTCAATATGAAGCCGGAGACGGAGGAAGTATAGCAGCAGTTGATGCGGCAACAGGGAAAATACTTGAAAACGGAGCAAAGATCAAACCGAATGCAGAAGTTCAGTTTACGGCGTCTCCAAATTCCGGTTATTCTGTGAAAAACTGGGTTGTAAACGGAGAAGTATATAAGGAAAACGGCATCGTTTATACAGGCATGGAATTAAAGCGCGCGATCACCGCTTCATCTGACAGCGTGAAAGTTGAATTTGTAAAAGATGAGCCGGCATTTGTGAAGGGCGATGTAAATTTAAGTGGGAAGGTCGAGATCGGCGATGTTCGTGAAGCCTTGAGAAGTATATGCAAAAAGACAGAACTGACAGCGCTTCAGAAGCAGGCGGCGGATGTAAATGAAAACGGAAACGTTGATATAGAAGATTTAAGGAAGATCTTAAGATTTGTCTGCGGAAAGATCGATCAACTGAATATGGAAGAAAGCGGGGCGTCAAAATGAAGATATTAATCATCGGCGGAGTGGCTGCCGGAACAAAAACTGCTGCGAAATTGAAACGGGAAGACAGAAATATTGATGTGACTGTGATTACGAAAGATAAAGATATCTCTTATGCGGGATGTGGTCTGCCGTACTATGTGGGCGGACTGATCGAGGGCAGGGACGAGCTGATCGTGAATACTCCGCAGAAATATTCCGCGCTGACCGGGGTTGAAGTAAGAACGGGGAAAGAAGCGGTTGCACTCGACGCAGAAAAAAAGCAAGTGACGGTGCAGGATGTACAGACAGGCGAGAAAGAAGTCTGTTCCTACGATAGATTAGTAGTTGCAGTAGGAGCATCTCCCGCGATCCTTCCGATAGAAGGAAAAGAACTGGCAGGCGTATTTAAGATGAGAACGCCTGACGATGCAGAAGGAATCCGTACATATGCAGAACAAAACAATGTGAAAAAAGCGGTTGTGATCGGAGCTGGTTTCATCGGACTTGAGGCTGCGGAGAATTTACAGGCAAAAGGAATCCAGGTGACCGTCATTGATTTTGCGGATCAGATCCTGCCGAATATTTTTGATCCTGAGATGGCGCTCTATGCGAAAAGACATCTGATCCGGCAGGGAATCCGCGTGCTTACAGGAACGAAAGCGGAGCAGATATATGAAAGAGGTACACAGGGCCGTGTGGCGGGAATTAAGACGTCTGCCGGAAATCTGCCGTGTGAAATGATCATCATGGCTGCGGGAATCCGTCCGAATACGGAGTTTTTAAATGACAGCGGTATAGAGATGTTCAAAGGAACGATTCTTACAGACGATCAGATGAAAACGAATCTGGATGATGTATATGCGGCAGGAGACTGTGTGATGGTGAAGAACCGTCTGACGGGAAAACGTCAGTGGTCACCGATGGGATCTTCGGCGAATCTGGAAGGACGTACATTGGCACAGGTACTTGCCGGAGCGCAGAAGTCGTATCCGGGAGTTCTCGGCACAGGCGTTGTGAAGCTTCCGGGTCTGAATGCCGGAAGAACAGGACTGACAGAAGCGCAGGCAAAAGAAGCGGGCTACGATGTAGTTACGGCGCTTGTTCCGACGGATGATAAAGCGCATTATTATCCGGACGCTTCGTTTTTCATTACGAAACTGATTGCAGACCGGAGTACAAGAAAACTGCTTGGCGTTCAGGTGTTTGTCCGGGCTCTGTTGATAAGATGGTTGATATCGCAGTGATGGGATTGAATATGGGCGCGGTTCTGGATGATTTTGAAAATGCGGATTTCGCATATGCACCGCCGTTCTCAACAGCAATCCATCCGTTTGTGCAGGCTGTTTATGTATTGATGAACAAACTGGACGGTACGATCGTCAGCATGACTCCTGCGGAGTATGCCGCAGGAAAAGCAGAAGGCTATACGGTTGTCGATGTTGCGCCGGAGCCGTCGATCAGAGGAGCGGTATATGTAAACTTAGGAGCTGTAAACGGCGAAATCAAAGGACTTGGAAAAGAGGAGAAACTGCTTCTTGTCTGTGCAAAGGGCAAAAGAGGATATTTTCTTCAAAACCGGTTGCGTCATTACGGCTATACGAATACAGTCGTTCTTGAAGGAGCAACATTTTTCAATGATGTAAAAGTGAAAAATAATATAGAAGAAGCTGTCTCTAAAGAAGACGAGACGAGAGTAAAAGCGCTTGGATTTTTAAAGGATAAAAGGACGCCGGATAAATTTAACGGACGTGTGATCACAAGAAACGGAAAGATTACAGCCGAAGAAGCGCACACGATTGCCGGGCGGCGCAGTTATACGGAAGCGGAGAAGTGACAATGACCTCTCGTCTGACGATGGAGATTCAGGGCGTTCCTTATGACAATATAGAACCGCTGCGGGAATATCTGATGCAGGCAGGACTTGAGATGGGAGGAACCGGCTCAAAAGTCCGTCCGGTTGTATCGTGCAAGGGAACGACTTGTCAGTACGGGCTGATCGATACGTTTGCATTGTCCGAAGAAATTCATGAAAGATTTTTCCATGGATACAGCGATGTGAAGCTGCCGCATAAATTTAAGATCGCGGTAGGAGGATGTCCGAATAATTGTGTAAAACCGGATCTGAATGATCTTGGAATTATCGGTCAGAAAGTTCCGTGGGTCGATCTTGAAAAGTGCCGTGGCTGCCGGATTTGCCAGGTAGAAAAAAATTGTCCGATCCATGCGGCAAAAATGGTGGACGGAAAGATTGTGATCGACGAAAATGTATGTAATCACTGTGGAAGGTGCATCAGTAAATGTCCGTTTGGTGTGACTGAAGAATTTGTTTCGGGGTATCGCGTATATATAGGCGGACGCTGGGGCAAGAAAGTAGCGCGGGGAAGATACCTTGAAAAAGTGTTTACAGATAAAGAAGAAGTGCTTGATATTGTGGAAAAAGCAATTCTTTTGTTCCGGGAACAGGGGATCACGGGAGAGCGATTTGCGGATACGGTTGAAAGACTCGGATTTGAAAATGTTCAGGAACAGCTTTTGGGAGATGGACTGTTAGCCCGCAAAGATGAAAACATAAGAGCGCAGAAACATTTGAAAGGCGGAGCAACTTGTTAAGAATTTTATAAAACGATAGAGTGCAGCATAGCGACTCATAAGACAGATTGAAGGTAAAGGGGAAAAAGAAAAATGAACAAAAACTATGAGGCATGGAAAAGAGGTTGGAAAAAACGAGCGGGCGCACTGGCGCTTTGCGGCGGAATATTGATTGCGGGGACGTCCGTCGTAGGAGCACAGGAAAACCCGTAGCAGGCGGCAGTGCAGTCAGAAGTACAGCTTGCAGAAGCAAACTCTAAAGAGAAGCTGCTTCCGTTAGATCAATATCTGAAAGACTGCTGGGCAAAGAAGCAGACGGCGATTGATTTAACCGCGTACAAAATAACGCATGAAGAATTGAACAAGGTGATTTTCGGTATCCACTATGAGGAACCGGAATATTATTGGACGATCCGAAACGATATAACCGATACAGATCCGCAAACAGGACTTTTGAAAACTTATTATCCTTATTATTCCGGCGAGACAGGAAGTCCTTTTGACCGTACGGAAGAATTGGAACGGGAATGGGAAATGGTTGAAGAGATGACGGAAAACTGTACGACTGATCTGGAAAAAGCGCTTGTAGTGCATGATCATCTGGTTAGAACAATTCAGTACAGTGCGTCATTGGGCGCTTTTGTGGCCCATGATATTGAAGGTGCCATTTTTGAGAAAAAATGTGTGTGTGAAGGATATGCATTGGCGTATAAGTATTACATGAATCGCCTGAATATTCCGTGTAAAGTAGTGAGTGGAGTTTCAAAAGGCCAGCCTCATGCGTGGAATCAGATTAAAATTAATGGAAAATGGTATTTTGTAGACGCGACATGGGATGACGGAAGCTGTGTGTTGGAGGAAAAAAGCCACCCTGTAAAACATGAATATTTCCTGAAAAGTGAGACGGAATTTTCAGATCACACATGGAACAGAGAAGGCTATGAAATTTGTAACGATACAACTTATGACAACGTAGAGTGGAAATGGGTTTCCAGAAAAATGGCCGCATATAAAGGCGGTTTATATGTTGCCGGATCATTCCCCAGAGACGGAGTGATAAAGAGCGGAATATGGAGGTATGATTCGGAAGACCCGACTCAGAAGGGAGAACTGGTCGTTGAGATCGAGGATGAGTGGCCGGTGTCACAGTATAATAAAGGCAAGGGTTGTATGGAAATTGCATATTATGACGGGATGCTTTACTACAACACTCCGAAAGCTGTATGGAAATGGAACTTTGATAAGAATACAGAGCCGGAAAAGTTTTTGAGTTAGAAGAAAATGTTTCGGGCAGTATCTGGTATTTGCATGTAGCGGACGGCAAAGTTTATTACGAGACGTCTCTTTACGAAAAGAATGAGAAAGAAAAGCGGGAGTATGTAATTGATGTAAACTATCAGAAAGTGAAACACCCGATCGCTGTGACAAGTCCGGTAATGACAGTTGAACTGGGAGGAAATGCAAAAGAGGTATTCCTGCAGGGGGCAGCTCCGGGAATCGTGACTTTTAAAGCGAACAACCCTGACATTTGTGACGTGGAAGAGGCGTACGCAGACAGATCGTGTAAGCTGATCCCGAAAAAGGCGGGTGAAGCGACTGTAACTGTGCATGCGACAGCTACAGATCACTATTTGGAAGGCTCGGTAGATGTAAAAATTATTGTCAAAGGTGATTCAAGCACAGAACAGAAGATCACGCTTCAGTATGAATCCGGTTCAAACGGTTCTTTAAGAGCGGTTAATGCGGCAACAGGAGAAAATTTATCAAATGGAGCGCAGATTCTTCCGAATACAGAAGTTCAATTTATGGCATCTCCGAACGAAGGTTATTCTGTGAAAAACTGGACGATTAACGGAGAAGTGTACAAAGAAAACGGTCAGGTTTATACTGGTACTACTATGAAATATGCGATTACAGCTTCATCAGGCATTGTAAAAGTCGAGTTTGTAAAAGATGAAGTTGAAGTTGTCAAAGGGGATGTAAACTTGAACGGAAAGGTTGAAATCGGCGATGTCCGTGAAGCCTGAGAAGTATTTGTAAAAAGACACAACTGACAGAAACGCAGAAACAGGCGGGAGATATAAACAAAAACGGAACTGTTGATATCGAAGACTTGAGAACAATCCTGAGAGTTGTTTGCGGAAAAGTAGAAAGCCTGTAGTGATGTAAATAGTAAATCGATAAGAAAAGCGGATGGTGATTGAGCTGTCCGCTTTTTGTAATGGGGAAGAGACGGATATTTGAATTTAAAGTACAAAAAAATCACCGTCCCCGCGGCTCTCAAGTCCGCAAAAACAGTGATTAGAATGCGCGATCAGGGGTTCGAACCCTGGACACCCTGATTAAGAGTCAGGTGCTCTACCAACTGAGCTAATCGCGCATGCAATAGTATGTTGTTTTACAACGCAAGAAAGATTATAATTTAAAATTTATGAAAAATCAACCCTTTTTAACAAAAAAATTCGATTTTCTTTATTTTTTCTTTTATTTTCGTCTTTATTTTACCGATTTGTTTTTACTTTTCATCTTTTGTTAAAAAATAGTATTGTTTTTGTCTGTATTTGCGGTTGTCACCGGCTGTGTGTACATGAGAATAAAAAGTTGTTTGTCAGAGTGTTTGCGGGAACAGAAGTCTGAATTTAAGATTTTGTACACTTCATCAAAAGAATTTTTGATAATAAGAAGTTTTCGGTTAAGTCTCGGATGACAGTAGCATATTTCACAGAGACGGTATTTTTGATGTTTTCGTTTCATATAAACTCCTTTTAACGGAACGGATTGAGCGGACAGCTTAAATAAGCGAGGCCGGAAAGCGTCTCATACATCTTTCTATATTATATGAAAAAAACAGGGAGAGGTTCGTTGGAAGCGTCTCACCCTGCTTTTTATAGCATATCCGTGCTGCCGCCTTATTTTCTCATTGCGATCAGTTTATTGATCGGGTTTCCTTTTGAAGAAAATTTTTCTTCATATTCTGTCATAATATTTTCTTTGTTTAGCTCTTTGTTGTGATGCAGATCGTATGTAAAAGCCTGAAGCGTCCATCCGGCTTCCTTTACCTGTTCCAGAGAAAAGTCAAAAAGAGGGGTGTTGTCCGTTTTGAACTCCACAAGTCCTTGCGGTGGGAGGACTTTTTCATAACGGGATAAAAACTCTGTTGATGTAAGACGGCGTTTTGCATGACGTGATTTTGCCATGGGTCGGAAAAATTCAGGTAAATGCGGTCGATTCTGATTCGGCAAATACTTCCGGCAGTTCTCTTGCATCCATGCAGACAAAGCGGATATTCGGCAAATCTGAAAATTCTTCGGTGTCAAATTTTTCTACTGCCCGAAGCAGGACGCTGGAATATCGTTCGATTCCGATAAAGTTGATATTAGGATAGGTTTTTGCCATATTTAATAAGAAGCGTCCTTTTCCCATTCCGATCTCGATCCGTATCGGACGGTCGTTTCCGAAAACCGAAGTCCAGTTTCCGCGGAACTCTTTCGGATTCTTGATTACAGTAAAATGTGCCTGAAGAGTATCGTCGGCGCGGGGAATATTTCTAAGTCTCATATGTGTCTCCTTGTATTTTGGTCGTTATACTAGATTGTATCATAATATGCAGCATATGTCAGGTCAAAGATTTGCGGATGTTTGAGAATCGTTCCTGTTTAGGCAGAGGATAACATGGACGGATGTTAAGGGAATGTTAAAGGGAGCGCATTTTTGGAAGATGTGGCTTGCATTTTGGAGGAAAAGGTGTATCATAGGGATATATTATTGCTGACAGGAGGCTTTTTATGGACGCTATTTTGGATAAATTGACGGAAATTGAAAATGCAGCGTCTGCGATTGTTCGTCATGCAGAAGAGCAAAAAGACGTACTTGGACAGGAATTTGATGAAAAACGGAAAAAATTTGACGAGGACTTAGAAAATAAAACGAAAGCACGCCTTGAGAAAATCCGGGAACAGTTGGAAAAAGAACAGTCGAGAGTTCTTAACAGCAGCAGCGGCGCAAGTGAGGATACGATCTGCAGCCTCCGGAAAGAATATGAAGAGAAGCATACAGAATATGCGCATGAGATATTGAGACGGATCACAGAGGTGTAACTTATGGGAAATTTACTTAAGTACAGCGGGATTGTGACAAAGATCCGGGCAATGGAGGCGAAGCTTTTGACGCCGGAGCAGTTTGCGGATATAGCAAATTTACGAAGTGTTCGGATATTGCGGACTATCTGCGGAAAAATACGGCGTATGCGGAAGTGCTTGACACTTTAACGGAAGATCAGATCCATCGAGGAAACATAGAGAAGGTGCTTGTGCAGTCGCTTTATCACGATTACACAAAGATTTACCGTTTCTGCGGGCAGAGTCAGAGAGAATTTATGAAGCTGATCATGAAAGGATACGAGATCGAGCTGATCAATTACTGTCTGCGTATCGTGATCAACCATTATAAGAAACCGTTTGATCTTAATTATAAAAGTGCGTTTTTTGACCGGTATTCGCAAATATCTATCGGAAAGCTGATCACAGCCAGAACGACAGATGAGCTTGTGGAAAATCTAAAAGAAACGGAGTATTACGCTCCGTTGAAAAAAATAAAAGATACCGATAATGTGACTCTTTATGATTACAATCTGGCGTTGGATCTTTATTATTATACATCTACATGGAAAGAGCAGAAGAAGATTTTGAAAAAGTCGGATCTTGAGCTGTTTATGAGAGATCGTGGGTCAAAGATCGATCTTTTGAATATTCAGTGGATCTACAGGGCGAAAAAGTATTACAATATGAAGCCCGCGGATATCTATCTGATGCTGATTCCGATACACTATAAATTGTCAACAGAATTAGTGAAAGATATGGTGGAGGCTCCGGGAGTCGAGGAGTTTGAAAATGTCGTAATAAGAACAACTTATGCCCGGCATTATAATTTCAAACAAAATTTGACAATGGAGCAGATGTATGCGGACTGTCTGCATCATCTGTACACGGCAGACCGGCGAAAGAATCCGATTCGGTCTCCACGATCAACACCTATCTCTTCTTAAAAGAAGAAGAATTGAAAAAGCTGACAACCGTTATGGAATGCGTCCGGTACGGACTGAATCCGGGAGAAACGGCAGCATACATTGGAGGTAGAACCCGATGATCGTAAAGATGAAATTTATTAATATATCAGGTCCGCGAAATGATATCGACCGTGTTACCGATCAGTATCTTTCGCGGTATGAGATTCAGCTTGAGTCTGCGCTGTCGGAACTTAAGACAGTAGATAACTTAAGACCTTTTGTGGAGCTGAACCCCTACAGGGAAGTGTTAAGTAAGGCAAATGAATTTGTCGGATATCTTCCGAATGCAGAAACAGTAGAGCCGGATACGAAACTCGGTCTTGACGATATGTTTGAGCTTGTACGCAAGGCGGATGAAGATTATCGTACACTTCAGGAAAAAAAGGAAAAGCTTAAGCAGAAAATTGAAGAATACAGGGCGAAACAGCAGATCGTAGCGCCGTTTCGACCGTTGGAATGCGATCTTCACCGTGTGCTTCATTATCGATATATCACTTATCGTTTCGGCCGTATCGCAGTGGAATTTTATCATAAGATGCAAAAATATCTTATGGATGATCTAAAAGCAATCTTCGTAGAAGGAGAGCGGGATGAAAGTTATGTTTATGGAGTATATTTCGTTTCGCAGGCGGAGACACAGAAAGTTGACGCGGTATTCCGGTCGCTGCATTTTGAAAGAATCGAGTTGAAGGATGAATTTGAAGGAACTCCCGATACGGCATACCGGGTACTCGAAAACGAGATTGCCCGTGTCAATTTAGAAATTGAAGATCTGGATAAACAGGCAGGAGAGATGCTGGCGGACCGCGCTCCGCAGTTAGTTGCGGCAAGGGACAGGCTGGAAGAACTGTCCAATAACTTCGATGTGAGAAAACTTGCGGCCAGAATGGAAGATAAACAGGAAGATTACTATATTCTGTGCGGATGGATGGCGGAAGATGATGTAGATAAATTCGTTGAGAAGTAAAGGAAGACGATAAAGTATTCGTCGTTGTGGAAGACGATCATGACGCATATTTCGGAGAACCGCCGACAAAGCTGGAAAATCCGAAATTATTCAAACCATTTGAAATGTTCGTCAGTATGTATGGACTCCCGGCACATAACGAGATGGATCCGACGATGTTTGTCGGTCTGACGTACTCATTTATCTTTGGAGTGATGTTCGGAGATGTCGGGCAGGGACTGCTTTTGATGATCGGCGGAGGATTGGTCTATAAGTTTAAGAAAGCGCCGCTTGCGGGGATTATTGCGACGGCAGGTGTTTTTTCCACGATCTTCGGATTTCTGTTTGGAAGTATTTTCGGATTTGAAGACGTTCTTCCGGCGCTGTGGATACGGCCGATCGATCATATGACGACTTTGCCGTTTCTCGGAAAGCTGAATACGGTGTTTATTGTTGCGGTGGCGTTCGGTATGTTTCTGATCATGGTTGCGATGGTGCTTCACATTATCAATGCGGTACGAGGGAAAAATATGGAAAGCGCATGGTTTGATCCGAACGGTGCGGCAGGACTTGTATTTTATCTTGCGGTCGTAGTGACAGTCGTTCTCTTTATGACGGGAAATCCGCTTCCGGGCGGAATCGTTATGGCGATCATGTTCGGAATCCCGCTTTTGCTCATCTTTTTCAGAGAACCCCTTACGAGGATGCTTCAGAAGCGGGCGGATAAGATGGAGACAGGAAAGGCAATGTTGTTGTGCAGGGATTTTTTGAACTCTTTGAAACATTGCTCAGTTACTTCTCTAATACGATTTCCTTTATCCGTATCGGAGCGTTTGCGGTGAGTCATGCCGCGATCATGGAAGTTGTGCTGCAGTTGGCGGGAGCAGAGAGCGGAAGTCCGAACTGGGCAGGCGTGATCTTCGGAAACCTGTTCGTTTGCGGATTCGAAGGTCTGATCGTCGGAATCCAGGTGCTGCGTCTGGAATATTACGAACTGTTCAGCCGTTTTTATAAAGGCAGCGGTCATGCTTTGATCCGTATGCAAAAAGAAAGACAAAGAAAAACAGCCGAAAATAGATTTCTTAAAATTCATCATATCATAGGAGGAACTTACAATGACAATGGGAACAAAAATCGTTTTTATCATCACGCTGATCGTGAGCATTATCGTACCGTTTGGGTATTATCTTCTTGGGGAAAAGAGCAGAAAACGTTATAAAAGAGCAATAGGAACGAAT
>ERZ860023.871-NODE-871-length-14898-cov-1.675066_pt1 | contig 14898 bp, 13 predicted proteins | sample MGYA00509983_ERZ860023 | MGnify/ENA primary metagenome ERZ860023 (study PRJEB30046, sample SAMN00715180) | human gut metagenome | study: EMG produced TPA metagenomics assembly of the A metagenome-wide association study of gut microbiota in type 2...
CCCCCTTCATATCCGCAAAGGACATGCCGTTATCCGCTCCCCAGATAATGTCCGATACGTCGTCATCCGTATGGATGGTGTAAAAATCGTTTTTGAGCGTCGCAAGCATTTCCGCCGTGGCCGTAAGATTCTCGTAGTTTTTCGGCCATGTGCCTGCCCAATCGCTGCGGCTCAGGTATGTTACTGTGCCGGGCTGAAAAGCATTGAAATCCGCATCAGCAAGCTGATTGGATACCTGCACGCCAGCCTTCGTAACGGCAAACGTCGTCGTATCACATTCCGCGAGCGTCCATGTTTTCACGCACGCGATGTCGCCCTGACCATCCAAGCGCTCCGCATATCCCTGCGCCGTCAGAATGCTGTTCAGCGCTTCATGTGCACCGCAGCCAACTGCAAAGTAATATTCCCCCGCATCCAGCAGATAGGTTTCGCGGTCAGCATCATAGCTGGTCATGTTCTGCATATCTGCCGTGATGGTCAGCGTTTCGCTTTCCCCGGCAGCAAGCAGTTTCGTTTTGCCGAAATCCAGCAGCTGCACTGCACTCTTTTCCAGTCCGCCCACATAGTAGGGTGCTTGCATATACAGCTGCACCGTGCTTTTCCCCGGGACACTGCCCGTATTCGTCACCGTTACAGCTGCCGTCACCGTTTTGTCCTGCTGCGACACCGTCACCGCATCCAGCGTCTGCCGAAATGTCGTGTAGCTCACGCCATAGCCAAACGGATATGTTACCTCTTCGCCATAATTCCAGCCAGCTGCAGAATCAAATGCCCCCACTGTGGAATCCGCATTGCCCTGCCCCATCACAGCATCCGCATAGCGGGTCTCATAGTAGCGATAGCCCGTGTAAATGCCCTCCGCTTCGATGAGATAGTAATCCGCGCGGTCTGTCACCGTGTCAAAATATTCATCTGCATTTGCGAAAGTATAGATGCCGAAATTCGCCATTGCGGGCGATGAAACAGAGTTCGACGCATACACATCCGGCAGCGCCCCCAACGGATTCGTTTCGCCGCAGAGGATGGATGCAATGCCCAGCGTACCGTAATTGCCGGGGAAACCAATCCACAGGATAGCGTCAATGCCGTCATCCGCCGCCAATTCACCGATTTCCATCGGATTCGCCGTATTGAGCAGCACAACCACACGGTGGAAGTTTTCCTTCGCCAGTGCAAGGAGCGCCCGCTCGTCATTCGTCAGCGCCAGCGCATTCCGCGCGCCTGTCTGCGGGTCAATGCCCGTTTCACCAGGATAGTAGTCCGCTGCCTCTGTGCCGCAGCGTCCCAGCACAACAATTGCCGCATCCTGATACGCTGCAAAACCGTTTCGATAGTCCGAATCTGCCTTCTGGATTTCCTCCACGGTCGCCTCCGCCGTTACCAGCTTCGGTTCATTGCCTGGCAGGACACCCACAAAACTCGGCGAGAGTTTATTGGCGTTGTTGTACACCTTGTTCTTGCATACTTTCGTATAGGTCTCCCGCATCTGCTCATTCACTTGGAAGCCTTTTTCGATGAGTGCATCCCCCAGCTTCACGTTTTGTCCCGGTTTTACTGCACAGCCGACGCGCGCCCCGAAATTCATCTTTGTTTCCGCGCAAACGCCCAGCAATGTCACAGCGCTGCCCTTTTCCAGCGGCAATGCGCCATTGTTTTTCAGCAGCACACTGCCTTCTGCGCTGAGGCGTTCGCCCATTGCGCGATGCGCTGCAATCAGCTCATCCGTGTTGGCGTAATCCGCCACATAGGTCGTATACAGTGCATCGTCCGATTCCGAGACCTCAACAACAGCAGTCTGCGTTCCCAGATAGCTGTTGACCATATTGCGATTCTTCTCCAGTATCGTGCCCGCGCTATTCCCGATGAGCATCACGCAGACCCCAAGGCAGCTCAATCCGCACCAGAATTGTTTGGTTTTGAACATGCTTTTTCTCTCCTTCTGCCCGTTTTGCGCATACACAGATGCCCTGCCTGCTGGAAAGCACATCAGGCAGGGATATCTATGACGCTTGGTTATACTTGCGCTTTCACCTGAACCACCTGAATGCTGCTGCGATTCTTCCTGCAGCGCCGTACAATCAGCAGTACGCCTGTCACTGTCACCACCAGCACCGCAGCATCAGCGCAAATCATCCAGATTTGCCACTCTGGCAGCACATTGCGGATTTCCGTCTTTTCGCTGAAGCCATTCATCGCCGCGCTGTTGACAACCGTATACAGGATGTTATGCGATGCACGGCGCAGGCTGTTCACCAGCGTTGCATTGTTTTCAATGTCATCAATCCAGTAAACCGTTTTGTCACTGTTCAGCCACAGGTCGCCGCCGTTTTGCAGCCCCATGTCAATCCACATGTAACCGCCGTTCGCTGTCGCATAGTCTGTCACAACAATTCCGCGGAAGCCCCATTCGCCGCGCAAAACATCCTCCAGCAAATCTTCATTTGCACCGCACCAGATGCCGCCGATGGAGTCAAATGCCGCCATCATGCCATGCGCATCCGCTTCCTTGACGCAGATTTCAAAGGGTGTCATGTACAGTTCGCGCAGCACCTGCTCCTGACAGAAGGTTGCAATGCCATAGCGCCGATCTTCCTGATCGTTCAGCACCAAATGTTTGAGGTAGACATACATGCCTTTGCTTTGTGCGCCGCGAACCTCCGCCGCACAAATTTTCCCCGACAAGAAGCCGTCTTGGAGTAGTACTCAAAGTTGCGTCCGCCATAGGGCGTACGAGCGTCCCTGCCCCCGGCGCATACCAGCCCTGAACGCCCGACTTCAAGCCATCTTCACCAATGCACTCGCCCATCTGCTCCACCAGTTCCTGATTCCATGTGGACGCAAGCACCACCGCAATCGGATAGCCCATGCAGTGCGCACTGCCGGAAATCAATTCATCCGAAATACCTGCCGGGCCATCCTGATCGTTGGAAACAGGCTTGGAAATGCTCAGCAGCTGTGCCGTCTGCCAGCCGCCCAGCCGAACCATGTTCATCATTTCTTCGACCGTCAGGCAGTCCAGCACATTTTCCCATGCCGGATCGTCGTATGCCTTGCCGCGCATGGTAATCAGCTTGATACCTTTGCCCGAACCTGTCGTCGGCATAACGGCGTTCGGGTCGTCAGCGTAATGATTTTCCTGACTGTCCTGCAGCAGCTGGTCGCTCGCCTTCATGGTATGGTTGCCCTTTTTATCCGTCTTGCCGTAGAAGCTCGGCCATGTGCCATCCCAATCACTGCGCGTCAGATAGACATACTTGCTGTCATAGTACGTCATGCTGCTGTAATCAAACTGATTGCTGATAGCCGTTCCCGTTGCGCTGTCCACTGCGCAGGTCGTTGTGTCCAGTTCCTGCTGCACATAGGATGCTGTCATGGCAGCATTGCCCGCATCATCCATGCCGTCTTCAATCGTGCAGCCTTTTGCCGCCAAGATGTTGTTGACTGCATCGTGTGCATTGTCCGCCACGGTAAAGTAGTACGTTCCCGCATCAACAATGTAGGTGCGCGCATTGATTCGGTCATACGCACGCAGCTCTTCTTTTGGCACAGTCAGCGCAACCGTCTCTGTTTCGCCCGGCAAAAGCAGGCGCGTTTTGCCGAAACCGCACAGCTCCACCGATGCCTTCTCTACCAGATACTGCTTATCATAGTCCGTATAGGGCGATTGGAAGTAGATCTGAACAACTTCCTTGCCCGCCACAGCACCTGTATTGGTGACATCCACAGAAACAGCAAACTGATTTTCCTCTTCCGTCAGCTTGAAATTGCTGTATTCAAAGGTTGTGTAGCTCAGTCCGTAGCCAAAGGGATACAGCACTTCCTTGCCATAGTTCCACGCCTTGTTGTCCGAAGCGCCCTTTCTGCTGTCTGCATTTCCCTGCCCCAGTACCGTATCCTCATAGCGCGTTTCATAATAGCGATAACCGACGTAAATTCCTTCGCCATAAACCACATAGGTATTCTTCGCGCCCACGCTGTTATAGCCGTTTTCCACGCGCCCATAGCCGAAATTTTCAAACGCAGCTGAGCTTTCCGCGCTGTAAGCATAGGTATCCACCAGCCGTCCAGACGGGTTCACCGTACCATTCACGGCACGCGGAATCGAAATCATTCCCTGCTGACCGGGGTAGCCCACCCAAAGTGCCCCTTGAATATGCTCATATTCATTGAGCCAGCCCAATTCAACCGCGTTTGCGATGTTCAGCAGCACAATCACGCGGTCAAAATGCGCATTGATGTATGTCAGCAGCGCCTGCTCATCCTTGCTCAGAGAGACCTCTTTCTCTGCGAGGTCTGTCGCCTCATGCGCAGGGCGCGAGAAGACAAAAATCGCTACATCGCCATATGCTGCAAAAGACTTTTCCACCTCCGCAGAGAAATCATCCGGCTTGACTTCTTTGGGAATTTTCAGGCCGCTGTCTTGATACATCGTCCACAGCGTTTCATTCACATCGAAGCCTTCCTGCGTGAATGCTTCCTTCAAGCTCTGCACGTTTGTCTCGTCAATGGCGCCGGAACCGCCGCCGCCATAGCGGAACTGCGTTGATGCCTGACCAAAGATGCTGATTTTCGCTCCCTTTTGCAGCGGCAGTGCATTCTGGTCGTTTTTCACCAGCACAATGCCCTCCGCCTCAATCTGCCGGCTGATTTCCGTTTCATGCGCCAGCAAATCTGCCTCCGTTGCAAAGGCGCTTTTGAAGTAATCGCTGTCACCCGAAGTATCCAGATTCACGGTTGCTACGGTTTGATGTCCCAGCGAACGAGTAATCAGCGAGCTGTATTTGAGCAGCACCACGTTGAGCGTGATAATGCCCACCATCAGGAGCGCCAGAAGGCTTCCCCAAATTCCAGTAAAGAGCTTGTTGCTCATTTTTTTATGAGGCTTTTTGATTTTCTGTTTCTGCTCGTCCATCTTCAAGCGCTTCCTCTCTGTCTTCTGCTTCAGAATTTCCAAGTTCTCATACTGTTTCGGCCGCATTGGGAATTGGAATCAGTATGTTGAGGATGAAGGTATCCCCTTCCGTGGTCGTGCTGGCATAACCGCCGTATTTCTCCGTTGTCGCACGAATGCTGCGCACGCCGAGGCCGTGATTATGTGCGTCCTGCTTTCTCGTCAGCAGCTGCCCATCAGCGGTATGCACTTCCCCGTCAAACGTATTCTCAATGAGAATTTGCATCATGCTGCTGACGGTGGCAATCTTGACGCTGATAATCTGCCTCTTTTTGTCTGGAATGCGCTCTACTGCCTCCACTGCGTTGTCCAGCGCATTGCCAATGATGCAGACCAAGTCCAGCGGATTCATGAAGTTCAGTTGTTCTCCATGTGCTGCACACATCCAGTTGATGTCGTTCATGCTGCAATACAGGCTTTTGTCGCGCAGCACAGTATTGAGCACCTCGTTGCCCGTATCAATCAATCTGCTCCTGCGTCGGCTCAACGCCCTCGACGTCAGCATAGAGCGTCGGCGTAACCACAATCAGCGGCTCACACAAGCCGTCCTCAATCATGTGATCCAGCACGCGCATCGTCGTTTTGCCATGTGTACGGTCGCTCAGCTCCATCAGCCAGTAGTTCTCGTCATCACCGCCACCATGCATCAGATAGAGGATGTTGTAGCTCTTTTCCGGGTCATATCCGGCAGGCAGATACACATTCACTGCCTTTTCCAGCACATAGTCCGTCCCCATGACGGCATTGACCGCATAGGCGGGGTCTGGTAAGTCAGCGTTTCCACCGTGCCGTGGGTTTGCGCTGCTTTGCTCTTGAGCTTGCTGATGCCCTTGGTTGACCAGACAAAGTCATATTTATAATCCCGATGATACGAAACCGCGGGCGTTTCTTCCGTCGCATCAGCTGCCGCATCCTCCGCGAAAGCTGCCGTCATCCCCAGCAACATGACCAAAGAAGTTACCAGTGCAAGAACCTTTTTCATGGAATCAAATCTCCTTTCTGATTGAGGGAAGTCGTTCTGCCTTCTAAAAATCCCCGCGTACCAGCAAGTCCGAATTTCTTGTTGGCACTTGCGTCAGCACACGGGATTCTTTTTGTGCTGCTTCACCGCAGCGCAGGTGAATTGGGATTACTTCACAATGTCAGCCCAGACCGTCGCGTTTTCGAGGATGTAGGCAATCATATCCGGCGTATCGCCGCCCATGAAGCCCGTCTTGTCGAACGTGACCTTACCTTCGCCGTCAACGACCTGCCAAATGACCTGCTGGTCGTCGCCATAGAAGCTGTATTCCAAGTTGAACTCGGAATCGTCCGCCTTCGCAGAGCAGGTAATGATAACCGTCGCGTCCGCCGCTTCGATGTAGTACTCAATCACGGTGTACTTGTCGTAGTCCGGGTTCGGTTCGTAATCAGCGTCATCCGCAGTCAGGTCGCCAAACTCGGTCAGCACTTCCAGCGGCGCAGCATCTTCCGCCAAGGACAGATTCGCGCAGCCCAGCACCATCAGGGCCGCCAGCAGCAGAGCAAGAAACTTCTTCATATTGGGTTCCTCCTTCTATTTTGTGCGTTTCCTTCTCGGCAACGCATCTCATGTGAGTATCATAGCACGATTGGGTTTCCGTGTGTGCAATTTGGCTTATCCCGTCGTTTTAGCGTCAAATCTGGTCATTACTGCGCCATCCATGACAGAATGCAATCCACGGTGGTCTGTTTCTGTTCCTTTGTAAATGTGCCATAGCCGTGTCCACCGTCCGGAATTGTGACAAAATCCGTCTGCGTCTGTTCCCGCTGCTGATACAGCACCGCATTGAACGCCGTGTTGTCATAAGCGCCTGTTGCATCTGCATCGCCGCAAATAAACAGTACTGCGCCCGGATAGCCCAAAATGTACTGGTATGGATCATCAGGAACATACTTCGTCAGAATGCCATGATGTATCTCTTCCTGTGCCTGAATCCCCAGAACAGCATCCGACAGACCTGTACTGACCAGCAGCAATCCTTTCACATCGTTCGGATGATTGACCGCACAGAATTCCACGACAATTCCGCCATAGCTTTCCCCCCACAAATAAACGCGGTTCGTATCAACGAAATCCAGCGTTTTTGCAAAAGCAAGCACAGCTTCCAAGTCGCTGATGCGCGAGGAATAGTGCGCAGGAAAGAGATCTGCTCCGTCACTTTTGGCGGCGGATGCTTTCCCGTTATTTCCGCCGCAGCATTCAAACATCAGACCTGCGATTTTTTGTTCACTAAGCGTTTTCGCCAGTCCAATATAGCTGTTTGCCGTGCCGTTGCCGCCGTGGACATAGATGATGAGCGGTACTTTTTCTCCCTCTGCCAAATCCTTGGGCTTGATTTGCACCGCGTAGATGCTGCGATTCATCTCGTCATTGTGTATGTAGTACGTTTCCTTTTCAAACGCATCCTCTGCCAAGCCGATTGTCCAGCACAGCGCCAGCTGCACAAGCAGCATCCATGCTGCCAGCAGTCTTTTCATTATCTTTCCCTTTCCGTCTCATCCGTTTGCTGTATATTCCGCCAGCGCACGAATCAATTCTTTTTTGCTGCCTCGGCTGATGTGAATCCGTTCTTTGTTCAGGAAGACTTCATCATCCTTCACCCGTGTCACAAAGCGCAAGTGAATCAGATAGCTTTGGCTGCATTTGCAGAAACCGTATGGCATCAGCGCCTTTTCCGCCTCGCGCATACTACCGCGCACAGCAATTTCGCCCTGCTCTGTATGGTAAATGAGCGTATGCTGCGCCACCTCCACATACAGGAGTTCTGACAGCAGGACACGATAGACCTGATCATTGCTCGTCAGCAGCACAGCGCGATTGCTTTTCTTCCGTTCCACCCGGTGCACAACGCGATCCATGCGAAATTGACACACTTCATAGGTATAGGGTTTCACAATGAAATCCATTGCCTCTACCTCATACCCTTGCAGCGCATAATTCGCCATGTTTGTGATGAATACAATCGCAACATGCTGGTCTTCGCGGCGAACCCGGTGTGCCACTTCCATCCCGCTCATCTGCGGCATCTCTATATCCATCAGCAGCATGTCATAGCCTGATGCGCCGCTGAACAAGAGTTCTGCGCCGCTGCTGAAATAATCCATGTCCCATTCCGCATGGTTTTCCGCCTGATAGCGTTCCAAGCAACGTTTGATTTGCACTCGACTTTCCTGTTCATCCTCCAGCACAGCAACCTGCAGCATGCTTTGACCTCCCGACTTCCCGTCTTCCGCGCCGGAAGGGAAGCCCCCCCGATGCTCGAAGGGATTCTCTTTCCGGTGCGCGACTTTCGTATTAGGAAACCTTGCCCGTCCAGTCCGTAAACGTAATGCGCACGAACATTGCCTCCACAGGCTCTTCCATGTCAATGAAGTTCAGGATGTTGGACGTGCCTTCCCAGACTGTCACCCAGCCTTCTTCGGAATTGCTTTCAGATATCGGTGCAGTGACCGGGTTCTCAATGCCGTTGTACACCTCAATCTTGTACGAATACTCTGAATGATTCGTACCATAGGTGTTCGCGCGGTTCAGCTCAACATCCTTGAGCATCACGCGGATGGAATCCACGTTGTAGTAGCCTTTGAGCGACACCAGATACCACGGCTGCGCATCGTCATCCGCAGGCTGCCACCACGTCAGCGGAGATTCATCCGAAGCGTACACGGATGACGGCCCTCGTGATAGCTCGACACCGCATAACCCTGACGTGCAGAGAGAATGTCCGAACCCGTTTCATTGCCCGCTTCGCCGCAGGGATTCGCCAGCACGCCGGGCGCATACTGCGGATTTTCCGACAGATGCGGCACAACCAGCACGCCATCTTCCGTCACATACGCCGGATCAGCCCCCAGACGGCGCTCCATGTCGCCTTCATAGCCGACGTTCACCGTGTAGAAGCACCAGAGCTGACCATTCGGGCCTTCCGCAATCGAGCCGTGACCGCCGCCGCGCACTGCGCCCCACATGGCATCATCCCCATCGGGGTTAATGACCTCTTGATTCTGATACACCCAGTTGTCTGCGTTCAGCAGGTCATCCGTCTTGTTGGTGTATACACCGAAGGTATAGGAATCATACTGCGTGCCGCCGGTCGCAAACGTCCAGTAATACACGCCATTGTACTTGAACATCATCGAGCCTTCCGCAAAACCGGTCGCGTAGTCCTCATGATGCTGCCCGAAGTTTTCCCACGTCACCGTCGGATTGTGCGTGATAACCGGCACGGGTGCACTCAGCAGTTCCGAGGGATTATCGGGATTCAGCTCCGCGATGCTCAGCTCCTTCGAGCCCATGCCCCAGCAGAGATACATGCGGTTCGTATCATGGTCAACGAACAAGTCCACGTCATTGTGCGCGGCAATGATGACCGATTCAGCATCATCCGCTGCATCCGCCGCGTGCGACGGGCCGTAGGTGTTGTCCTCCTTGTTGTACAGCGCATTATCGCTGAAAGACATGCCGCGGTAAGTAAAGTCACCCAAGTCCGTCCAAGGGCCGGTCGGCGTTTCCGAAGAATAGATGTGTGAGCTGTTCCACGCAAGGTAGAACGTCGTCTTTCCGCTTTCATCCGTGCGGTATCCCACGCTGGGTGCAGTGAAGGACATCTGCGTGCCATCGGCATTCATAGCCGGGACAACCTCCCAGTTCACAAAATCCTCCGAGCGCAGCTGATAGCCGCCGGACGCATACACATACCAAACGTTGTTATAATAGATGGCGTGCGGGTCAGCCGCCGAACGGCTGTTGTTTTCTTTGAGGTAAGTGGCGGTGCCGCGGAAGAGCACTGCATTCGTCAAATGGGTGTAACGCTCCGTCGGGCTGCTCTCAATGATGTTGGCAATGAATGCCGCGCTGAACGGCGCATCAGACACCACGCCCAGCGTCTCGCCGGCATTTGCCGAGTAGTTGTAGTTAAAAACAATCGGGTTGCAGTACACCGGTGCGTTTTCCGGCGTATAGCCTTCGTTGAAAATCTGCCCGTTCGCCTGCGGATAGACGCTTTCCGGCTTATCCACATGATTGCCGAACACCGTCATTTCGACCAATCCGGGAACCAAGCCGCTGGGGGCAGGATTCTCTTCCGCCCGCGCAACCATTGTGCAGGCGGCGCTCAGCGGCAGCGCAGCCGCGAGAAGCAGTGACAGGATTTTTTTCATGGTACCTACTTCCTTTCATTTGGATAATTCCAGTGCCATGCGTTCATGAACCGCTCGGCGCTGCTCATCCTTGCTGTCTGTATTGTAGCGCAAAGTCATCGCCGCATGATAGCAGAATTATGACCTGCAATATGTACGATAATGACATGATAAAAGGCAGGAATGCATTTCCCTTTCAGAAATGCTTCCCTGCCTGCTGTATATGCGGTTGTGCTTTCTATTCACGTTCTGCCAGCCATGCTGACAGCTGCCGCTGATTTTCCGCAATAACTTTCTCGATTCCCGCCTTTTCCAGCGCCTCGTTAAATTCCTTCAGCGCCGCATCGACATCCTCCACCAAACCGTATTCCAGCGCCGGTGCATAGGATGCAATCACTGCATTAACCGCTTCCACTTCACCAGCCACTGCCGCACTGTCAAAGGTATACCCAAGCGTTCGGGAAATTTCAGCCGAGTTCTCAAATGCCATCATTTCCGCTGGATACGCTTCCGTTGCTGGAAGCCAGTGATCCACCCGTGCCTGATTGCCAAAGCGGGTAAACACGCGCTTATAGTTTGAATCACCTGTCGGCGCAATAACATGCGGGCTGACTCTGGTATAATGCACATTTTCCACCCCATTGGAAAGCAGATTCGCCACACGGTCATCACTATACAGCAGGTTCAGAAACTGCATCGCTTTTTCCGGATGCTCACTGGTGACAGGAATCGCCCACATGCGTTCCTGAATGGCGCTAGTAAAGCGCAGTGGGCGTGTCATGGGGAGAATCTTCCTTTCGCTTTCATCATTGCGGAGCTTGTACTGCTCAATCGGCGCAAAACTGATTGGAAGGCATAACGCCTGCCTCTGATTGACGCGCGTGAACGCCAAATGCTGGTTGTCAAACTATCCGGCGGAATATAGCCGCTCTGCTGCCATTTGCGCGTTCGATAGCAGAAGTCGCGATAGGTTTCCGAGGCAAACATATTTTCCAGCTTGGTGCTTTCACTGGGCTGAAACGTTACGCCAAAGGCAAAAATGCCGCTTCCGTAGTTCTCTATCTCAAAAAAGTAGTTGATAATCGACATATCGCCCGTCTCAAAAGCAATGCCGTAGTGCTCCGGCGAATAGGCTTTCAGAGCAGCGAACATGCTCTCCAAGTCATCCAGCGTGCAGGTTTCCGGAATTGTCAGCCTCGCCGCCTGTGCAAGCTCCATATTCACCATTACGCCGCCTGCACGGGCGCAGTACGCATCGCCGGGAATCGCATACAGCTGCCTATTGATGCGCCCCGCCGCCAGCTGATCGCCGAACAGACCCTGAATGTCCTGCCCATACGCATCCACCAGCGCATCCAGCGGAAGCAGCAGTTCATCTGCTACCATGCTGACCATCGGCAGCGTCAGCCCCGCCATCACCAAGTCCACCGGCTCGCCGCTTTCAATCATCATGCTGATTCGCTGTGCATGCTGTTGAATGCCAACATCCAGCAGGTGAATCCGCACGCCGATAGCGGGAATGGTAATCTGATTCACTGCTTCTTCAACCGCTGAAAGTCCCGGATTGCCGTTGTCAAACGTCACCGTCTCGATGGTCAAATCCGTGATGTCCTCCGCCTGCACCTGCATCAGGGGACAAAGAAGAATACAAAGTAAAATCCACACTGCGATGCGCTTCATGCTCTCCGCCCTCCCGGATTGGAAAATAGAAATCAACTTGTGCGCCGCCCTGCGGCTGATTGCTGAAATAGAGTTTTTCCTGCCCCTTGTAAATCAGCCGAAGCCGCTCGATTGTGTTTTGAATCCCCATGCCGAGGTTCGGCTGCTTCTTCCTTGTCTGCTGATAGCACTGAATCTGCGCCAAGACTTCGGGCGGATAGCCATTTCCGCTGTCCCGAATCAGAACATGCAGCTGTTTTTCCGGCGTTTCCTCAATCTGAATCCAAATGCGATTTTCCCTGCCCGGAATCAAAGAATGCTTGATGGTGTTTTCAGCAAACGTCTGAATCACAATCGGCGGAATCATCTGCTCGCGCAGGTTCTCTGGGCATTCAATCTCATAGAAAAACATGCCCGGATAACGTGTCTGCTGCAATTTGAAATAATTCTCCACATGGTTCAGTTCCGCTCCCAGTGCTACTTGCGGGTCTGTAATGTGCGCCACATAGCGGTAATAGTTCGACAAACACATGATGGTGCTCTGTATTAAGTCATATTCTTCCGGCTCCATCGAATAAATCAGGTTGAGTGTGTTCAAGACAAAGTGCGGCTGCATCTGCTGCGTCAAATAGCTGACGCGGGTGCGTTCATTTTCCAGCTGCGCTTCGTAGATTTCCATGTGCATCCCTGCCAGCTGTTCCACAGAGCGGTTGAACTGCGTATTCAAGCGCTCAAACTCGCTGGAAGTCGTCTTCTCCGGAATGCGGTAGGCGGTATCCCCGCTTTCGATTTTCCGAATTGCTTCCATCAGTTCATGCAGCGGGTTCAGCACCAGTCGGCGCATAGCAAGCCAAATCAGCGGAATGGACAAAAGCATCGTGACTGACATCACCAGCAGGATTTTCACATTCAGCGGCAGCGCAAACGCATCCTCCGGCGGTATATAGCGGAGCAGACACTGCGCCTGTTCCGCCGCTGCATCCACCGTTTCTGCATTGGGAGACACCGTATCCGGCAAAATCTGATACTCCTGCGCATTCAAGCCCCATGTATCGAGCAGTCGATCTGTCTGCACCCATGCCCCATACTGGATGCCGCGGCGAATGCCCATGAAAATCAGCACACCTCCGATGGGCGTTTGCTGTAAGCGCCATTTTCCGTCCCGATTTTCCTGTTCATCCGCCTGTTCGCCGCTTTTCAGCTGTTCGCCTATCATCTGCACAGCTGCGGAATCATCCCCGGCAATAATCAGCAAATCCCCCTCCGGCTGAAACAAAAAATAGCCGTCTACCATAGGAAATTGGTTCAACCAGTCCTTCATTTGCGTATTGAGCGTCACCTGACTGCGCAGTGCACTGTACTGCGCCTCCCCTGTTTCCGCGCCAGACAGCGCCGTGCTGAAATCATAGCTGCGGCTCATGGAATACAGTCGTACCTGAGCCTGCGTCAGTTCCCGGTCAAGCTGCTTGGTGTAATAGGTTTGCAAGTAGCTGTGTTCCTGCAAGATGCTTTCCCGCGTTGTAGATGTCAGTCGCAGTGCGCTGATGATGGAGAGCAGGTTCAGCGTCAGCATCACGACAATAACCGTCACCGCCAAGCGCAATGTCAATGAACGAGATTGTTTCCTTTTCGGCTTCTGCACCTGTTCTCCCCCTTATGCCCAATATTGCTGCAAGTCATTTAGTCCGGCGGCACACTGCGCTTGCGGAATGCGGCAGGCGACTGCCCTGTAAACCGCTTAAACACTCGTGTGAAGTAGGAATAATTATCAAACCCGCAAAGAAGCGCCACCTCGGTAATCGGCAGGTTCGTATCTTCCAAATACTGCACCGCAAGTGCAATCCTTCGGGATGTGATGTACTGCAGAATAGAACAGCCCATTTCTTTTTTGAACAGGCGCATGATGTACTGCGGATTCAAGTGCATACTGTCTGCCAGTTCCGGAATGGGCAAATTCTCCGTGAGCCGCTCCGAAAGCACATGCAGCAGCTGGCGGATATACGGATTGGACACATTAAGCGTGTTCGCCGGAAGCAGACTGTCTTTGGGCTGCTCTGCCGACCCCGCCGGTTTATCTTTGCGCCGCTGGATGCGCTCCACCACATTTTTCAGCGCCTCTTGCAGCAGCGTATAGTTGATTGGCTTCAGCAGATAATCACAGCTCCCCAGCTGCATTGCAGAACGCAGATAGCTGTATTCATCATGGCACGTCACAAAAATGCACTCCGTCAGCGGGTAATACGTCTTCACCCACTCGAACAGTTCCAATCCTGACCCCTGCGGCATCTCAATATCGCACAGCATCAAGTAAATCTCCTGCTGTTGAAAAACGCCCTGTGCCTGTGCCATAGAATATGCAGCCAGCGGCGGCTCAAAGTCGTATTCCTGCCAGTTGACCCGCTTCACCAATGCCTGCACCGCCCGGATTTCGTCATCCACAATGAGTAGTTTCATGCTTTCTCCTCCTTTCGCAAGCATTCCATTTTGGCGTACCCGTGCGCATTCACTCTTATTGTAGCGCATTCAGCGGGAAGACGCAAGAGGGAGATGCGCGGGATTGTGAATACAGTCGTGTTGGCACGCCTGTTTGATTCTCCTTTTTCTTCCTATAAAATCACATTTCAGCATCCACAAGCCGTTCGCCCCAGCCGACACATCAGCATAACGCGAACGCCGCATCTACTATCATTTTGCTATCAAAACGCTATCAGTCGCCAGAACTATTGATGTGTTATTCCAGTATATTACATGCGCATTCAAAAAGCTCTGCAAGGTTTCTCCATAAAGCATAGCGGCTTCACGTCTTCCCCTGTATCCCAGCCAACGTCATATGGCAATATATAGGAATCGAAATCATCAAGAGCTTGCATCTTTTGGGCGCACTTCCACATGAAATAATTGCATTTGAAGAAGCTATCATGTATAATAGAAGAGAAATCACACTTTGCGAATGCGTAAAGGAGGCGTATTATGGGAATCCGCTATAAAAACTTTGAACGTTTCTGATAGAATGAGACATAAAGAACTCCGCCTTCCGCCAAGCGCTTAGCCTGTAATCTGTGACGATTTGAATTGCGACATCGGAGATATTTTGAGGCTGTGCGAACGGACAAGGGCTAAGTTCAGTTTTT
>ERZ860023.883-NODE-883-length-14813-cov-2.542892_pt1 | contig 14813 bp, 17 predicted proteins | sample MGYA00509983_ERZ860023 | MGnify/ENA primary metagenome ERZ860023 (study PRJEB30046, sample SAMN00715180) | human gut metagenome | study: EMG produced TPA metagenomics assembly of the A metagenome-wide association study of gut microbiota in type 2...
CGTTAGAAACGTGCGCCGCTAGGCGCACACGCATAAAAAAACGCAGAAGCCGTTATGGTTTCTGCGTTTTTCAGTTATATTGCTTATTTCAGTATTTCTTATTTCGCCATTTCTAAACCTCTTTCAACACGGTCTCCTTCAGCTGCTCAGTGGCGGGTTCTTCCGGCTTATGGTATTCCGGGAAATCCAATATAATCTTAAACAGATCTCCATCCAGCTGAATCTGGAATTCTCCGTGCTGTGCCTTGGTCAGATTTTTCGCAATATACAGACCCAGACCACTTCCCTCGGTAGTACGGGAAGCATCTCCCCGGATAAATCTCTCTGACAGTTCCTCACCCTTGAGATTCATGGGCCGGTCGGAAATATTTTTCAGAGAAGCGATGACTCTTCCGTCCTTTACCTGCATCTCCAGATAGACTCTGGTTCCCTCCAGGGCATACTTGCAGATATTCTGAAACAGATTTTCAATGATTCTCCACATCCTGCGGCTGTCGGCATAGATCATGCCGGCCACATCATTTCCGTCAAAGATCACCTGCAGCTTTTTCTCTTCCATTCTGTCGGAGAATTCTCCCACTGCCTGATTCAGCAGTTCCGTCAGGTTCAACTGTTCCAGATTCAGCACAATGTTACCGGAGGAGATTTTCGAAGCCTCCACCAGATCATCCGTCAACTGTTTCAGTCTCTGGGATTTGCTGTCCAGCACCTCAATATAGCTCCTGGCCGGTTCTTCCGTGATCTTTAGGCGTTTCAACAGATCCACATAATTGATAATGGAAGTCAGCGGTGTCTTAATATCATGGGAGACATTGGTGATCAGATCCGATTTCATCTGCTCATCCTTCATGCTGGTGCTTACCGCCTTGCGGATACCCTCTCCGATGTTATTGACTGCATCCGCCATCTCACGGTTGTCCCCATGAAGAGATTCCACATCCAGCTTATAATCCACTTCTCCATCACGGATCCTGCGGATTCCTTCCACGATATCGATCTGCTCCGCTTTTTGCTTGAACCTTAGTACCCCCACAATGCCGTCCAACACAATAGCCCCCAGTGTCGGAAGCACCCACAGAGCGCTTTTTCCCCGCAGCAGATAAGCTCCGAAAATTCCTGCCAGATTCACCAGTAGAAACAGATTATACGGGATCAGTGAGCTGATGGCGGAATTTCTGTGGGAAACCACAAAATGTACCGCCTTACCGAAGCTTGTGACGATCCAGTGCAGGAAACTGTCACTCCACATATTGTGGGATTTGATCCTGCGGATCAGGCTGTACCAGAAAACATTGATTCCCATGCTTACGCAGAAGCCATACAGCGCAAAGACGCCGTAGGCTGTCAGCCGTGTAATCTCCCGCCCCTGGATCTCGGAATGGCTGAGATATACCTTATTGGCCACATTCATCAGATAATCGTATCCGATTCTTCCGCCATAGATAAATCCCACCAGCAAAAGCGCCATGAACTCGATCCAGACATGATCGATACCGTTCAGGTACAGAACCGGCTCATCCTCCTCATCGTAAGCCACGCCGGCCGTTACGGTAAGATAAATACCCACCAGCAGCCATAATACTGTCAGCAGGATCCCTCCGCCGATCAGATACCAGATATTCGGAACGATTCTCTGGAACACCACATTGGCATTGTAAAAGGAATCTCCCTCCACCGGATAATTGGTATCCACTGCGATCCAGATATGAGTCATATCCGGATGCACATAACCATACTCTTTCAGATACTGATAGATCTGGCCCTCAGTCATTCCTGTGTTGCCGGTAAATTCCAGACTGTCCGGATAATAGATCAGATACCGTCTGTACTCCGAAAAATAATCCGTAATATTATTATCGGAACTGTTCTCAAGCTCCGATACATTCGTATAGGTTCTGCTAACTCCATCTGTTGTCATCATACGGACCGCATATTTCAGATTGCCCGCATCTTCTTTATACAGATCATTACAGTTCTGATACTGCTCATAGTTGGCTGACAACGTCTGGATCGTCATCTCCAGATTGTTCTGCAGTGCAATATATTCGATCCAGTTGTCTGCACAGGCTGTCAGCTGCTTCTCTCCGTCTACGGTGGCATAACGGTTCACCAGCATCGGGAAATATACCGTCAGCGTACCATCGTCTTCTCTGGATACCCGGATATCCTGTACACTCTCTTTCACAATGTATGTGAAAGCCAGGTCTTCCAGCCGATCGGTTCTCTGGCTCTCCGGAATTGCCTCGATTGCCTGTGCGACTGCTTCCTTCTGCTCCTCCGTCTGCTCTCCGCCTGCCACGAACATCAGCTGTCCGTCCGCATCCACGCGGAAGTTCGACTCCAGGTCTATCGGTCCGAAATAATTCACGAAGTCCGACATACTCATAATACGATCTGTATATTCCGCACCGTATTTTCCCCATTTGATCAGATCTTCCAGCTCATAAACTGCTGTTACAGGGCAATCTACACCGCCGGATTTCCCTGAAGCAAATTCCGTGATATCAACATGCTTATGCGGATCAAAGCTTCCATTGGTCTCCATCTGTCCTTTGATCACCATAAGCTGGATAATATCCGATACCGAGCTCTGGAACAGATCATGGAAAATCACGGAATCTTCAAATTCCGTTTCCGCATCCAGAGGGGATAATTCATATACTTTTGTGCCATCCGCTGTGTCTACCGCCAGATAGGAATTGAACAAAACCGCCGCGATTGCCACCAGCAAAAGCAAAGCCGCCGTCTGCTGCACCAGTCCCAGCATCAGCCGTTTCAATGTAGGTCGTCTCATGCCTGCTCCTTGTCGATCTTATAGCCTACTCCCCATACCACCTTCAGATACCGGGGTTCCTTGGGATTGATCTCGATTTTTTCACGGATATGCCGGATGTGTACCGCCACGGTATTGTCCGCTCCGATGGCATCCTCATTCCAGATGCTTTCATAGATCTGATTGATGGAAAATACCCTGCCCTGGTTCTTCATCAAAAGTAATAAAATATTATATTCGATAGGTGTCATTTTTACCGGTTCATCGTCCACTGTCACCTGTTTGGTATCATCATTGAGGATCAGTCCGCCCACCTGATAGATTGCTTTGTTCTCACCGGTCAGGCTCCCCAGGGAGGTATATCTGCGCAAGTTGGATTTGACTCTCGCCACTAGTTCCAGCGGATTAAAAGGCTTGCAGATATAATCATCCGCACCGATATTCAGCCCCAGGATCTTGTCCGTGTCTTCCGATTTGGCCGACAGGATAATAATGGGAATGCTGCTGTATTCCCGGATCTTCAATGTAGCCCGTATGCCATCCAGCCGGGGCATCATGATATCCATGATCAACAGATGGATATCCTCCTTGTCCAGGATCTGAATTGCCTGTTCCCCATCATACGCTTTATATATTTTATAGCCATCCTGACTCAGATAGATCTCGATGGCATCCACGATCTCTCTGTCATCATCACATACAAGAATATTTGCCATACTTCCCTCATTTCTCCGTTACTGCCCGGTTCCCCATCATTTTCGTTATTTCTATTTAAACATAATATTTTTAAATATTTTCGTGTTTTTTCTTAAATTTTCTTAATTCCCGTCAGGCACTCAGGAACTCAGGACTCCTTCAACATTAAAAATGCCGCCAGATTTCCCCTCTGTCCGTGACTTGCCCGGTGGGAAAACAGATACTCCGGATTGTGGCAGGTACAGACGTTCGTTACCGCCATATGTTCCGGCGGGATCCCCGCCCTTAACAGAATGCTCTGATTGGCTTTCCACAGGTCAAGCTGATATTTACCAGGTGCTTTGCCCGGCTGCAACACATCCTCCGGAAAGCCTTCCCGGAACTGTTCCGCCACTTCTTCACTCACTTCATAACAATCCACACAGATGGACGGTCCGATGGCCGCCACCAGTTCCTCCGGGCGGCTGTTAAAATGTTCCTGCATATATCGTACCATACAAGCTCCCATTCCCGCTACCGTTCCTCTCCAGCCGGAATGCGCCAGTCCGATGGCCCTGTGTACCGGATCAACGAAATACAAAGGAACACAGTCTGCATAAAAAGTCACCAGTGCGATTCCGGGGATATCCGTAGCCAGACCGTCTATATCATCATAGACCGATGGTCTGGTGATCCCATTTCCGGCATCTGCTTTCGTCACCAGATGAATATTCGTGGTATGGGTCTGTTTCGATGCCACCATATGTTCCGGGTCTGTTCCCAGTACTTCACCAATCCGTCTGTAATTCTCTCTGACGCATTCCAGGTCATCTCCTCTGGAAAAACTCAAGTTCATAGTGGAATAGATTCCGTTGCTGACACCACCGGTCCTTGTGGTAAACAGATGTTCCACCACACCGGTCTCTTCCAGCTTCGGGAATACCAGATACTCTAGTTCCCCTTTTTGTCTCTGCTGTATACTGTCTGTGTCTCTGCAGTCTGTTCTGATCAATGGATACATTATTCTATCTCCTTGCACTATAATGGTGTGGAAAAGCATTTGGAATCCAGTGAAGTGCCTCCCCCTGGATTGCCACCACATCATAGCGCACCCAGGTATCCTCCCCATAATGATGCAGATAACGGTAATAGTCCGCCACTCTGCAGATGGTTCTCTGTTTCGCCGTTGTCACGGCCTCCGCCGCATTTCCCTTTTCATCACCGGAACGGTATTTCACTTCCACAAACACAAGATATTTCCCGTCTCTGCCGATAATGTCGATCTCACCGTTCCTACCTCTGCGGAAATTCCGTTCCAGGATACGCATTCCCTGTTTCTCCAGATAGTCCGCAGCCATCTGCTCATATACATTCCCCGTCTGTCTGGTATTCAACCCTTATGTTTTCCCCCGTTTGCCACACTTTCCTTTACCATGCGGTGATCCACAGCATCCACAAATACCAGAATCTCCGCCACCACTTCATAAACTCCGGCGGGATCATCTCGCCGATGTCCAGCCGGGACAGTGTATCCGCCAGCTTGTCATCCCGATGGATCGGCACACTGCTCTCCTGGGCCTTCTCTATGATCTTCTCCGCCAGAATTCCCTTGCCGCTGGCTATGACTCTGGGTGCCTCATCCGAGGGATCGTATTCCAGTGCTACGGCCTGTTTTACTTTCTTTTTCTCGTCATTCATTCTGTTTCCTCTATGGCCTTCTTAACATACATGGTTTCAGCCGCACAAAACATATACGTTTTCTCCGTGCTGCGCACTCTCGAAATCGTAACAATCATTCGTATTCCGGACTATCGTCCTGCATACTCATGTTTGTCCGCTCCTCTCATAGGAAACATCCGCTGCCTGCTAGCAGTCACGTCTGTTTCCTATGGATGAGCTATGTTCTCACATCAAAGGCATATTGTGCTACCGGAACACTTCCTTCTGTCTTAAGAAGCGGTGTCATGGCCTGCGCCGTCTGCTGTAATTCGGTATGCAGTGTTGTCTCACATTTACAATCATAGCCTCTTTTTTGCAGCCGCTCTGTCAGCACATCCATATTAGCCTCCAGGTAATCCAGGATTGCATCATTCTGTACATAAAATTTGGTGCTGACTTTGGTATCCTTCAGAGCCACATATACATCCAGTGGCCCCAGATGTTCCATATCCAGATGCAGCAGTGCGCTGACCTGTCCGTCTTTTCTGGCAAGATTTTTCTTGTTGGTATATACGAACAGTTCTCCCGTCTTATGCTCTCCCTGCCGTAGATGCAGCGGCAGCTGGATATAGGCATAGGTCTGGTTGATCTGTTGCAGGAAATCCACGTTCTGGCTTAAATTCGTCACGTTCTGATAAGCACTTGAACCACGCTGTCCGTTTTCTTCCAAAAGATTACTCAACCCCTTCAACTGTTTTCCCAGCTTCTGGTAAAGTTCCTCCACCTTCTCCGGAGATTCCACATCCTCTGGTTTTATGCTCCAACGATCCGCCAGAAGTTTTGCCGGAAGCTCTGCCACTTTGGAATTATGGAGAATACTGCGCAGCAAGGGAATATCTTTCGTCTCCAGCCCCTGCTTTAACAGTTTCTGCAGATTCTGCAGCTGTGGTGCCTCCTGTGTTTTTTCTGCACCGGGATTTTCTTTTATCGTCTGACCGTTGTCCGGTGCCGTCTCCGTCGGTTCCTCTATGATGGTCTTCTGCCCCGGCACAGCTTCCGGTGCTGTTGCCGAAGGCTTTACTGGCATCTGTTCTGCCTCTTCCGGAGTCACTGTCACATCCACGCCAGGCTCCGGCAGGGGTCCCTCGGTCTGTTGTTGTCCTGTTACCGTCTCTCCGGCCGCATCTTCGAAAGCCAACAGTTCCAGAACCTCACTGTAGATTGTGGCGGCCTGCTCTATGTCTCCGCTCTCTACCAGCCCCTGCAGCATATTTGTCAGACTTTCTCCGGTCTCTGCGATTCCTGCTGTCAGCTGATGTGTCAGATTGCGATAGGATGCCATCTGTGTGATATTTTCCTCCGTCACCGGAAGTTCCACTTTGTGAAGATTCACGAGATCCATAATCTCCGCATCCGGGAACGCATTACTTTCATGCCAGATCTGCTGCAACGTATTCTTATCAATAGGAAGCCCCGCATCCATCAGTTGTTTTGTCATGGCTACCGTATTCTCGTTCACCGGCAGCGATGCCATATCCAACGCTTTCAGTACGGTTCCTTCTGTTGCCATATTGGTAAAAAGAGGACTCAGATTCAGTGTCTGCCCGTTATTTTTTACCTGAAAGGTAATGTTCTGCCCCAGTTCCAGGCGGATATCCGCATCCACTTTTGCATCCACCAGGACATCCTGCAGAAGACGGATCTGCGCATTATTGCCCTCCCTGGAGACCACCTCTCCTCTGAGGGTCTGCCCGGGAACCAGTGCACGGATCTGCCGGTTTACCTGTTCGGTATTCGCATTATTTGGAGTCTGTACTCTGCTGTTATCCGCTATTTTATCCTGTGAGAACCATCCTGTCAGCTTCATATTTTCTCTCCCGGCACGCTAAAATGCCTTAAAATCCGAAATTTTTGATAAAGCTGTGTCTGTGGATCGGAGTCGGTCCATACTCCTTCAGTGCCGCAATATGTGCCGCACTACCGTACCCTTTGTTGGATGCAAAATCATACTCCGGAAACATATCGGCATACTGCTCCATCAGACGGTCCCTGGTCACCTTGGCCACAATACTGGCCGCACCGATAGAAATGCTCTTGGCATCGCCCTTGATGATCGGCACCTGTCGGATCTCCACTCCGGGAATCGTCACAGCATCGTTCAACAACAGATCCGGTGCCGGATCCAGTTTGCCGACAGCCTCCCGCATGGCCTCATAGGTTGCCTGTAAAATATTGATCTCATCGATCCGCTCCGGAGAAGCATAGCCCACTGCCCAGGCCACCGCTTCCTTCGTGATCACATCGTACAGCTCTTCTCTCTTTTTTTCGGATAACTGCTTGGAATCATTAATGTATAAAATATCACAATCCTTCGGCAGAATGACAGCACCTGCCACTACCGGTCCCGCCAGAGGACCTCTTCCCACTTCGTCAATTCCGCAGATATAGGTATATTGTGCGTATTCTTTCTCGTATTTTTTCAGATTCTCGATCCGCTGACGTTCCTTTTCCAGAGCATCTATCTTTTTCTGTGCGCTAGACACCAGCTTCTGCACACCGCTTCTGGGATCATTCTCATATTCTGCTATAAATTCAGGCAGCTTTTCCATTGAAGCTGCCTGTAATATTTCCTTGATCTTTGCTGCACTTTCCATTTGTTTATCCCCATTTATGGTTATTGATGTTGTAATACACCGAAATCAGAAACCGGCCAGATCCGGAGCCAGGCTTTTCCGATGATATTTTCTCTTTTTATGTTACCCACCATATCCGTACGACTGTCGCTGGAATTGTTGCGGTTGTCTCCCATGACAAAATATTCATCATCCCCCAGTTCAATGGGTTCCGCCGCCCGGCCGATGGTCTCCGGTTTTATGACTTCCATGCCGTAGTTCTCTTCCAGCTTTTCCCCGTTGATGTAGATACTGCCATCATCCATGATCTGTACCGTCTCTCCCGGCAGTCCGATGATACGCTTGATATAATAGGTGTTGTCCTGGAATTGAAACGGGAAGACAATATGTCAAAGCGTTCCGGATCATGAAAACGATAGCTTAACTTATCCACGATCAGATTATCCCCGTTGTGCAGGGTATTCTCCATGGAGGCTCCCTCCACTTCCGTACGCTGTCCTACAAAGGTGATCACCAGCCATACCGCTCCCAGTACACAGAGCAGGTAGATCGCTGTGTTTAATAATTCTCTCATGATTCTGTTCATCTGTCTATATCCTCTCCAGTGTTATTCGTCCCAGCTTGCCGCTCCGGAAATCATCGATCAGGATGCCGGCGGCTTTCCCCAGATCCAGTTGTTCTCCCTTTGCATAGCATTTGCGGCTCTCTGCCACTGCTTCCAGTATCTCTATGGGCTTGCCCGCAGGATCTGCCTCGTAGCGTTCCTGCAAAGCCTTCGGATAAAGCTCTTTGATGGCTCCGATCAGATCACAGGCCAGTTCATCCGGAATCAGGATCTCATCGTTCATGGATCCGATAAATGCCAGACGCATTCCTACCTGCTGGTCCTCGAATTTTGGCCACAGGATACCGGGGGTATCCAGAAGTTCCAGTCCTTTATTCAGACGGATCCACTGTTTTCCCTTGGTCACACCGGGTTTATTTCCCGTCTTGGCGCAGGCTTTTCCCGCGAAGGAATTGATAAAAGTGGATTTTCCCACATTGGGGATTCCCACTACCATAGCACGTACCGGTCGATTTACGATGCCTCGCTTTCTGTCACGTTCAATCTTCTCCTTGCAGACTTCCTGTACCAGCCCCTGGATCGACTTGATTCCCATACCGGTACGGGAATTGATTTCCAGTACACCCATTCCCTGATTTGAAAAATACTCGACCCATTTCTTATTCCACACTGGATCTGCCAGATCTGATTTATTCAACAAAATGATACGGGATTTACCTTTTCCCAGTTCATCGATATCCGGATTTCTGCTGCTGATGGGGATTCTGGCATCTACAAGTTCAATCACCAGATCGATCAGCTTGATATTTTCCTGCATCATACGCCTTGCTTTGGTCATATGACCGGGATACCACTGATAATTCATTTTTCTATTCTCCTACCATACTTTCTATTTGATAAAGCCGATGCCATCCGTCCCGGATTTTAAGTGGAACCAGGCTTTGCCGATCATATCGCCCTCCTCCACCGGTCCGATATTGGCGGATCTGCTGTCTTCGCTGTTATTCGGGTTGTCCCCGATGCAGAAATACTCCTTGTTCCCAAGGATGATCTCGTTTTCCGCTATACCCGCATCCAGGATCCGTTCCGTCACCCATTTGCTTTCCTGCCCGTTGACATACAGAGTTCCGTCCGCGATCCTTACCTTGTCTCCCGGCCCTGCCACAACACGCTTGACATAATAATGGGAATTTTCATTGCCATTCGGCAGAAATGCTACTATGTCTCCCGCCTTCGGAGAAGATAAAACATACAGAAAACGGTCAATAAATATCTGCTGTCCATTCTCCAGTGTCGGTTCCATGGACATGCCCACAACTCTGGTGGACTTTCCCAGAAAGATAACCACCACTGCAGCCAGAAAGACTGACAGTGCAATGCCGAAGATCCAGCTGAAAATTTCCCTGAGCAGTTCCTGACTGATCTTTTTCTTTTTTTTATAAAAACTTAGTCCCTTATTTCTCAATGTTCTGTCCTATCTCGCATAGTGTTTATAAGTCTCAGTGTACCATATCCGTATTCCTTTTTCAAATAAATATAAAAGGCAGCTGTCAAAAACAGCTGCCCCTCTTCGGTCAATGTAATTATTTAACTAATTCCTTAACCTTTGCCTTCTTACCAACACGATCTCTTAAGTAATTCAGCTTAGCACGTCTTACTTTACCTTTTCTTACAACTTCGATCTTCTCTACGTTGGGAGAATGTAAAGGCCAAGTCTTCTCTACGCCGATACCGTTGGAAGTCTTTCTAACAGTGAAAGTCTCTCTGTTGCTGCCGCCCTGTCTCTTCAGTACAACGCCTTCGAATACCTGGATTCTCTCACGGTTACCCTCTTTGATCTTGCCGTATACCTTAACGGTATCGCCGACTTCAAACTGATCAACGGTTGCTTTTAACTGTTCTGCTTCGATCTCTTTGATAATGTTACTCATAATGAGCCTCCTTCATAAAATGGATGTTCTTAATACCCTTATTGGTAGCAGAGGACCATCTCGTTTTCACAACATTCAGATTTTACCATAAAGCCATATAAAAAGCAAGCTTTTTTTAATTATACAGCCACCAGATCACGGGATCCGACAGATTCAGCCCCAACCGTTCCTGCAGTTGTATGGACGCTTCATTTCCATTCACAATATGGGCGTAGGGGATCATCCCCTGTTCTCTCTGTTTGTTGATCAGATAACCTTCCAGGGATGCTGCAAGTCCTTGTCTGCGGTATGCATCCTCCACATACAGCATTCCCATGCTGCCGTCATTGTGGCATCCTATAAAACCACAGAGTTTTCCCTCGATATAGATGCCGAAGACATCTCCTGCTGTAATCCTCTCCCGGACATAAATCTCGTCTCCCAGGTGATAATGCTCCGCCACATAAGGAACCTCTTCCACTGTCAGCTGCCGGATGTCCTTGTGCCTCACCGGAAGTGGTTCCCCTCTGGTATAGCACGCCTGGGAACATAGCATACTGCCATGATACCCTAAAATTTCACTGACACGTTCATTCCACCGGTCTGTCACGGTCACGATACTATGCCCCGACACGGCTTTCGGAATGAGCGGCAGCATTTTCTCCAAATGCTCCTCATCCTCCGCATTCAGCATGGCATTGCCGATCTCCGGCAGATAGATCAGTACATTTTTCCCCTCCGCATAGAGAACTTCTCCCAATCCTCTGGACAGTGTCTCCATCATATGAATAAAAATACGTTTCTTCGCGGAAAGTTTTTTTATGACTTTCTGTTTTTCCTGATATTTTGCATAGAGATCCGGGCGGCGTTCTTCCGTCCGTCTCTCGGACTGTTCCAGCCGCCAGGCATTGATCTTTTTATGATTGCCCGACAGAAGTACCTCCGGTACTTTCTTTCCGTGCCATTCCTCCGGGCGGGAATACTGGGGATATTCCAGCAGATCGTTATGGAAGCTCTCTGTCTCGGCAGATTCGTCGTTATTGAGTACCCCGGGCACCAGTCTGGCCACCGCGTCCACCACGACCATGGCTGCCAGTTCCCCACCGGTGAGGACATAATCGCCGATAGAAATATAATCCGTCACGACCTCTTCCAGAACTCTCTCATCGATTCCCTCATAATGTCCGCAGAGCAATACCAGTTCCTCTTCCCCGGACAGTTCTCTTGCTTTTTTCTGGGTAAAAGGGGCTCCCTGTGGTGTCAGATAGACGCAGCGTACCTTTCTGTCTCCTGCCACCACCCGGTAAGCATCATAGACCGGCTGTGCCTGCATCAGCATTCCGGCCCCGCCGCCATAGGTGTAATCATCCACTTTTCCGTGCTTATCCTGTGTGTAATCCCGGATATTCACCGCATCTATGGAAATCAGATTCTTCTCCGCTGCCCGGCCTAAAATACTGGTTGCCAGCCCCTGCTGCACCATTTCGGGGAACAGGGTCAGAATATGAAACTTCATCATAAGTCAAGTAGTCCTTCCAGTACATGTACCTGCATTGTGCCATTTTCCACGTCCACATTCAGGATACACTGTTTGATAGCGGGCAGAAGCAGGCTCTTACCGTCTGCCATTTCCACCTCGTAGACATCATTGGCACCGGTCTCGATCACATCTTTTACCGTGCCCAGTTCCTTACCGTCTTCATCCTGCACTTTCAGTCCGATCAGATCGGCGATGAAATACTCGTCCCTTTGCAGACGCACTGCATTTTTGCGGGTCACGTACAGGCTCTTCTGACGATATTTTTCTATATCATTAATGTTGTCCAGCCCTTTAAATTTCAAAATCACAAACTGCTTAAAGAACTTGACACCCTCAATTTCCAGATTCATTTTTTCCTTGCCGGTATCCAGAACGACTTCCTTTAATCTGCGGAATCTTCTGGGATCATCCGTAGTAGGATATACCTTTACTTCTCCTCTCACCCCGTGAGTGGAAGTGATAATGCCGACCTGCAACAGATCTTCCATATAGTTTTACTCCATTCCGGCTTTTAGCCAAAAAACGGAGAAACACACGCCTGTATGTTTCTCCGCTCAACGTCAGGGATCTCTCAATTCGAAATTAAACGATCTCAACGTCCACTCTTGTGTTGTCTTTGGATGATGCTGCTTTCACAACGGAGCGGATTGCTTTTGCAATACGTCCCTGCTTACCGATCACCTTACCCATATCGGACGCAGCTACATGAAGTTCAAGGACGATATTTTTTCCTTCTGTCTTCTCAGTTACAACTACTTCATCCGGATTATCAACGAGTGCCTTTGCAACTACTTCTACTAGTTCCTTCATAATCCACCTCCGATGAATAGATATTTAGAACTTATTTCTCGATTCCTGCAACCTTGAAAAGCTTAGCAACCTGCTCGGTAGGCTGAGCACCGTTCTGTAACCACTTCTTAGCCAGCTCTTCATTGATCTTGAAAGTGGAAGGATCGGTGGAAGGATCGTAGGTACCGATCTCCTCGATGAATCTACCGTCTCTGGGGGAACGGGAATCTGCTACGATAATTCTGTAAAAAGGAGCCTTCTTCTGTCCCATTCTTCTTAATCTGATCTTTACTGCCATTTCTTTTTCCTCCATTAATTAAAAATAAAATAATTTATATGATAAGAACTGATTGTTCATATCGGACTTAAGTTAAGTAAACAGTGCTAGAAAAATCTGCCGCCAATACCGGGAAATTTTCCGCCGCCGAACATACCACCCATGCCGCCGCGGCCCTTTTTGCCGCCGCCAAACTGCTTCATCATCTTCTGTGTCTGCTCGAACTGTTTGATAAAACGGTTCACCGTTGCAATATCCACACCGGCACCTTTTGCAATACGGTGTTTTCTCTGAGGGGTCAGGATCTTGGGATTCCTGCGTTCCTCTTTTGTCATGGATAATACGATGGCTTCCGTACGCTTCATCTGCTTCTCATCAATGGCACCTTCCAGATCCGATGCCTTGATCCCCATTCCGGGAAGCATCCCTAAGATGCTGGACAGACCGCCCATATTACGCATCTGCTTCATGCTCTCCAGGTAATCCTCAAAATCGAACTTACCTTTCTTCATGCGGCCGGCCATATCACGGCTCTTCTCCTCATCGATATCGATGCTGGCCTGTGCCTTGTCAATGAGGGATAACACATCACCCATACCAAGGATACGGCTTGCCATACGATCGGGATAGAACTGCTCTAAATCGGACAATTTCTCGCCCATACTTACGAAGAGGATCGGCTTGCCGGTGACTGCTTTGATGGAAAGTGCCGCACCGCCTCTGGTATCACCGTCCATCTTGGACAGGATTACGCCATCGACACCTACCTTTTCATCAAATTCTTTTGCCACATTTACGGCATCCTGACCGGTCATGGCATCGACTACCAAAAGTGTCTGATGCACGGTCACGGTCTCCTTGATCTCCTGTAATTCCGCCATCATGTCTTCATCCACATGAAGTCGTCCGGCAGTATCGAGGATCACTACATTATGACCGTTCTTCTCCGCATATGCGATCGCATTTTGTGCGATCTCTGCAGGCTTGTGATCCGTTCCCATGGAGAACACATCGACTTCCTGCTTCTTACCGTTGATCTGTAACTGTTCAATGGCTGCAGGACGATAAATATCGCAGGCTACCAGCAAGGGCTTCTTTCCCTTGAGCTTCAGCTTACCGGCGATCTTGGCCGTTGCGGTGGTCTTACCTGCACCCTGAAGACCTGCCATCATGATGACGGTAATGGCCTTACCCGGCTGCATGGCGATCTCTGTGGTCTCACTGCCCATGAGATTTACCATCTCTTCATTTACGATCTTGATCACCATCTGTCCGGGATTCAGACCGTTCATGACGTCCTGGCCAATGGCACGTTCCTCCACTGCCTTCACGAACTGCTTGACTACCTTGAAGTTAACATCTGCCTCCAGGAGCGCCATCTTGACTTCCTTCAGTGCGGATTTAACATCCTCTTCCGTCAGACGGCCTTTGCTTCTTAAGTTTTTAAAAACATTTTGGAGTTTGTCTGTTAAACTTTCAAATGCCATTTGCTGCTCCTTACCATTCCTTTAAAAGGGATCTGGACAATTCCCGGATGCGTCTCATCCGTTCTTCGGGATCCGTGGTATCCTCCGCAGTCAACTGTTCGATCTCACCGATCTTCTCCTTGGCTGCCATGAAGCGTTCCACCAGATGAAGCTTGCTTTCATAATCCTGCAGGATCTTATCGCAACGCTTGATCAGATCATGGACGCCCTGTCTGCTGATGCCCTGTTCTCCCGCGATCTCACTGAGAGACATATCATTATATACTGCATCCTCATACACTCTCTGCTGATGCTCGGTGAGAAGTTCACCGTAGAAATCATACAACAGATTCTGTTCCAAAATCCTGTCCATCTTATCCAGTGCCTTTCTATAGGTCATGCGATATGCACCTTGGCTATCATACTATAGAAAAACATAGGTGTCAAGTATTTTTTCTTTACACCTTTTTATGTAAATTGAGAGTTAGTTAAATACATTGGCAAAATCCACGAACTCCCGGAGCAT
>ERZ860023.888-NODE-888-length-14742-cov-1.946211_pt1 | contig 14742 bp, 11 predicted proteins | sample MGYA00509983_ERZ860023 | MGnify/ENA primary metagenome ERZ860023 (study PRJEB30046, sample SAMN00715180) | human gut metagenome | study: EMG produced TPA metagenomics assembly of the A metagenome-wide association study of gut microbiota in type 2...
CATTGAAGTGAAAGTGGCAGAAACTGCCATGGCACTGATGGAAGGCGCCGATGAAATAGACATCGTTATTTCGGTGGGCAAGTTCCTGGCGGGAGACTATGAAGGCATGTGCGAGGAGATACAAGAACTCAAAGCAACCTGCAAAGAGCACCACATGAAGGTAATCCTCGAAACCGGAGCTTTGAAGACGGCTTCGAACATCAAAAAAGCATCCATCCTTTCCATGTATTCGGGTGCCGATTTCATCAAGACTTCCACCGGCAAGCAGCAGCCTGCCGCCACGCCGGAGGCCGCCCTGGTTATGTGCCAGGCCATCAAGGAATATCACGAGCTGACGGGTATCAAGGTAGGCTTTAAGCCCGCAGGAGGAATCAACTGCGTGAACGATGCACTGATTTATTACACCATCGTCAAGGAAGTGCTCGGCGAAGAATGGCTGAACAACGAGCTGTTCCGTCTGGGAACCAGTCGTCTTGCCAACCTGCTGCTTTCGGAAATCAAGGGTGAAGAGATGAAATTCTTCTAAGAGAAAGCTGTATTTACCTATAAATAAAGCCTGATGGAGTGGGTTCCATCAGGCTTTCTCATATTATCAACCGGAAACAGTTCCGTCATTTTTCCCGCTCTACCACATAATCCAGATACCCGGCTAGCGCTGCTTTTACCTCCGTATCGGGCAAAGAAGCCAGCAAAGAAAGAGCCTTTTCCTTATAGTCATACATCACTTGCGAAGCATACTCTATACCACCATTCTGCTTGGTAAATTCAATTAAATGGGCTATTTCGCCAGGCGTTGCCTCCCCATTCTTTATCTTTACGGCAATTTCTTCCGCTGTTTTATCCTTCACGGTATTGAGCACATGAAGCGCAGGCAGAGTCAACTTCCCCTCCACCATATCATTTCCGGTAGGTTTGCCTATTTCCTTGCTCTCGGAGTAATCGAAAATATCATCCTTTATCTGAAAACAAAGCCCGATATATTCACCGAACAGACGCGCAGATTCCGCCTTTTCATCGCTGGCCCCCACCGAGAGAGCGCCCGCCTTCGTACAAGCTGCAAAGAGCACGGCCGTCTTCTTGCGGATAACGTCGAAATAGACTTCCTCGGAGAAATGGAGATTGCTGACGTTGGAAAGCTGCAGAAGTTCACCATCTGCCAAATCCTGCCCCAGGCAGGAGACGATGTCGATAATGTCATGGTTACGGGTCATGCCCACTTGCACCAACGCTGTTGCAAGCAGATAATCGCCTGCCAGTACGGCTACTTTATTATTGAAAATGGCATTAACGGAGAGTTGTCCACGGCGTTCAGTACTTTCGTCCACTACATCATCGTGCACAAGGCTGGCATTATGAAGAAGTTCCAACGCAACCGCAGCATGCAGGGTTGCAGGACATACCTTGCCAAAAAGCTTCGCAGCCAGAAGCACCAGAATGGGGCGCATCATCTTCCCGTTCTTCTGCCGGATATGCGCAATTACGCTGCTCAGCAAAAGGTTGGAACTGGAAAGGGCACTTTCAAAAAGCTTCTTGAAGTCCTCCAATTCCTCAGAAATCGGGGATTTTATAGGTGATGAGTTGTCCATGCATCGCTATTTGCCTACAAAAATAGTAATAAAACGGTTAATACGGTATTTTTTTGTACTTTTACCATGAAAAAAAGGATTAAATGTATGAATTCAATCGATAAACTGTTTTTGCTCGATGCCTATGCACTGATATATCGGGCGTACTACGCGTTCATCAAGAGCCCGAGAATCAACTCAAAAGGATTCAACACTTCGGCCATTCTGGGCTTTGTAAATACCCTGGAAGAAGTACTCAAAAAAGAGAATCCCTCACACATAGGAGTAGCCTTCGACCCGTCGGGTCCCACCTTCCGCCACGAAGCCTACGAGCAATACAAGGCACAGCGTGAAGAAACGCCCGAAGCCATCCGTCTTTCCGTACCTATTATAAAGGACATCATCCGCGCCTACCGCATCCCCATCCTCGAAGTATCCGGCTACGAAGCCGACGACGTGATAGGCACGCTCGCCACCGAAGCCGGACGGCAGGGCATCACCACTATATGATGACTCCCGACAAGGACTACGGCCAACTGGTATCAGACCGCGTCTTCATGTACCGCCCCAAGCATACCGGCGGATTCGAGGTTATGGGCACGGAAGAGGTAAAGACGAAGTTCAGCATACAATCCACCGAGCAGGTCATCGACATGCTGGGACTGATGGGCGATGCTTCCGACAACATCCCCGGCTGTCCGGGCGTGGGCGAGAAGACCGCACAGAAACTGATTGCCGAATTCGGCAGTATCGAGAATCTGCTGGAACATACCGACCAGCTGAAAGGCGCACTGAAAACGAAAGTGGAAACCAACCGCGAGATGATAACCTTCTCCTTCCAAATTCCTTGCCACCATCAAAACAGATGTTCCCATCAGCTCGACATGGATTCGCTCGTCCGCGAAGAACCGAACGAAGAAGAACTCCGCAAGATTTTCGAGGAGTTGGAATTCCGCACACTCATCGACCGGGTACTCAAAAAGGGAAGCGGCAATTCGTCCTCCCCTACTCCAACCTCTCCGGTACCCGACCTCTTTGCCGGGACTCTGTTTGCCCAGCCGCAAACCTCCACTCCCGAAAACAGCGCCCCGATTCAAGGCGATTTGTTTGCAAATTTTGCGGGCGAGGGGACGGGCGTTTCTGAAAATTCAAACCTGACGCGGTTAGAAATGCTCGATGTAGATTACCAACTCATTGATACAGAAGACAAAAGAGCAGAAATTATTCAAAAGTTACTTACAAGCGAAATTCTCTCAATAGATACCGAGACTACCGGAACCGAGCCAATGGACGCCGAACTTGTAGGAATGAGCTTCAGCGATGCCGAAAACCGTGCATACTACGTACCCGTTCCCGCCGAACGAGAGGAAGTCTTAAAAATTGTAAACGAGTTCCGTCCCCTCTTCGAAAACGAGAAATCCATGAAGGTGGGACAAAATATCAAGTACGATATGATTATCCTCCAAAATTACGGCGTCCAGGTGAAAGGCAAACTTTTCGACACCATGCTCGCCCACTACGTGCTGCAACCCGAACTCCGGCACAACATGGACTATCTGGCGGAAATCTACCTGCACTATCAGACCATCCATATCGACAAGCTGATTGGAGCGCGGGGCAAAAACCAAAAGAACATGCGCGACCTTTCACCCGAAGATGTCTACCGTTATGCCTGCGAGGATGCGGACGTCACCCTCAAACTGAAAAACGTGCTGGAAAAGGAACTGAAGGAGCAAGGTGCCGAACATCTGTTCTACGAAATAGAGATGCCGCTCGTGCCCGTACTTGTCAATATAGAGAGCAATGGAGTGCTGCTCGATACGGAAGCATTGAAGCAGTCGTCCCAGCACTTCACTGTCCGCCTGCAGGAGATTGAAAAGGAAATCTACGAGATGGCTGGCGAGACATTCAACATCAGCTCCGCCAAGCAGGTAGGCGAAGTGCTCTTCGACAAGCTGAAAATCGTGGAGAAGGCCAAAAAGACCAAGACCGGACAATACGTCACTTCCGAAGAGGTGCTGCAGAGCTACCGCAGCAAGCACGACATCATCGGAAAGATACTGGAATACCGCGGACTGAAGAAACTACTGAGCACCTATATAGATGCCCTACCCCAGCTCATCAACCCGCGCACGGGTCGCATACACACCTCCTTCAACCAGGCGGTAACCGCCACCGGCCGCCTCAGTTCCAGCAACCCCAACCTGCAGAACATCCCCATCCGCGACGAAGACGGAAAGGAAATCCGCAAGGCGTTCATCCCCGACAACGGCTGCGAGTTCTTCTCTGCCGACTACTCGCAGATAGAGCTGCGCATCATGGCACACCTCAGCGAAGATAAGAACATGATAGACGCCTTCCTCAGCGGACACGACATCCACGCCGCCACCGCTGCCAAGATATATAAGATAGATATAAACGACGTAACCGCCGACATGCGCCGCAAGCAAAAACGGCAAATTTCGGCATCATCTACGGCATCTCGTCTTCGGGCTTGCCGAACGCATGGGCGTTTCTCGCCAGGAAGCCAAAGAGCTGATAGACGGCTACTTTGAAACCTACCCGCAAGTGAAGGAGTATATGGACAAAAGCATCCAGGTGGCACGCGAGAACGGCTATGTGGAAACCATCTTCCACCGCAAGCGCTTCCTGCCGGACATCAACTCAAGAAACGGGGTGGTACGGGGCTATGCCGAACGGAATGCCATCAACGCTCCCATCCAGGGAAGTGCCGCCGACATCATAAAAGTAGCCATGGCACACATCTATCAGCGCTTCCAAGCTTACAATCTGAAAGCAAAGATGATTTTACAGGTCCATGACGAACTAAATTTCAGCGTTCCAGAGGCAGAAAAAGAGCTTGTACAGAAAATCGTAATCGAAGAGATGGAGCAGGCATATCGCATGCACGTACCCCTGAAAGCCGATTGTGGGTGGGGAAACAACTGGTTGCAGGCACACTAAACAGCCCAATAACTTTATTTAACTTACAATCAGAAAGCAACAGAAGCAATCCTTTCCAAATACAGTTTGCTCATCAGAATATCCGGCAACCTCGCTGCCGGATATTTTTTATTCACCAATCTTGCCAAAAGGAAAGCATACCGAAACCCTCACTACTGACATATTGATAAAATTTAATCTGATATTTATATTTATGTCAATTTAATACGTACCTTTGCAGCGAAATCAATGACATATTGATAGAAAATAGAAAGTTAAACTAAAAAAGACATAAAACCATGAAAGCAAAAGTATCTTTAAAAACAGTGATTGTTTCAGCACTTCTCTTAGTTTGCGGATTAAATGCCTCAGCCGACAATAAGAGCAACCTCATTTACAATTCGGAAGAAGTAAACGGCATGAAGGTGGCAGAGACCGTATACAAGATGGACGGAAACACGCTTGCCAACTATATGAAGTACAATTATAAGTACGACGACCAGAACCGCATGACGGAAAGCGAAGCCCTGAAATGGAACAGCACCAAGAATACATGGGGCAAGGACATGTGCATCCGCTATGCATACCAAGGCAAGACGATGACTACCACGTACTATAAATGGAACAACAAGAAAAGCGAATACATACTGGTTCCCGAGATGACAGTAATCATGGACAACCCTAACATGTAATTGACAAACTCTCTCTTAAAGTAAGAAATCTTATTCCTAACAACAATAACCGAAACCTTTCATAAAAGAGCCGGAATGATTCGACATTCCGGCTCTTTTATTATATCTTGAAAAACAAATCCTTTCCGTCAGATACCAATAACCTTACACGATTAGTATCCTGGATTGTTTTCTATAATGGCACTGTTTGTATCAATCTCACTTTGGGGAAGCGGCCAAAGTTCATCCTTTCCTTTGATATACTTCATCGTGTTATACACACGGAGATTCAGTGCTTTCCCATCCCAAGAACTACCTTCTGAATATGCCGGATGCCAGTTGTCATCAAATGAAGGCTTGGCATTGGACATAAGCCCTTTTTGATTGGGAGCATAAATCTTACCTGTCATCACTGTAGAAGCCATACCCCAACGACGGAGATCAAACCAACGAAAACCTTCATTACAAAGTTCAACAGTACGTTCGTAACGTAATGCCTTTCGGAGTCCGCTCTGCGAAGTAACTACCACATCGGGCATTCCTACACGATTACGAATTATATTGATGTCCGTTCGTGCTAACTCCAGATTGCCATCAGCCATTTCAATATTGGCTTCTGCCTCTATTAGATAAACCTCTGCTAAACGCATCAAGCCGCAATTAAGATCACTGGTTTCATGGTTGGAGATTGCAGCTCTTTCCAACTCGGCTATATCCAAATATTTCCTCCAGAGATATCCAGCAGGACCTTTAGTGCCATTGGCACCGTATACGCCCTTGGTTCCCTGTGACTCCATGTTTGTCACGTCCTTGCCCGTGCTATAGTCGTGAATCTTTTTACTGGTAGTGGAAGTCTGGAATTCTAGATTGAATATGCGTGAACCAGGTCGCAAACAGAAAAGATCCAGACGAGGGTCCCGGTTTTGCCAAGGGTTCTGCCAGTCATACAGAGAAGATTCCGTAATCGATTTGCCATCCTTGCATTGAAACATATCAACAAATGTTTGTGTAGGACCAAAATAGGCGCATCCTCCCAGTGTACGTGGAGCCATGTAATATGCCTCCTTGGTTTTATTACTGGATATTACCGCATCATACTGCACGGACCAGAGCCACTCATTGCTTGCCTCACCGTCATAACCAAACAGAGCCGTCTGACCGGTTGGCTCTCCTGCCTCATGACTTTCTCCACAATACTGTGTATTGATGGATTCCAATTCAAAGCCTGCCTCCTTAGCCAAATTCAAGGCTTGTTTGGCCGAACTGGCAGCCAAGTCATACTTTTTCCAATTCAAGGCAATACGGGCACGTAACGCATACGCTGCTACCCGTCCGATGCGTGCACTGCCATAGCTTTCTGCTTTATGGCGGAGTGGAAGGTTAGCCAAACACTCGTCGCTAAGATCCGAAAGCAGATTCTCTACAATGGTCTCTCTCGGTGTACGTGGGGTCTGGCTGTCATTTATACCCGCTGTGTGGACCACATACGGCAAGTCTCCATAGTGCTGGCAAGCTTGATCATAACAGAATGCCCGTATGCACAGCAGCTCTGCCCGTATACTCTCTATATCCGTATCAGAGGCTGTGCCACGCAGATTATCCAGCGCATCGAGAAGCTGGTTGATACGTGCCACGGTCTTATACACGCAATTATAAAGCTTGTTTGCCACCGCGTTTTCAGCAGAAGCTCCGGAGGTGATTAATTCCGTATACATAGCCGTGTTGACACGTGTAGCACCAATATCGGTAATATTGTCTGTCACCTTCCACCAGGTGGTGGTGCTGGCACTATAAGCTGTCAGAGATGAGTAAACAGCGTTCAAACCGAAATTCGCCTCTTCCATACTCGAAGGATAAGAGGCAGAAGACGGTGAAGTGAGTGGTTCAAGGTCGAGTGAACAAGCACCGAGACTTAATAGAGACAGCGAAAGGAGTGCTGTATAAATATTGTTTCGTTTCATATCATTTTTTCTTTTTATGTCTTCTTGAATACAGACGGTTTCCCTATTCCGGCTAATCAGAATTTGATGTCAACGCCAAAAGTGAAGGCTTTCGTCTGGGGATAATTGTTTGCCGCACCCAGAGATACCCCATCTGTTGCTGATGCGTTATAGTTGACTTCGGGGTCATAGCCATCCCAAAAGTCAGTAAAAGTCAAGAGATTCTCAGCATTGGCATAAATGTAGGCAGACTTCAGTCCGATGGCTTTCATCCATTTGGAGGGCAGGTCGTAACCCAGCTGCAGGTTCTTCAGACGCAGGTAAGCGGCACTCTTCATCCAGAAGGATGATGTATAGGTGTTGTTACTGCTCTTATAAGAGAGGCGAGGCGTGGATGCATCATGATTCTGCTCCGTCCAATAGTCAAGGTGTTCCTTGCGGTAGGTTCCTCCCTGATAGCAAGGCATCACGTAGTAGGAATTGAGATAACCGTCGGCCTTGCCAACTCCTTGCAAGAAAGCCGAAAGACGAATTCCTTTGTATCCCACTCCTAAATTAAAGCTATAACTATAGCGTGGAACTGTACTTCCGATAATCGTCTTGTCATCTGTAGTAATTTTGTTGTCTCCGCTGACATTCCGGTATTTCAGGTCACCGGGATATACGGTTGTACCGAATTGGGGACAGTTGGCATTGATTTCGTCCGCTTCTTCTTGTGAATTGATGAAACCGTCGCATATCAATCCGTAAATGGAGTTAATGGAAGACCCCTCTTGGTTACGAATATCACCGCTTGTGCTGCTTGTGCCCCGCATGTCGGTGATGGTGTTTTTCACGTCGCTCAGCGTAAGGGCGGCATCCAGCGAAAAGTCCCTCGTCAGCTTCTTGCTGTAGCCTACGCTTAGCTCCCATCCCTGGTTTCTTACCTTGCCGGCATTCTGGAAGGGAGCACCCATACCAATGTGGTTGGGGATGTCCAGCTTCATCAGGATACCATCCGTTATCTTCCTATACCAGTCGGCAGTGATGTTGATACAGCCGAACAGTGAAAGATCTATGCCTAAGTCAGTCATGGTAGAAGTCTCCCATGTAAGGTCCCTATTGGAGAGCGAGGTAACAGCAGAGGTCGTGTAAAGATTACCTCCCATAGATATAGAGCCCGTAGAGAGTTGCTGAGTAGTGGGATAATAGGAACTTCCGATATTCTGGTTGCCCAGTTTGCCCCAAGAGGCACGTAATTTCAGATTATCCACTCTATCGCGTATAGATTCCATAAAGGGTTCCTCGCTGATGCGCCATGCTGCAGAGAATGAAGGGAACACGCCATATCGGTTACCCTCTGCAAATCTGGAAGAACCGTCGGTACGGATATTGGCCTCCACAAGGTAGCGTTCCTTGTAGTTGTAATTCAAGCGGCCAAAGAAGGAGTTGATGGCCCATTGGTACTCCCCTCCTCCATTGTTCATGTTCTCAATGTTACCGGCATCAATTTGGTCATATTGAGGGAAGTTGAATACTTGACGATAGGCAGAAAGAGTCTTTTCTGTATAGGTCTGACACTCCATACCTGCCATTACTTTGAAGTAGTGGTCATCCAGCTGTTTCTCATAGTTGGTCAGTGCCTGTGTGTTCCAGTAGAAGTAACGGTAGGCCGATTCTGTAAGCGAGTTGTAGGTTTCGCCGCTCTTGAAGCTGGTAGTACCTTCCGGGTCACCATACGTGGTGACAGAATTCTTATAGTTATGGTTATTCTTGGTGATATAACGTGGAGTGGCTTGAACTGACACATTCCATCCATCGAGAATCTTATAGGTCAGAGCCATCGCCATGGTAGCACGGATAACATTGTTTTTCACAATACCGCCTTCACGCAACAACAGCACGGGGTTATTGCCCATCAGACCATTTGCCCCATTATAAAGACCAGTAGTAAATTGATTGACAATGTTCGGGGTTCGGGTGTTCATATAATTGAAGGCATGTCCTTCGTAGGGAGAACTATTTTTATTGGCATTGCTTACTTGTATGTCAAACTTCATGTCCAGACGGTCGCTAAGCTTGATGTCCATATTGTTGCGTACAGAGATTTTACGGTAAGAGGAATTGACCACTATACCCGTCTGGTCCAGATACCCTATAGAAGTAAGTGTCTTGATACGTTCTGATGAAGAAGTCAGAGTAAGCGTATGCCCATGGTTGAATCCGTTTTCTGTAAGAATCAAGTCCTGCCAGTCTGTATTAGGATAGATGTCCGGGTCAGTAGCCATGCCAGCCACATATTCCCTTATATATTCATCACTATAGGGCAGGTCGGATCCGTCGTTACCTGCTGCCACATTTTCCAATTGCATATATTCCAATGCATCCACTTTTTGAGGAAGCATCGTTGCGCCTTGGAATCCAAAATATCCTTTATAGGATATGCTGAACTTGTCTTGACTGCCACCCCGTTTGGTAGTCACCAGAATGACACCATTGGCAGCACGTGAGCCATAGATGGATGCAGATGCAGCATCTTTCAAGACGGACACTGACTCGATGATGTTAGGATCCACTTCATCTATGGTTCCTTCTACGCCATCGACCAACACCAACGGGGCGGCACTATCACCACCGAAGGTTCCGATACCACGTATACGTATATGACCGCCATTGCCGCCTGGCTCACCGCTCTGTGTAGTGACAGTTACACCTGCAGCCATGCCTTGCAGAGCCGAAGATACGTTTGATACTCGACGGCTTGCAAGCTTCTCGCTGTTAAGCGAAGAAACCGAGCCTGACAGATTAACCTTCTTGTTAGTGCTATAACCTACCACTACCACGTCGTTAAGCAATTGTGAGTCTTCATCCAGTACCACATGAATGAAGTTCTCCCCTGCAGTCTTCAGCTTGAGGGTACGGAAGCCGATGTAGGATACGATGAGTTCCGCGTCTTCGATGGTTTCAAAATTGAAGTTGCCGTCCACATCGGTAATGGTTTTCTCGGGAGAATGGGTCACTTGAATTGTAGCACCGGGAAGTGGATTATTGAACCGGTCCACCACTTTACCTTTGACGGGTTTCAGTGAAGCTCGACTACATTCAACGAAACAAGCAGCCCACATACACACACAAAGGATTTAATCATTCTTGTTTTCATTAGTTTCTATGATGATTTTAATTTCGGCTGCAAAAGAATGGATGCTGTATTACAGACTTGTGTCACTTCTGTGATTTTGATATGACACCGGATGAGAGCCCGACATATGTAACTTGAACGTAACCCCATAGAAACGACGAAGTAATTTCACTCACCTATTTTTGCTCTCAATTCAAACAACAAATAATTGAAAGAGAAAAGCAATGAACAAAAAGAACATTTTTTACGCCGCATTGCTGCTTATGGCAATAGGGGCAGAAGCTAAAGAGATTAAAGGCAAAGTCATGGCCGACGGCAAGGGGCTGGCCAAAGTTGTAGTAACCGATGGCACCGCATTCGCTCTTACCAGTGAAGACGGAAGCTATATGATTGATGCTGATGAGAAGGCCCACTTTATCTATGTAGTGACACCTTCAGGCTATATGGCTCCTTGCAACGGGGGTACTCCCGTCTTCTATAAGACTCTGAACGAGAACAGCCACGATTTCCAGCTCCATCGCTGGGGAACAGTAGGAGGCAAATACGCCATGATGGCAGCAGCCGATACACAACCGCGCGGAGAGAACGCATTCCATCGGCTTGAAACGGAAGCTTTCCCCGACCTCAAGCAAGTGGGCTTTGAATATATGAGCCAGAATATTCCTGCTTTCGCCATCTTCTTGGGCGACATCTTATGGGATAACCTGGAAATGTTTCCCCACATCAAGCAAGAGATAGCAAAGATCCAAATTCCCATCTATCCGGTTATCGGCAACCACGACCACGACAAGGAGGTGAGCGACGATGATGCCAGTGCACATCTTTATCGGCATTTCTTTGGACCCACTTACTATGCGTTCAATGCTGGAAAAGACTATTATATCGTTTTGGACAATATCCTTTATAAAGGAAACAAGAAGTATGAAGTGGGGCTCAATGATCAGCAGCTCAATTGGGTGAAGAGCTATCTGCAGTACGTCCCCAAAGGGGCTCATCTGTTTGTTTGCATGCATGCTCCGGCATACTTCTATAACGAGAACTACAAGTTGGGACGCGTAGCCGAGTTACTCGACCTTTTCGAGGGTTATAAGGTAGATATTCTCAGTGGTCACACTCATGTACAATGCAACACACAAATCAGAAACAACATTCGTGAGTACAATATCGCCTCCATCGGAGGCGCGTGGTGGTTATGGGACGGCATCTATAGCAAAGACGGTACCCCTATTGGCTACCAAGTATTCGAATCCGGCAAGAACGGAATTGCAAATTATTTCAAGTCATTAGGACATGACCGTGACTATCAGTTCCGTTACTATCCCGTGGGTACAGTACCCGGCCATGAAGACGAACTCTGCGTCAAGGTATGGAATTGGGATAACCGCTGGAAAGTGGAATACTACGAAGACGGGAAGTTGAAAGGCGAAATGAAGCAGTATAAAGGCATGGATCCTGATTATGATTTCTTCCTGCAGCGCAAAGCTATCACAGAGGGAAAGGATATGAAGGAACGTGGTCGCCAAGCTAACAAGAATGCTTATTTCTTTTTCTCTACAAAACCGAGCGATAAAGCAAAGAAAATAAAAATCGTGGTGACTGACGCCAACGGGAAAAGCTACGAGCAGTCTTTGGAACATTAAGTAAACAGACAGATAGTAATCGGTACCTGATTATGAGCCATTCCCTGCTCCTCGTTATTCAGCTATCGGTTATTATTCGTACCTTTACCCGAAAAAGGAATGCCACATGATACCCAAGCCCCTCATTACCTACATCGAGACAGCAATCATTCCCCGGTACAAGGAGTTTGACAAGGCACACAACCTCTCACACGTCCGCACCGTCATCGAAGAAAGCCTTGCCCTCGCCCGGCAATATCCCGAAGCGGACGAACGCCTGGCATACGTCATTGCCGCCTACCATGACACGGGACTGTGCCGCGACCGCGCACCCACCACCTTGTCTCCGGCGAGATACTGATGGCGGACTCCACCCTGCGGCAATGGTTCTCCGACACGGAAATCCTCCTCATGAAAGAAGCCGTAGAGGACCACCGGGCCTCTACAGACCACGAACCTCGTAGCATCTACGGCAAGATTATTGCCGAAGCGGACCGTATCATCGACCCGGACATCACCCTGCGCCGCACCGTGCAGTACGGATTGAAACAGAATCCTGCCGCCGACAAGGAGTGGCACTACCAGCGGTTCCATCAGCATCTCATGGCAAAATATGCACCCGGCGGTTATCTGAAGCTCTGGTTTCCCGAGGGCAAGAATGCGGAACAGCTGAAGAAGCTCCAAGCCATTATCGCAGACGAAGGACAGCTGCGGCAAGTTTTCAACCGAATATTCGAGGAGGAAAAGTAATAGCGGTATCAATGAAGCATATGCCCCATTTCATTTCCGACTATGGAAACGGTTTGTTTCCTATAATGGAACAGAGTGTTCTCTATAAGGAAACAAAGTGTTTCCTATAACGGAACAAATCGTTTTATCCCGTCGAAACAAGTCGTTTCATACAAGAGAAACAATCTGTTCCGACGGGGTGTAACAAAGTGTTCAGTACTGTGAACTAATACAATAGCTCTATTTAGAAGGTCTCACAAGATAAGTATCCGCCTCCATAAGTATAAAGACTTATGGGCGTGCCAACATGAGGAAATCATAAAACTCACAGATGGACTGGCCTTCGGTCTCTGATTCGAAGACAAAGAAGAGCGGCTGCTTTCCCTTATGCAGCTTTGCCGGAATAGAGAGCGAAGCATAGAACTCCCTGCAAGTGCTGCCAGCCTTCACATTCACAAGTCCTATCTCTACACCGCCTTTTGTTGTCCAAGGGCTACCCAGCATGATGCGGATGCGCCCGTCGGTATCTTCAGCCTTCAACCTTAACTGCATCTGCAAAGACTTATCTCGCGGAACGGCATTCATATTCAAGTATTTATATCCTACAATCGACCCACTTGTGTTATTCACCACCGGAGCGAACGGGATTTTGTGGTTGTTATCGCCGGCATAGGGATTATTATCCCGGTACACAGGCCGGATATAAGACCCCGTATACACATAATGGGGATAGACCTCTTTGATTCCTCCGGGATTGGTGTGCCAACAAGCCAGCCCGGCCGAGATGCGCTGCATAGGATTGAGCCCTTCAAGAAGGAAGCCTTCAGAATTGAACTCTCCGCGTGAAATCACGACTTTCCCGCCTTTTCCTTTTTCCACCTTTACATCAATGGCCGACACCATAGCTTGGCGTGCATAGCAATCGGTACCTATCTGGCGATGATAGAACACGTACCATTGCTCACCTATCTTGCAGATACTGCCATGCGTATTTCCACCGGGCATGGCCGAAGCTATCACATTGCCTTTTTCATCATACTCGCGCGCACGGGCATCGATGATTGTTCCGCCATAGGTCCAGGGACCCAGAGGATGCTCGCTATAAGCGTATGCCAGCGTATAGTTGCTGGCGTTCGGCAAGCCATCTTCACCCTCAGCGGTAGTACGGCTATAGATAAACACATACTTATCCTCAATCTTGCGGATGGAGGATGCCTCAAAGAAGCGGAATATACCTTCCTGCCGATAGCCTGAAATCATGTTCTCCACCACTTCGGTACCCGGCTTTACCGTGCACATGGTAGCAGGGTCCAACTCCGCGCCATGCGAAATGCCAAATCCCCAATAACCATACACACGTCCATCATCATCGACAAACACTGCGGGGTCGAATCCCAAACAACCGAAAGTCTCGCGAGGACGCTCCTTATGCCAGTTGCATACCGTAAACGGGCCATCGGGACGGTCGCTTTTGGCAATCATGGAATTGCGTCCACCACCTTGATTATTCGGAAAGAGGTAGTAAGTTTTCTTACCATCGGCATCGGTAGTTACTGTCACGTCAGGGGCAAAAAGCACGTCGTCGGTTCCATCAGCATTCAGTTTATACAGCTCGGGCGACTCATTGACTTTAAATATCACGCCGTCATATCTCCAACGGGTCAGGTCCTCTATGGGTGCTGACCACACCACTTGGTCACGTCCGCAATACATCCACTTGAGATTGTCGTGCGAACCATAAATATAGACACGGTACTTGCCGGGACAGTCAGGATCCTCAAACACATAGGGCTCACCATCAGGAATAAATTCCCAAAGCGGCAGATAAGGATTCTGTGCAGATAATGTAAAAGACAAGCTGATGAGACATGATAAAATCATCAGAATTTTTCTTACTTTGTTTTTCATAATCGCATTGATTTATAGAATGATACTTAAATTTATAATTGCGACAAAACTATCAATTTATCATTTTACTCTCGTGCTTTTAATGCAAATTAACATACCCACTTTCCCCGGTAAGTACTATCTTTGCTTAAAAAAGTGAAGATAGGCTGCACCTCAGCATAAAAAATGAACGCGTTCATTTCATTCTGCCTTCGGTTTGCACTATCTTTGCATCCATTAACTGAACAATAACTAAAAAACAAGATAACA
>ERZ860023.890-NODE-890-length-14737-cov-1.589429_pt1 | contig 14737 bp, 18 predicted proteins | sample MGYA00509983_ERZ860023 | MGnify/ENA primary metagenome ERZ860023 (study PRJEB30046, sample SAMN00715180) | human gut metagenome | study: EMG produced TPA metagenomics assembly of the A metagenome-wide association study of gut microbiota in type 2...
GAGATCTGGGAGCGCCACCGCCACCGCTACGAGTCAACAACGACTTCCGCGACGACTTCACGGACGCCGGCATGCGCCTCGCCGGTCTCTCTCCCGACGGCACGCTCGTCGAGATCGTCGAATCGAAGAGCCACCCCTGGTTCGTCGGCGCGCAGTTCCACCCCGAATTCAAGAGCCGCCCCAACAAGCCGCATCCCCTGTTCCGCGGCTTTATCGCGGCCTCCCTCGATCCCCCGCCGCCCCCCCCCCCGGGGTTTTTTAGCCATAGGGCGCAAAGCCGCCGTTCCACTTGCCCTCGCGGGCCTTCTGCCTGCGGCCCTCCATCGTCTGGACAAGGATATTCTCGCGCTCGTCTCGGCGACAGCGGAGAGAACGGAAATCATCAGCTTGCCGCTGTCCTTGGAGGAGTCGATGCCGTCCTCCACGCAGATGAGGTTGACGCCGAAGTCCTGCATCCGTTGCAGGGAGGTCAGCACGTCCGCGGCGTTGCGGCCGAAACAGGAGAGCTTGAACACCAGCACGAAGGAAACGCCGTCCTTGCCGGATTCGATGTCCCGCAGCATCCGCAGGAACTCCGGGCGGCCCTCGATGTTCTTGCCGGATTTGCCCTCGTCGCAGTATTCCCCGGCGACGAGCATGTTCTGGAACTCCGCGTACTTGCGCAGCTTGTCCTTCTGCGCGTCCAGGCTGTAGCCGTCCACCTGCATGGAGGTGGAGACGCGGGTATAGATGTAGCATTTCATTCGCTTCATGGCTTTTCCTCCTGCGGTCCAGCCTTTGCCGCGTCGGCGTGTTCCTCAAGCTCAAGGAGGAACCTGTCGTAGTCGGACAGGAACTCGCGGTCCTGAATGACGCGGTACTTCTCAAATTCGGTTTCTGCGTGCAGCCGGGCGATTTCTGCAGACACCCTACCCGCATCCCTGAGAAGACCGTATTCGAACATTTCAATGAAGCGGTTCAGGCGGGTTTCCCAGTCCTGCATGGTCAGCGGGATGTGGCGCTGGGCCATGTTCTCGGCGAAGTCCAGATAGGAGGTGACATGCGGTTCAGCTGCCCAAGCTCGTCCTCGGTGAGGTAGTTCTTGGCGATGGACACGTCGGACTTTTTGATCTTGCCGTCCGGCGCGTCCTGCCAGGTGGTCAGACCCATGTGATCCTTCGTGTGGTCGGCGCGCTCCATGATGAGCTCGGCGGCGGTGTGCCCGTGTACGGCGAAGTGCATCTTGTTCTGCACCGTGGCATAGAAACGCTTGGTGGCGGCGGAGGTTCGGTCATAGTCGATGGCGGTGGCGTACAGGTCGGTGATCTTCTGATAGAACTTGCGCTCGCTGGCGCGGATCTCCCGGATGCGCTCCAGCTGTTCCTCAAAGTATTTGTCGGTCAGATAGGTGCCCCGCTTGAGCCTTTCGTCGTCCATGACCCAGCCGCGAATGGTGTACTGCGTTGCGATCTGATTGACCCATTTGCGGAACTGAACGGCGCGCTCGGAGTTGACCTTGAAGCCGACCGCGATGATCATCTGCAGGGCATAGTGCTGGACAGTGTACGGCTTGCCGTCTGTGGCAGTTATCCGAAATTTTCGGATAACTGAATCCTCTGATAGCTCGGAATCGTCAAAGATTTTCTTGATGTGATAATTGATCGTTTTGACACTCACATCATACAGCTGCGCCATCGTCTTTTGCGTCAGCCAGATGTTTTCGTCCTCGTAGCGTATTTCGATGCTGCCCTGCGGGTCGCCCGTGGAGGCGACATAGGTCAACACCTCCGCCGCGCTGGAACGGATGGGCGCGGGCGTCTGCTTTTCTCTGGACATGGGAATTCCTCCTCGTGCGGTTTATGGAAGCCTTCCCCGGCCGGATTGGATACGAGCCGGTGAAGAAAGGTGGTTCAGGCGCAGATGATTTCGGTCATCACGTTGTGCTCCGCTTCGGCGCGCGCCAGATTCATGAGCCCGACCCACTTTATGGGATCTTCAGCCTTCAGGGCTTCGGTGATGCCCCAGCTTTGGGCATATCCCTTCATGAGAACATAGAAACGCTCGCTGGCCTGCGCATCGACAGTGTGCAGATAAGCATCCAGTTCTCCCGTGAGCAGAAGCCTTTGGAAATGACCCGGATGGTTCGATTCCAGGTGCCGGAGGTGCAGCCGGCCCCATTTGCCGATGGGCTGTTGCTCCGGAAGCTCCAGATCCGGAAAGTAATAATCGCCGTGAAGGGTGTAGCTCAGGCCGTTGTGCTCGTCGGTGATATGTTGGGGCAGCGTGCGGCTCTCAGGAGCAGGATGATTCTGAAGCATGGTGCACCTCCTGTCAATCGTGCAGTAACTGTTCGTGTATTTTGTCCCAACTGCATTTTATTACGCAGCCATATCATTTGTCAATGGTTCTTCTGAATTTGTTTGAGATGATGGATTGGATAAACTGTCCCAACTCGTTTTGCTGTCAGCGGGAAGAACGGGAAACTCCACCTTCCCGCTGTACTTTTCGATCATTTCGGCAAGAAAGCCGACGCACCGCTCAAAGGCGGCGTTCTGTTCAGGCGTTCTTTTGAGCAAAGCCATGATTCCTCCAATAAAGGGTTGATCGGTGGTGGGTGCATAGAGGTTCAGTGTTCCTTTCTTGTTCCTGCAGATATGCGAATCCACTGCGTACATACGTACATGTGTACAATCCCTTTGTATGTGTGTACGTATGTATACAGAGAATCGCGGAAATTCTCACTTATAGGGAATTTTAAATAAACGGGTTATCATCCGAGCAATCGCGCTGCCATCCGTCTGCCGTTCTGAGCGGGAGCCTTGGCACAGGCTTAATGCCGGTAAAGCCCCACACGCGGCGGCCGACGAGGTTCGTCAGGTTATTGGAGTGCTCGATGCTGTACTTCTTCTGGTTGGCGATCAGGAACTCTGAGAAGCTCCGGTTTTTGAGCGGTGAAAAGCCGTTCTCACGGCACCAGACGGTGTAGATTTCATAAAGCTCTTGTGAGCCAACCTTCCCTTCAGGTTGAGACGGATATAATCTCCGGCCTCCATAAAGAGCAGCACATTGTTGCCATCTTGCTTAACCGCTTCCCGGTTGGAACGGGCGCGGGCGCTTTCGGTGAAGCGGAAATGATTCGCCACAAGGCGCTGCAGACCCTCAAAGGCCCAGAGGAAGATGCCTTCCAGTTCGCGGCACATCTTTTCCGCGATGTCGGGGTCATCCGCGCGATCTGGCGGGCGCTCCCTGGTGGTCAGAATCAGCTGGCGGCGATAGAAGCCGTTGCTGCGGTCGTAGAGGGATTGGAGATCGCCATTGCTGAATGCCAGCAGCCAGGCAAACATCCAGCCCTGATAGCTTTGCCTGCCCTTCTTTTCCAGATCCATGCGGCCCTGCGCGGTGACCAGCGACTTGACATAGTTGGTCTGCCGCAGGGCTTCCATGCGCATGTCATCGTCGATCAGCAGATGGATGTGCTCCAGATCGGCGCGGGCAAAGCGGTTCTCGGACACCTTGCCCACGCTGCCGTCCTTGGCATTGCAGCCAAACAGATGGGACAGAACGGTGCCGATCTGCGACTTGCCCTCGCCACCGCTGCCCTTGATGACCATCATGCGCTGTCCCTTGTTGCTGGGAATCAGGCAGTAGCCGATGTATTCCTGCAGGGTGGGAATGTCATCTTCATACAGAAGGCCATGAAGAAAGCCCAGCCACGTTTCTGGGCTGGGTGCAGGGGGATTGTAGGCCACCGGAAAACGGCTGCGCACGATTCTGTCCTTAGCTGTGGAGAACGAGCCATCCAGAAACAGCGTGCCGTTCGCCACGTGAATCCGGTCTGTCTGCGGCGGGAAGTCGTCAATGTGCGCCGTGATTTTCAGCAGCTCGATGATATTGGAAATCTTCTTCGGAACGCTGGTGGCCGCATACGGTTCGATGATCTGGTAGATTTCCGTCTTGAGCGGCGCTACGTCGGTCATGCGTCCTTCCGGCGTGAAGAAGCTGTTTTCGGTGTAGAGCAGCTTGTGCGAAGCCAGAAACTCCCGGCAGAAAGCCGCTTCGTTGATGCTCTGCCCGTCGTACCAGGGCGGGAACTGGTCAGGCCGCAAGCGCTTTGTCATGCGCATCCACCTCCTCTTTATGTGCTGCGTTCCAGCGCTCAATGTTGCGGATGGTACCGTCGCCAAGCAGAGAGTCGGCGGTGTTCCTGCGCATCGAAGCATCTGCATCGTACAGGCAGTCGATCAGGTAGGAGACCTGTGGCAGCGCATGGCTGGCGGATACGAAGCGGTTGACCCATTCGTCCGATGGCTGAACGGGAGCAAATCGTCGCTGACGGTTTTTTAGGAGTTGTTCATATTCGATCAGCACGGAGGTGCAGTGCCCTTCCCGTTCCCGCTGGGATTCCTCCTGCCGGATACGGGGAAGCGCGACGGCAGCGGATACCGGCGTGTTGGGGGCGATGCCGAAATCCGTTGCCAGCTTGCGCGCTGCATCGAAGGGAGATAAATCGAACAGTTGGGCAGTGAAGTCGATCACATCGCCGGTGCAGTGACAGCCGAAGCAGTAGAAGTAGGTTTCGTTGATCTTCATAGAGGGTGTCCTGTCCGAATGAAACGGGCAGCGGCACATGCCGTTTCGCCCGATCCTGACGCCGTAATATGCAGCTGCCTGCGGGACGGTTATGCGGGCTTTGAGGGTATCGAAAATTCTCGTATGTTTCACTTCCTTGTATTCTGCCAGTTTTGTAGGGATTGATTGTTGAAGATGAGTTTTCAGGTTATCGGTTGGTTTCCCATGCTTTATATCGGCTATGTTCATGGGTGCTGCGCTGAGACAGCAGCCGGTCGATTTCATCCGCGCCGAGTGTCCGGGTCAGCCTGTCCAGTTTGGAAGCCTTCTCCTGCATGAGAGCATTGTGTTCTGCTTTTCGTTTCCAGTACGCGGTTTCTCTGAGCATATCGTTGTTCTTCTGGCGCTCGTTGACCAGCAAAGCATAGACTTCTCTCAGCTTGCGGACGAGCTTTTTGATGACCGGGAGAGCCTTGTTTTCGCGGTAGCTCCTGGCGGTTTCCAGCATCCCGGTGTCGGGCAGAAGCTCGTCTGCGGAACCCAGGCTTTGTACGAATGCTTTGACCTCTTTGTCGCTCTTCGCAAGTGCATCTATCTTCCTTTTTGCGGCTTCGACTTCATGCTCGGCCTCCTCCCGGTTCGCCTGTGCCAGACGAACAGCCTGCTCTGCGTTTTGCTGCTGCGCCTTAATCGCATCGAGGGCTTTCTGCTCCTTCATGACCTTGAACTGCACGGTGGTCAGGTGCTCTTCGTGCTGCCGCGTTCGCCGCGCTCCACGTCGGTGTAGCCCGCTGCGAACATGGCGTCGTGGTAATAAGCATTGACCGCCGGAACGATCAGCGCGCTGTAGGACAAGCCGCGCTCTGCATGAAGCTGACGCAGCAGAGCGACAGCATTTGCGCTGGCAGGCTTGTCCAGATCAAGCCGGAGGGTGGTGCGGAACATCTGGCTCATCCGGCAATACCCTCGCGCCTGAGGCGCCGCTCCGCAAGGCATTCATAACCCTCGGCGTTGGCGTGGATGTTATCGATGATGGTTACGCGGTCACGGTCATACTCGCCGAAGTGGCGCAGCAGGCATCCGCCGCCGCCCACGACCCACAGCCGCATGGTCTGTGGATCGTATTCGTGCTCGCGCAGCCTGCGCATGATCTCTGCCGCATAACCGGCTGCGGCCTCGCGGATGGTGTCCACATAGTCGCGCCCGATGTCCGCATCGCCGTTTCGAAACACCTCGTCGATGACGGCATCCGGCCGGTACGACCAAAGCGCTGCATCAGGGCCTCGCGTGCTCGGAGCATGCACTGGTAGGTGCCGTACTTCTCCGTGAAGCACTGGTCCATGACGGCGCGCCTGTCCTGAATGGTCATGATGTTCATGGTGCCGTTGCCGATGTCGCAGAGCATGTTCACGCCCTTGAACTGCCTGAGCATGGGCACGATGGCGGAGAATCCCTGCGCATACACGTCCGCACCCACGATATCGACGTGGTATTCGATGCCGCGCCAGATGAAATCCACATGGTCGTTCTGGAGCAGATAGGCACGAAAGCTCTCACGCTGGGACTCCACCCAGGTCAGGGGCAGACCGGCGGCGATGTAGACGCGGGCTTTGGTCATCCTGTTTTTCCAAAGCTCCTGACCGATGCCGGCGAGGGTCAGGACATAGTGATCCGGGTTGCTGACCTTGTCTGGGGTGAACTCCCGGTGTCCGCTGCCGATGACGTGGTATTTGCGTCGTAAACCAGCAGGTCCTGCGCGTGGACGGGCTCGTGGTCGAAGGTCAGGACGCTGGCGGGGAAGATACCGCTGGCGGTTTTCAGGTTGCCGTAGCCATTGTCAATTCCGATGATTTGCATGTTCTTAAGCTGTTTCATAATGTACCTCTCTTTCAGTTTTTAGAGTAAAGGTTATGCTTCTTATTTGGAATTCTATTGTATGGGTGTCCCTTGCCTGTTCCCGGCTAGAAACCTTGTTTGGCTCACAGTCAGTCCTGAAGAGGCGCTTGCTTCCGGGGAAGGTGCTTGCCAGGGGGACGCGGGGGTAACCGGAAGGTCATGGCGGTATATCGGGCAAAGGGCTTCGGGATGGGTTGTCAAGGTTCTGTGTTCTGTGGAACGCAGACAGTATACCTGACAAACCCCATGCTTTGGCCTATGTCCGAAACGATGGAAAACCCGCAAAACCCCTGTCTTTCCACGCTTATGGAAATGTGGTATGATAGGGTTGAAACTGGTTATGGAGGCTGGAAAATGTACGTTCAACTGACAATGGCCGAGCGTCTGAAGGACCTTCGTGTGATCGATAAGAAGCTGACGCTGGAACAGCTGGCGGAGCAGACCGGCTTATCGAAGTCTGCACTTGGCAAATATGAGAGCGAGGATTGCGGCGACATCAATCACTACGCCATTCAGAAGCTGGCAAAGTTCTATGGCGTATCCACCGATTATCTCCTGGGCTTGACAGAACAAAAAAATCACTCAGATGTGGACGTGGCGTCCCTGCATCTGAGTGATGAAGTATTGGAGCTGCTGCGCAGCGGGAAGATCAATAACCGCTTGCTCTGTGAAATGATGACGCACCCCAGATTCCGCCAGCTGATGGCAGACATCGAGATCGTCGTAGATCGCATCGCGGATATGCGAATTCAGGATATGAACACGGTACTGGAAGCGGCGCGCCAGAAGGTCATGAAGGAATATGCGCCTGATGAGATGGATGTTTATATGCGCACGCTTGAGGTGGCGCAAATCAATGAGACGGATTACTTTTCGCATATCATTCATGAGGATATGGATGATGCAAAGAAAGCCGAGTTTTGAGACGGCATGCATCCTCAATGAACAGATAGAGCCTGCAACCTTGCATATCGGGGATAAACAGTAGGAATGTCACCATCATAGTCTCCTGATATTTCTTAATAAAACCAAACCGCCAGTCTCTAAATTGATTCTTCAGACAATCTTCAAACACCGTACAACCCAACTCCAAAGCGCAGAGGTATACTCGGTGTATCCCCGATGAAAGGGGAAAAAGGAGGTTGTACGATGAAAAAAGTGTTTTGTGTGTCTCTGCTTGCTTTGATGCTGGTGTGTCTGCTTTGTGCATCTGCGCTGGCGCAGACGACCGGCATCGCCATGGACGGCAAGGTGTACACGTTCACGGGCGGAGAGGGAACCTATCAGGCCGATGGAAAGACGTTTATCATCGGCGCGGATGCCGTCATCGTTCAGGAGCCGGGGTTCCCGGACCGTACGCTGGAGCTTGCTCGGACGCAAGACACAGCAATCTTGCTGGATGGACGGGATGGGCATCCTGCCGCTGCCGGGCAGGAAACGGACGATTCCACAGTCATCTGCGAAGGTACAGCAGCATACGAGGCTGCGGAGGCCATTGCGGTGTATACGCAATACTCCTATTCGTATCCAGAGAATGATGAAGCCTGGGCCAGGCACTTTGAGCCGTATGCGGAATACGGATTAAGCTGCGACCCGGAAAGCCGGACGCTCATGTATCAGGGGCAGCGGGTGCGCTCCTTCACGGACGCCTACTCGGTGAGCGGCGGCGTGTGCACGATCATCGAATTTACGGACGAGCAGGGAACCATCGACCTGCGAACCGAGCGCGACCAGACCCGGCTGATTCGCCATGCGGACGGCTCGCTCAGCCCGGAGGGCCTGCTCACAGGAATCCGTGCGCTGACCGGGGAGGAATCCGCCGTGCGAAGCCAAGGCGGGAGCACATCCCAAACGACCGCCACCTCAGAGGGCGAAATGACTGCTGCCGAAAAGCAGGCCTTCTTCGCGCCCTACGCGGCATTTGGCCTGTGCTACGATGCGGCGAGCGATGAGATGGTCTTTCAGGGACAGCGTGTGCGCCGGTTTCTGGACATTCGCCAGAGCAATGGCGAACCGCTTGACAGCGGACGCTTCCATGGCAGCATGACGAGCATAGTCTGCTGCGATGACGATCAGGGAGAGGTTGATATTGAGGTCATTCGGGATTATACCAAACCGGACGCAAACGGCGATGGCGCTTTGATCGGCATGATGGCAGAAAGAGTGCGATAAATGCGAAACCTGCGAAGGGGCAAAGGCTCTTTCGCAGGTTTATGAATATTTCGGAAAATTCAGAAGAAATCCAAAAAGGTATGCTATACTGTCCTGTATAAGGAGGCACAGGACATGTATCGTATTCTCATTGTTGAAGATGATTTTGATATTTCGGAGCTGCTTCAATCTTGGCTGACCGAAGCCGGGTATCAGACCGCTGAGGCGGAGGATGGACTGAAAGCGCTGGAGGTTTTTGAAAGCGGGCAATTTGACTTAGTGCTGCTCGACCTGATCTGCCGAGGCTCGACGGCTTTGGCGTATGCGAATGGATTCGCAAAAGATCGGATGTCCCCATCGTGATGCTGACCGCGCTGGACGGCGAGGACGAGCAGCTACGCGGCTACGATCTGCGGATTGACGATTACGTCACCAAGCCGTTCTCCATGCCCGTGCTGCTGCGCAAAATCGGCGCCATTCTCCGGCGATGCCGAGGCGAGGATCGCCCGGGCGCAAATTTGCTGCGCTACCGCGACCTGACGCTCGATCTGGACGCCTATACCGCCATGCGCGGCGACCGGATGCTGGAGCTGACCAACCGCGAGTTCGAATGTCTGCGGGAGCTGCTGCAAAATCAGGGGCGCGTGATGACCTACCAGATGCTTGTCAGCCGCATCGGAATTATGACTATCTGGGCGACGATCGCGTGATTTACAGCCATATCAAGAATCTGCGCCGCAAACTGGGTGCGGATTACATCCGGACGGTCAGAGGGGTGGGCTATCGTGTGGACAAGGATTAAGCACAGCCTGACGCTTCGCATCTTTCTGATGACCTGCGGCCTGATGATCGCCGTCTGCGCTGCCACCTATGGCGCGATTGCGTATCTGACGCCGCTCACTATACGAGCATTTTGCAGGAGGAGCTCGACCAAAAGACCGAAGCGCTCCTGACCGTGCTGTCCGGGCGGGAGCCGTCCGCGTGCGACGAGCTGCTTTCCACCTTTTGCAGGGAGACGGGCGCAGCGCTCCGCCTGTCAGACGAATACGGGCGAACTCTGTACGATACAATTTCGTCTGAGGCTTATCTCGTGGAAGACACCGCCGGGCGTGCGGCGATCACCACGGAAGACAGTGAAACGCTTGAACAGGATGCGGTTATGCAGGCCACGGAGACCGGAAATGCGATTGGTACGGCGGAAAATGCAATCGCTGAGAACATCATCAATCAGGTCACCGTCACCGATGCGTACATATCCGCCGATGAAGCAAGAACTCTTTTCTTCCGGGATGGAACGATGGGGTATTTGCTGGTTGTCGGCGGAAAAAGAGCTGTCAATCGAGCGTCGGAGGCCATGAAAAAGACGCTGCCGTTTCTCGCGCTGCTGATCCTTGGTGTCTCGCTGCTGACCTCATTCTTCTACGCCAGATGGATTACCCGGCCCATTGTGGACATCAGCCATATCGCCGCAAACATCGCCGCGCTTAATTTCAGCTCCCGCTGGGTACAGCATCGCACGGATGAAATCGGAGCTCTGGGCGACAGCCTGAACACGCTTTCCGACAACCTTTCCGACGCGCTGACGGAGCTGAAAACCGCCAATGAACGCCTGCAGCAGGATATGGAGCGCGAACGGGACATGGAGCGTCAGCGCTCCGCGTTCTTTTCAGCGGCTTCGCACGAGCTGAAAACACCGGTGACGATCCTCAAGGGGCAGCTGAGCGGTATGCTGGCGCAAATCGGCGTATACCGGGACCGGGACAAGTACCTGGCACGGGCGCTTCAGGTGACCGGCAGGATGGAAAGCCTCATCAAGGAAATTCTGATCATCAGCCGAATCGAAGCCGGAAGCTTTGGCCTCAAAACGGATACGGTCAATCTGAGCGAGCTAATCGAGCGGCAGCTGGAGCTGGATGAAGAGCTGCTTGCGCAAAAGGCGCTGCACATTGAAAAGCACATGGCTTCGGACGTGACAATCCGGGGGAACCAGGATCTCCTGACCAACGCGCTGGATAATGTTCTGATGAACGCCATCCTCTACTCCCCGCAGGGTGCTAGCATCCGCATTTTGCTGGATGCGCATACGATGACGATTGAAAACACGGGTGTCTCCATCCCGGAAGAAGCTCTGCCTCAGCTCTTCACGCCGTTTTACCGCGTGGAGCAGTCCCGCAACCGTCAGTCTGGCGGGAGCGGACTGGGGCTGTATCTGGTCAGGCTGATTCTCGAGCTGCACAATGCCTCCTGTGACATGAGGAATTCGGAAGAGGGCGTCGTGTTTTCGGCGCGGTTTACTTGATTTCCGACAGGAATTGTATGAACTGCATGGCCGCTGCTTTCCAATAATTAGTGCGAAGAATGTGTGGTTGCCTTTACAATGTGTTCATAAAGCTCTTTTTAGCAGCCTATTGGCGTGATCAAAGCCAATAGGCTGCGGTCTTGTCCAGATACTGCTTCCGTTCCTTCCAGTCCGGCATCAGCATCGTGAGGAAGGCATAAAACTGCCTGGAGTGGTTGGGGTGAACCAGATGGCAAAGCTCGTGCATGACGACATATTCAATGCAGTGCCTTGGTGCTTCGAGGAGACGCTTGTTCAGCGTGATGATTCCCTTCTTCGCCAGACAGGAGCCCCAGCGCGTTTCCATGTCCCGGATTCTCAGAGAAGGCTTCTGCACGCCGTATTTTTGAAACGACGGATACAGCGCATCCATCACGTCGCCAAATACCGTTCTGCACTGCTGATCCAGGAATCTGCTGACGATACGCCGCTTCTTTTCTGTATCAGAGAGATCCCGAACGCCCAAATGAATATAGATGCCGTCCGCTGAAATGGAATCCTTTGCGGCCTGTGTGACCCGCAGGCGCAGGCCTCGCCCCAGAATGTTGAATGTTTCGCCGCTGACATACTGCTTCGGTTGAGGTCTGTATTGGGCCATCTCATGGAAGTGGTTAAGGGCCTTCAGAATATCGGGGTCTTGCCGGCGACAAAGGCGTCGATTTCCTCGCAGGGGACGCCCGGATCTGCTGAAACCCACACGCTGCCATCCTTCCGCACCCGCAGATTGAGGTTTTTGACCTGCTTTCTTTCAAGACTGTATAGGATTTCGTGCCCATCGGCGGTTATGGTTCGTTGGCAGGTGATGTCCATCGCTCAGAACCTCCGCAGGGCAACAGTCTTGACATTGTCGATGATCTTGTCGATGAGATCGAACGAGAGCTTCAGACCATGCTCCTTTTCGTATTTGTAGAACAGATCGTCGATGTCCTGTGAAATGCGGTCGTGGATGGTCTTGTTGTTCGTCCAGTCCACCTGACTGTGGGAGGCGACGATTTTTGTGATCTCCTCGGAAACCTCTGCAACGAAATCGGGTGTAATCCGTTCGTCCTCCACCTCGTCAAAGAGTGCGGTCAGCACACCGAAAAAGGCCTGTGCGTGAACATTATTCTTGATGCGCTCCGGATAGCTGACGGTGCTCCTGCCGGCATGATAATCCTCCATAATGGTGCGCATCTTGGCAAGGTATTCGGCTTCGGAGATGACCTTCTCCTTGTAGAGCGCAAGGGCGTCCCTGATCCGCTTGGAGAAGCTGTCATAATAGGCGGGATTCTCGTCGCGCTTCTCGCTGATGCTTCGGGTCATCCGGCTGGCTATCGCATCAGCTTTTGACCGCAGCGAGCCCAGCTCCTCAAGCTCCTTTTCAAAGTCGTCTTTGTTCAGAATGTCGATGGGACTTGTGATCTTCTTCAGCCCGGCGACAGACAGATGCGTGTCGAGCAGATTCTGCATCAGCGGTTCATACTCGGCGTTGTCGATGGCGTCGCAGTACTGGAGCTTGACGCTGCGGCGAACCTTTGAAAAGAAGATGAACGTGTCCTGATACTTCTGCCGTTCCTCCTTGCCCAGCGCGTTGTACGCCTGCTCCGCATTCAGCACCAAATGCAGCGCCCGGCCGAAGGCACAGAGCAGAGTATAGAAATCCTGACGCATCTTGTCATCGGCGAGGAACACCTCGACGGCTTCCGCATCGCTGATGCTGCCTACCGGGGCAAAGAGCTCTACCAGCTGCGTATAGGCGCTGCGGAGATTCCCGATGGCAGACATCACATCGACCACGACGCCCTTCAGATCGCCGCCGTCGAAGTTCTCCAGACCAGCGCCGCTGTACATGTCCATGGCGGTGTCCAGCTTTTCAATCAGGCCGCGGTAATCGACAATCAGGCCGTAGTCCTTGCCCTCGTGCAGGCGGTTTGTCCTTGCGATGGCCTGCAAAAGGCCGTGCTCCTTGAGCTCCTTGTCGATGTAGAGCACCTGACACAGCGGCGCGTCAAAGCCGGTGAGCAATTTGCTGCACACGATCAGAATGTCGATTTCACCATCGCAGAACCTGTTCTTGATGGCTTCCTCGTAGCGGTCGGCATCCCCATACTGCCGCATCATCTTGTTCCAGAAGGAGACGACCAGATCGTCCGCACCCTCGTCGACGTCATCGACGCCTTCGCGCATGTCGGGCGGCGGGATGACGACGGCGCAGTTCAGGTCGCCGAACTGCTCAAAGCACTCCAGATAGCGGATCGCGTCACGCTTGTAGTTGGTCGCGAGCATGGCCTTGAAGCCGGTATCCTTATAGCCCTCGATGAAGTGCTCGCTGATGTCCAGCGCGATGCGCTTGATGCGCGCATCGGTGGAGGTCAGGCGGCGGATGCTGCTCCACTTCCTGCGCAGATCCTCCCGCTGCGCCTCTGTCAGGCGGCGGGTGGTCTGCCTGAACAGAGGTCGATATTCTCTTCGTCCACCTTTTGCTCGACAAAACGCCCCTCATAGATCAGGGGGACAATCGCGCCATCCTCCACGCCGTCCCGGATGGTGTACTTGTGAATCAGCCTGCCGAACCGGGCCATGGTGTTCTTTTCACTTTTCATCAGCGGCGTGCCGGTGAAGCCGATATAGCAGGCGTTGTGGAACACACTGCGCATCCGGGTTGCCATGAGGCCGTAGTTGGAGCGATGGCTTTCGTCCACGAGCACAAAGATGTCGCGGGAGGGGTTTTTGATCTCCTGCCGCTCGACGGTATTGAACTTGTTGATGATACTGGTGATGACGTCCGCCCTGGCGCTGTTCACCAATTCCACCAGATGGCGTCCGCTCGTCGCGCGGGCGGGGTCAGCCGGGTATGGGCGAAGGTAGCGGCAATCTGCGCGTCCAGCTCCTTGCGATCCGTGACGATGACCACGCGGGGGTGGCAGTCCCGCAGCTCCATCAGGATATACTTCGCCAGCATGACCATGGTCAGGCTCTTGCCGCTGCCCTGCGTATGCCAAATGACGCCGCTCTGGCGGTTGCCGTGCTCGTCGCTTTCGGCGATGGTCTTCATGATTTCCCGGACGGCGAAGAACTGCTGATAGCGGCAGACCTTCTTCACGTTGGCGTCAAAGAGAATGAAGTAACGAATCAGCTCGAACACGCGCTCACGGCTGAACAGCGAGACGATATTCCTGTCCTGTTCAGTGGGCATTCGATCCGGGACGAGCGCTTTCAGCCGGGTTTGCAGCCATTCGTCATCCTGCTCCTTCCAGACGCTCCAGAATTTTTTGGGTGTGCCGGCTGTCGCGTATTTGACGGCGTTCTTGTTGGTTGCCACGACGAGCTGCGCGAATTTGAAGAGCTGAGGGATATACGCCGCTTGCTGGTTGCGGATCATCTGCCCGACGGCTTCTTCCACGGGAATATGCGGAGCCTTGCACTCGATGACGGCAAAGGGGATGCCGTTGATAAACAGCACGATATCCGGGCGGGCGTTGTGCTGCCTGTCCCGGCTGTCCACGGCGAATTCCTCCGTGACGTGGAACACGTTGTTCTGCGGATTGTCCCAGTCGATATACCGGAGGTTAAAGCTGAGCATTTTTCCGTCGCCGATGGTCTCCGGGTAGCTCTTGCCCAGCAGCAGCGCGTCATAAATCTTCTCGCTGGTGCGCACGAGGCCGTCCGTCAGCGGTTCGTCCAGATCCTCCATGGCGCGCTCGATGTTGGCGGCGGAGAACTCGTTTTCCGCGCCCGCATAGACATAGCGGTTGAGTCTGCGGAGCTGACCTCGCAGGATGTCCCGGAGCAGCACATGATACCGGCTGGCGCCCCGGCCGCCAA
>ERZ860023.891-NODE-891-length-14720-cov-1.672963_pt1 | contig 14720 bp, 15 predicted proteins | sample MGYA00509983_ERZ860023 | MGnify/ENA primary metagenome ERZ860023 (study PRJEB30046, sample SAMN00715180) | human gut metagenome | study: EMG produced TPA metagenomics assembly of the A metagenome-wide association study of gut microbiota in type 2...
GGCAGGAATCTTCTCCAATACCAGTCCGAAGCATCCGGCTTCTTCCAGCAAATGCGCATCGCGTACCAGTTTCTCGGCTTCGGCATCATCCTTGGCACGGACCGTATATGTTCCATACTTGTTGATGGATTGGGGCATCAGTCCGAGATGCCCATGATGGGAATACCGGCGCTGAGGATACGCTTCGCCGTACCGATGATTTCCTCGCCTCCCTCCAGTTGAGGGCGTCGGCATGGCTTTCTTTCATAATACGGATAGCGGAAGCCAATCCCTCCAGTTCGTTGCCCTGATAAGAGCCGAAAGGCATGTCGACAATGACCATGGCACGCTTCACACCGCGAACCACGGATTTGCCATGATAAATCATCTGGTCGAGCGTGATGGGAAGCGTGGTGACATTGCCTGCCATTACATTGGAAGCGGAATCTCCCACCAGAATCACGTCTACCCCGGCACCGTCCACAATCTGCGCCATAGTATAGTCGTATGATGTCAACATTGATATTTTTTCGCCTCTCTGTTTCATTTCGATAAGGCGATGTGTAGTCACTTTACGAGTGTCGTCTGAAATATAACCCATGATAGTATTTACAATTTGGCAATTTACAATTTACAATTACTCAATTTAATTTTCGGCGCAAAGGTAATCCTTTTTCTGATTACTTGTGCAATTGAGTTAATTTATCGTAAGTGAATCCCTGAAAGTCATCCAATACATAATGACACAACGGAGCTATGTCTTCACGGGAATTGGTGGTTGCCAACCCTATAACGGTAGCTCCTGAAGCCATGCCGGCTTTCAGCCCGTTGAAAGAATCCTCGAATACATATGTGGTGTCGGGAGTTGTGCCGAAAACCTCCATACCCAACAGAAAACAATCCGGTGCAGGCTTGGAAGCCGTAAACATCTCGGCCGTAAGGATACGGTCGAAAAGAGTCTTTATTTCGGGATGAACCCGATAGACAGCTGCCATCTTCGCTTCGTTGGAGCTGGTCACTACGGCAGTCTTCACCCCATTCCGGTGTAGGTCGGCAATGAAGTCAAGCACTCCGGGAATAAAGTCGAATGACATTTCCTGTTCAAAGCGGTTCAGCCGTTCGGTAATTTCGGCTTGTTCCTTCGCCATACCCGGAAAAAAGGTATCATAAATATAGACCAGCGTCTGGCCCTTCACCCTGCCTTCAATATCATCCATACCCAAATACTGCTTTCCCATTTCATGCCAGAAGTGACTGTACTGTGTTTCCGTGTCTACCACCACGCCGTCAAAATCAAAAAGTACGGCGGTTGCTTTTGTTGTGTCCATAAACTTTCTTTTACCTAAATCTGTTAATACCAAAACATTATAGTGTACAAAGGTGGGAATAATCTGCGAATCAAACAAATATTTTATACCTTTGTGCTCCTTAATTGACTCATATCAAATGAACAACGCGCATATATTAGGAACCGAACGTATTGGCAAACTGCTTGTGCAGTACTCCATTCCGGCCATTATAGGCATGACGATTACTTCGTTGTACAACATCATCGACAGCATTTTCATCGGTCATGGCGTAGGTCCTATGGGCATTGCCGGACTTGCCATAACTTTCCCTCTGATGAATCTGGTCGTGGCTTTCTGTACGATGGTATCGGCAGGTGGCTCCACCATTTCGTCCATCCGGTTGGGACAGAAAGACCTGGACGGAGCAACGGAAGTATTGGGAAACACACTGATGTTCTGCCTGGTCAACGCATTCATATTCGGCAGTGTTTCATTCATCTTTCTGGATGACATCCTGCGCTTCTTCGGTGCCAGCAATGATACGTTGCCATATGCCCGCGACTTTATGCAGGTGATATTACTGGGTACCCCCGTCACTTATACCATGATTGGCCTAAACAATATCATGCGTGCCACGGGATATCCCAAGAAAGCGATGCTCACGTCTATGGTAACGGTAGTCTGCAACATAATCCTCGCTCCCATTTTCATCTTCCAATTTGACTGGGGAATACGGGGAGCTGCAACGGCAACGGTCATCTCGCAGTTCATCGGCATGGTGTGGGTAGTGAGCCATTTCCTGCAAAAGACAAGTGTGGTACGTCTGCAACGGGGGTTCTGGAAGATGAAGAAACGTATCATCAGTAGTATATTATCCATCGGTATGTCACCGTTCCTGATGAACGTCACGGCATGTGTCATTGTGATTATCGTAAACAACAGCCTCCAACAGTACGGAGGCGATATGGCCATCGGGGCATATGGCATTATCAACCGACTGCTGGTACTCTATGTAATGATTGTATTGGGGCTGACGATGGGAATGCACCGATTGTAGGCTATAACTTCGGTGCGCAAAAGCACGACCGTGTGAAGGCTACCCTGCGCCTGACCATCATTGCCGGAGTATGTATCACCAGTACCGGCTTCCTTATCTGCGAATTGTTCCCCCATGCCATATCTGCCATCTTTACCAGTGATGAAGAGTTGATAGATATTGCTTCCAGAGGCGTACGCATTGCCGTAGCCATATTCCCGCTGGTAGGCGCACAGATTGTCATTGGCAATTTCTTCCAAAGCATCGGGAAAGCGAAAATCAGCATCTTCTTATCGCTGACACGCCAATTACTGTATCTGTTGCCGGGACTACTGATATTCCCGCATTACTTTGGGCTGGACGGCATCTGGATATGTATGCCGGTATCGGACTTCTTTGCTTTTGTAACGGCAGCGGTGGCATTGTGGATATATGTAAAAAGATTACCCACAGGAATTACCGAAAAAGCGAGGTGAAAGTGATTTATTCTACTGCAAATATTGCATTTTATGTTATAACAAACAAATTGTTCGAAAATATATCATTCATTCAGCCCAAACACATCATCTATTCGCCCCAAACAGATGGTCTGTCTACCCCAAACGCATGATGTATGTTGCGGCAACTTTATTCGCTCTTGATGCTCTTTACCGGATTTTCATTGGCAATGCACCATGCCTTCAACACCACGGTAGCAACGATAAACAACAGCAACAGACAACCTACAAGAATATATCCGCCTATAGGGAATGGCACAACATCAGAGAACTGGCTCGCCCAAAGCTTTCCGGCCCGGCATGCTCCCCCAATACCTATGGCGACAGACGGAATGGCCAGCCAAAGCACATCTCTTGACAATAACAGCAAAATACTTTCCGTCTCCGCTCCATTCACTTTACGAATGGCAATCTCTTTTGAACGCAGGTGGATTTCATCATTCACATAGCCTATCAGTCCCATCAGAATGATAAAGAGTATGGTCAATGAAACCAGCAGGGTGACATCACGAAATACCCGTACAGACTCGGCATAACTGCGCATTTCCTGCTCCACCGAACGGAATACGAGGCTTTTCTGAGGATAAATCCGATGCATCTCTTCATTGAGGCGGGCGAGATTTTCATCCAATGGCTCTTTGAGGCGAACATGCAGGGTGCAGCTGTCTTCCCCGTCCATTCCACCATCACCGGCAAATTATCGTTGGGCATATCGGCAAAACTGAAACTGTCTAACAGCCCGACAACAGTGCCATAATCATTCACCCGCTTGCCTATGGGGTTGTCTGTCCAATTCATCTTCTCACAAAAGACACTGTTGACAAGCAACTGACCTTCTCCCGTCAAGTTATGCCCCTCTTTCAGTCTCAGACCAATGAAAGGAAGAAAATCACTGTCGAACCAAGTATTACGAGGATAGAAAAGCTCGTTACCCTGATTGTCAAGAATTGGCTGGTTAGAACCGAACCACAATATAGGGCGTTCTGCCGAAGCAACCCCTTCCACATAAGGCAAACTGCCGACAAGACTACGCAGGCTATTGCCATCCACTTCCCGCTGGGTGGTATATGCCACACGTTCAGACGCCAACCACGGTCACGCGTCGTTACATAACTGTACTGTGAAACGACCATCAGCATCATCCCCAGAATGAATGCCGCTCCGATGAACTGAACAAAAAGCAGTACCCGTTTCCAGCCACGACGCCCGAAGTGTAGCGGCGGAACACTTGTGTCACCGGAATACGAGCGAAAAGCATGGCAGGCAGGCAACCACCTAAAATAAACAGTAACAGTATCACCGACAATGGTGCCCAAAGATTCTGCCAGTCAAAAAGAGCACTGAGAGGTACAGCTGCCAATTCTTCCATTTTTTCGTGGAAAATATACACCAGCAGTCCAATGAGCAGCAAGGCAAGCCCTACTACTATAGCAGTCTCTACCATGAACATGGAAAAGATGCTACTTCCCGAAGCACCGCTGCATTTGTGTACACCGATGGCCTTGGCACGCTGTGTCAGCGAAGCCACGGAAACGAGTACATAATTCAATGCGGTCGTAAAAAGCAGCACGATACCCAGGAAGAACATAATCCAAATCATCTTCCGTACTTGAGGAGTCTCGACATGCAGATTATGGATAGGGACAATACGTACGCTCAATTCTAAACCACTTTCCGGTGGAATATGACGGGCAATAGCTATGGACATACGCTCATTCAGCCAATCAGCATCCTGCGGGCTGCGCAGCCTGAGATAACCGTCGTAGTTTCCGCCGCTTTGCCAACCTAGGTTCCACTTCAGATGCCGCCCTATAGTAGGAAAGGAAATGATTGCCTCTGGACGCCTCTCCAAAGAAGTGTTCAACGGAATATCGGCAAAGATACCCTTCACGAGCAGTGTAGTCTGATATCCCCAAAAATCATAACGCAGTGTTTTCCCTATCGGATTTTCGTCACCGAAGGCCTCCTTTGCTGACTTGGCAGAAAGGAATACGACATCCGGACCCGCCAAATCCTGTGGATTGCCTTCTATCATCTCCAAACCGAGTACAGAAAAATAAAGTGTATCTGCCATCACCGTGGACATATCTAATTGGCGCTCACCCAACTGGAAACTATTATCAAAAAGAGAACAGCTCACTGTGCTACTTTCCACTTGTTCCGGAAACTCTTCGGCAATGGCAGCCGGAATCGGAATGATGGTAAAGCGACTTTCGTTACCTTCCAACACTCCATTTTTCAACCAACCCGTCTTCACAATATAAAGGTTATCCGAATCATGATAAAAGTTATCAAAACTCAACTCGAATGCAATCCGTGCAAATAGAAATACAGACATCAGCAGTCCCAATGCCAAAGATACAATCTTAATGGCATTGGAACCTTGCTTGTGCAACAAGCTTTGTAATGTATAATAAATGTGCCGCCTCATAATTTCCTGAAGTTATTCTTTATTCACTCTTGATACTGTCTACCGGATTCTCATTGGCAATCCGCCATGCCTTGAATACTACACAACCGATGATGAGCAATAGTACAATGCATGCAATAAGCAAGAATCCGCAGATACCAAAATCCACTCCCTCCACAAACTGCTCTATCCAGACACCGCCTATATACCAGGCTCCCAGCCCTCCAAGAAAAACGGCCGGCAAGGATATCCAGAATATATCCTTCGAGAAAAGCCGGAGAATGGATGACGCTTCCGCACCATTCACTTTACGGATGGCAATTTCCTTGCTGCGGCGTTGTATCTCGTCATTGATGTAGCCAATCAACCCCATTAACGTAACAAAAAGGATGGTTATGGCAGCCAGTAAAGCTGCATTACGGAAATCCGTGACGGTACTGTTCTGGTCGTCAATGACCTTTTGGAACGAGGAAAATACAATGTCACGGGTGGGAAACAGCTTTTCCATGTCTTCGTTCAAACGCTTGAGGTTATCGTCAAAAGGCTCTTTCAGACGTAATTGGATGTTTCCGGAAAATCGGTCAAGATAAGTTGCATACATAGGTTGCACCGCCACATAAGCGGCATTGGATGTAGCAAAGTCTTTCAGTACACCTACAATATTGCCCGCTATGCGATCGCCGTTGCGCACTTGCCTGCCTATCGGTTTATCTTCCCAATGCATCATTTTCAAAAATGTTTCATTGACCAATATCTGCCCAGGGGCATCCATATTCTTGCCTTCCGCAAATTCCAACTTCATAAACGGGGCATAGTCCTTGCCAAATTCCACCCAACGCATGCTCATCCACTGCCCGTTATCAGTCGTAACCCCTTCTCCGCTCAATCCGTCTGTAAGAAGATTACCGCTACAAGCTCCATCTTCCACATAAGGCAAAGAAAGCATCACACTACGATTTGCATCGCTTTCCGCATCCGAGTCAAAGGATACGCCCGAAGCATAAGCCACCCGGTGGTAATCGAATCCACGTTCTTTATTGGTGATGTAATGGCTCTGCATAAGCACCAGCCCCAACAAGCCGAAAATAAAAGAGGTACCGGCAAACTGCACAAACAAGAGCGGACGTTTCCAGCCTTTCTTGCCTTCGGTGTACCGGCGGAAAACCTGCGTCACCGGAATGCGGGCAAAAAGCTGCCCGGGCAACATGCCGCCTATCATAAACAAAATGACTATCACTGAAAGCGGTGCCCAAATGTTTTCCCAAGAGAAAAGACCGGCAAGACTAACGTCGAGCATGTCCTCCAACGGCTCACGGAAATTAAATAGAAGCAGCGCTACGAGCAGCAAGGAAGAAAGCATGATGACTCCGGTCTCCCATAAGAACATACCGAAAATAGTTCCCGTATTTGCCCCACTACATTTATGTACGCCTATAGCTTTGGCACGACGGTTCATGGCTGAGATGGAAATAAGCACATAATTCATCGCCACAATAAAAAGTATGGCGGTTCCCAGCGTCAACAGAATCCATACCATACGCATGGTACTGATACCAAATTCCATACGGTAGTCCTTTATCGGAACCAGACTGATAAACACATCATCGCTCTTGCGCACCTGCTCGGCAAGTTTCTCTATTCGGGTGTTCACATCGTCCAATTGCACCCCCGGGCGCAGACGGACAAAGGACATATAGCTGTCTCCACCTCCCCACCCCCAGTATCCCCAATGATGCTTGAAGGAGGTAGCCAGAGACATCACGACACCACTTCCATAGAAACTGGAGTTTTCGGGAAAATCTTCAAAAATGCCCTTCACGGTCATTGGCATCTGTTTGTTATAGACCACCGTCTGCCCGATGGGATTCTTATCGGCAAACATGCTGCCGGCCAGCTCCCTGCTGATGAAGACCACCTCCGGATTATTCAGCTCGCGAGGGTCTCCACTGACAACATCAATGCCCATAGTGGCAAAGAAACAAGAATCGGCCGTCATGGCATTGGTCTGGAAACGGCGTTCATTGGCAAACCAAGCCGAATTGCTCCACCTTGCTGGGTGACGGTAACACTCTCCACCTCGTCAGGCAGGTTTTCGGCAATGGTACCAGCCACCGGTCCAAGAGTTATATGCGAAGGATGATACTCGTTGTTGTAATACCATACTGTTTTGACAAGACACAAACGTTCATGGTCCTTGTAGCAGGTATCATAATTGAGCTCGAATGCCTGACGGGAAAAAATGAGGATACTGACTGCCAACCCCAGTCCCAAGGAAATAATCTTGATGAGGTTGGAGCCTTTTCCTCGTATCAGTGTCTGAAGAGTGTAATATAGTTGTCTCATGGAAGTTGTTTTAAAAGTCTGTTACAAATCCTGCGCTGCCACACTTGCCACCACACTACCGTCGAAAAGATGTATCGTGCGGTGTGCAAACGAGGCGTCGTGCTGGCTGTGGGTCACCATAATAATCGTAGTACCCTCTTTATTCAGTTCTGTCAACAGATTCATCACCTCAGCTCCGTTCTTGGAGTCCAAGTTACCGGTAGGCTCATCGGCGAGTATCAGCTTGGGATTGGTTACGACCGCACGGGCTATCGCCACACGCTGCTGCTGACCGCCGGAAAGCTGTTGCGGGAAGTGTTTGGCACGGTGGCTGATGTTCATCCGCTTCAGAATATCCTCTACCATGCGTTTGCGCTCACTTGCCTTCACGCCGAGGTACGTAAGGGGAAGTTCCACATTCTCGTAGACGTTCAGTTCGTCTATCAGGTTGAAGCTCTGGAACACGAATCCCAGTTTCCCCTTACGTACGCGTGTACGTTCCTTTTCTTTCAAGTCCGCCACTTCCTGGCCGAGTAGCTTGTAACTGCCCTCAGTAGGATTGTCCAGCAGTCCCAGAATATTCAGCAGGTGGATTTGCCGCAACCGGACGGCCCCATAATGGCTACAAACTCTCCCTCCTTTACATCGAGGTTTACGTGATTCAATGCTACCGTCTCTACTTCCGAAGTACGGAATACTTTGCTGATGTTGTTAATCTCAATCATGATATTTAATGTTTTAATATTGTTTTATTCGCTCTTAATACTATTCACCGGATTCTCGTTCGCTATCCGCCAGGACTTCCAAAGTACGCAGGCTACGATAATCACCAAATTGGCCATCACTACCAGTACGTATACTGCCCAACTGATGTGAATACGCTCCGCAAACTGTTCCATCCACATTCCGTTGACATTACATGCCAATCCCGTCCCGATGACAACTGCCGGAGCCGCCACCACAAGTATATCCCTCGACAGCATTTCCAAGATACCGGAAGCCTCTGCCCCGTTCACTTTACGGATGGCAATCTCCTTACTGCGGCGGCGCACCTCGTCGGTGGTATACCCAATCAGCCCCATCAGCATAATGAAGAACATGGTCACTGCCGCCATCAAAGTGGCATTGCGGAATACACGGACAGAATTATAGCTGTTCTCTATCCTTTTCTCATAACCGGTAAAGTCAATGGTCTGGTCATGGAAAGCCTCGGCTACATCGTGGTTCAACTTCTGCAGATTTTCGGTAAAGGGTTCTTTCAAACGAACATGTACCGTTCCATAAAAATTCTTGTTCCCACGGGCTATGAAAGGCATCTTCTCGGTTCTGAAACTCTCTATCTGGAAATCCTTCAACTGCCCTACGACCTTGAATGTATTCCCTTCGGTATATACCGTACGGCCTACGACGTCGTCTCCCCAACGCATCATCTCGGCAAAGGTCTCGTTCACCACGACTTCCTCTTTATCGCGCGCCATACGTCCCGTCTTCATAGTCATGCCCATCAAAGCAGGAAAATCCTCGCGCATGAAATAAGAAGAACGGCAAGAGAAAAGTGCCTGCCCGCTCTCACTATGAATCATCGAACCGCTATATCCGCTAATGGGTGTGCTGTTGGCGCTGGACACCGCTTCCACGTAGGGCAATCCTTTGAAGAACTGATAAGCCGCATCACGCGTCGCTTCATTATCCCAGTAGGCATTGCCTATGGCTATCTGCTTGGGATTATATCCCATATCCTTTTTCAGTACATACTGATATTGCGACATCACCACACACATCAATCCACTAATGAATGCCACGCCTGCAAACTGGACAAACAGCAACGGACGCTTCCAGCCCTTCTTCCCCTCGGTATAGCGGCGGAACACCTGCGATACGGGAATACGCGCAAAGAGCCGACCCGGCAACACGCCTCCCACTATAAACAGCAGAAGCACTACCGACAACGGTACCCAGATACGCTCCGGAGCCAACAAGGTGGAGAGCTTTACAACGACCGTGTCTTCCACAAAATCGCGGAAGTTGAGCATTATCAACGCCATCAGCAGCAATGCCGCCACAATGATGATACCCGTTTCCAGCAAAAACATGCTGAAAACCGTGCCACCGCTCGCACCGCTGCATTTATGTACGCCTACCGACTTGGCGCGGTAGCTCAAAGAGGAAATGGAAATCAGCACATAGTTCAACGCCGCAATGAAAAGAATGGCAAAACCAAGAATGCTCATGATGACACGCATCCGCTGCACATCATCATAATTGCGGTATGTATCACGGATGGGCTGCACAAAAGCCGTGTAACCGTACTCTTTCTTATCTTCTGCCGGGCGATATTTGTCTATCATGGCATCAATACGCGCATTGACAACAGATTTGTCGGCACCGGGACGGAAACGGATAAACTCTACCCAACTGTCTCCCCCGCTCCACGAGTAGTTATTCCAGTTGCGGCTCCACAAGGTAGGCATCGAGATAACCGCTTCCGGATTGATTGTGGCGTTCTCAGGCAAATTGGCATAGATTCCCTTCACCGTCAGGTCAAACTGATGGTCATAATTAAGCGTTTTCCCTATAGGATTCTCCTCACCGAACACTTTCCTTGCAAAGCGTTCACTCAAGAAAATAATATCCTTCTGCACCAAATCCTTTTCGGGATTCCCGTTCAAGACATCGATGCCCATGGTACGGAAGAACAGCGAATCGGCTGCAATCTTCCTGTCATCAAGACGCACGCTTCCATTGTAAAGAGGAGCAGATACCATAGACGTGCTCAAACTTACTGCCGACTCCACCTCTTTGGGGAAGTTCTCCAAAATGGCCCCTGCCACGGGACCGCAATTCCACTCCTGAGGCTCAAACTTCTCTCCTTTCACCGAGAATATCGACCATACCTGATACAAGTTATCATAATCCTTGAAGCAAGTGTCAAAACTCTGTTCATATGCCACGCGGGAGAAAAGCAGAATACTCATCGTCAATCCCAATCCCAAAGAAATGACCTTGATGATATTCGAACCGCGTCCCCGCAGCAAAGTCTGAATTACATAATAGATTTGTTTCATTCCGTTTATCGTTTATTAGATATATTTTCTTGCTTTTCATATTGCAGAAAGCGTGCCAAAGAATGCACAAATCTGATTATCAATGCATATTGCATTTCAGAAGAAGACAAAGGTGTCTAATTTTTAGACACTCCCGTCTAAAAATTAGACAGAGGCCGAATCTCTGTTCAGCCTCATAGAACAAAAAAAAGGGAAATTAGAAAAGAATCCATAAGAATGAAAACTTTACCTTTGCCCACAGTTTTCTAAAGATAGAGTATAAACATTAAATGAAGCACCTGCACATGAAATTCCCCAAACTCTTATATCCTTCATTCCTATGCCTGCTCATGGCCGGCTGCGACATGATAGATTATCACCCTTACGATGTACACATCAGCGGTGAAACCGATGTCAATGCCCACAACATTGCCCAAATAGAGCAGAACTGCCAGAACAAGACAACAATCCGGTTCGTAACAATGGGTGACTCCCAGCGCTGGTATGACGAGACTGCCGACTTTGTAAGCCACCTCAACAAGCGGGACGACATAGATTTCGTCATTCATGGCGGAGACGTCAGTGACTTCGGTGTAACAGACGAGTTCCTTTGGCAACGGGACATTATGAACAAACTCAAGATACCCTATGTGGTACTTCTCGGCAACCACGACTGCCTGGGCACGGGCGAAGAGACTTATCGTGCAATATTCGGAGACCCCAATTTCTCCTTCATTGCAGGACGGGTAAAGTTTGTCTGCCTGAATACCAACGCCATCGAATTTGACTACTCCCGCCCCATTCCCGACTTCGAGTTTCTTGCCGCACAGATACGCGACCGTGAAGAGGAATTCGATAAAACCGTTTGTCCATGCACATACGCCCGTTCTGCAACGAGTTCAACAATAATGTGGCACACGTATTCCAGCGTTACATCAAGGAATTTCCCGGACTGCAGTTCTGTACATCCGCACACGAACACCATCGCTTCGAGAAAGACCTCTTTGAAGATGGGATAATGTATTACATGAGCGACTGCATGAAGAACCGCAATTACTATATATTCACCATAACCCCCGACGGATATGAACGCGAAGTGGCATATTATTAATCACCTGGCATGCGCCGTCGTCTTCTTGTCGGTATGCTCTTTTTCTGCTTTTTCACAAGAGAGAGATACCATCTTCATCATAGAACACGATACCGTATGGATGGACCTGCAACCGGATGCCGTCATTGAAAGCCAGACCAGAGAGAACCGTTATGACCGCCGCGTACACCGCTACCGCAGGCATTGGGAGGCCTTGATTCCGACGCACACCAAAATTCAGTTTGCCGGCAATATGGGGTTGCTGTCATTCGGTACCGGATGGGATTACGGCAGAAGAAACCAATGGGAAACAGACGTATTCTTCGGAGTATTGCCCAAATATGACTCCAAACGTACCAAGCTGACATTCACCGTCAAGCAGAACTACCTTCCCTGGAGCCTGCAAATAAAACAGAGCCGTTTTTCTGTAGAACCGCTGGCTTGCGGTATGTATCTGAACACGGTATTCGGCGATGAATTCTGGGTCAATGAACCGGAACGCTACCCTAAAGGATATTATGGTTTCTCCTCTAAGGTACGCATCCATGCATTCTTAGGACAGCGCATCACTTACGACATCGACCCGCAACGACGGTTCACGGCCAAAGAAATCACTTTCTTCTATGAAATAAGTACATGTGACCTATATGTAGTCAGCGCCTTCACCAACAAGTATCTGAAACCCAAGGATTATCTGAGCTTGTCATTTGGCATCAAACTGCAACTGCTATAATTTTTTTTCAGTACCGCCATGAGCTCTTACTGAAGTTGCTACAAACTAATTTCTATCTTACTTAAATCTATTCGTCCCATAATCGTTATATTATCGTCCGACAGCTGTTGGACGATAATTCAACAACTGTCGGACGATTAATAGTTAGCAACAGAAATACTAAGCGTTTGAAAAGAAAGGAAGAGAATCCTTGCAGAAAACCAATAGTCCCACACCTATCTACATATCCTATCTTTTGATAAACAGTCCGCCCCTTTTCAATCCCCCGAAACCAGGCTTTCATAGGCCATTTCGGTTATTTCGGCACTTCTACAACACATTTTCTCCGAAAAGTTTTTGTAATCTCCAAGTAAATCGTATTTTTGTGTACAATTTTGGTGTAGTGATGACAGACGAAGAAAAGAAGCTATTAAGTACCTTTGAAGCCAGACTGCGGCATTTAATCTATCTGCACGATGAATTAAAACGCGAAAATGCTGAGCTAAAGCAACTTCTTGAAGCCAAAGAGGAGGAATACGGGAAGGTACAAGCTGAATACCGGGAACTGGAACTTAACTACACGAACCTAAAAACAGCTACGACAATCAGCCTTAACGGCAGTGACGTGAAAGAGACGAAACTGCGATTGTCCAAATTAGTGCGTGAAGTCGATAAATGCATCGCTTTGTTGAATGAATAAAGAGAAGAGGATGTATGAACGATAAGATAAAGATAAACCTGCAGATGGCAGGAGCCTCCTACCCTCTCACAATCAACCGTGAGGACGAGGAAATGGTAAGAGAAGCCGCCAAGCAGGTAGATATCAGGCTCAATGCGTATCGGGAGCATTATCAGAATGTGTCTCTAGAGAGAATTATAGCCATGGTGGCCTATCAGTTCGCTTTAGAAAACCTTCAGTTGAAGGACCGTAATGATACTGAACCCTATACCGCTAAAATAAAGGAACTGACAGAGGTATTGGAGACCTATTTCAAGGAACAATAAGCTGCAATCCCTCCGTCGGGTCGGTAAAAGAGAGAAATTCGCGCACTGTACAAAAGTTTGCCCTTCATCAAAGCAAGCTTTTATGCAGTGCTTTTTTATTTATATACTAAAAACAAATTAATAAAATGACAGTAGTTACAATAGTATTATCCATTGCCTGCTTCATTGTCGGAGGGTTTGCCTCGTACTTGTTCTTCAAGCACGGGCTGAAAAACAAATACGACGGTATCCTGAGAGATGCGGAAGCGGAAGCGGAAGTGATTAAGAAGAATAAGTTGCTGGAAGTAAAGGAAAAATTCCTGAACAAGAAGGCAGACTTGGAAAAAGAAGTGGCCCAACGTAACCAAAAGATACAGCAGGCAGAAAACAAGCTGAAACAACGTGAATTGGTACTGAACCAACGCCAGGAAGAAATCCAGCGCAAGAAGATGGAAGCAGAAGCCGTGAAAGAAAATCTAGAAGCCCAGCTGTCCATCGTAGACAAGAAGAAAGAAGAACTGGAGCACATGCAGCGCCAGGAAATAGAAAAACTGGAAGCTATCTCCGGACTTTCTGCCGAAGAAGCCAAAGAGCGCATGGTAGAATCCCTAAAGGAAGAAGCCAAAACGCAGGCCCAGTCCTACATTAACGACATCATGGACGACGCCAAGCTGACGGCAAGCAAAGAGGCCAAGCGCATCGTGATACAGAGCATCCAGCGCGTGGCTACGGAAACAGCCATTGAAAACTCGGTAACTGTATTCCACATCGAATCAGATGAAATCAAGGGACGTATCATCGGTCGCGAAGGCCGCAACATCCGCGCCCTGGAAGCTGCCACCGGTGTGGAAATTGTGGTAGACGATACTCCGGAAGCTATCGTATTGTCAGCTTTCGACCCGGTTCGCCGTGAGATTGCACGCCTGGCATTGCACCAGTTGGTGACAGACGGACGTACCACCCGGCACGCATCGAAGAGGTAGTTGCCAAAGTACGCAAGCAGGTAGAAGAGGAAATCATCGAAACCGGTAAACGTACTACTATCGACCTGGGCATCCACGGTCTGCATCCGGAACTTATCCGCATTATCGGTAAGATGAAATACCGTTCTTCATACGGCCAGAACCTTTTGCAGCATGCACGCGAGACAGCCAATCTTTGCGCTGTGATGGCATCAGAGCTGGGACTCAACCCGAAGAAAGCAAAACGTGCCGGACTGCTGCATGATATAGGTAAGGTACCCGATGAGGAACCGGAATTGCCGCATGCACTCTATGGTATGAAGCTGGCAGAAAAGTTCAAGGAAAAGCCAGACATCTGCAACGCCATCGGTGCCCACCACGACGAAGTGGAAATG
>ERZ860023.894-NODE-894-length-14704-cov-1.591986_pt1 | contig 14704 bp, 18 predicted proteins | sample MGYA00509983_ERZ860023 | MGnify/ENA primary metagenome ERZ860023 (study PRJEB30046, sample SAMN00715180) | human gut metagenome | study: EMG produced TPA metagenomics assembly of the A metagenome-wide association study of gut microbiota in type 2...
CGATTTTTACAGATCCCTATGCGCCTGTCAGGATAATAGAAGAAATCAACGAGTTTCTTGACAGCCATGGTATTTCCGATATAAAGGATATTATAGGCGCAGTAAGCGTATGGCGGGAGTGAAAAATAGCTTATGAAAATTATAGCTGTTGATTTCGGCGATTCAAGGACCGGAATTGCAATGTGTGATAAAACAAGATGCTGGCTTCGCCGTTATGCGTTATCAATGAGAAGGATTTTGATGAATGCATAAAAAAAACCGCTGAAATAATAGCGGAAAATAAAGCGGATATCGCGGTTGTAGGCTATCCTAAAAATATGAACGGCACAATAGGCGAAAGAGCTGAAAAATGCGTTTTGTTTTCAGAAAAACTGAAAGAGTCTTCAAATGTGCCGGTTGAGCTTTGGGACGAACGCTGTACCACCGTTTCGGCGCATAATTATTTAAATACAACAAATACCAGAGGCAAAAAGAGAAAAGCGGTTGTTGACGCAGTAGCGGCTACTATTATACTTGAAAGCTACATGGGATACAGGAAAAACAGCGGTAAAGGCATAGCCGAATTTTAATCTCTAACCTTGGTAAACAGCTCCTTTATACCGGTTAGCAGAACAAAAACCGCAAATATTTTGGTCAATATTCGTTTCCAATATTCTTGGCTATAATACAGCCTATAACTGCTGTTATAATTCCGCAAATAACGGACGGTATTATGTTTTTCCATTTAACCAGCTTGCTTTTAGTGTGAATTATAAGAGAAAGCAGGGCTATGGGAATAAAGAAAATTAAATTTATACCTTGAGCGTCAAGCTGAGTGTAACCGGCAAATATGGTCATATACAGTATCAGTATCATGCCTCCGCCAAGACCGAGAGAAGCGAATATGCCGGTTAAAAATGCTGCGGCAAGAATCCAGAAATTCATTTTATAAATAACCTTAATCCGGAAATTATAAGTATTATTCCGAACGCCTTTTTTAGATATTTTGGTGCGATTTTTTTCATTATTATACCGCCTATTATCGCTCCGGCAAGTCCGAAAGGAATTAACCGGAGCGAATCCGGCAGTATTTTATCGCTGTTTCTTATATAGAAAAAACAGCTCACAATGCTTAACGGAAGTGTTAAGGCAAGCGAGGTGGCGTGGGATTCTTTAGTTGTTATACCGGATTTTTTGAGCATCGGCACGGCGATTATACCGCCGCCAGAGCCGAAAAGACCGTTAGCAAGACCGGTTATCAAGCCAAGAATGTAAAAATATAGCTTTCCCACGTACTCCTCCTGTATTTCTTTGGTTAAAACATTGACGAAAAGCAATCGGCAACAGAAGCAAAGGCCTTTACTGCTTTACCGGTATTCCTTTTAAGCTGTTTCTTTTTTCTGTCCGGTGATTTTGAAATCATATAGCATGCCGTTCCGACCACCGCGCCGGCAGCCATGCCTTTTATCATAGCTTTAGTTTCCATTTGAATCTTCTCCATTTTATTTTTCTTATCAGCTATAGCGCTGAAATTTTTGTTTACAATGGTATTATGCATAAAGGATTTGATAAAATACATAGCTGCTGCGTTCCAAATTTTTCAATATTGTTGAAATTTTTTTTGATTTCTGATATAATATATTATGGTGAGTTTATGAAAAATTTAAATATTGTTCTTATTGAACCGCAGATACCTCAAAATACGGGAAATATAGCTCGAACCTGTGCTGTTACCGGCGCAAGGCTTCACCTTATAAGACCGTTCGGATTTGAAATAACGGATAAAAATTTAAAAAGAGCCGGTCTTGATTATTGGGATAAGCTTAATATCAGTTATTATGATAATATTTCAGAATTTTATGAGCAGAATAACGGTAACTATTATTATTTTACAACTAAAGGAAGAAGCGTTTACAGCGAAGTTGAATATCCCGATAATGCTTATATTATTTTTGGCAGGGAAGATAAAGGGATAGATGAAAAAATATTATTTGAGAACGAAAAACGCTGCGTCAGAATTCCAATGAGAAATAATCTGAGAAGCCTTAATTTATCTAATTCAGTAGCAATTGCCGTATATGAAGTATTAAGGCAATGGAATTTTCCGGATCTTTCAAAAGAAGGACGCCTGACGCAATATAGCTGGAATCAGAAAGGTGGGATATAATGCAGAAGATTAAAATTATAACGGATTCGGCTTGTGATATTTCTAAAGAGGATGAAAAAAGGCTTGGTATAAAGATCATGTCCTTTCCAGTCATTGTAGACGGAACTGCTTACAGGGAAAGAATTGATTTTACAAATGAAGAATTTTATAATATGATGGATAACGCCAAAGAGATGCCTACAACGTCGCAGCTTACCCCATATGAAATACTTGAGGTTTACAAGGAACTTTATAAGGAGGGCTGGACGGATGTTATTTATGTTACCATTTCATCTACGGGCTCAGCCACTTATAAAAACGCGCTTTCCGCAGCCGATGAGTTTAAAAAGGAGATAAAGGAATCCGGCGGCAGCATGAGGATTTATGTCGTAGATTCAAAGAACTATACCGGAGTTTACGGTTATCCTGTTATGCAGGCGGCTCTGAAGGCTCAGAAGGGGGAAACTCCTGACGAGATTATTGATTATCTTAAGGAATGGTTTGATTGTGCTGAAGTACATTTTGTTCCTATGACTCTTAAATATGTAAAGAAATCGGGTAGAGTGACCGCCGCTGCGGCTTTTGCAGGCGAATTGCTGGGGTTGCGTCCGCTTATTAAGATTGCCGGAGGGGTTTCAACCGTTATTGAGAAAATCAGAGGAGAAAAAAATATTGTTTCTAAGCTGCTTGCCGACGCCGAAAGATCTATGACGCCTAAAACGCCTTATATTATGGTTAAGGGAAGCGAATCTGCCTTGACAGACGAGCTTGCTGCTGAAATGACAAGAAAGTTCGGTTATCCTCCGGAATATACCGTGCAGATAGGGGCGGCAGTCGCATGTAACGCCGGTCATAATGTTGTTGGATTTATAATACGCGGCATTCAGAAATAGAAATTTTTCAATATACTAAAAAAAGCTTGCAAATTAAAGGGAAATAGTGTAAAATATAAATGGTTGTTAAAATTATAACAGCCTTGGATCGTATATGTATATAAATGAAAGGATGTTTAGGATAACATGGCAGGTTTAAACAAGGTTTCAATTGACGACATTAACGTTAACGGCAAAAAGGTTTTAGTCAGAGTCGACTTCAATGTTCCTCTTAAGGATGGAGTTATAACAAACGATAACAGGATTCAGGCGGCTCTTCCTACAATCAAGAAGCTCGTAGCCGACGGAGGAAAGGTTGTTCTTTGCTCACATCTCGGTAAGCCTAAGAATGGTCCTGAGGCTAAGTTTTCACTAGAGCCGGCAGCTAAAAGACTGGGTGAACTTGTTGACGCTAAGGTTACGTTTGTCGGAGACGATACTGTAACCGGCGAAACAGCTAAGAAAACAATTGCTGAAATGAATAACGGTGAAATTGTTGTTCTTCAGAATACAAGATTCCGCGGCGCTGAAGAAACAAAGAACGGGGAGGCTTTTGCTAAGGAATTGGCGGACCTCGTCGATAACGAAGTATTTGTTATGGACGCTTTTGGTTCTGCTCACAGAGCCCATGCTTCTACAGCGGGAGTTACAAAATTTGTTTCTGAAACTGCTGTGGGTTATTTAATGCAAAAGGAAATCCAGTATCTCGGAAATGCGGTTGAGGTGCCTGAAAGACCGTTTGTGGCTATACTCGGCGGAGCAAAGGTTGCAGATAAGCTCAATGTTATCTCTAATCTTCTTGAAAAGTGCGATACCCTGATTATCGGCGGAGGTATGGCTTATACCTTCCTTAAAGCTAAGGGCTATGAAGTAGGCACTTCACTTGTTGATCTTGAAAAGGTTGATTATTGCAAGGAAATGATGGCAAAGGCTGAATCTCTCGGCAAGAAGCTTCTTCTTCCGGTTGACACTGCCGTATCCGTTTCATTTCCGGAACCTATAGACGCTGAAATTTCTGTAGAATATGTTGAATCAAAAAATATTCCTGCTGATAAAATGGGCTTGGATATCGGACCTAAAACCCAGGAGATTTTTGCTGAAGCTGCTAAATCTGCCAAGACAGTTGTTTGGAACGGTCCTATGGGCGTATTTGAAAACCCTGTGCTTGCTAAGGGTACAATTGCCGTTGCCAAGGCTCTTGCTGAAACAGACGCTACTACAATAATCGGCGGCGGCGATTCTGCGGCGGCTGTTATGCAGCTTGGTTTCGCTGATAAAATGAGTCATATCTCAACAGGCGGCGGAGCATCGCTTGAATATCTTGAAGGCAAGACGCTTCCCGGCGTTGCTGTAATTGCAGATAAATAATATCTAATCCGGAGAACGAGGATATTTCCTTGTTCTCCTTATTGTGAAACAAACATTTGATTAAGGAGTAGTTAATATGAATAAATCTTTAAGAAAGGCAATTATTGCCGGTAACTGGAAAATGAATAAAACAAGACCTGAGGCTAAGGAACTTCTTGAAGCTATTAAGCCTTTGGTTGCCAATGCTGACGGTAAGATTGAAGTTATTGCCTGCGTTCCTTTTACAAATCTTGAAACAGCAATTAATACGACGTCAGGTTCAAATGTCAAGATCGGTGCGGAAAACGTACACTTTGAAAAGAGCGGAGCCTATACGGGTGAAATCTCAGCCGATATGCTGGTTGAACTTGGTGTGGAATATGTTGTTATCGGACATTCGGAAAGAAGACAGTATTTCGGAGAAACGGACGAAACTGTTAATAAGAGGACAAAGGCTGCTTTAGCAGCAGGTCTTAAGCCTATTGTCGCGTTGGAGAGCTTCTTTGGGAACGCGAATGCAATATTACTGAAGAAGTAATTGCACGTCAGATTAAGCTGGATTTGTATGATGTTTCTGCCGAGGACGTTAAAAAGACTGTTATCGCCTATGAGCCGGTCTGGGCTATCGGTACAGGCAAAACCGCCACTGCGGATCAGGCGGAAGAGGTTTGCGGATTTATTCGTTCGACGCTTGCTAAGATATATGACCAGGCAACTGCAGACGCTATAACAATTCAGTACGGCGGATCAATGAATGCCGGCAACGCGGCAGAGCTTCTTTCAAAGCCTAACGTTGACGGCGGACTCATCGGAGGCGCGTCACTTAAAGCGGCTGATTTTAATACAATCGTTCAGGCGGCTGTTGAAGGATAATAAATAAAAATCTGCTGATAATATAATTCGGATAAGATTATAAATCTTCTGTTGCTATAACAGTATATTGGAAAGGTCAAGTTTATGTGTAAAAAACCTGTTGCTTTAATTATAATGGATGGCTTTGGCTATAACGCTGACGATTACGGAAATGCAATAGCCGCGGCAAAGAAACCTAATATTGATAGGTATATGCAGGGGCCCCATACTTATATCGGAGCAAGCGGTCTTGATGTAGGACTGCCGGACGGTCAAATGGGAAATTCAGAAGTCGGACACACAAATATAGGCGCCGGCCGAATAGTATATCAGATGCTTGTCAAAATTTCAAAATCCATAAAGGACGGAGATTTTTTTGAGAATGCTGCTTTGAAATCAGCAATGGAAAACTGCATAGAAAAAAATTCTTCACTGCATCTTATGGGGCTTCTTTCTCCAGGCGGCGTTCACAGCCACATGGAGCATCTTTACGGATTAATTGAAATGGCTAAGAAAAACGGAATTGAAAAGGTGTATGTTCATGCTTTTCTGGACGGGCGTGATGTTCCTCCGTCCTCAGCCGCAGAATATATGAGAGAAGCATGCTCTAAAATGAGCGAGCTGGGAATTGGTTCTGTCGCTACCGTAATGGGGCGTTTTTATGCAATGGACAGAGATAATGCCTGGGATAGAGTTGAAAAAGCATACAATGCTATGGTTTTGGGAAATGGTGTTGAATGCGGTGATCCGGTTAAGGCGATTGAGGATTCATATGAAAACGGAGTTACCGATGAATTTATGCTCCCTACGGTATGTGATAAAAACGGTATGATCAGCGAGAATGACAGCGTAGTATTCTTTAATTTCCGTCCTGACCGTGCCAGACAGATTACAAGAGCGTTTGTTGAGGAAGGCTTCAGCGGATTTGAACGTAAAAAGGGATTTTTTCCGCTTAACTTCGTGTGTATGGCTCAATACGACGCTACAATGCCTAATGTTTCAGTTGCATTTCCTCCGGAATCATTGAACATGACATTCGGAGAATATATCAGTAAAATGGGCAGAACTCAGCTTAGAATAGCTGAAACTCAGAAATATGCTCATGTAACGTTTTTTTTCAACGGCGGTGAGGAAAAAACATTTGACGGTGAAGATAGGATACTTATAAAATCTCCTGATGTTGAAACATTTGACATGAAACCGGAAATGAGCGCTTACGAGGTTACCGACGCTGTTGTGGACGCAATAAACAGTAATAAATATGACGCTATTATTTTAAATTATGCAAACTGTGATATGGTTGGACATACCGGTGTATTTGACGCGGCAAAAGCGGCCGTTGAAGCGGTTGACGAGTGTGTCGGAAGAACAGTTGAGGCTGTTTTATCTAAAGGCGGAGTCGCATTTATAACGGCTGATCACGGAAATGCCGACAAGATGTATGAATCAGACGGCTCGCCGTTTACTGCCCATACAACCAATCCGGTACCGTTTATCGTTGTCGGTCTTGACTGCGAGCTTAGAGAAGGCGGAGTACTTGCCGATATAGCTCCTACAATGCTTAAGGTTATGGGGCTTGAACAGCCTGAAGAGATGACCGGCAAGTCAATTATTAAGTAGTTTTAAGGATTAAAATAAGGCGGAATATTACCGCCTTATTTTTTTTGGAGGTTTAATGAAAAATATAGATTTAACAAAAGAGCCTGTAAGAAAGGCTTTTATGCATTATCTTATTCCTGCCGTTCTGGCTACTATGGTTACTTCAATTTATATACTTGTTGATACTATAATGATCGGCAACAGAATTGGTGCGGACGCTCTTGCAGGTCTGAATATTGTATTTCCGCCTATTATGATTTCTTTGGCACAGGTAATCTGCTCGGTATAGGCGGTTCTGTTTTAATGTCCGTTGCTTTGGGCCGAAATGAGCAGAACGCTCAAAAGAAATATTTTACAACGGCGGTAATATCGGGTATCTTCATAGCGTTAGTTTATATGTTTATATTAATCGTATTTTTTAATCCTGTTATGCGTTTTCTGGGAGCTTCGGATGTAACAATCAGTTATATAAAGGATTATATGAAGCCGGTTATACCAGGAATCCCTTTTTTTATATTTTCAAGCATGATTCAGGCTTTTTTAAGAAATGACAAAGCCCCTAAGACTGCTATGGCAGGCTCATTATGCGGAGGTATACTGAATATAATATTGGACTATATATTTATGTATCCTCTTAATATGGGTATGTTTGGAGCTTCCTTAGCTTCTGTCATAGGACTTGTTGTTAATGTGGCGGTATTATGTACTCACTTTTTTGCAAGGAATAATTCGCTGAAGCTTTCTTTGAAGAATCTGCAACTGCGATTATTTGCGGACGTTATAAAATCCGGATTTCCGGTTTTCTTGACGGATATTGCTTCAAGCGTTTTGATATTTTTGTTTAATATTCAGCTTCTTAAATATTACGGCGTTATAGGAATAACTATTTACAGCATTATTTCAAATACGTCTTTGACGGCGGTATCGTTGTTTAACGGCGTTTCACAGGCTGCTCAGCCCATTACTGCCATGAATTATGGAGCAGGTAAATATGACAGAATCAAAAAGGTATTTAGACTTGGCGTAATAACATCAATAATTGTGGGCGCCGCGTTTACGATTGCCGGATTTATTATACCTGAAAGAATTGCCAATATTTTTGTAAAGCTTTCCGAAAGTGATATGTTTAATGCCAAGAAAGCAATAATGATATATTTTTCAGCTTTTTTATTTATGGGGGCTAATATTTTTATGCAGAATTATTTGCAGTCAATTGTTAAGCCTCTTTTGTCCCTGATAATTTGTGTTATAAGGGGAATAGTTTTAAGCGGTATAATATTATTTATTTTGCCTGCTTTAATTGGCAAGATCGGTATATGGTTTGCTGTTCCTTTAGCTGAAGCTGTTACAGTTTTAATTTCAATAATCTTTTATAAACGAAGTCGTGATATTAAAAGCGGTTGAATTTGTAAAAAAGGCGTTTTTACATTATGTAAAAGCGCCTTTATTATTATGACATTATAACTGAAGCATTTTTGTAACAGTATCCTTGACTATTCCCGGATTTGCCTTACCCTTAGATGCCTTCATGCACTGACCGACTAAATATCCAAGTGCATTAGTTTTACCATTTTTATAATCGTTTATAGATTTTTCATTTTCTGCAAAAACTTCCTTAACAAGCTTTTCTATAAAATCAGAATCAGAATTCTGAGCAAGTCCCTTTTCATTAATAATGCTGTCAATATCTCCGTTATTTTTCATTAATTCTTCAAACACAGTTTTACCGGCAGAATTTGAGATTACGCCCTTTTCTATTTTTTCTATTAGCGAGCATAATTTATCGGCGGTTAAATTAGTTTCAGATATTAATTTTCCGGTTTCATTAGTATATTTTGAAATATCTCCAAGTATCCAGTTGCTTATGCTTTTGGGCTTGCATTTATTCATTGAACAGCATAAGTCAAATAAAGATGATTTTTCCATATCCTCTGCAATTAAAGTAGCGTCAATTTGGGATAAGGAATAATCGCTGACATACCTCTTTATTTTTATATTCGGCAGTTCGGGAATCTGTTCTTTTAGAGCCTTGATTCTTTCCTTGTCGACGACTATTGTCAGTAAATCCGGTTCCGGAAAATATCTGTAATCCTGGGCGTCTTCTTTTGAACGCATAGGAAAGCTCATTCCCTTTGGATCATCCCATCTTCTTGTTTCCTGAACGACAGTACCGCCGCTTTCTAATAATTCTATCTGGCGCTTTGCCTCGTATTCAATGCCTCTGACTGCGGCGCTGAAGCTGTTGACATTTTTCATTTCAGACCTTGTTCCGAATTCTGCAGCTCCTTTTTCTCTGACAGATACGTTTACGTCGCATCTTATTGATCCTTCCTGCATTTTACAGTCCGAAATTCCTATATATTGAAGTATGGATTTTATTGTTTCAAGATAAGCCTTTGCTTCGGCGGAGCTTCTTATATCCGGTTCGGAAACTATTTCAATTAGCGGAACTCCGCATCTGTTAAGATCCACAAGGGAACCGGAAAATGCTTCGTCATGCAAAAGCTTGCCAGCGTCTTCTTCAATATGAATTCTTGTTATTCCGACTGTTTTCGTTTCACCGTTCACCATAAATTCAACACTGCCGTTTTCACACAGCGGCACATCAGCCTGTGAAATTTGGTAAGCTTTAGGTAGATCGGGGTAAAAGTAATTCTTTCTGTCCTGCTTGCAGATATTATTTATAGTGCAGTTTAATGCATGTCCCATTTTTATTGCGTAATCGACTACTTTTTCATTAAGAGTGGGAAGTGTTCCCGGCATTCCCATGCATACCGGGCAAACCTGTGTATTTACTTCAAGTCCGAAAGCGTTTTTACAGTCGCAGAAAATTTTTGATTCAGTGTTTAATTCTGCATGTACTTCAAGTCCGATAACTATTTCATAATCCTTCATTTTAAACCTCCCTTAAAGCGTCTTTGAAATTACGTCGAAGCCGCCGCATAGCTGTTCATATCCGTATGCAGCATTTAAAAGCTGCTGTTCGCTGAACTTGCCGCCGATAAGCTGTAATCCCATTGGCATTGATCTGCTGTCTTTTCCGCATGGCAGACTGATAGCGGGGAGACCGGCGATATTAACTGTTACAGTGCATACGTCGTTATAATACATTTTTATAGGATCTCCGATTTTTCACCTATTTTGAAAGCGGAGGAGGGAACAGTCGGGGTTGCAATTATATTACATTCCTTAAACGCTTCGTCGAATTCTTGGCTTATTCTTTTCTGAACACGCTTAGCCTTTTTATAATATGCGTCAAAATAACCTGAACTAAGAACGAATGTACCAAGCATTATTCTTCTTTTTACCTCGTCTCCAAAGCCCTCGCTTCTGGTTTTTTCATACATATCTATAAGTCCTTCGTAATTTTCTGCTCTGAAGCCATACTTAACTCCATCAAATCTTGCCAGATTCGATGAAGCCTCTGCCGAGGCGATTATATAATAAGTATTAATTGCATATTTAGTGCTTGGAAGTGAAATTTCTTTTATTTCAGCGCCGTTTGCTTCCATTTCATTAATAGCCTTCATAACGGCATCCTTAACCTCAGAATCTATGCCTTCTCCGAAATATTCTTTGGGAACTCCGATTTTAAGTCCGTTTAAATTGTTCCTTAGTTTTGCTGAATAATCAGGATATTCTATATTTTTTGAAGTGGCGTCGCGTCTATCATGACCGCAGATAAGACTTGGAGCATCGCGATATCCTTAACGGATTTTCCGAGAGGTCCTATCTGATCAAGAGATGAGGCAAACGCGACAAGACCGTATCTTGAAACGCTTCCATATGTCGGTTTCATACCGACTGCTCCGCAGAGAGCGGCAGGCTGCCTTATAGATCCGCCGGTATCGGAGCCTAAGGTAAGTATAGCTTCTCCGGAGGATATAGCTGCTGCGGAACCGCCTGAAGAGCCGCCTGGAACGCAGTCGGTATTATAAGGATTTTTTGTCAGATGCATATAAGATGTTTCTGTTGAAGATCCCATAGCAAATTCATCCATATTCATTTTGCCCAGTACCGTCATCTTCGCTTCATTTATTTTGTCCATAACAGTAGCGTTATACGGCGGTATATAGTTTTCAAGCATTTTTGATGAACATGTAGTTCTGATTCCCTTTGTTGAGATATTATCTTTAATACCTATCGGTATTCCTGCAAGCGGGTGAAGGCTTTCTCCGGAAGCCAGAGCCTTATCGACTGCGGCGGCGTTTTCTTTTGCGGTTTTCTCGCATAACGTCACATAGGCTCCTATTTTATCTTCGGTTTCATGAATACGTTCCAAAACGTCTTCGCATATTTCAGCAGCGCTGCATTTCTTGCTTCTGAGCATTTCAGAAAGCTCCGCCGCGTTTTTTTCATATAACTTCATAGCTTTTAACTCCTTTATTATTCTACAGTTTTAGGAACTACAAGACAGCCTGCCTGAACCTCCGGCGCATTTGACAATAGTTCCTCGCGTTTGAATTTATTCGTTACAGCTATATCTTCTCTTAGAGTCATTGGGTTTTCTTCGTCAAGGAGAGTGAGCGGACCGTCAATATCAGGCATATTGTCTACCATATTGACGATCATTTCCATATCCTTTTCGAATTTTTCAAGCCTGCTGTCTTCGATTTTTAATCTGGAAAGCTTGGCTATGTGTTTGATATCAATTTTCATAACTACCATCCTTTTTATTTAGTTATATCAATAAGCTCCTGTTCGCTTATTACTCTTATTCCGAGCTGCCGTGCCTTTATAAGCTTGCTTCCGGCGTCGTCACCGGCAACGACATAGTCAGTTTTTTTGGAAACTGAAGACGAAACCTTACCGCCTGATTTTTCGATTAGCTCCTGAGCGTCACGTCTTTTCATTGTGGGAAGAGTACCGGTAAGCACAAACGTTTTGCCGTTAAGTCGTTTATCCCCGTTATCCGACGAGGATTTATAAGACATATTAATGCCGTAACTTTTAAAACGGTTAATAATTTCAATCAGGTGAGGCTCCTTAAATGCCTTTTCAACATTCTGCGCCATAATATCTCCGAAGCCGTCAATCTGACTTATTTCCTCGGTAGACGCATTTATTATGCCGTTAATATCTGAAAATTTTTCACATAATAATTTTGCGGCTTTAGATCCTATATTTTTTATACCAAGCGCAAATATAAGCCGGTCAAGATTATTATTTTTTGAAGCCTCTATTGCGTTAATGAGATTATCTGCGGATTTTTCAGCAAAACGGTCAAGCTCGATAAGCCGTTCCTTTTTTAGAGTATAAAGGTCTGCGACTGATTTAATAAGTCCCTTTTCTAAAAGTACAGTTATAATTGCGGGACCAAGACCGTCGATATTCATAGCGTCCTTTGATGCGAAATGTATTATATTTTTTAAGAGCTGAGCCGGGCAATCCGTGTTAGGGCATCGCAAAACGCTTTCATCGTCATATCTGACGGCAAGAGCGCCGCATACGGGACATACATCAGGTAAATGAAACGGAGCCGAATCCTCCGAATGGCTGACAGAACGAATAACCTCCGGAATAATTTCTCCTGCTTTTCTTACCAGTATGGTATCTCCAATTCTTATGTCCTTTTCGTCAATAAACTGCTGATTATGAAGTACTGCCCTTGAAACGCTTGTACCGGCCAAAATGATAGGCTCGAACAAGGCGACCGGAGTAATAGCGCCTGTCCTTCCCACGTTAACCTCAATGCTCAGCAGCTTGGTTTCCTTTTCCTCAGGCGGATATTTATATGCGGCGGCCCATTTAGGGTATTTAGCCGTTTCTCCCATTTTTCTGCGCTGCTCAAAATTATCTACCTTTATAACAACTCCGTCAATATCGAAGGAATATTTGTTTCTCATTTCTCCGATTTTTTTGATTTCCTCCGTTATTTCTTCATATGTTCTGCACTGTCTATACCCCGGAATAACCTTAAATCCAAGCTCTGCCATATAATCCAGCGACTGTTTATGAGATGTTATTTCCGCTCCGTCAATCTGCTGTAAATTGAATACAAAAATATCAAGCTTACGTTTTGCAGTAATTTTTGAATCCTTTTGCCTTAATGAGCCGGCTGCCGCGTTTCTTGGATTTTTAAAGGGCTGTTCATCATTAAGCTCTTGAATTTCTACAAGCTCGTTAAAGCTTTTTTTAGGCATATATACTTCGCCTCTTACTTCTATGAGTTCAAGAGGATATTTAAGCTTTAACGGAACGGATCTTATTGTCATAATATTTTCTGTTACATCTTCTCCGACAAAACCGTTTCCTCGCGTAGATCCAGTTTTAAAAATTCCGTTTTCATATTCAAGCGATACGGATAAACCGTCAATTTTAGGCTCTACAACGAATACCGGAGAATCAAGCTGTTCTTTGCATCTGTTTATAAAAGCTTCAACTTCCTCAAATGAAAAAACGTCCTGAAGGCTGGCCATCTGAACCTTATGTTCTATTTTATTAAAAGAAGTCAATACATCTCCGCCTACACGCTTAGTGGGGGAGGTTTCAAGAGCAAATTCGGGATTTTCTGATTCAAGCTTTATCAGTTCCCGCATCATTGAATCAAATTCAAAATCTGAAATCTGGGGATTATCCAAAATATAATAATTTCTGTTATGTCTTTCAATTTCTTCAGAGAGCTTCTTAATTTTTTCAAGGATTTCCGGCTTGTCCATATATATCTCCATTTCCTCCATAATATAGTCAGATTTATTGGCAAACATATTAATAATTATATCATATTTTATACAGTTTTTCAATAAAAAAACATCTTTAATAAAAATATTATTTAATAGGATTAAAGCGTTAAGCAATAAATTTATATTCGGTTTAGAATATTTTTATATAAACAGGCAAAATTATTAAAGATATTAAAAAATCAAAGGAGACTTATTATGATTGAACAGGATACCATAAGGTTGCTTCGGGAGTGCGACGCAGGTATAAAAATGGGAATATCTGCAATTGACGAGGTTATGAAATATGTAAAGAATGAAGAGTTGAAAAAAGTACTTCAAAACGGCATGAAGGACAATGAAGAATTAAAAAATGAGCTTTTAGAGCTTTTGAATGATTATCATGACGACGGAAAGGATCCCGGAGCAATGGCAAAGGGTATGTCTTGGATGAAAACAAACGTAAAATTAGCTGTAAATGAATCGGATAATGTTGCAGCAGATTTAATAACGGACGGATGTAATATGGGTGTTAAATCGATTTTTAAATATTTAAACCAATATAAAGCGGCAGATGAAAAATCAAAAAAGCTTGCTAAAAAGCTGATTAGTATTGAAGAAGATCTTTCCTCTAATTTAAGAAAGTTTCTGTAAATTGAAACTGAGCGTTTTTTCATGGCGCTCCGTTTCGCTTTAAAACCTGTGCATATATAAAAAAATTGGAAAATACTATTGATTTCATTTAAAAATAATGGTAAAATAGCGGTAAAGAAACCGTATGCTTATGTTGGCGATTATATATGCCGCGGGCGGAGGATTGGAGATTATTATGGATAACTTTAATTTTTATAGTCCCACAGAATTTGTTTTTGGCAAGGGAAGAGAAAACGAATGCGGGAAGTATGTGAAAAAATACGGCGGTACTAAGGTACTTATTCATTACGGTTCAGGATCGGCAGTAAGGTCGGGATTGATCGGAGAATAAAAAAGTCGCTGGAGTCGGAAAATATACCGTATGCCGAGCTTGGAGGAGTTAAGCCTAATCCACGTGATACCAAGGTTTATGAGGGTATAGAGCTTTGCAGAAGCGAAAATATTGATTTTATACTTTCAGTAGGAGGCGGTTCCTGTATTGACAGCGCTAAAGGCATTGCGGCAGGCGTCTGTTATAACGGGGATTTTTGGGACTTTTATGGTACGGATAAGCCGGTTGAAAGAGCAGTTCCGATTGGAACAGTGCTTACGATAGC
>ERZ860023.901-NODE-901-length-14575-cov-1.776722_pt1 | contig 14575 bp, 19 predicted proteins | sample MGYA00509983_ERZ860023 | MGnify/ENA primary metagenome ERZ860023 (study PRJEB30046, sample SAMN00715180) | human gut metagenome | study: EMG produced TPA metagenomics assembly of the A metagenome-wide association study of gut microbiota in type 2...
CAGTATTTCGTAAAAATCTCTGGAGCGAAACAGCTTTACTGCCTCAGCCGCATCCCGAAAAGACAGCTTCTTAAAATCGTCAAGACTTTGTATCTTCCCATAGCTCGTCATAACATACGGTTTCTCGATAATCGCGGTAAATGCGACATCATACTCGCCGCCGTTCAAACGATCGTAAACTTCCCATGTTCGACATGCCCCGGCATCAACCCGCTGCCGTCATATGTATAATATATATTACAGGATTCCCGTCGAAACCTTGTTCGTCACACTGCACACGATAAGAAGAGGGATAGACAAGACCTCTGATCGTTCCTTCCCCCTGATTTTTCAATGAAAAACTTCCTCTGTATTTTTCCCCTTCTCCGACTCTCATTACAATATGTGTTTCCGGAAATATAATTTCCGGCTGCGGAATATGAAAGTCGCCTTTGGCAAATCGTTTGATCTTATTCTTCAAATCTGTCACCTACTCATCATTTTTGCAGCAGTCCGGGCATGAACGTATCGCGGACTGCTGTCTTTTGCCCTCGGACAAAAGTACGCTACTATGAATTATAACATTGTTCTGTCTCTTCTTGCAATGGGGTATTAAAAGAATTTCAGAGATATTGTATACAAGTATACGATATCTCTGTTTGGCTAAAATGCTCTGTTTTCAAACGATTTTACTTCAAGGGAGCATCTTTGATCACTGCGCATATTCCAAAGGCTTGTATCCAAGTTTTTTATACAGAGCTACGGCTCTTGTATTATCTTCTTCCACTTCAAGCCTCATCCTTGTCACCGCCGAGCCTTTCACCTTATCAAGATATGCAAAAAATTCCCTTCCGATCCCTTTGGAACGAAACGCTTCCCGCACATACACTTCTTCAATCCACCAAACCATTCCTCCCGCTTCCTGAGAATAAGTTTTCGCGATCAGCCCGTATCCCGCCGCTTCGTTTTCACATTCAAAAAGAAATATCTCGGCATAGACATCAGAGCGAAGCGCCTCATCTGCAGTCCGTTCAAAATAGGTGTCCGGAACCGGATGTAATACGGCATCCGAATGATAAAACTCTCTCGCCATCTCCATATAAGTCTTTTTGTCTTCTGATCTCATTTTTCTTATCATTTTACTTTCTCCTTTTCTTTTTCTTTTTCATAAAACTTGCATCTTTTTCACAAAAAGGCGTTTCAATGCAATAAATATATTTTAGAAGCAGCCGCATTCCGGGATTCATCCGCCTTTTTGCCTCAGCATAAAACTTCCGATACAATTTATAGGATTCTTTCCATATTCTCCGGTCTTTTGTCGGATAATAAAACAAAATGCGCCGCACTTCTTCATAAAAACTATTCCACTCTTCCTCCGAAATCTGAGGATACTGTTTTTTCAGATGTTTCAACCAAACTTCCGAATAATCATCTGTATCCGAATGCCTGTTTCCGAAAATCTGCTTCTTTGGTTTTTCCGTCAGTCTTGCAACTTTAACTACATCGTCATACATTGTAAGAATACCGATTCCGCCCCGAGTCGTCCCAATCTTTCTCCTGTGACGTTTTCCTCTGACTACAGCCTGAATAAAAACGCCTCCAAACGCAGCCCCCGCCACAAAAACAACACACACAATCAACCGAAAAACCTGATTGCTTTTAAAACTGTTTTCTTTCTTTTGTTTTGCCGCATCCGCTCCCTGCATCTCGTTCTTGAAGATGCCGGCGTATGTTCCATTGTGATCCACTCTCCTGTTTTCTCATCATATACTTCACACCATGCATGTCCCATTGTTCCGTCAACCTGCGCCTCATAAGTTCCGTTTTCTTTTTCTTTAAACGCAGAAGCCGGAACTACCAAACCTTCCACATAAATCGACTGGTAGCCGCACATCCTGTAAAGTAAAGCTGCTGTTGTGGCAAAATGTACACAAAATCCCTTTTTATTTTCAAACAGAAAATACTCTGCAAAATCCCATTTTGCAGGCGTTTTCCCAGGATTCGTATCATAAACTATATTCGACAAAGCTTCGTCAATCTGATTTTTCACAGCAGAAAACGAACTCTTATCCCATCCTTCGCACATTTTTTGCATACGGGTAAGTTCCGAAGGATACTGTAAAAATAGCTCTTCTTTTTCTTCTTCAAAATAATACTTTGAAGAATACACTACCTCTTCTAGTTTTTCATTTGTCCACGCACTGTCCTCATAAGTCGTCCCCCACCTATCATAAAGGTATGTTTTCTTTTTCTCAAGCACAACACATGTAGACACTTCCGAAGACGGCTTAAAAGAAGAAATAGCTTTGAGATCGTCCATTTTTCCGCCCGACGTCATATTGTCATTTTTTCCGTTTTGTTGTGTCGGATCATTTTCCGGCCGGAAAGGATTTTTTTCTTCTATATCTTCTCTGTCATGCTTGCTTTCAGCATCTGTTTTTTCTTCATCTAACTTTTTGCCGTCTTTTTTATTTTTTATTTTTTCAGCCAGTTCTTCTGCTTTTCCGATTACGTTCTCTCTGATTTTCTGTCTCGTTTCCTGATAAAATCCATTCTCGCCTACTCTGATCTGATCGATCTGTTTTCCCGCAAAAACAGAAATTCCCGCAGCAATCCCAAAGACCGCCGAAATCAAAACAAGTGAACGAAAAACCTGTTTAGCTTTGCATCCTTCCATTGCACAGCACGTTCCATACAATACCGCGGCAAAAACCAACATCCACGACGCCCATGGCGGCGGAAATTTTCGCGCGCATGCAGCAGATATAAACGGTGCAAAAATAACCAAATAAGCAATTACGCGCAGCCTCCTTACTTTGAATGCCGCAATCAACAAAATAAATACCGCAAAACTCACGGCAATCTCTGCAAAAATGATTTCTTTTCGTCCTATTTGATTTGCCAGCGCTTCCAAATCAAATACAGATAAAAATGCATTCGCCATAATAAGACTGCACAAACAGCACTAAGCGCTTTCACAAAATTTATTTCCGGATTTTTCTTTTCCACATCGGCATCCCCACTTTTATAAACGAAGAAACAACTCTTCTTTCCCATCTTTTTTAATCTGTCCCTGTCCATCGATCGTAACTATACTGCTAAACTCTGCCCCTTTAAAACGCTCCCTCATATAGGAATCTCTTTTCTCTGTATTTCCGCACGGCTTTATATCGATCAATTCCCATACCATCTGACAGCAGCTTTCTTCATCTTTCACTTTCACAGTCACAATCTGTTCTGTATCCTCTTCATACCACGCAGCCAGATGAATACATTTTTCTTCAACAAGAGTGATCGATAATGATGATGCTGTCTTTAGCATTTTAGAAAAACCGTTCGCAGTACATTCTTTTTCTCTGATGTCAAACCAGATCAGTACGGCACATCCTAAAGGAAACGCCCTCTCTTTTGCTACAAGCTCTTCTTTCGCGGCAGTCAGTTTCCAATGAATATCTTTTAAAGAATCTTCTCTTCGATACTCTCTCACCTGATAAATTTCAGAAGGATCATCTCCCTTTTTCTCACAGGAATATTCTTCCGCATCTGTTTGAAATTCTCTCGTCTTTCTTGTGATCTCAACAGGCATCAGTTCAAATTCAGGCATGATCTTCACAAATACTGTTTCAGCCTCTCTTCTCCTGATATAAAAAATACAAAGGGGATCATAAATTCTTATTTCATTCAACGTAATTTCCATACTGCCACAAATATTCCCCGGCAGCTCATACCAAAATGTTCTGACATTTTCCGCCTGTATCACTCCCCGTATCCGCTTCTGTTTCTTTTTTTCTTCAATCTTGTTTCCCACAAGGATCACAGCTTCATACCGCATATTCCATGCGGATTGATTTTTTACGGTAATCCCGGCTTTTATCGTCTTTCCTTCTTCACCCATCGAAGGAATACGCGTCATATCTGTTCCGACTTTTCCTCGCTGGATCATCAAAAACCAAAATGATAAAAGCGGATACATTATAACAAATATAAGAAGTCTGAGATTACAGTATCGTTATACATAAAAAATAAATATATCGTAAGTATAAGAACTGCCAGATATCCGATTATTCTTTTTATCATCTGTTCATCCTCAATATTTCTGTCTCATTGTCGGAGTCGGAACACTCTCCAGAACCCGCCGGATCAGTTCTTCTTTTTTTATATGGCCTACCTTCGCTTTCATATTCAGAATGATCCGATGCTCTGTGACACACGGAAATATTTCCTGTACATCGGAAGGAACGACATATTCCCGTCCATTCAGCCACGCACATGCTTTCGCCATAGCTGTCAACGCGACAGTTCCGCGAGGACTTAAACCTAACTCTGTCCATTCATTTTCCCTTGTTGCTTTTGCAAGTTCCACAATATAACCGAAAATCCGGTCATGTACAAAAACCTCCTTAACTTCTCTTTGCATTTGGATCAATTCCTCTGCATTGACAACCGGATCGATTCGTTCTCTCGTTTTTTCTATTGACTGTTCCCGTTTCAAAATCTCAATTTCCTCTTCTGCCGTCGGATAGCCCATACTCACACAGATCATAAAACGATCAAGCTGTGACTCCGGCAGAAGCTGAGTTCCGGCGGAACCTACCGGATTTTCAGTCGCGATCACAATAAACGGCTCTCCTGTCCTGTGAGTTTTTCCATCAACCGTTACCTGATGCTCTTCCATTACTTCCAAAAGCGCGGACTGCGTCTTTGGCGACGTTCTGTTTATCTCATCTGCCAAAAGAAGATTGCATATAGCTGCACCCGGCTGATACACAAATGCCCCTGATGCTTTATCATATATCGTAAATCCACTCAGATCTGCCGGAAGTACGTCCGGCGTAAACTGCACCCGATTCACCTTAAGTCCCATTGCATGGGAGAACGAAAGCGCCAGCGTCGTCTTTCCCGTTCCCGGAATGTCTTCGATCAGAACATGACCTCCGGCAAGAATTGCTGTCATAACTTTTCTTAAAATATCTGTTTTCCCAACGACTGATTTCTCCACTTCCCCTATAACTGACCGCGCTCGACATCTGTTTTCTTCCATAAGTTATTCTCCCCGATCTTATTCGCTTTTGCCTCTATATTTGCACACGTTTATTATCCTGTTTCATCTACTTATAATCTACTCTATGTACAATATCAAAATCAACCGTTATACAGAATTTTCCGGTAAAAATGTGACAGTTCACCTGCCCATTCATAAAAATGCGGCGAAAATGACCTCTGTCATCTTCGCCGTATATATCGTTTATTCTTTGATTCCTCTTTCTCTTAAATAAGCCGTCTCTTCTCTGTAGAAGTCCAGACACTTTTCAGGAGTCGTATGAGGTTCCATCGTACAAAAACCTGTATATCCGTCTTTTTCAAGCCTCCGCAAAAGTCCGTCTATGTTCACCGCTCCGTCAGATGCATATGGATAATAGATATCATTTCCCGCAAACATCCCCGTCATTTTCCCTCCTCTGCACTGCTTTTCGTGTCCGAATTCAGGATGATAAAAACAACCGTTTTTTATATGTACATGAACAATATACTCCTTCAAAACTTCATATGCATACGGAAAACCTTCATATCCCGCCTGATAATAGTTGGTCGCATCAAAATTTGTTTTAAAATATTCCGAATTCATATGCTCTACAATCGTTTTCATCCCTTCGGGACTTTGAGTAATATCATGAGCCTCATTTTCCAAGCCAGATAGATTTTCCTATGCTTCGCTTTCCTGATCGCCCGCCCATAATACTTTTCCAATTCAGAAAAAGAAATTTCCGGACCCATTGCGACATGATAACAATAATGATTTACAACTTTTGCTCCCAGCTCATAAGCTATCTCAACAGCTCGTTCTAATTCTCTCGAAAAAAGTTCCGGATCTTTCGCCAATTCTTTATCAAATCCTGCTCCAAAGCATACACACGCTGCTTTTATTTGATATTTCTCCAGTATCTTTTTTGCTTGTTCCACATCTCTGTTTGCATACAAACGTTTATGCAGAAGTGTTTTTCCGACTTTTACAGGAATATTTTCCGGCCATATTTCGATAAAATGAATCCCGTTTTTTTGAAATAAAGATAAAATTTCGTCTAATTCCATCACACTTCCAAGCGTCTCTCCGGATATTGCTGCTTTCATAAGACTCACCTGCTATTTCATATATTCTTTTACATTCTCTTTTGTAACAAGCACAGACGGTACTTTATACTCTGCATCCACCTTTTTCCCTGCTTTCAGATCTTCAAGCATTTCAAACGCTTTTTCAATCTCTGCCTTGGAATCAACATAGATCGTCGCTGCCATTTCTCCTGAATCAACTGCTTTTAATCCTTCATTTGTTGCGTCCAGACCGTAAACTTTAATCTGTTCCGATTTTCCCGCCGATTTCAATACAGGCACTACTCCGAGAGCCATTCCATCATTGTTGCAGACGATTGCGTCAATTTCTTTTCCTGAAGCCAGCCAGTTTTCTGCCAAAGGCGCAGCATCCGTAGCTCCCCAGTTGCCTGCCCCTTCAAATACAACTTCTACATTCGGGTATTTTTCAAGAACAGCGTCATAACCACCGCAGATCTGATTTGTCGTATCCTGCCCAAGCGTTCCTGTCATAATCGCAATTTTAGCATCTTCTCCACAATCCTTAATAACCTGTTCCATTTTCAATTCCCCGCCTTGTCTTACATCTACATGAATCAGAGATGTGACCAAGTCGGTTGCCGACACATTATTATGGATAACAAACACCGGAATTCCCGCGTCATGAGCCTCTTTCAACCCTGTCGTCAACCCGTCCACGCTGCACGGTTCAACGAGAATAGCTTCCGCGTTTTCAGAAATAGCCGTCTCAATCTGAGATACTTGTTTCGTAGCATCAAGATCAGCATCCATCAACTGCACTTCATACCCTGCTGCCTCTCCGACCTCTTTAAAATTTTCTGCCATTCCGACCATAAACTCATTCTGTTGGTTACTTACTGTCATAAACACTTTTCCGGATTCTTCTTTTTTCCCTTCTGTCTGTTCTGCTTTCTTATCCGAACCTCCGCCGGATTCACTTGTACAGCCCGCAAAAGCCATCATACACATAGACACACATACTGCCACTGCCAACATCTTTTTCTTCATCATTTTTCCTCCTCATATAATCAAGTGTTTTTTATTGAAAATTCAAGGTTTTTCAACCTTTTATATCTCAGTGAATAGGCCTCAGCTACAAGCATTTCCGTGTATCGGGTACTGAAATAGTGATTAATGGGTATACGAAATAAAACGTCATTGTTTTTCGCTTTACTGGCCTTGTGTATACCCTTCCCTCTATGGCAGCTAACCTCCTATATCCACCAGGATCATCTCTGTCTCCAGAGGTCCTAACTTCCTTCGTACTGCCTGCCCATAACCAAGGTGTCAGCTTTGCTCCCTAACGGGGTCATGCCCCATGGAAAATATTCCTGCCGACTACTGGCTCATTCTTTGTATTATTGATTACTGACTCGCTTCCTGTTCCAGCACTGTGTTCAGTGGACGTTATCTGTTACATTCTGCTTATTCGGTGGCTGCCCAGATGACAGCCTCCACTATAGTTACTTGTTTTTCTTACGCAGCCTGCGCATAAGCCGCCGGTCTCCTGATGTCATTGACCATCTTCTTGGGATCATAGCCCACGCCTTTTGTCAGTATGGCATAAAAAACACGAAGCAGCTTCGCTGCTATTGCCATAAGTGACTGCATCTTCTTTAATGGATTTAGCCTTCTAGTTGTGTAGTAATTATGGAGTTCCCTAAATTCTGGGTTCTTCGCTACAAGCGACATTGCAACCTCGAAGAGCAGGTATCTAAGTCTCTTTCGACCTCGTCTGCTTATTGTTGTCTTGCCCTTGTGTTTTCCAGAACTATTTTCAACCAGTGCTAAACCTGCAAGTTTCTGCAGTTCTTTCGGGTCATTAAAGCGTCTGATGTCGCCTACCTCTGCAAGAAATCCAGACACTGTCTTGATTCCTACACCTTTGATTTCCAACAGCTTTTCAGCCATTGGAATCTGATTTACCAATCCTTCAATCAGACCCATCACTTCCTGAAGACGTATATTTCTGGATTCATAGTCCTCCAGAAGCATTCGGATTTCCATTCTTGCAGATACTGCACCTTCTTTGCTTCCGACACTGTGCTCAGCAGCTTCGATCAGGGTCTTTGCCCTCGCCTTTCCAACTGCTCTCAACTTTGCATCCCGCCAAATCTGGTTCACTCCATCAATACCCAACGTCAGAATATCTTCTGGGAGTGGTGCTTCCTTTAGAATCAGTATTCCACTTTTGGCATCCGGCTTACCGTATACCGTCTTATATTCAGGAAAATATATATTGAACCAACGATTAATCCTATTTTGAATTCGTGTAAGCTCCGCTTGTAATTGAAATCTGATGTTTGATGCCGTTCTAAGATCAGCATAAACACCGTCTGGCAGGTATGGGATCATGTATCGTCCCTCTCTAACTAACTGTTTCCCGAAATCCGTTTTGCGCCTCCAAACGTCACAGAAGTCGGTTCCCACTCCATTTTATAACAAAATTAGTCTCGTCAACTTCCCACTTCTGTACAAGTTGTTGATCCAAATATACTTTATAATAGTTGTCCTTTTCTACCGCAAGCGTGATCGTATGCCATTGATCATCCGCAAGATTCACATTATCTACCGTAAAATTTCTGTGATCATTTACAGTTGCGTTTTTACGGAATTCAAAGCCGATTTTATTTCCGCCGCTGATATACAAAGACATGTAATGATTCGCATGCTTGTCTCCGTTGATCGCGGCCAGCGCCTGCAAATTAGTACTGCCTGTCTTAAAACTCAGCGTGATTGTACCACTTCCCAAATCGTTTACAAAAGACACGTCTTCTTGTGGTATTTCAAAACGTTGATCAATGCCTTGAATCTGCTGTTCTTCACTCAAATACTCCTTGCACAAAATTTTTGCCGTTTCTGCATCTGCCGCTGTCTCAATTCCTTCCGCACCTTCATTTTGAGCAAAAACAGGCATGGCGCCTTGGGTCACCATAGCGAGTGCCAAAAGGACCGCCATTATTTTTTTCTTCATGCTCATCTCTCCTTCTTCAATGAAATATATTACAAATTATAGCATGTTTTCGTTTTCTTTTTTGTGCAAAAATGTTGCTTTTATTTTTACTTTTTGTATAATACGGAACGTTTGATGTTATTTTGCATAATCAAGTTGATATATATATCGTTTCAAAAGACATAACTCCCAATATCAAAAATCACCGGAAGTGCCAAAAAGCATCTTCCGGTGATTCTATTCACATGACCTACTTCTGAACAATATTTATATCTACTCGAAAATGTTGATTTTACGCTGTTTTTCGCTATCTATCTTCTAATTTACTCCATTTTTACTCCAATTTTAAGCCAATATTTTCAGTTCGGCTACTTCTTCTTTTTTCTTTTCTTCTGAAACGTGCGTGTATAAATCGGTTGTCATTGCCAACGTAGAGTGACCTAAGAGTTTCTGCACTACCTGTTGGTCTACTCCATTTTCATAACACCTTGTAGCGTATGTATGTCGCAGAGTATGACAGGTAAACAGTTCAAATATCTTCGGCTCTCTCTTTTCTTCCTTTGCCAGTTCAATCTCTATCACGTTGATTTTTGCCACATAGTCTTTGATTGCACTATTGACGTTGTAATAATAAACTGGCGAACCGTCCGAACAGGTAAATACCAAATTTTGAAATTCTTTATGCTGTTTCCATATCGAGCGTTTCCACATCTTCTGTTCTGTCTGCTTTATCTTCTGATTTTGCAAAATCTCATACACCTCATCTGTCATAGGAATGACACGATTACTGGATATGGTTTTTGCAGTCGTATAGAAAAACTTTGAACCCTCAACGGGACTGGAAGCCTTTGAATAATGGATTGTCTTATTGATTGTAATTTCTCTTTTTTCAAAGTCACAATCTTCCCATTTCAGCCCAAGCACTTCTCCAATCCGACAACCTGTTGTCACAGCAAATTTTAGAACATTGATATGTATATAAGAAGAAGCAAATGTAAAGAATTTCTTCTGTTCCTCTCTTGTTAATACACGTCTTTCTTTTTTCACTTTTGGGGGCATTTCCACAGCAATACAGGGATTTTTTCTAATATATTCACTCAATACTGCTTTATCAAACATATCACTCAGCATAAATCTGATGTTCGACACCGTTCCATGTGCAAGACCGCTATCTATCAATTCATTTATGAATTTTTGAACATGATATGTTTTAATGTCCTGCAAATACATCTTTCCGATAGAGTTCTTCACTCTTGCGTTATAGTAACTGTGGTTTTTATATATCGTAGTCATTTTGACTGTTTTCTTCTTATACAACTCCGTCCACGTTACATACCATGCGTTTAAAGTGATACTTTCGCCGTTGCCATTCAAACCATGTTCATCTTCATAAACCGCTTCTCGCAACTTCCGTTTTAATTCATTCAGTTTAAAATCATAAAGCGTTTTACGTTTTCCTGTTTTGCTTGTAAATCTTGCAATATAGCGTCCATCTGCTCTCTGTGAAATTCCCTTACCGAGTTCTTTTCCTTTTAAATCTTTACCCATACCAACTTTCCTTTCTTCTACTGAAAGAAATATGGTAAAGTAAATATTTCAATTTTCATTATATCCACACCCCATTTTCTTTTCAAGCCCTTTTGCATTGATATTCCAGCCATTCATCAAGTAATTTCTTATTTGCATACAACCGATTACCAATGCGTACTGTAAATCTATTTTTCGGATTGTTCAACAGTTCTCTTGCCTTTGTTTTCCCAATCCCCATATACTCACAAAATTCATTTATATTTAGTAATGCTTTCTCGATACGATTACCCCCTTTCGCCTAATTTTCTTGCTTTTATGTAATCATCATACAACTGCTTCTGTGTGATATTCATTTCTCCATTTTTCACAAGATTACCGATATAATCTCTCTGCTCTATCTTCCCAACCTCTGCAAACAGTTTCAAAGACGGGGCAACATATTTTTCCAACCACTCCCACACCTTTTGTAAACTTTTCTTCTGTGGTTGCATGGTAAGTTTCACCTTGCCTATATCTTTCATCAGTTCCGCCCACGCTTGATAGGTTGGATAAAGTCTTTTTCGTGTTGTCATGCTATCTGTCGGCTTTTCTAAAAATCGTATTTTGCTGTTCAATATTTCCATTGCCAGTCCTGCCACATCTCTATATTTCAATAATTCCTGTACTACACTTACTGCCATTTCCTGCCGAAATCTCAATTCATATCTGTTCCAATTTTGTCTAGTTCTATTCCATACTTTTTATTCTGTTCATATCCCTTTTCATAAAATACCAATCTCAAATTACTGGCTGAACTGCCGAGATAAAGACTACCACCTTTACTCTGAAACACTTCTTCTTTCAGTTCTCCCGAGTCGTGAAAATCTATCTCCCTTAGTTTTGTGGAAAGCAATCCCTCTTTTGTCCGTACAATCAAATCGGGAATACTCAAATACGGTTTTCTGTCGTCGATCGCCAAATCAATCCGAGGAAAATTGATGTGATACTGACAAACTCTGTTTAAGAAATCAAACCATGTTTCCTCATTGAGTTGTAAAAAATTCTCATAGTTGCGACAGCCTTTCCCACTCATCAAAATCTGAAAGCCCTGATACTGTGCGTTTCCTGTCGGCTTTAGCACCTTGATATTATCGAAGATTGCCACAACCTCATGTCCTGCAATCCCCTTTTCATAGCCCGTTACGGTCATAAGTTCCAAAGGTATTCTCAGTACATCTTCTATAACTGCTTCTAACGGAACTTCCTTAACGGTTATCTGACACCAGTCTATCAAGGCACTTAATTTTTCTTTCTGTCGTATTACTCCCCTGTTAGTGTAGGGGAGTTCTGGAAGAAAACTTCCGCTTCTTTCTTCCAAATTTATCAAACCTCCTTATCTGCAATGGCGTTGCCATTGCCCTGCCCTCAACCTGCCGTTTGGTACGTCAGAATGAGGACAGGAACTTTGACCGCCTACATATTTTTGTTTGCAACAGGGCGGATACCCTTACAGGTAATCTTCTCCACTAATACAGGAAAGTTTCCTCTCTGCACATAAGGAGCATATACTGGTTCTTCCAGTTCCACCACAGCATAAGGCTCAATCTTCGGAAGTTCCGTTGCTTCCAAGCGAATATCCACGCTGTTCCCAAGCTTCATGCTTCCAAGATGAAGTTTTAAGGCTTCTACTTCCTCTGTTTTCTTCTTACTGTCTTTATCATAGCGGTAACAGTTATCCGCACCCATGAAACGAAGTTCTCCAAAGGCTTCTTTTACCTGTTCTTTTGTCAATGTAATCTGCATACACGTTCCTTTCTCCCCGTTGAACCGATAGGGCAGTTTCTCATATTTTCATTTTCATATTTACGACGTCGTTTTTAGTTCAGTTATTTCTGAACTTAATTGTATATTAGCACAGACATATTCGTTTTGCAATATAAAGTTTAGTTTTTTATAAACTTTTTGTTTTCTTTTTTCTGAACTTGTGGTATAGTGTCCTTAGACGATAAGATATGAGAAGTTATAACGAGATATGGAAAGAGAGGGTTTTCAGATGAATACAATCGCAGAACGGATTAAATTTGCTATGAAAGCAAAAAATAAAAAACAAGTAGATATAGTCAAAGATACTGGTATCAGCAAAGGAGCGTTCAGTTCCTATCTTTCGGGACAATACAATCCAAAAGCCGATAAAATGGAATTGATTGCCGACTCCTTAGATGTAGACTTGCGGTGGCTTTACGGACAAAATGTACCTATGGAACATACAAACCAAAATAACAATGCCCTGCAATATGTCTTTTATAACAACTCCTGCTCCGAGTATCTTCTTGATAATTTAGACGATATCTATATTGCCATGATGACCCAATATGCCGCCCTTATTCCCGCTTTTATGTTCTTGTCAATCGTGCTGGAAATGCAATGCACCTATTACCTTTATTTTTGAAAGAAGATAGTTCCGAGTTCTACGAATGTCCGTCTGATTTCTTCTATTCCGACAGGCATACTATTTTTACAAGAGATTTTGAAAGTATTCACATGGTATTAACAACCGCCACGATTTACTATTACGGAATTGATACAAAGACTTATGAACCGAAAGTTACCAAACTTGCCTACTCACAGGCTGACGATTGCTTTTATATTGACAATGAAGTACATGATTGTCATATCAAAGCATTTGAAAAAGAAGTGGTAAAAGAAGCACTTTACTTAAAACACAACGCCCAGTAACAGACAAGAGGACTTGCAAGGTTTCTGACCTTTCAAGTCCTCTGCTGTATCATGGTGCTGTTGGCTGTGTCCGTTCCGTCAAGGACTGCCCTACGGCGTATCGGCTTCGCCTTGTTCCTTGACCTCACTACGTTTTCTTTTTTTCTTGCCACAACAAAAGCCTGCACGAATTTTCTTCAATCCGACAGGCTCTCATTCTTTCACATACTCTATCAATTCTTCTATTCCACAATCCAAGTAACTGCACAGTTTACAAATTAGTTGTGCGTCTAATCTCTGAAATTCATTTCTGCAATAACGATTAAAGTTAGACCTCGGTATATCCAATTCCTTACAAATGGTATTCTTACTAATTCCTTTTTCTTTCAGCAGTTCCTCTATGTGAAGTTCCAAATGTCCATACTTCATTGCCTCACCTCTACATAAAAGTATATTCAATAAATCTTTATGTAGTAATTCACTATATAGTGAGGTACTATATAGTTATCCCTATAACTATGTAGAAACAGAGGTATGTCAAAATGAAAAAGAAATTGTTATTTGCCACTATTATTCTAGTCTTGCTTGCAGGTGTTCTCTATTACATTAGCTTGCCCGATTATCTTGTATTTAACAGTATGTCATTCAGCAATGGGGCTAATCGTGATACCGAATTGCAAGTTATCGTATATCAATACTGGAATATTGATGAAGTGGTAGCGGAAATCAAAGCAGAACATAATCAAATCAACGGAACTCCTACTACGCTACAATCAATCTACACCGTTCTAAATGGTCTTTTCACAATGGATATGAACCATTTTATACCACTACTATCAATTATGATTGAAGAGGAAAAGCGACAGTCCTATCAAAAAACTGTCTGCTACAAGCTGAAAGTTGTCACTCTGGTAATTCCATTTCATTATTCATTTTTATAAATCCGTATTTTTCATATAATGGTCGCCCCATATCTGTCGCTTCTAATGAAATAGAAAAGATGCCTTTGCTCTTACTGTCTTTAATCAGCATATCTAATGTTTTATAGGCAATCCCTTTTCTTCTGTACTTAGGATTAGTATACATATTCATTATGTACGCCTTTTTTCCGCTCGGATTATGATAGGTCGGCATCACTTGAAAAAAACTAACACCACCAGTTCCAATACAACAACTTCCATTAAAGACCAAATACGCAATATGAGAGCCATCGCAAAGAGCTTTTTGATAATAGCTATAAGATTGCCTTTCTACTTCACCCATATCAGTATCAACGCAAAGTTTATTAGCGGCTTTTAATACCTCTATTTT
>ERZ860023.905-NODE-905-length-14536-cov-2.364132_pt1 | contig 14536 bp, 11 predicted proteins | sample MGYA00509983_ERZ860023 | MGnify/ENA primary metagenome ERZ860023 (study PRJEB30046, sample SAMN00715180) | human gut metagenome | study: EMG produced TPA metagenomics assembly of the A metagenome-wide association study of gut microbiota in type 2...
GCGAAGTGATCATAGTCGCTCTGCTCCTTTATGTTATTTTCATAAAACACATTCAAGGTCTGGGGCGCAGCGGCGGACAGATACACATACTGCGCCGAGAAACACCCACATTATTATACAACTTTGGGGCGCGCTTGTACAGCGCAAAATGCTGGTATATCAACTTTTTGCGCAGGTTTCTGCATTGGCGGCATGGTTCGGGCGGCTTCGCACCGGGAAGGTGATAGCATAACGGACGCTGGTTGTTTTTTATCAAAACCGAAAGTATGACGAAAGAAAGCAAACAATCTGTTAAAAAAATATAAAAGGTGGGTGATAACACTTTATCCGACTATGAAAAAGTGCTAAAATAGAAACAAGGATAGGGACTGCGGCGCAGGGTCCCGCTTGTGCGGATGAGCTGCGTTATTTTTTGCGCACGGCGCGTGGAACAATGTTTAGGAGCTGTTGTCATGAATATTCTGTTTTTCCTTTCACCCAAGCAGGATCTGATGTATGTTTACGAGATTTCACCCTTCGGCAGACGCTGGAAAAGTGGGAGAATAACCGCTACGCGTCCATTCCGGTACTCAACCGGCAGGGAAAATATGTGGGCACCCTGACCGAGGGCGACATTCTCTGGGGGCTGAAAAAGTTCCATGGTCTGGATCTGGAAGCGGCTGAGGATGTCCCCATTTCGGCCTTCCCGCACAAGCGCGACTACAAGGCTGTCACCGTGACCACCAGCATGGATCAGCTGATCGAAGCGGCTATGAACCAGAACTTTGTGCCGGTTGTGGATGACCGCGGCATCTTCATTGGCATCGTGCGCAGGCAGGCGATCATCCGTTACTGCTATGAGAAGGCCCGTACAGAGCAGCAGGCCCATGAGCAGCGCATCCCGGAATATGCCGCTGTGCATTGAACGATATAAATAGGTAGCCAGCCGCCCGGTTCTGCATCTGAAGCCGGGCGGCTTTTTGTCTGCAAAATGCGTTGAAAATCCGATTTATGGTACCTGCTGTGTGCGATAATACAGCCATGGAACAAAAACGTTCTGAAAAGCTGCAAAAAACGAGATACAGGAGGGAACACGGATGAAAGATTTTGAACTGCGTTATGTTGGAAGCCATGTGGAAGTATACACCGGCAGCGGAGTGTTCCTGTTTTCGGCCGATACGGTGCGGGAAGCAATGGAAGAACTGGCAGAGTAAGCGCCCGCAAACAGGCAGGGACTTCGGTGCAAATGTAAAATTGATGTAAAATAATTGAAAAGGAAAGAGCACGAATTCATTAAGAGACGGAAAAATGTGTAGAAAAAGTGATTTTCTTGTAAATAAACCTTGTTGTCACAGGATAAAAAATGATATAATAAATCCAAGCGCGGTCATTGTGCGCCGTTCTGCGCAACAGAGCGGCAGGCCGCAGCATCTGCCGGATCAAGCAGGCCCGGTGTGCGGGCAGGGCAGATGTACAAGGATCAAAAGGAAGATCATTTTTAGGAGTATCGTTATGGATATCACACACATTACCTCTCTGTTGGGTGGAATTGCGCTGTTTCTGTACGGCATGTCCATTATGGGCGCTGGTCTGGAAAAACTGGCCGGCGGCAAAATGCAGGGCGTGCTGCAAAAGCTCCTCACCGACCGATTCATCGACGACAGCCGCTACGCCGAAGCCTTCGTGCGCGACAAAATCCGACTGAGCGGCTGGGGCGCCCGCAAGATCCGCACCTCGCTCCGGCTCAAAGGCATCGCCGCAGCGATCATCGACGAAGCTCTTGCCAGACTGGATCCGGCGAGCCAGTCCGAACGGCTGCGGACACAGCTCGAAAAAAAGCTCCGACTGACCCGATACAAAGATACTTACGATTTGAAAACCAAACTGATCCGCTACGGCCTTTCGCTCGGATACGACTACGACGCCGTACTCGATGCCGCCGGCGAATTGATCCAAACAAACGACGAACCATGCGACGACTTCTGATCTCCGCACTGCTGCTGTGCAGCGCTTCCGTTTCGGCCCAAAACCTCGATCCGGCCGATTACGTCTTTCCCCTGCGGGACGTGGCCGGGCTTTACTCCGCCAACTTCGGCGAAATGCGTCCCAACCACTTCCATTCAGGCATAGACATCAAAACCGACGGCGTGACGGGAAAACCCGTACTCTCCACCGCCGACGGCTATATCTCACGCATCGCCGTCACGCCGGGCGGCTACGGACGCGCCATCTACATCACCCATCCCAACGGCACGACTTCCGTATATGGCCACCTCTCGAAGTTCCGCGACGACATCGAAAAATACGTGCACGAGGAGCGTTACCGCACCCGGCGAAACAGCATCAATCTCTATCCCCCGGCCGACCAGTTTCCGCTCAAACAGGGCGAACAGTTCGCCTGGTCGGGAAATACAGGCTCGTCCGCAGGCCCGCACCTGCATTTCGAGATCCGCGACTCCCGCACGCAGCGGACCCTCAACACCATTACCAGCGGCGTGATCCGCACCCGCGACGACATTCCGCCGCGCCTGGTGAGACTCTACTACGTCGAGGTGGACAGCGTGCGCGGTGTCCCGGTGCACGCCCGGTCCCGCCCCGTCGAGCTGATCGAAAAAACACCCGGACGCTATGCGCTCAAACAGGAAGGAGCGCTCCCCATCGGCGGCCGAGGTTACTTCATCCTGGAGGCGACCGACCGCAAGAACGACGTAGCCAACACATTCGGGCTTTGGCGCATACGCGAATTTGCAGACGAAGATCCGATCTTCGAGCTTCGTATCGACGGCTTCGCCTTCGACCAGACCCGCTACTGCAACGCCGTCACCCACTACCCCATGCAGGTCGCCTCGCGCAACGAAGTGATCCGCCTCACCCGACTCGACGGCTGCATCGACGACTTCCACCCCGTCTTGAAAAACCAGGCCCTGCTGACTCCTTCGGAAGGCCAGAGCCAATTGATCCGCATCGAAGCTGAAGACGACAGCGGCAACCGCTCGATACTCGAATTCCGGACGATCCGGCAGCCTGCGCAGCGGGATTTTCGCGCCGTATGCGATTCGACAGCTCTCATCGTCGATAACCGCCGGCCCTTCTCGCATACAGCGGGAGAGGCATCGGTCCACATCCCCGCCGGCGTCTTCTACGAACCGCTCTTTTTCAGTCAGTCGAGCCGCCCGGCCCAATTCGCCGCCGCGCCGTCGGTCGCCGTCCTCTCTCCCCTCTATTCGATCCTCGATTACGACACGCCTCTGCATACGGCGGCTACGGTTACGATCCGGGCATATGTTCCTCAGAACTTACAACCCCACACCACCCTGGGTTTCGTCCGCAAAGGGAAGGTTTCCTATGCCGGAGGAAAATATAAAAACGGCGCCGTCACCCTTTCGACCCGCACATTGGGCGACTTCTGCGTGGTGGCCGACACCGTTCCGCCACGCATCGAGCCCCGCTTCAAAGCCGGAGAGCCGATCAGAACGCGCAGCATCACCTTCCGCCTGCGAGACAACTTCTCCGGCATAGGCAGCTATACGGCCACACTCGACGGGGAGTGGATCCTGCTCGAACGCAATCCGATGCAGGGCACCATTACCCACACCTTCGACGACTCCCGCACCCCGAAAGGCCGGAGCTACACGCTCCAACTGACCGTCACGGACAACTGTGGCAACAAAACCGTCTGGAAACGGACGATAACCCGATAACAATACCGATATTTACATACTTCAGACACTGCCCGCAACATTCAGACGGCCGACCGGAAAATCGGCCAGAGCTTTTTTCAGACAACGCACTGCCGGATTACACGGCTCCGTTCATCTTCGGTCCCTGGCGAATCCTCTCACAAGCCCGGCACACCATGACAACGAAAGATCCGCTAAACAGTTATTGTTTAGCGGATCTTTCATCGTTTTTCTCAAGTGATTCCGGAGCGGTTCGAACGCTCGACCCACAGCTTAGAAGGCTGTTGCTCTATCCAACTGAGCTACGGAACCATCGTTTGCAGCACATAATCGCACAGCGCAGCAAAGGTAATACAAAATCCTCGCTTATGCAAGCAACACGACAAGTTTTACCTCTTATCCAGCAAGGTATCAAATAGTTAATACAACACAACGGAAAAAATAGTTCGCACCCAAAATTCCAGCACTTTTTCCTTTTATCTCCGAACCGTACACCGACAAAACAACATTTCCGCACATCAAAATTTCACACAATTAATATTCTGAAAAACAACACACTACAAACATCCCCCTCTTTACACACAAAAACTTTTCACCCAAATTACAACGAATATAATTTTCGATCCGGCCGTCGGCCGTTGCAGAAAAACTTTGTTTTGTGGAACTTTGCGGTGGCAATACCCCAGAGCGTGTTGTGTATTAGGAAACATTCACTAACTTTGCAGTGCCGTCCCCGACGGATGGCGACATATTGTTTAGTGAAAGTGTTTCGCTAATCCTTGACGATAAAATTTGGCGATTTTAAGGAAACAAGGATAGGCAATACAGACACTCATCACCGTGTATAGCTATATCGGTTCTCGATATACTATTCGGTGTGGGGTATTGTTTATTTGTTTCCGGGCCACGCCAAATGCCTGTCGTCAGATAAACGAACGACTCCACACTTTTTTTGTTCAAACCACCGCAGCAGGAGCCGATACGGTAAGTAGCAGGAATGATCAAATTTCTACTTATTAAATAATCTTATTATGAAAAAACTCTTTTTATTCGCAATCGCCGTACTGCTTGTCTGCGGCTGTACCGACAGCGGTATCGATGAAACGCCCTACGGAGGATCGGATAACACCGAGAACCCCGGCGACGGTAACGACTCGGAGGATGAAAAACCGGACATTCCGGAATATTCGATCAACGGAAGCGTGCAGAAAGGGCAGTTCATCCAAGGCTCTGTCGTCACTATCCAGGAGCTGAACGAACGACTGCAACCGACCGGTAAAAGTTACCAAACGCAGATTCTCGACGACATGGGCTCGTTCGAACTTACATCGGATATTGACAGCCGCTACGTAGAGATCATCGCCGAGGGTTTCTATTTCAACGAAGTGACAGGCAATCTTTCCGATGCCCCGCTGACCCTGCGGTCTCTGTCCGACCTTGCAATGGAAGGAAAGTCGAACGTCAATTTGCTCACTTCGCTGGAAACGCCCCGCATCAAGTACCTTGTTTTGAACGAGGGCCGGACCATTCCGGATGCACGCCGGACGGCCGAGCAGGAAGTGCTCCGATCGTTCTGCATCCCGCAAGACGAACTTCCCTCGCCGGAAGGCTTCGACAAGATGGACATCGCCCGTCCGGGTGTCGGCAACGCCATCCTGCTGGCTATTTCCGCCACGCTGCAACACGGACGAACGGTTGCCCAACTCTCGGAAATCGTTTCCAAAATCGCGACAGACATCGAGGTGAACGGACAGATCAAAGACGAAGCCCTGCTCGCAGCCGTACGGAGCAACGGTATGGGGATTAAACCTGCGAGAGTTACGAGAAATTTGGAACGACGTTATGAAGAACTCTCCATTACGGATTATGCAATTCCACCGTTCGACGAGTACTTGGATATTGACGGCAACGGAGTGATCGACAAACTGGATGATTGGTTCGACCATCCGTTTGAAGAAAGGTTTGAACTGATTTTCGAACCGTACGATATCGAAATGCGCAGCTTCAACGTGCAAGTCACCCCAAATTTCAATGATACATGGTATTATGTGGGAATCACCACTGCCTCGTATTTCGATTCTTACGACGACTGGCGCCAATTTATCCAAGATATGACCCCAGAGAACTCATACTCGCCGAGCTTATATATGGATAGAGAAATATTGCAAATAAATTGTATTCCGGGAACAGAATATGTAATTTATGGATTCCTCGACACCAATGATTTTCCAAATAATATATTCATTGCTCGCGTGACGAGCAAACCCCTGCCGCGCAATATGAACGCTACCGTGCAGGCGGAATGGCAACTCTATGACGGGACGGCTCTGGAAACACTCTACCCAGATATTTACAAAGGGGCAAGCGACCATCGGGTATTTATCTTCCAGGTTACCCCGACAAGCCCTGAAACAATCCATACATGGGGCCTTCTGCATGTCGCACGATCAACACAACTGAATCTTTCAGATATGCAGATCCTCGACTATCTCGAAACCGGCACATTGTTCGGCTGGAAAAATGTCGAAAATGGTTATTATTTCCTCCCCGCCGAAATGGAAACATTCGGATTCTACTATTGCGGACAGGATGAAAGCGGCGCCTGGGGCGAATTATACTACGAAGAATTAACCTTCACCGAAGACGATCTGTGCGATCCGAAGAGTGCTCCAAACTCGGGATTTATCAACGGCAAATCGGCGGTTACGCCAAACCGTACCGCCCTGATCGCAACCGCCTTCACTGCACCTGTCCGCTTCTGCAAAGCAGCCGAATACGGCCGGACACCCCATCTTTTACCAAATTGATCCATTTTGTTTCCCGGCAGATTTGGCAATTCGGTTTTTTGTTTCTACCTTTGCTCCCCTGAAAGCCCCGAAAAGTGGGTAGCGTTTATTAATTTCATTAAAAATTTTATAGCAAATGGCTGTTAAAATTCGTCTGGCACGCCACGGTAAGAAAGGTTTCGCTTTCTACCACATCGTTGCCGCAGATAGCAGAGCGCCACGTGATGGTAAATTCATCGAGAAATTGGGTACCTACAATCCCAATACGAATCCTGCTACGATCGATCTGAACTTCGAGAAAGCTCTGGATTGGTTACTCAAAGGCGCACAACCCACCGACACCTGTCGGGCGATCCTCTCCTACAAAGGCGTAATGTACAAGAAGCACCTGCTGGGCGGTGTCGCTAAAGGTGCATTCTCCGAGTCGGACGCCGAGGCCAAATTCAACAAATGGCTGAGCGAGAAGCAGACCAAGATCGAGAACAAGACCAACAAACTGGCGTCGGACGCTAAATCGGCCGAGAAGAGCCGTCTGGCCGCCGAGACCAAAATCAAGGAAGAGCGCGCAGCCGCTCTCGCCGAGAAGAAAGCCGCTGCCGAAGCTGCTAGTCGTGAGGCCGCCGAAGCTGCCGCTGCCGAATCGGCTGAAGCAGCAGCTCCCGCAGAGGGAGAAGCTCCTGCCGAGGCATAGTTACAACCGTTATGTTGTTGTCGGTTGCGCGCGTGAGTAAACTCTTCGGAGTTGAAGGTGGGGTTTTACTGAATCTCTACACGACGTTTCCCGATGACTTCTCAACAGAGGAACCGCTGTTCGTGAAGATCGATTCACTGGCGGTTCCTCTTTTTTGCGACCGCTTCGAACGGAGGGGCAAGACCAACGCATTGGCGACATTCGCGGATATCGACTCCGCTCGTCGGGCGGAAGAGTTTATCGGGCGGGAGTTGTACCTCGAGCACGAGGACGACGAAAACGATGAATTCTACCTGGAAGATTTGATCGGATTCCGGGTACGGATCGGTACGTTGAAAGGCGAAATCACGGATTATTACGACAGCGAGGCCAATCCTCTCTTCGAGGTGGAGATCGGCGGCAAACGGATCCTGGTTCCGGCGGTCGAGGAGTTCATCGCAGGCATCGATTTCGAGGGCCGTACGGTGAAGATGGTACTGCCCGAGGGACTGATCGAACTGTAACGAGAATCGGTGGAAAACCGGTGCTTCCGTGACCGGATATTTCCGGCAAAACGCGCCTTTCGGTGCGGTCGAAAAGTAAAATTTGCGCAAAAAGTATGGCACGTGTAGTTATCGGACTCTCCGGCGGCGTCGATTCGTCGGTAGCGGCCTACCTGCTCCAACAGGCCGGACATGAGGTTATCGGACTCTTCATGATCAACTGGCACGACACTACGGGCACGCTCGAAGGCGACTGCCCCTGGCACGACGACCGGCTCTTCGCCGAACTTGTCGCCCGACGGCTCGACATTCCGTTCCATACGGTCGATCTCTCGGACCAGTACCGTCGCCGGGTGGTGGACTATATGTTCTCCGAATACGCGAAAGGGCGCACACCCAATCCCGACGTGCTCTGCAACCGCGAAATCAAGTTCGACGTTTTTCTGAAGGAAGCCCTCAAGCTGGGAGCCGATTTCGTGGCTACGGGACACTACTGTCGCAAGGCCGAAGAGACGGCGCCCGACGGCCGGACGATCTACAAATTGCTTGCGGGTAGCGATCCCAACAAGGACCAGAGCTACTTTCTCTGCCAACTTTCACAGGAACAGCTTTCCCGGGCGCTGTTTCCGGTCGGCCACCTGCTCAAACCCGAAGTGCGACGCATCGCCGAGCAAATGAAGCTCGCTACGGCCAAACGCAAGGATTCGCAAGGCATCTGTTTCGTCGGCAAGGTCGATCTGCCGGTCTTTCTTCAACAAAAGCTCAAAGCAAAAACCGGCAACGTCCACGAAATCAAAGCCGATTGGCCCAAATACGGACAAGCCGTCCCACTCGTCGGCAAAACGGAGGATGCAGGGATGGGCACGGCGGAACGAACGGCTTCGGATAAAAGTGCCACCCTACGCGGTATAAATCCGGCGAATACGGACTCGACAGAATGTCCGAACCCGGCGACAGCTCCGACGGCAACCGCCGCAAAGCGGTCCTCCACTCCGACGGATACCGAACTGGCTGCACTCGCTGCTCCCTACCGTTATACCGTGCGCGACGGCAAAAAAATCGGGCAGCATAACGGAGCCACTTTTATACCATCGGCCAACGCAAAGGGCTGGGGATCGGCGGCCGCAAGGAGTCGCTTTTCGTACTGGCAACCGACGTGGAGCAGAACGTGATCTACGTCGGCGAGGGCGACAACCATCCGGGACTTTACCGCCGGGCCTTGCGGATCGCTCCCGGCGAGCTGCACTGGATCGACCCGCTCCGGGAATTGAAAACGGGCGAAAGCCGTCGTTTCGATGTCCGTATCCGCTACCGCCAGCCGCTGCAAGGAGCGGAACTCTTCATCCGTCCGGACGCGGCCTACCTGCTTTTCGACGAACCTCAGCGTGGAATCACGCCGGGACAGTTCGCAGCCTGGTACGATGGCGATGAGCTGGTCGGATCGGGCGTCATCGCCGAATAACCGGACTTTCCCCGATAGCGTCCAAGCGACCGCCGCAGAAGAAGAAGCTCATAAACACGGGCCATTTTACCGAAACCCCGGCAAAACAGGCGACAAACAGTCTTCACAACCCTCCGCTCCACGCTCAAAATACAGGCAGCCATCACGTACCGTACCGGCCGATTTCCGACAAGCATTTCCCTCCCAAGCCCCTTTCCACAAGGAGGCAAAAGAAAGGGACAGCCCAGAACACGCCCCCGGCGAACGATGACAAACAGCCTCGGGAAACAAGTCTGAAACCCGAACCCAATATAATCGCCATACTTGTTGCGGCAATCGGAATTATCCCGCCCGCTTCCTCGATCGTCCGCAAAAAGGGAGCGGGAAACGAAGAAATGCCATCCGACAAAAAACCCCCCTCGGCTATTGAGCCGAGGAGTGTCAATACAGACCGATTTCGGACTTAAGTCGAAAATATTGAAAATTCAACCTTCGAAAAGTCGCCGCATTCCGTACGACCAGTCGAAACGGCCCGCACCCTATTGCATCTCCACGATCAGCGAACTATAATCCGACCAGTTCTTCTGATATTCGGCTTTCGTCCCTTTCGGTACATATATTTTATAGGAAACCAGATCCCAACCGCCGGGTTTCGGGAAGACGCCTCTCGAACCGCTCTCCAACACCGGGAAAGAGCCGGACGCAATATCGTCGAACAAAACGGTAATCTTCTCCAGGGTCATCTGATCCCAGGAACTCCTCGTATTGAAGGCCTGATCGCCGATACGCTGAATACTCTTTCCGATAACGACCGTTTTCAATGCGGTGCATTCCGCAAACGCTTTCGCGGCAATCTCGGTAACTCCATCGCCGATATAAGCCTCCTGCAAACCCGTACAATAATTGAAGGCCCCTTCGCCGATATAGGTTACCTTGTCCGGAATGACGATACTTTTCAGGGCGCTGCAATCGTCGAACGCATTATACTCGATCTTTTCCAGGCTTTCCGGAAGCTCGATGGAAGACAGTGCCGAACATCCGTTGAAAGTATTCAGATTGATCTTGGACAGGTTGTCCCCCTCGAATACCACGCTGGTCAGGGCCGTGCAATTCTGAAAAGCACCTCCGCCGCCGGTTTCATTCCACAGATTGCGTCCCACCTCGACAACGCTCGCAGGAATAACGATTTCCTGCAGCCCCGCCTCTCCCGAAAAAGCGGCATCCGTAATATAGATCACGGTACCCGTATAAGCCCATCGCCCTTCACCGGTAGCGGAATCATACGTACTCTGTTCGTCGAGGAATTTACAATCTTCGCCCCAGAAACGCGGATTGACGGAACTCTTCTCCCAATCCAGTTGCCGGGTAGCCCTATAGTCGATATACTTCACCTGTTTGACGACCAATTTACGCATGACGGTCCTTTCGTCGTCCGAAGCGAACACCAGAATTTCGCTCTCGGGATCGGTGATCGCAGCCGGATCGTCCGGTGCGGAAACCGTGATCTTTTTAGCCGACTTGTCCACGGCAACCTCGTATCCGCTGTGCGAAATGCACTCGATGGCGACCTGCACGTTCAGAGGATTCGTCAATTCGTACTCCACCTCCGCCGTCGCACCCGGGCCGCAATATACCGACATCTCCTTTACCCGGTCAGAACCCGAAACAAACAAAAGGTCGAATTTGTCCTTGTAATACGGCAGCTTGATCGATGCTCCGGTTTCGGCCAGCGTCAAAACGAGATAATCCGGATCGGAAACATCTATGTCGCTGAACATCGAATCGCCGTCCTCACCGGGATCGCCCGTAGCCGGGCCCAATTTATTCCACGTTTGGCCGTTGTCGTAGGAAATATACCAATAACCGTCGTCGCGGACCTCCAGTTTCGGCGTGACGCCGTCATCGCCCTGATCGCCGGCACTGCCCTTGAGCGAGGCCAGCCACTCCTCCTCGGTCCCCTGATAACCGTTCTCTACGGCAAGCTCATAAGCCGACTTGCCGTCGTCGCCATTGCTGCCGTTGAGCGAGGCCAGCCATTCGTCGAGCGTTCCCCGGTATCCTTTCTCCACGGCCAGTTCGTAAGCCGACTTACCGGCCATTCCCTGAGCCAGAATCTTGCTCCCTTCGTCGTCCGTGAGCCATTCGCCGTCGAGCGTCCAGTAATAGAGTCCGTCGGTATCCTGTTCGACACCGATTACAGGGGTCGTACCGTTCTGTCCATTTTCTCCCTTTTTCCCGTGATAGATCGTCACCGGGCCGCTTTTGCTGAAAGAGATCGTATAACCGACCGTTTCACCGTTTTCCACGACCGGGACCACTCCCGTCACATAGTCGTTGCCTTGCAGGGCCTCGACAATCTGTTGCAGCGAAACGATATTGGTATTCAGCCGGCTGCACAGCTCCTCCAGCGCTGCCAGCCGCGACCCCATATCTTCGTTTTTGTTCCACATGGCCACTTCGTCATACTCCGTACAGGAAACCAGCGACAGCAGGCCCAAAATCATGCAAGTTATTATCTTTCTCATAGTATTCTCCGATTAAAAATTGACACCTGCCCTCACGATGAAACTGCGATTCCTGACATTCTTGTAGCCGACCATCTGGCTGTCGTTCCCGTACATCGTATCGGTTTTGTCGATGTTGATCAGGCCGATCTGGTAAGCGACCCCGATCCCGAACCGACCGAACGTAATATCGGCTCCGCACGAAAAGCCCATGTCGTGACGCGAAAACCCGCCTTTTTCTCCGAAAACCGGAATCTCCTCGGCACCGACCTTGCGCTTCCCGCCGACACCGACCGCATAATAGAATCCGGCGTGCGGAATCAGGGCAAAGCGTTCGCCCAGGGCGACGGTATAATCGATACCCACAGGAATTTGCAGGTAGTTCATCGTAGTACGGCTATCGTCGAAGCCACGGACCTCATACCCTTTGCTTATAAAGGTCAATCCCGTCCGCAGATAGAACGGAAATTGCCGGCCCAACCGAATCCGATCGCTGACACCCACCTCGTAACCCGGCCTCGTCGATGAGGTCAAGCCGTAAGAAGTGATCCACGAAGTGCAATATCCCGCATGTACCCCGATCATATTCGCCGGATACGAGCGACGCGGCTTTGCAGGAACCGTCGCAGGGACCGTCGTTTCACAAGGCATCGCCGCCGCGTCGGCAGGCACCCGCACCGGCTCCTGCTGCGGCACCCGCTCCTCTTCGGAGGGAACGACCGCAATCGGCTCCGGCTCCGTTTCGCTATCCTGCTGCGCCACGATATGCAGATAGAGCACGGTGCTGACGCTGTTGCGAAGTTCGGGGAAAAAGTGCTCCAACATATAATTATACGGTTTTCCGCCCTGCAAATCCATCAGTTGCTTTTTCCGGCCATCGACAATCCGATTATCGTCGTCGTAAATCCACAGCGGCGTATGGTCGAGAATATCCAACACTTCGTCGCGTCCCGCCATATCGGAAGCCGCGACCTGTTCCCGCAGCATTCCCCACGCGATGCCTTCGGCGTGATATTCGATCAAAGATGCGGGTATGTTCCCCTCGCGGACCAGATAGGCCTTCAACTCTTCCGCCCGTCCGACCGACAGCCGTTCGTTGGCTTCTGCCGTTCCGTCCGGCGAAGCATACGAGCGAATAACGACCTTTTCGACCCGGTCGTTTTTCAGTGCCGCTTCCGTCAGATTCAAGAAACGCTCCATCTGCGCCCGATTGTCCCGAAACGACAGATCGACATTACGATACCCACGGCGATAAAAAATTTTCATGGAATCCACCGCTTCCTGCGCCTCCACGCCTCCTGCGGCTAATACGGCAGCAAATAAAAAGAATAGGATTTTCTTCATTCGACATTCAATTATCATCGATTAAACACTATTAACCAACAATAAACCGGGACGTTATCCTAACGTCCATCCTATTTAATCGTTCCACTGAACGCCTCAAACGGATAATACATGGTATAAAACCATAGGACGACAAACAGAAATAATTATAATTATCTGAATTGTAATATAATTACAAATTATTCTTGTACAAATTGCAGAGATGATGTATATTTGCAGCTATAAACCAACGATTTAACCAACGATTAACCGACAATATCGGGAAAGGAGGGCCAAACAACTCCGCGCTCTTTTACAAAATATGCGGAAACTCCGAATACAGATCACCGGAGTTCCCGCATATTGTTCAGACATCGCACCGTCTGCTCTTAAAACGACTGATTCTAAGTCGTTCTTTCTTATCCAAAGCTTTCTGGACCGACGGGTATTTCATCCTGAATTTGGCAAACGTATCCCGCGAAAGGCCGAAATGTCTGCAAATATCGCCGATGGACTTTCCCCGGTCGAGCATTGCGATAACGGTTTGCCGATTTTCAATCAATACGTTCAGTTTGGTATAACTTCCGTAACGGCGTCCCAAGACCATCCCCTCGGCACGCCGCAGCGCCAGTGCCTCGCGCGTCCGCATCGAAATAAGATTGCGCTCAATCTCCGCGACGAGTCCGAAAGCGAAGCACAGCACCTTGCTGTTGATCGTATTGTCGAACGAATAGCCCTCCTTGGTCGTATAAAGGTTGATTCCCCGCTCCAGGCATTTGCCCATAATCGCCATAATGTCCGTAAGCGTTCGGCTCAGGCGCGAAATCTCCGTCACGATCAACGTATCGTTCTTTTTAAGACGGCGCAACAGGCCGCCGAGCTTGCGGTCTCGCTCGCTCTTCTTGCCACTGACGACTTCCGTCACCCAATGATCGACAACAAGCTTTCTGCTTTCGGCGAAGCGCCGGATCTCATCCTGCTGGTTGGCAAGATGCTGTTTTCCCGTGCTGACGCGTAAATAACCTATTATCATAATACAAATGATTTTAACCGAGGCAACGTCGCCTCGGTCGGTAAAGGTAAGCGTATGCTTCGGGAGCGCCGGAATACAAAACCTTCCGGCATAAACAGTCCGGACCGGCCGCAAAGCCCGGAAAACGAATAATAAATTAGAACCCTACATCCGATTTACTCCGGATATGTTTCGGGTTCCGAAACCTTTCGGTCGGAACGGTCGTTATTCTCCGCCAAAGGGAACATTTACGATTGCGGCCTCTCCCCTCCGCAGAGGAGATTTCACGTGCGGCACGGAGCTCGGGAAAACGATGAGCGAAAACGAGTAAACCGTCAAATTATGCGACTGTTGTAAATAAACGTCCCGAACGTTTTATCGCTCCGTTTTAATCCCGCGATTTTCGTATCCGGCCAGGGAAAAACGGTTGGTTTACGACCGAGCCGCAAGTCGTTCCATAGGATGATGTCGTCTGCAGCATGGATTCCGCCGCTCCGTCTTTTCGATCGGAACAGACTGAGAGATTTCTTGCCGCAGCCCCAAGCACTTTAATACCGAACCACCCGTTCCCTATGCTGTCGGGCAAACCGCCACAAAAGACCGAAAGCAAGCCATTAAAAGCCAAAGTCCGGAAGAGC
>ERZ860023.909-NODE-909-length-14471-cov-2.069367_pt1 | contig 14471 bp, 15 predicted proteins | sample MGYA00509983_ERZ860023 | MGnify/ENA primary metagenome ERZ860023 (study PRJEB30046, sample SAMN00715180) | human gut metagenome | study: EMG produced TPA metagenomics assembly of the A metagenome-wide association study of gut microbiota in type 2...
AGTTACGTTGCAAGGTTACGAACCTCCTTTATGGTTGGATGATGAAGAAATATCTCTCCACTATAACTGGCAAAAAGTTTGGCGTTTTTTACGCGATTCATAAAAAACAAGAAAAATTTTTGATGAGGCGGTTTGAAATCATTTCATCCTGAATCGTTAGGCGTTTGGTGGAAACATAGCAGCAGATGCGAGCATTTCATTTTTGGTGATTTCCTCCTTTCCGTTCATGCGAAGGGAAATTTATATTCCCTTCACTCTTGAACTGTAAAGAAAAGACCATTTTGCGACACGATTTGAAGCAGATTGAAAAAATTTTTTCTGGAACTGCTGATAGCAAGGAATGGGGGAGCGCTATACCGCTAATTCATCACATTCCTAAGCTGAATGTGACCGCATCAACAGGCATTCTAAATTTGGGCATACGAAAACCCTGCTTGCTAATTTTCTTCTCCATGCTGGAAGAAGTAGTAGCAAGCAGGGTCATTTTGCTAAAAATGACGATTTGCTTGTTGGGAACACATTTCCCAAGCCCTATGAAACAAAACAAGTTTGTGGTTGTGTGCAGTGACTAACCTGCGCTGGTTGCGATATGTTAAGATGCTTATTGGATGAACTTGGTTATACACAGCGTTTTATGAGGATTTTCATGTGTTGGCTATAAAAGATGATTATTTGTAAGCAACTAAATCACATACCTTTAGGTTGCTTAAGGCGAATATTCCAGACAAATCATCTTCGAATTTATCCGAGCGATGATGAGGAAACTTTACAATAACTACTTTCTCTCTTGCTCGGGTTATTGCAACATAATGATTATACTTGCCAGCTTCATCAGCAAGATTGTAGTCATTTGCAAACAATATTACCTGATCGAATTCCAATCCTTTTGATGAGTGCAACGTAATTGCAACATTTGGGTATATAGCGGTATCAAAAGCAGGATAGAACTTTTCCTGGCTGACTGTTAAGAACAACTTATTCAAATGATCAGAGCAGGTCTCATAGCCTAAGTAAAGGCATAAGTCGTTTGCTGCATCAATAAATTCTTGCTCGCTTTTAATATGTGCTTTGATGCTCTCGAGCTTTTTCCTAAGTGCATTAGTTTGCTTTTTTTCTTCACTTCCCTCAGAGGGCATTTCGGAAATTAAATCATACACAGAGTACTTTGGCAAAATTATAGACTTAGCAATTGCGGTATATAACCACGCTGTTGCTGTTGTTATGTCTGCAATCGGAGGCTGTGGAATAAAAACAAAATTGCTTCCAGCCTGACGTAACTCGGCTGCATTGCTTTCGGCATCAGCATTTTTAAAACGGAGCAAGGCAGTTCGTTTTTGAGGGTCGATATATCGAAGCGCCTCACTGCACCACGCTTGTGAATTTGGGGTTATCCAAATAATGTTGTCAAGACTTTCAGTTGGAGAATAAAGAGCGCGTGTTTCTTCGAAAAGCAAGTTGGAGTAATTTTGAATCTGCTGACATGAGCGAAAATTGTCTCCCATGAAGATTTTTTGAAAATTAGGCTTGTCACAAATGCTTTTGAATGCTTGAGGATATGCCCCTCGCCAAGTGTAGATTGATTGCTTTTCATCACCAACAATAAAAGTATCAGTACCGAGATTGTCGCAGATATACATGAATAAAGCATGCATGGACTGGTCGCAATCTTGATACTCATCAATATAGATTTTAAAATACTTAGCCTGAAGATACAGACGGCAGGCGGATGATTTCTTGATTACATCAAGAGCGAGATCAAAAATGAAATTCTTTTTGTTATCGAAATAGGAACAAAGTAAGTTATCCTGCTTTATTTTATCAAGGCCAGCTTCGAATGTGTCAACATGGAAGGAATAGTCTGTACTCATATCAACTTCAAATTCAGTACCGTATACATCTTTCAAAAAAGGTTTTATGATTTCCTCAATGACAAAGCTATTATTTGTGCCGATAAAATGACGTGAAATATCTATTGCGAGACGGTCTTTGATTTCTTGTGCAGCTTTGATTGTAAAAGTAATTGCTGCTATTGCTTTGTGCGAATGATTTCGCTCAATTTCAGCGGCTATCTTTGCAACCATAGTATGAGTTTTCCCCGTTCCTGCGCTGGCGCGGACAATTAGATTTCCAGGAGTATCGATAATCTGCTGTTGTACAGGTGTTAAACTCATTTCGTTATCTCCTTCAGGCAGGCAAAATTGTAATTATCAAAAATTTTCATACAGTCATCATTGGTTAACAACTTTACTAAGTCAACCATACGGAAGTGTTTTGCGCCTTGCAAATATGCAACAGGATTGCTTTCACTCAAATATTCGCACAATTTATCGTGTAAAATTTCGTTCAAGTCATTTTCTAAATCGACTTTAGAAAGGTAAATTCCATAGTCCGTGCGAATGCTATCGAGAGTTTTTTTGTGCTTTGCGTATAAAGTTGCTTTAGTCTCAACACTGTTGTCTTTATACGATTTTATTGGGAGGAGGTCTTTCCCGATGAGCTTGTTACAGCGCTGGAACCCATATGCATCATAGGTCTGCTTAGTGGGTGAGAGCCTCAAATCGTTATCAGTTTTTACAAGCCAGCCTATTTTTAATGCACTAAGCACTTCGCAGTACTTGGAAAAACCGACGCCTTCCACGGATAAAATATATATGCCATCCGCTTCATAAAAAGGCTTGACGGCAGACAAGACTTTTTCAAAAAGCAGCAGTTCCGAAGTGCCCTCGACCAGCAGCACTCTATTTGCGAAAATTGCTTCAGCTAAATATCTGTTTAGCATTTTTCGACTCTTTTCAAAATCGGAGGGAACTTGGTAGAAACAGCTCGCACTATCGATGGCTGAACCATGAAATATTCTAATAAGACTTACACCGTCCATGTCATACAGGACAAAGGGAGAGTGTGTTGTTACAAAAAGATAGTGATACTTATTTTCTGCAAACAATATCTGGGACAATGCAATTTGCAAGGATTTATGCAAGTGATTTTCAGGCTCTTCAATCAGGAATAGGTTAATTTGCAGTTCTTCACGTTCTGCTGAAAGCAAATCAAAAATGGAATACGCCAGTAATTTCTTACGCCCTTCCCCGGCAGTGGGGTATAGGTTCTCGTCATCCGTTCGCTTGATGTAAGGAACAATGCTGGAATATAGACCTTTTACAGCAATTTCGGACTTGATGGCAATGGAGATATCTTCACCGCGAAACTTTTGATACTCTGGAGTAATTCTTTGCTCAAAGTCTTTAACAGCAGGCAAATTCGCTATGTTTGCATTTAGCGCGTCTATTGATGACTGGATATGCTCAAGGGTAGCATCGTCTGATGCAGTACCATGCTTAATTAAAGCGCTGATATTCTTTTTAAATAGGCTGTATAGATCAACATAAGAATCAATATAAGTAACACTAAAAATAAAGTCTATATCGTAACGATAGCCTCTTTGCTTAATTTCATATAAATTTTCTAAATTACCGCCCCAATACATCATTGGCATGGCAACTAATTCCTGAGCATCATACTGCGCGGTAAGTTTGATATAAACTTTGTTCTGCTGGCTGAAGAGTGCCCCTTTTAGCTGTGCTCTTAATTTTTGACTATCAGGATCGGCGGTATCGCTTATGTCTATGACAACGGTGATTTCAATGGGTGATGCTACGTTTTTTCGATGGAAGTCAGAATCTAAGAAACCATTTTTCCTTATATCTTTATCAAATACATAGCGCAAGGCATACAGAAAATTTGTTTTTCCAATATCGTTTAATCCGAAGAAAATATTCTTGTTTGAGATGCATATTTCGATGTTCTCGAAATTCCTAAAATTCTTAATTGCAATTTGCTCGAACTTCATAAACGCGCCCTCCACTTCGTATATACTAAAAAATTACACTATTAGTATATCACATCGTTGCTACTTTGTCATCACAAAACTGAAAAAATCAAAAATACTTTTTAATTACAAACTCTTACGCAACAACAAATATACAATTGCTTATCTTACAATAAGACTGATGAAAAATAATTTCACTACGACTGCAACTGGTGCTACAAATTTCCATGAAATAACGCGCGCTATATTGACAAGCGAAAAATAACGTGCTATACTATTATCAGCACTCAAAACAAACGAGTGCTAATAACGCAAAAGGAGGAATGCTCATGGGATTAAAACCCGGTCAGAAGGCACCTGCCTCTGGGCAATATGGTGTTATTGGCCCGCGTGGCGGTAAAGTCAATCACGAAGTTACCGCTGTCAAGGGAAAACCAATGCCGCCGACCCAAAAGCGTGGTCAGACTTATATCATGAACGACCCCACAAACAACAAGTCAGGTCGCCCCTAAAACTGAATATGTCTACCAGCTGAGCCATCTCCATCGAGGTGGCTTTTGCATTGCATGTGAACGAGCAGTCTCCTCCCGAATTTCCATCTGGAAAAATCGCAAAAAATCGGCTATACTATTACCGTTGCTTCCAATGCGGCAGGGAGGTGCGGAAAATGCTCAGGGTGATGCCGGTGGATGATGAAATCTGGACGCTGCGGGATTTGGAAGTGCGGCTGGCGGACTTGTGGATGAACGTTTGCAACGAGCAGAACGTCGACTACTCTTTTTCGGTTCATCACGGAATGGGGGGAATGCAAGTCCAGAGCGGAAACAGATTACATGGCTTCGCCATGAGAGAACGTGCAAAGAAGAAAATATGCGTGCTTAGCAGTGCAATCTTCCCTTTCATGCTGTTCGCGTTTCTTTGCCGTGCCTTGCTTCCTCCTAACTTTCCGTGAAGAGCCCAAAACGCGAAGGAAGTTACTTCTCCTTCGCGTATTTTTTGCTGTATGCCTAATCGAGCGCCTTATTCCGCAAGCAATTGACCGTCTCGAATACGGACAATGCGTTTGCATTGCTTGCTGATTTCTTCGTTATGTGTCACCATCAGGATGGTCACACCGGCATTGTTCAGCTTGATGAGACTTTCCATCAAATGTGCAGATGTGTTGCTGTCCAAAGATCCGGTCGGTTCATCCGCAAGAATGACGGGCGGGTTCATGGCCAGCGCCCGCGCTACAGCCACAAGTTGACTTTGCCCGCCTGATAATTGATTGACTCTGCGCGCTTTGAGATGATCGATGTGCAGTTCCGTCAGCAGTTCCATTGCTCTGTTTTCAATGTCATGCCATTTCATATGCGAGAACATCATGGGGAGACATACGTTTTCCACGACATTGCGGTCACGCAGCAGACCATAATCTTGCAGAACATACCCAACCTTCTGGTTTCTGAAGCGGGAGAGCTGGCCATCCTTCATTGCGCTGACATCCATGCCGTCAAAGAAGTAGGTGCCGCCCGTCGGTCGGAGCATTCCGCCGATGATTTGCAGCAGCGTTGTTTTGCCTGAACCAGATGCACCAACCAAACCAACAAAATCTCCCTGCTCAACGCTGAACGAAACTTGTTTCAGTGCATGAACTTCATTTTCCTGCCCCTTATTGTATTTCATATCAATTTGATTCAGTTCAATCAACATTCCGAAAACCTCCTTCTTAATCGCCTTTCCGCATCAGCTTAATGGGGTTGATGCTGCCGTACTGCGTGAATACAACGGCAAATGCAAGCACAAACAGCAAAGCAACAATGCTGATGGAATAAGGCAGACCGTTATATTGCGTATCCTCAACAGAAATCGGCAGACAAATAAGAGAAATGAGAAGGCTGATAATCAGTAGCATCAGCATCGCAAGCATGATGATGCCCAGCGCCTTCTTCTGGCTCAGACCGCAAATATAGTACATTGCAAAGTTTTCTCGCAGGCGGATGACGCTCACATACGCATAAGAACAAACGCTGGCCAGACAGAGCAATGTCATCAAAGCGGCGGTGACAAAGGGAAGCGGATTGCTTGAAAGAATAGTATCGAGCGAGTTCTTCCGCATCACCGAGAGACTTTCTGCGTACCCCAGATGGCCGATAGAAGCGTTGATTTGGTTCAAGGTATCCGAATTTTCTGCTGCTACGAACAGAAGGGTGGAAGGAGCTATATCTACCACGGGTACAATGTCGAATGAACTTAGGGCAATTATGCTGGGTCCCTCTTCTTTGTAACCGATACTTTCCAGCGTTACGAACGAAGCGCCGCCAACCAAACGGTAATAATAATTATTGCTTTTTAGCACCCCTGTAACTCGAAATTGAGCTGGCCGATCTTCCGAAGAAACGATGAAAGATATTTTCCCCTCATATGGGGTGATGAGATCACCAATTTGGTATTCCTGCGCCAGTGACTGATTGATCAGCACCGGAATCGCATCATCCTCCGCTTTGTAATCAGCTATTTGCAACCCAAGGTGCTTGAGCAAAGCATCGTTATAGAAGTAGACAGCAACACCTTCGTCGTCAATGGTGCATCCAGCTCTTGCAGTTTGTCCGACTTCCTGAACGACGTCACAGTCTCGTATTTCATCAAAGAAGGCGCTGTACACTTCGGGATCCAGAAATTCTGACATATAGTAATAGTCATCAGCCTGAAAGAAGAAAACCGAGCCATGAAGGTTTGTCGCCAGCTGATCAATGGACAGCAGATTATCCAATTTTGATAGGATGGGCGTAAACAGCAAAACCATCAGCACGACCTGCGCAACGACAACTATTTCTCGCAGGTAGAATCGACTATACTGCTTTTTCAGCATGTATAACAGTTTCATGCAATCAACCTCCCTGACGATAGTTGGTCTTGCAAACCGCCCACAGCGTTCGCAGCGAAGAAAGATAGGAAAACAGCAGCCCCAGCGCAGCAATCGCGGCGCAATGACCGAATTGGATGCTGACGGAAACGTTGATGCTGTTCAGGACGGGCGTCACAGCGAACAGAGCGAGGTATGCCACGACGCAGGCCACAACGGTAAGGATGCCCCACTCCATCAGCAGCAGAAGGAAGACTTTCGCCCGCGCGCGCCGCACAGCAGGTAGATTTGGTATTGCCGGGCATTCTGCCGAATCCAGCCGTTGAAAAAGGTGAAAACGCTTAATGCAGACAGGAGGGAAACGCCGAGAAACAACGACTGCATTTGCTCATACGTTTTTGCCCGCGCCTTGGTCTGCGCGCTGCTGCCCACCAGATGAATATCGCAATTGGGAAAGTAAGCGGCAATCTGCTCGATGATGGCGGCATCGCTTCCCGAAAGGGCTTCCTTCATGTCCAGCACAATCGCATCAGGAACGTAGCCGTCTGCAAAAAAGGTGCGATATGGAATAATAAGCTCGTTGTCGTTTCCATATTCATCCACATAATAATCAAACTGATTGGGAAACTTCCGAAGCAGCGTACTGATATTGAGAAGTCCATGGTCAATGATGGAATAGGTGATTCCGTTGACCGTTTGTTCGCTGGGGCGTGCGCCCATTGAGTAACGCCCATGATGGCGATATGTTCAGTGCTTTCCACCTGACGTTCGTCAAAAAACGCCATTCCAGCTTCCAATGCATGCCAGCGCGTAAAGGCAGTGCCTTTCCAGCCAACCATTTGAGGACGCTCCCCGGAGGTGTCAAGGTCAATAACGAATGCGTTGCGCATCTCCCCCAAGGGGCTGGATTCAAAAAAGGCCAGCGTATCAGCAGCGATACTTGAATCCGAAGGGGTAATGCAAATGCTGGTATAATTGCTGCTGGCCTGCTGTAATTGGCGCAGCTGATTCATCACGCTGACAAAGGTAAATTGTGAAAAGTAAACGAAGAAAAGACTGCAAAGAATCATGATGGAAGCTGCCGTTTCACATCTGAACAAATGTGAAAGGCTGTTTTTCAGAAGCCGAATTGTTTTCATTGAATCACTCCTCAAAGGGGTGAGCAGAGTCAACTGCTCACCCCGGATCCTTTACGAGGCTTTACGGACTAACGGGAATCTCATAATATACATAAGCAGAATTGCCGGGCACACATTGGTGACGGAAGTGCACAACGCCCTGATTCACGGGGCCAGCAGGACTGGTGGTAGAAGACTTATACGCAACGCCATCACCGTAGGATTCAGTCCAGTAGGTCCATACGAGTGTGCCGACAGAGTTTTCATATTCTGCTTTCGTAGAAACATACAGATGGTTGTTTCTTGGCGTGCAGCTGCAAGCATCGATACGCCCGTACACCTTGGACTCATTTGCCCAATAAACGCGATTGCTGTATCCATTACAGGCGAAAGCAACAGAAACCGCAGAAACGCACAGCAGGGCAACCAGCATTACGGCAAAGAAACGAGTACTCTTTTTCATGGGTATAGCTCCTTTCACGTTCATATAGGTAGACAAATCAGCAATCTGGCAGTATAATTAGAGTGTCCTTGCTATATCTATCTTGACGGGATAGCAGCCACAACGTGGCTCACGTTATAGCAAGGACTTTGTTTCCTTCCTACGCATTTTGCCAATCACCTCCCAGCGCAAGTGTGTATTGATACTATTTCCGGACTCACCTGAGCCATCTGGAAATAGTATGAGGGAGTAAGCGGCACCTTGCTCGGACACCAGCTTACAAAGTGAAGCAGTGGAATGAAGCGTGAAACCGACGCGATGTGAACAGCTTAATTATACGTCGCTTCAGTAGTCCAAGTGGATAATGTTTCTGTTGTTCCGTCTGCGGCGACAACCGTTCCATTCAGCTGAACCTTGTAAGTACCTGATGAGACCTTGTAGGATTCATTGACAGAAGCATAGTAGAGACGGTCACTTTCCGACCAACTTTTAACGAAAAACCATGAATTACCGACTTTTCGATATAGCGTCAGGGTGATACTAATGCTATCTGTCCTGTTCGTTGCTGTGATGCGCCCAAAGCATTGCGCCGTGCCGTCCTCTGAAATCGTAATCGTTGCTTTGTATGCACGGGTAAGATCATACAGGGGCTGAACCGAATTGTCCTCCGAAATCGCGTACCCTGATGAACACCACGTCACCATCACAACAAACAGAAGGAAAAGAGTGACTGACCTCGAAATCGCCTTGCGCATGAAAACCCTCCTCATCTTGGCGTCTTTGTGACCCCTTCATCCTATATAGCGATGCATCCGACGGAAGTGAAACAGCAAAATTAAAATTTATTTGCGAATTTTTAGGACTTAATGGAGGATACATATTTAATCATTTGATCATTCGCACACTTTCGGCTATTCTTATAGCTTCCTCTCGCTTTCCAGTGTAGTTAATCATAAGAATGCGATTGTCGATGTTCCACAGAATTGCCGTCCATGCCCCTTTCTCACTGATCATTGCGAGGTGTCCATTGATTGTGATATAGTCAATTGTGGCATTTTCAGTGTCCAGCGCTCCGCCTGTACCAGCGCTCATATCATCAAACCATAAATCCCTGCCATCGGGGTGCGTATATAGTACAGTTTCAGGGGTTACTACATCCGCCAGCAGCATGCCGTCTGGAATATACGCGGGGTAATAGTAACCTTCCCAGTCAGCAGGGACGTTCATAATTTCACCCGAATCTTCAAACCCGAAGGATGTGCAGCGCTCTTCGATGTTCATCATGAACTGCATTAGTCTGACTCGCACCGTAGAATCTGTGGCAATTGCGGCAGTCAGCCCTAAATAACAGACGAGCAGAAGACAGGCGGCTACTTTTGCAACCTGAGGGAATGTCCTGAAAGCCAAGCGCTTGATTTCATCTTTTCGGCAGCTTCGATCGATATATCGAAGCATTTTTTGTTCGCTGCTTTTTACAAGCATCTGCAAGGCTTCGTCTGAATCGCTTTCCTGTTCTATGCGTCCCAACTCAGCCTCCTGCTTTTCCAGTAGCACGATTTTCAGCTTCAAGGCAGATAAGTCGCCCCGAAGCTCTGCCAACTCTTTCGGAGCACGATGGGAATTAGCCATGTTCTTCCACCTCCTTGAATAACGCCAGCAAATGCTTTCGAGCTCTGCTCAGATACACGCGAACACTATCCTGACCGATATGGAGAATTGCGGCGATTTCTTTGTCGGAACTTTCGTCTACATACTTCATCGTAAGCAGCAGACGCTCATTTTCTGGCAGTCGAGACAGGGCCTCCCGCAAAACATCCATTTCGGCATTTTGAAGGATCGTGTCATCCATCTCACTTTCAGACGCAACGTTGTCAAAAAACGTTTCGTCCGTTGGAAGAAATGAATGCTGGTTGTGGCGATTCCGCTTGCGAACATAGTCGATGGAATCGTTCCGTATAATAGTAGCGACATAGGACCTCATTCTGAAACACGAAATCTCTCGCAAAATCTCAATATTGTCGATCATCTCAGCAATTGCTGCCATGACCATATCCTCAGCGACGTGAGGATCCTGCACAATCCTCATGGCAATTGCGAACATCAGTTTTCTGTATTTCAGATAAATTTCCGTCACTAGTGCGCGGTCATCGTCGTTTCCGACGAGCATGATCATAAGTGGAATGGCTGACATCATCTGTTTGTCCTCCTGCCGCGGTCAGACTGGAAAAAACACGCCCTCTTAATTTTACTATTTTTATTGTTAATTGTCTATCACTTGAGGGAATAAAATGCGCTGTCAGATAATCTGAAAATAGAAACATCAAAATAGGCTACACAGCGTGCTGAAGCAGAACGTCTGGCTGGACATACTGGTGGAACTATCTGATGAGGGCGCGACGCTGTTGCGCATGATGCACGATACGGGGGGAAGAGGGAGGACGTTGCCTTGTATCTCTTGAACGACGGACAGAGCCGTCCAGAAGAATGAAAGGAGCATGAAATCATGGCGAAGTTGAAGTTGGTTCAGGCCAATGAGAAAATCGCGGAGAAGGTTGCTTTTGGGTATAAGCAGGTGAAAAACGCAGTTGTAGGTGGCTACAAGAAAGATACGAAAAATCTTCATCCGGTGTATAATGTCACATGCCAGGAGGGATACAAGATGCAGCGGCTGATTTGGAATCCATATTTGCCGGAAGGGACGTTCATTCCCGATGGCGAACCGCATGTGTTCGGCAATTGCCTGTATGTGGGCACCAGACTGCGCGCAGGGCGCGGATGGTCGGTACTATCTGTACTTCTGCTTTAACTTCCAGAACAAAGTCAATATGCTGGTGAGTGATACGCCGGACGGGTCGTTCTAGTATTATGGCGAGGTGCGGCACCCGGACGGGACGTTGTATGGGCAGGGGAAAGACGACATCATGTGCTTTGAACCGGCGATTTTCCGGGATGATGATGGCAGCGTGTACCTCTACTCCGGCTAATGCAGGAACTAAAAGAAGAAGGAAAGGCTTTCTGTCAAGGAAAAACACATGTAGCAAAGGGGTATGCTGTAAAGTAATTTCAGGTGACAACGCTGAAAATTAAATTGCGACCTGATTGCAATTAAGTTGCAATTTGGTCGCAATTAAGTCGCAATATTGATAGGAAATGCCCGGAACAATAATCAATTGCAAAAACTGATTTTTGATAAATGGACTGTGTAATGCAGATTGCATTTGTGCCCCTTGCTACTGCACCACGATGCGTACCCACAATCGTACCCACAACGGAGTGGTATTCCATGTGATTTGTTAAGCTGCAAATGCTGATTTTGGTTTCAGTGTGTTACCATATGGTACTGGTTGGGATGCGGTGGGAGATGTGTTCTCCGCTTCGAATCCGCTATGCTCCACGAGCCGAAATCCTTGGAGATGCAAGGGTTTCGGCTTTTTTTGTGCTGCTGTATACCCACACCGTACCCACAAACGCTTTCTTTTCCGTACCCACGAAAAACCGCTATGCGCTCAATTCTGCGTTTCTTACAGCGTGCCGATGAATTTCTCCATCTTGTCTGCCGCGTTTTGAGACATCCGGTTGCTGACGTGTCCGTAGGTGTCGAGCGTGAAGGCGACGGTTGCATGTCCAAGGGATAGGGACAGCGTTTTGAAATCAATCTCGCTTTGAATGGCAAGGGTGGCGTAGGTGTGGCGAATGTCGTGGAAGCGAACCTCCGGACGGTTGAGCTTGCCGACCAGCGCCTTGAAATGGACATACAGCGTCTTGAAACGGATGAACATGCCGTTGTCGCGTGTGAAAACCATGTCGTACACATTGTCCCATGATGAACCTGCGACCAGACGCTGCCGGTTCTGCTTCTCTTTGGCCTGCCTCAATGCTTCCATCACAGATGGCGCGGGATGAATCGTGCGCTCTTTGTGGTTTTTCAGCGAAGTGAACATCATTTTGCCCTTGTCAGGCCCGGACGCAATGCGCACAAACTGACGGTACACACGAATAGTCCCCTTCGCGAAATCAATGCAATCCCACGTTAGACCAATCAGTTCGCTTTCCCGCAGACCTGTGAAGAAATCCACATAGTACATCAAATAGAACGGATCATCCTTGGCGATTGCCAGAAAGCGCCGTAGTTCTACATCGGAGAGTGTGTGCATCTCAGCCTTTTCCAGCATGGGCAGTTCGCAATCCTCGGATACGTTTTTGCGAACCATGTCCAAACTTTGTGCTTTGGCCAGCATCCCGTGAACCAGTCCGTGGATGTTGCGGATGCTCTTGGGCGACAAGCCGTTCTGCTGTGCTTTTGTATAGGTGCGCTGAATGTGCAGCGTCGTGAGGTCTTTCAGCTTGATGTGACCGATGTAGGGCACGACGTGCATACGGAAATCACTTTCGTAGTTGTCCATTGTCGAATGACGAATTTTCCCTTCCTTGAAGGTTTTGAGCCATTCCCAGCCCCATTCCTCCAAGGTCAAGTCGGTTCGCTCAATGCAGATGCCCTGCTCAACTTCCGTCATTCGGGCGGCTAACTTCGCTTTTGCCTCAACTTTCGTCTGCCCATACACGGCGCATTGCTTGCCGTTCAGACGATACCGACCTTCCCATAGACCGTTCTTGCGCTGGCGAATGTTTGTTGTCTTTGCCATATTTCCTCCTGCCTCAATCTGACTCAGAAGGAGTACAGGAGTACGCATCGTGTTGCAGTTGTCAAGGTACACACTGCTATTTTACGCCTCCTGTGCGGAAAATGCAAGATGGGCTGGATGCTGTATTGGTGTTTTTCGTGCTTCATGTATTTATTAGGTGGGGCATAGCTGCGGCAGAGAGTTCTGATTCAGCCATTCTTGAAGCATGGCGCGGTTGATGAGCAGCCGCCGACCAATTCGGAAAGACGGGAAATCCTTCTGGTCTGCCAACTGATAGGCAGTGTTGCGGCTGATGTTGAGTTCTTCCGCAAGCTCCTTGACCGTCAAGGTCATCTTGCGATTGCTCTGATTGGGTTCGAGGGCGTGCTGACAGGTTTCACCGAACAGCGTGAGGTTCATTTTCATCATATATAATAGCTCCTTGATGCGTGTATGTGAAAACAATTCAGACTTTGGAATAGTGGAACATGAAACTGGAACAGGGGGCAGCAAATGCTGAATACGCGATATGCCTCTCTATCCCAATGCACTTCTTTTTATGATGGTATTTGTTCCATTGTTCCATGTGACTGGAATGCGGGATGGGACGAGAGTTTGCCGACGCTATACTTGGTTTGTTCTGGCCGCAGTCACGCACCTCTGCCTTCTCCAGGTTGATGCGGATTGGCAGGAAACGCCGATTCCTGCTGCCGGTCATGGGGCAGAAAATCCAGCTTGTTGGAAGTGCCTGCAAAGGCACACTGCCGCGGTCTATCCGCCGGAAAGTTGTCATAAGGTACTTTGCAAGTATCCTTCTGGCGGCTGAGAAAAGATTTGATTTCTTCCACGTTCTTGGCATTGCCGTGGCCATCATCTCGCTCATCTCGATAATCCAATGCCCCATCATGCGGCGATAGACGTTTTCGTCATCGAGCTTTCGCAAATCATCCGAGAACCACTCGTCATTCCCTGCGAGGAAACGGAAAAAGCTGGACTTCCCAGCGCCTTGTCTGCCGGTAAGACAAAGCATCATGTCGAACTTGTACCCCGGCTGAAAGATGCGCGTTACAGCGCCCAGCATGAATAAGCGCAGCAGTTCTTCATTCAAATCGCTGATTTCAGCACCGAGAAAATGATGCAGCGCAAATCGAACACGGGGCGTTCCGTCCCAGTCAAGATGATTCAAGTATTCCCGCACAGGATGATAACCGTTGCTATTAGCCACCACGCGCAGGGCCGTGAGGATTTTCTTCTCGGACGTGATGCCGTAATGATTCTCAAAAAGCAATTCGATGAAGGCTAAATCGTCGTCAGTGAAGCAGCTGCCTGCCCGATGCCACGGCATATCACCGACAATGACCATGCAGCCGGTGAACAGGTTTTTGCGGATAGCACCCATCAGCACGGGATCGTTTTCCAGAATCAAGACGCAATTTTCGACGGAACAAGTGATGCTGCCATCCTTGCTGTGCGCAAGACGTGCGCGGAGAGCAGCGCGCTGCTGAAAAAGCAATGTTTCGCTTTCTGCACTTCTTCCAGCACGTGCGCCTGTGGCTGCTGTAAAGTTACGTTGCAAGGTTACGAACCTCCTTTATGGTTGGATGATGAAGAAATATAA
>ERZ860023.911-NODE-911-length-14437-cov-2.440690_pt1 | contig 14437 bp, 10 predicted proteins | sample MGYA00509983_ERZ860023 | MGnify/ENA primary metagenome ERZ860023 (study PRJEB30046, sample SAMN00715180) | human gut metagenome | study: EMG produced TPA metagenomics assembly of the A metagenome-wide association study of gut microbiota in type 2...
GCGGCGGGCCGAGCGGCCGCTCGAAGAAACGCTCCGCACGGCCTGGCAATGGCAGCTGCACCTCGGACAGAGATAACCTTCCCGCCGACAGAACATATTGCGGAGAGCGCATCCGGAGCCGTTCCGGATGCGCTCTCCGCATACTCCTCCCTCCCGTTCCGACATCCGGCCCCGACTGGTCCTTCGCACCGGACCGACCGCCTCCCCTGCACCTGCAAAGGCTTTTTTCATCTTTTTCGCAACAGAAAGGAGAAGCGATTGATATTTTTTGTATTTTTGCATCAATTGGGAAAATAATGAACTTAAAATGCCGAAATTGCATGAAGAGAAGGTAAACGTCCTGAAAAAACCGGAATGGCTGAAAATCCGGCTTCACCGCACCGCAGAATACGCGGACGTGCAACGCATCGTCAGGGACCACTCCCTGCACACGATCTGCAGCAGCGGTCTATGCCCGAACAAAGCCGAATGCTGGAGCCGCAGGACAGCGACCTTCATGATATTGGGTGAAATCTGTACGCGCAACTGTCGATTCTGCGCCACCCTTTCGGGCCGGCCTCTGCCGCCCGATCCTTCAGAACCCGCCAAACTCGCCGAAAGCGTCCGTTTGATGGGATTGCGGCATGTGGTGGTAACCTCCGTTACACGCGATGACCTGCCCGACGGCGGCGCGGCCCACTGGGCCGAATGCGTCCGCGCGATCCGGGCGGAAAATCCCGACGTCACAATTGAGCTCCTTATTCCCGATCTGGATGCGAAACCCGACCTGCTGGACACGGTGATCGCCTCCGGGCCCGATATCATCGGGCACAACATCGAAACCACCGAACGACTGACCCCCCTGGTACGTTCGCGGGCCCGTTACCGTACGAGCCTCGACGTGCTGCGCTATTTAAGCGAAAAGGGCGCCGTCGCCAAGAGCGGCCTGATGGTCGGACTCGGTGAGAGCGATGAAGAAGTTTTACAGACCTTGCGCGACCTGCACGCCGCCGGCGTGGAGATCGTTACCCTCGGCCAGTACCTTCGTCCCACTCTGGAGCATCACCCCGTTGCGGCGTACATTACTCCCGAAAAATTCGACTGGTACCGGCAGCAGGCGCTCGACATGGGCTTCAGCTACTGCGCGAGCGGTCCGATGGTGCGTTCGTCGTACCTGGCGGACGAAGCGCTCGGCTCGGTGCGTCTGAAGCGACAGGTTTCCGCGAAAGCCTGAGTCTTCCCGCCGCGCGGGAAAAGGTCTGCGACAAAGAAAGTGTTGAACCGACGCTTTCCGGATTTACGGTATCCGTACGGAGCCGGACGGAGAGGTGTCGTAACGTAATTTACGATGTTTGTCGAATACCGGGACCTCGGACAAATGGACTACAAAGCCTGCTGGGAGTACCAGCAGAGGCTTTTCGACACCCTCCTGCGGGCCAAGGGAACCCCGGCGGAGGGCGCGGGCTATTTGCTCCTGGTGGAGCATCCGGCGGTCTATACCCTCGGCAAGAGCGGCCATGCGGAGAACCTGCTGGTCGGCGAAGAGTATCTGCGCAGCATCGGCGCCGAATTTTACCACATCGACCGGGGCGGCGACATCACCTTCCACGGGCCGGGACAGATCGTGGGCTACCCGATCCTCGACCTGGAGCGCATCGGACTTTCGCTGCGCGACTACATCGACGCGCTCGAGGGCGCAGTCATCCGGACGGTAGCCCGTTACGGCATCCGGGCCGGACGCATCGCCGGCGCCTCGGGCGTCTGGATCGAAGGAGCGCAGCCGGCGCGTAAGATCTGCGCGATCGGTGTGCGGGCGTCGCGTTACGTGACCATGCACGGCTTCGCACTCAATGTGGCAACCGATTTGCGTTATTTCACCCATATCAACCCCTGCGGGTTTACGGACCGGGGTGCCACGTCGATCGAAAAGGAGATCGGTCGCCCGGTTCCGATGGAGGAGGTCAAACGACGCCTCGTCGAAGATTTATGCGAGAATTTGAATGTTAAAATATATAAATAATAACAAATATGCCCATAGAAAAACGATGGGTAGTGAAGCCTCAGGGGAATCCGGAGGCGGTTGCCGCGATGGCTGCCGCGACGGGCATCTCCCCGGTCCTGGCCAATCTACTCGTACAGAGAGGCATAGACACGTTAGAGAAGGCTAAGAAATTTTTCAACCCCCAGCTTTCGGACCTGCACGACCCGTTCCTGATGAAGGATATGGACAAGGCGGTCGAACGGGTGGAGCGGGCCGTCCGCAACCGTGAGAAGATCATGGTGTACGGCGACTACGACGTCGATGGCACGACCGCCGTCGCGCTGGTTTATAAATTTCTGCGCCAGATAGGTCATAAGGACCTGTTGTTCTACATCCCGGATCGTTATACCGAAGGTTACGGTATCTCGACCAAGGGCATCGACCACGCCGCACGCAAGGGTGCGACGCTGATCATCGCCCTGGACTGTGGCATCAAAGCCATAGAGAAAGTGGACTATGCCAAACGCAAGGGCGTGGATTTCATCATCTGCGACCATCACCTCCCGGCCGAGGAAATTCCCCGCGCCGTAGCCGTTCTCGACCCCAAACGCGCCGACTGTTCCTATCCGTTCGACGAACTGTCGGGGTGCGGCGTGGGATTCAAGCTAGTGCAGGCCTACTGCCAGAAAAACGGAATTCCGTTCCAGCAAATCGAGCCGTTGCTCGACCTGCTGGCCGTCAGCATCGCCTCGGACATCGTTCCTCTGGTGGATGAAAACCGGATTTTAGCCCACTACGGGCTTCTGCGGCTCAACGCCTCCCCCTCGAAGGGGCTGCTCTCGATCATCAAGATCTGCGGCCTGGATCGACACAACATCACCATCGACGACATCGTCTTCAAAATCGGACCCCGCATCAACGCCGCAGGCCGTATGCGGATGGACGAAAACGACGAAAACGCCGCTCCTTCGGGCGGCTATGCGGCGGTCAATCTGCTGATCGAAGGCAACGAAAGCCTGGCCGAAGAGTTCGGCTCGGTGATCGACGGCTTCAACCAGGACCGCAAGTGCATCGACCGCAGCGTCACGCAGGAAGCCCACGACTTCATCGAGGCCCACGCGGAGCTGAAGGCCGCCAAGAGTACGGTGATCTACAACCCCCGCTGGATGAAGGGCATCGTGGGCATCGTGGCCTCCCGCCTGATCGAAACCTACTACCGCCCGACGGTGGTGCTCACGATGAGCAACGGGTTCGTCACGGGTTCGGCCCGCTCGGTGCCCGGCTTCGACCTCTATCAGGCAATCGAATCCTGTTCGGACCTGCTGGAGAACTTCGGCGGGCACATGTACGCAGCAGGACTCACGATGCGTCCCGAACGGGTCGAGGAGTTCACCCGCCGCTTCAATGCCTACGTCGAAGAGAACATCGACCCGATAACGCTGCAACCCCAGGTGGAGATCGACAGCGAACTCTTCTTCTCGAACATCACCCCGGCGTTCCGCCGCGACCTGAACCGTTTCCAGCCGTTCGGCCCCGGCAACCCCGCACCGGTATTCGTCACGCGGGGCGTGGTCAGCCACGGCGAAACGAAGCTCGTCGGCGCCGACTGCGAGCACCTGCGCATGGACCTGATGCAGCGCCAGAAACCCAACACGACGATTCAGACGATCGCCTTCCAGCAGCCGACCCACTACGAGTGGATCCGCGCGGGACATCCGATCGACGTCTGCTATCAGATCGTAGAGAACCACTACCGGGGCTCGGTTTCGGTACAGCTCCGCATCAAGGACATCAAACCCCTGCGGAGCAAGCAATAATACGGCCGGCAACATCCGTAAAAACCGGAGCTTTCAGGCTCCGGTTTTTTACGGATCCCGCCCGACGACACCGGCGGCGGCATTCCGTCCGAACCACTCCTTCCCGCTCCCGAAACGAAAAAATCCGATACAACAAAGTCGGGTTTTAGTTTCTAATTATTAGAAAAATCACTACATTTGACACAAAATAGTAATTGTTAGACCTTTTCTACCCAATATGAGTAAACCCTTCAAGCGTTATCTCGTCACCTCGGCACTGCCCTACGCCAACGGCCCGGTACACATCGGCCACCTGGCGGGCGTCTATATCCCGTCGGACATCTACACGCGCTACCTGCGCCTGAAAGGATACGACGTGATCTCGGTCTGCGGCAGCGACGAGCACGGCGTGCCCATCACCATCAAGGCCCGCAAAGAGGGCGTCACGCCCCAGCAGATCGTCGATCGCTATCACCAGTTGATTAAATCGTCGTTCGAAGGGCTCGGCATGTCGTTCGACATCTACTCGCGCACCTCGTCGAAGACCCACGCCGCGACAGCGTCGGAGTTCTTCCGCAAGCTCTACGACGAAGGCAAATTCATCGAGCGGACCTCGGAGCAATACTACGACGAGGAAACCCAGACGTTCCTCGCCGACCGCTATATCGTGGGCACCTGCCCCCGCTGCGGCAACGACCGCGCCTACGGCGACCAATGCGAAAAATGCGGATCGACCCTTTCGCCGGACGAACTGATCAACCCGCACAGCGCCGTATCGGGTTCCGTACCCGTGAAACGCGCCACCAAGCACTGGTATCTGCCGTTGGACCAATACGAGGGTTTCCTGCGCGAATGGATCCTCGAAGGGCACAAAGAGTGGAAAACCAACGTCTATGGGCAATGCAAGAGCTGGCTCGACGGCGGTCTGCAACCGCGTGCGGTGAGCCGTGACCTGGACTGGGGCATTCCCGTACCGGTCGAAGGGGCCGAAGGCAAGGTGCTCTACGTCTGGTTCGACGCGCCGATCGGCTACATCTCGGCGACCAAGGACCTGACGCCCGACTGGGAGAAATACTGGAAGGACGAAGAGACCAAAATGGTGCACTTCATCGGCAAGGACAACATCGTCTTCCACTGCATCGTCTTCCCGGCCATGCTCAAGGCGCACGGCGGCTACATCCTGCCTGAAAACGTCCCTGCCAACGAATTTCTGAACCTCGAGGGCGAAAAGATCTCGACCTCGCGCAACTGGGCCGTCTGGCTGCACGAATACCTGGCCGACTTCCCCGGCAAGGAGGACGTGCTGCGCTACGTGCTCTGCGCGAACGCCCCCGAAACCAAGGACAACGACTTCACCTGGAAGGACTTCCAAGCCCGTAACAACAACGAGCTGGTAGCCGTGCTGGGCAACTTCGTAAACCGGGCTTTAGTCCTGACACACAAATACTTCGACGGTGCAGTGCCCGCCTGCGGCGCACTGACGGACTACGACCGCGAAACGCTTCGGGAACTCTCCGGCGCGAAGGAAGCCCTCGAAAACAACATCGAAAACTACCGGTTCCGCGAAGCCTTGAAGGAGGCGATGAACATCGCACGTCTGGGCAATAAATACCTGGCCGACACCGAACCGTGGAAACTCATCAAAACCGATCCCGAACGGGTCAAGACGATCCTGAACATCGCTTTGCAGATCACCGCAAACCTCTCGATCGCCATCGAACCGTTCATGCCCTTCTCGGCGAAGAAGATCGTCGGGATGTTGCAGGCAGGACCCTTCGGCTGGGAGAAACTGGGCAGCACCGACCTGCTCGCTGCCGGACATCGGATCGGCGAAGCCGTGCTTCTCTTCGAAAAGATCGAGGACGACGTAATCCAACGCCAGCTCGACAAGTTGGCGGCGACCAAAGCGGCGAATGCTTCGGCCGAAGCAGCACAACACGTTGAAGATCAAAAGGAAACGACGACTTTCGACGATTTTCAAAAGATGGATATCCGTGTTTCGACGATCCTCGCCGCTGAAAAAGTCGCCAAGACGAAAAAGCTGTTGAAACTGACCGTCGATACGGGCATCGACAAGCGCGAAATCGTTTCGGGCATTGCCGAATACTACACACCCGAAGAACTCGTCGGGAAACAGGTACTCGTACTGGTGAATCTGGAACCGCGCGAACTGAAGGGCATCCTCTCCCGTGGCATGATTCTGATGGCCCAGGACGCTTCGGGCAAATTAAGGCTGTTACAACCTGACGATCAGACAAATCCGGGTGCGACAGTCGGATAATAAAGATATTTCTTGAACAAAAGATACAACCTTTAATATTAAAAAACAATGGAGAACATCGATTGGGGCTCTCTCGGCTTCAACTACATGAAGACCGATTTCAATGCCCGCTATACTTGCACGGACGGCAAGTGGAGCGAAATGGAAATTACAAGCGACGAGTACATCAACATGCACATGTCGGCATCCTGCCTTCACTACGGCACGGCTCTTTTCGAGGGCTTGAAAGCCTTCCGGGGCGCTGACGGCAAAGTACGTCTGTTCCGCGTCGAAGAGAATGCAAAACGCTTGCAGTCGTCGGCAAAACGCCTCTGCCTGCCCGTACCGACGATCGATATGATCGTCAAAGCCTGCGTAGAAGTGGTTAAGCGCAACGAGCGTTTCATCCCGCCCTACGGCACCGGCGCATCGTTCTACCTGCGTCCCGTTATGTTCGGAACGACGGCAGGACTGGGTGTAAAACCCTCCAAGGATGCTTTGCTGGTGGTTTACGGCTCGCCCGTAGGCGCTTACTTCAAAGGCGGCATCAAGCCGATGAAGGTCGCAATCGACCGCGAACAGGACCGTGCTGCTCCACGTGGAACAGGCGACGTGAAGGTGGGCGGTAACTATGCAGCCAGCCTTATGTCGGGCGAGCACGGACACGAGCTCGGCTATGCGAGCATCATGTACCTCGACGCAACCGAACACAAATACATCGAAGAGTGCGGTGCAGCCAACTTCTTCGGCATCAAGAACAACACGTATATCACGCCGAAGTCGAACTCCGTACTTCCGTCGATCACTAACAAGAGCCTCCGTCAATTGGCTCAAGACCTGGGTCTGAAGGTCGAGGAGCGTCATATTCCGGTGGACGAACTCCCGACTTTCGAGGAGTGCGGCGCTTGCGGTACGGCAGCTGTCATCTCGCCGATCGGCAGCATTTACGACATGGACACGAAGCAAACCTACACCTACGGCGACGAAGTAGGCAAGGTTTCTCTGCAACTCTATACGCTTTTGCAGGACATCCAGTACGGCCGCACCGAAGACAAACACAACTGGTGCACGATCGTCATGTAATCGACGCCTGCAAAACTCAAGAAAAAAGGATGTTCCACGTGGAACATCCTTTTTTCTTACTGCATATTTTCTTTGCCACCACTTACAAACAGCCGTAAAAAAATCGGGAATAGCCGCAGCTACTCCCGATATAAAAGATAGAAAAATACAATCGCACAATTTATCGACCGATCTTAATCCGCATTGATAAACGACAAATACATCCAAAAACGATTGTCAAATTTGGGAACATAGCGGTTAAACTGCATTACCCGATACTTTACCGACCGAATTTCACCAGCAACACATTCACATCCGCCGGAGAAACTCCGGGAATACGGGAAGCCTGCCCTATCGTCGCAGGTCGGATTCGGGTGAGTTTCTGCCGGGCTTCGATCGTCAGGGCATTCATCGAATGGAAATCGAAATCGGCCGGGATACGGATATTCTCCAGGCGATGCAATTTGTCGGCAATGAATTTCTCCCGTTCGATATACCCCTTGTACTTGATTTGGATCTCGGCTTCCTCGACGACCTCGGCATCCATCTCCTGCTCGCGCAGAAAATCGCCGAGCTTCGGTAAAACACCCGAGAGCAGATCGAAGGTCACATTGTTACGCATCAACAAGTCGTGCAGTTTCCGACCTTGCGAAATCGCGTCGCAACCGAGCGATTTCAAACAGTCGTTAATTTCGTCCGGTTTGACACTCAGTCCGCGAGCGAATGCTACGAGCGATTCTACGAGTCGATTTTTTTTGCAGAAACTATCGTACCTTTTTTGCGAAATCAGCCCGATTTTATATCCGATCGGAGTCAATCGAATGTCGGCATTATCCTGCCGCAAGAGAATCCGATACTCGGCACGCGAAGTGAACATACGATAAGGCTCATCCACCCCTTTGGTCACCAGGTCGTCGATCAATACCCCGATGTAGGCTTCGTCGCGTGCCAATACCAGCGGTTCCTCCCCCATCCTGCGGCGATGCGCATTGATACCGGCCATCACCCCCTGCGCCCCGGCCTCTTCATAGCCGGTCGTCCCGTTGATCTGGCCGGCGAAATAGAGTCCGTCCACCAGCTTGGTTTCGAGCGAATGGTGCAGTTGCGTCGGCAGGAAATAGTCGTACTCGATCGCATAACCCGGACGGAAAATATGCAGATCTTCGAACCCCTCGATGGCGTGCAATGCCTCCCACTGAATGTCCCAGGGCAACGACGAGGAGAACCCGTTCAGATAATATTCGTTGGTCGAACGACCCTCCGGCTCGAGAAAAAGCTGGTGCTGGTCCTTATCGGCGAATGTGTTGAGCTTGTCCTCGATACTCGGGCAATAACGGGGACCGATCCCCCGGATCGTACCGTTGAAAAGCGGCGAATCGCCGAAACCCTTCCGCAGAATGTCATGCACCTTCTTCGAAGTATAGACCAAAAAGCACGGAAGCTGATTCTGCACCGGATGCGTATCGGCGGAAAAGGAAAATTTCGAGGGATTTTCATCCCCGTATTGCGGTTCCAGAATTTCGAAATTGATCGTCCGCGCATCGAGTCGTGCAGGGGTCCCGGTCTTCATCCGGCCGGCTTCGAAACCCATCGCCACGAGCGATTCGGTCACTCCGTGCGAAGCCGAATCCCCCGCACGGCCGCCCTCGGCGTGTGAACGACCGCAATACATCACCCCCGCCAGAAACGTCCCGGCAGTCAGGATCACACAGTCGGCCGAGAACTCCACCCCCATCTGTGTCCGAATCCCGCGCACTTGCGGCCGACCCTCCTCCGCAGGCCGCTGCCCGAAGAGCAGTTCGACCGCAGTGTCCTGCCAAAGATAGAGGTTGGGGGTATTCTCCAGCGTACGCCGCCATTCGGCCGAGAAACGCGACTTATCGCACTGGGCCCGGGGACTCCACATCGCCGCCCCTTTCGAGCGGTTGAGCATGCGGAACTGGACAGCCGTAAGGTCGGTAATCCGCCCCATCTGCCCCCCTAAAGCATCTATCTCTCTGACTATCTGCCCTTTAGCAACACCGCCTACGGCCGGATTACAAGACATATCGGCCAACTTGGTCATGTCCATCGTCACGAGCAGCGTGCGGGAGCCGAGCCGCGCTGCCGCCGAAGCCGCCTCGCAGCCGGCATGACCGCCGCCGACCACGATGATATCGTAATGTAAAACCATATCTCCTTTTCCATGAATTGCGGAAAACACCGCCGCCCGTCAATCCGACGACCGACCGCCGCACGGCAAAGATACGAACAAAGTCGCTTATCCGAAAAAACCGAAACCGCACGCAACGGCAACTTTCGCCCAGCTATCCGCCGTCCGACGGCGAAAGTCGGATCGAAAACGGCAACCTCGCGGCAAAACGTCGCCGCAGCGCCGAAAAGATCGGCAAGCACGGGCTGTCCCGCCAAAAACGGATTCTCCCCGCTTCCGGCACACTCCGGCGACCCGCACCGAACCTTGCCGGCATTTTCCCGCAAAAATAAACTTCTCTCCGGCAAAGAGCCGACAATCCATGCCGCCCATTCCGGAAAAATACAAACGATTAAAGGGTTGCGGACACAACCAACGGCCGGATCCGTCCCCGCACGGCGGAAACGCCTCCTCCGAAAGCCGAATCTTCGCAGTCCACCTTTCCCGGCTACCGATTCGCCGCGCAGCGGACCCGATCGACAGCCCCCACAACTGCTGCCGCAGCCACCGCAGCCGGCACTTCCCGCAAGCGAATTCGTCCGCTTCAGTCCCAACGAAGGAAAACGCGATCATAACGTCCTTTTTGGAGGCGCAGCGACCCGAATCTCCCTCCGAAGAAAGGATTTAAGAGAGAGTCGGCATTACAGACACGGACTCCGGCCGCGAACGAACGACCGTCGAATGACGGACATTGAAATATACGATTGCCGGGGAAAATCCATCTTTTTTCGGGAACCGGTTCCAAACAAAAGACGAATCCGCCCATAAACCGCCGTTTCAGCGTCTTTAACGGTCCATTCCGCCGTCGGGAACAGAACCGACCGTTATGGTATATTCGAACGATTTTAAGGAGCATTTCAGGCGTTAAAAATACATCCTTTCGTGAAAGAGTTCGCAACCCTGCGGCCGGATCCCTCTGCAAACCGTCTTTTCAGCACCTTGAACCGCCCATTCCGCCGTCGGGAAGAATCGACCCTTATGGTATATTCGAACGATTTTACGGGATATTTCAGGCATTAAAAATAACCCTACCGGGAAAGGGACCCGCAACTCCGCGACCGGATTCCCTCGCAAAGCCCTATTTCAGCCCTTTGGACAGCTCATCCCACTGTCGGAGGTAGTGATCCTCCTTACGGTGCATTTGAGCGTTCGCACGGGGTGTCTTATCCTTCTGTCCGCACAGATGGAGCAAACCGTGCACCACCACGCGGCGCATTTCGGTCAGCTTCGCGGCGCCGTATTCGCGTGCATTGTCCGCAACGGTTTCCACATCGATGAAAATATCGCCCGACACGATCCGGGCGCCCTTGCGTCGCTGTAATCGAACGTGATGACGTCGGTATAGTAGTCGTGCCCGAGGAACTGCCGGTTCATATCCAGCAGGCGGGCCGCCGAGCAAAAAATATAGGTCACATCCCCCAGTTCATACCCCTCTTCCCGGGCTACGCGGTCCAGCCACGCGGCCGTGAGCCGTTTCTGCGGCAGGCGATAGGTACAGTCATCGGTATAATAGCGTACGGCCATAGACGGTTATTTTTTGAAGCAATCCGAAGCACGCATCTGTACTTTGGGCGACGGTCCGTAAATACCGAACACCATCTTGTACTCGGGCTGCATGGTCATCACATCGACCCCCGACCCGATCGTTCCGATCTGCTGGTTGCGGGCCACCTTGTCGTCCTTGCCCACCGTCACGGAATTGAGGTTGGCATACGAAGAGATGTATTCGCCGTGGGCTATATAGACGTCGTATTTATTGGTGATCCGGTTGCGCTTCACCTCGACGACCTTGCCTTCGTAGATCGAAATCACCTGCGCCCCCTTCGGCCCCGCGATCTCGGCCATATTGCCCTTGTAGCGCTTCACCCCGCCGCCGACCACCGGCAGCCGCAGATTCGAAGTCTTCGCCGTAAAGGTGTTGCCCTCCTTGTTGCCCCGGGTCAGCTTGCGCAACTCGTCGATCGCCACGTCGAGCCGCTGCTCGCGGGCGATTTTCTGTTGCAGGGCCGCTTTTTCCTTCTTGGAGAGCTGCTTGATGTTGGCACGCGCCGCCTGCGAATCTTTCTGCAGGCGGGTCCGCTGCGTGGTCAGGCTGCGCTTCACCGAATCCAGCGCCCGCTGCTGCCCGGTCAGCCGGGTCCGCTCGACGGACACCTGCTCCGAAAGCGTCACGATCTGCTCCATCTGCCGTTCCCGCATGGCCGCCACCTCCCGCAGGTTGGTGATGCGGCGGGCCACCTGATTGAAGTCGCTCGAAGAGAAGAGGTAGGTCAGATAATTGTTGTGTTTGTAGTTGCGGTATGCCTCGCGCACCATCTCGGCATAGCGCCGTTTATGGGCGTCGAGCGATGCCGACAGCCCCCGGGCCACGCTGTCCGTACGAGCTACCTCGACCTCGAGCTTGCGGGCATCCCGCTCCGTCACGTCGAGCAGCTGGTTGCGCGAATCGATCTGACGGGCCAAACGGCGCACCGTCTCCTCGGCCGAAGCACGTCCCTTCTTGAGCTTCGAAATCTCCTGCTCCTCCCGGGCGATCTGCTTTTCGAGGTCGGCGATCAACCGTTTCTGCGCCGCGATCTGCTGGTCGGTATTCTGGGCCGCAAGCGACCCCACACCGAGCAGAAGGAACAGAAACAAAACGACCTTCGGCAAACGGATGCACAGCGTGCGGACCGACTTCGCCCGCCGCAGGAAACGATACGAATGGTTCAAGGCTTGTCGCATAGTCAGGGCTTGGATTTGAGTTGCCGGATACGCTCTTCGATCGCCTGGGGATCATCATATCCCTTCTCCAGCGCCTTGCGCCAGTAGGTTTCGGCCATGAACTTCTCCCCGAGAGCCGCCAGGATGTCCCCGTAATGCAGGTAGAGTTCCGGATTCTCGCTGCGGTCGAAAGAGATCGCCTGCTGCATCGTTCGACGAGCCTCCTGCAGCCGTCCCAGACGGAACAGCACCCAGGCATAGGTATCCAGCAGCGTGGCGTTGTTGCCGTCCAGCTCCACCGCACGGGCTGCCATGGCAAAGGCCCGGTCGAGCCGGCGGGGATCCCGGGACGATTCACTGATAAAATAGGCGTAGTTATTGAGCACCATCGGGTTATCGTAGTAATAATGCAGCGAACGGTCGTAAGCCTCGAAACACCGGCGGCGGTATTTGTCCCGTTCCGAATCCTTCCGTCCGGCCTCTTCCAGCTGATGATAGGCGTCGCCGATATATCCCCACACGACTCCGCGCAGGGAGTCCGTATCGGCGTATTTGAGGGCTTTCTTATAGCTGCCGATCGATTGCGACAACTTTCCGGCATACCCCTGGGCGTGTCCCTTGCGGGCATACAGCTCGGTATTTCCGGGGAAAACCTCGAGCGCCCGGTCGATATACAGATAAACCGAATCGAGCCGCTTGCGGTAAGTTTCGATGTCGATCACCGCACGGTAATAGTCCAACTGGGGAGGCTGGTCAGCCAGATGCAGCTTGTAGAGGGTCAGCGCCTGCTCCAGCTCTCCGGCATTGATCAGATGCTGCGCATACAGTTCGACGACATCCTTATCGTCGGGATAGCGGATCGCAAGCGTCGAGATCAGGTCGTTGAGCTGAAAGAAGTTGTCCCGGTAAAAACGGACGTCGAGCGTCAGCTGCCGGAAAATGCGGACCTTTTCCGACAAGGGGAGTTCGTCAATTTCGAAAAGCCTTTTCGACACGGCCAGATAAGCATGCGAATCGTTGCGCTTGTTGTAGAATTCGGCGAGCGAAGCCAGCGCCGGGACATTCATGGAGTCGATCTCCAACGCCCGGTTATACTCGGCTATGGCCAACGAATCCTGTTTGGCAGCACCGTACAGGTCGGCCAGAATCACGTGGTTCTCCGCTTCGTAAGGAATCGCCTCGGCCATCTCCCTGGCTTCGGCCAGCGCACGGTCCAACTGCCCCGTGCGAATCAGCAACTGGCGTTTCATCGCCCCCAACAAAGGCATTTTACCGAAACGCATCTCGGCCGAATCGAGCATATCGATCGCCGAATAGGGCATCCCGGCCTGCTGGTACAGGATCGCCAGAATACGAATGTTGTCGGGATTGGTCGGGTCGAGCGCCGAAAGCCGCACGAACAGCGGACGCGCCTTGTCGAGTTCTCCCTCGGCAAGCAGCTTTTGCCCGTAAAGCTGCCCGTACCACTTGTTGAGCGAGTCCAGCCGGTAAGCACGCCGTGCCCACGCCGTACCCTGCGGATCGCCGTCGGGAGTCACCGAAGAGAGGCGGAACCAGGCCGGAGCATACGCGGAATCGAGCTCCAGGGCCTGCAGGAACAGTGCCCGAGCCGCCAGGGTGTCCTCTCCGATCAGGAGTTTTTTCACACCTTCGGTATAGTATTCGGTCGGTCGCAGCGAGTCGGGCCACGAGGCCTCCGCCGCAGGTGCGGGCAACGCCTCTCCCTGCGGGACGAACCCCGTGGAGAAAGCCGTGCAGAGCACCAGAATCGCAAGCATCCGCTTCATTGAAATCGTTGAGTTTGTATCTTCGTTCTTCGCCGGAAGAGTGCAATGGACAGACGCAACCCCTCCCTTCGTCTGTCGGGAAAACGTCGGACAACCGCTTTTCGTATTCCCGCGAACGATACGGCACTTCATCCCCGGAACATCCCGGCATCCGGCGGGCGATTGCCGCTCCCCGACCCGGGGAGCGTACCGCAGCGCCTAAAGCACCGTATCGAACTGATGCAGGAACCGCACGTCGTTCTCGAAATAGAGCCGCAGGTCCTTCACGCCGTATTTGAGCATGGCGATACGCTCGACCCCCATGCCGAACGCGAACCCGGAATATTTCTTCGAATCGATTCCATTGGCCTCAAGCACATTGGGATCGACCATGCCGCAGCCCATGATCTCCAGCCAACCCGTGCCCTTGCAGACGTTGCAGCCCTTGCCGCCGCAGAGGTTGCACGACACATCGACCTCGGCCGACGGTTCGGTGAAGGGAAAGTACGAAGGGCGCATGCGGATCGTGGCGTTCTCGCCGAAAACCTCCTTGGCGAAGTAGAGGATCGACTGTTTCAGATCGGCGAACGACACGCCCTCGTCGATATAGAGTCCCTCGATCTGGTGGAAGATGCAGTGTGCGCGGTAAGAAATCGCTTCGTTGCGGAAAACGCGGCCCGGGCAGATCACCCGGATCGG
>ERZ860023.913-NODE-913-length-14413-cov-1.861889_pt1 | contig 14413 bp, 15 predicted proteins | sample MGYA00509983_ERZ860023 | MGnify/ENA primary metagenome ERZ860023 (study PRJEB30046, sample SAMN00715180) | human gut metagenome | study: EMG produced TPA metagenomics assembly of the A metagenome-wide association study of gut microbiota in type 2...
GCTCCACATCGGTGTACCCGGCAGTACGCATATAGTTGAAGAAATCGTCTTGCAGACGCTGTACGACTTCTTCCGCTTGGATTTACCGGAAAAGCAGCAGGCGCTGCAGTAAAAGGTTCACAGCTATTTTGCAGAATATCCTCGTAGAACATGCTATAATAATTATAGGTCAAAAATAATAATTATTATGTAGCTCGCGCTTATCTTTCTTAAAAGCGCAGGCTATGGCAAGAGGAGGACGAAGCTAATGGCAAAATGGGTATGTGATGTTTGTGGTTATGTGTATGATCCTGAGGTTGGCGATCCTGATAACGGCGTTGCAGCAGGCACTGCCTGGGAAGATGTACCGGAAGAGTGGGTTTGCCCTCTTTGCGGCGTAGGCAAGGACCAATTCTCTGAAATGTAAAATTTAAGAGTAGATAGCAAACGAGGCTGGGACAAAACCAGCCTTGAACAGAAAAACCAGTGGAGGTTTACCGTCAGGTAAATATCCGCTGGTTTTTTAGTGCCACAAATTAAAAAATACTTAATTCTAGCGATTCTTTAATTTGTGAAGTTGGTTTGTCCCAACCTCTTTGATGTTACTTATTAATTATAAAGATTATTATATTTTTCGTAGACAGAATGCAGCAGCGCTTTACTTTCCTCTTCGGAATAAACCATACTGCTTTCCGGCAGATAAACAAGAAAATCATGGAATGCATGTACCAGGCTTAATTCCTGCAGATGGAAGATATACTGTCCTTTATTGGGACTGAAGTAATATATAATAATATTTTGCTCGCTTGGCGCGCAAATGCAAATGGGTGACGGTACGGAAAGCTTTTCGCTGCGCACAATCCTTGGCTGAAGCTGCCATCATCAACGCTGTTGATAATGTTCTTTAAAAGCGTCATGCGTTGTGGCGGAGTCAAGTAGGTGTACATGAAATCAGGGATTTCTGTTACACGTCCTGTTTCCATAAAGAGGTTTAAGCCCTCCAACGTAAAAGAAACATGATGTGTGCTGTATTGTGCACGGATCTTGTCAAAATAAGCAGCAATAACACCTTGCATTTCAGCCGGTATAATATCCTTGTTTAATCTGTCTATAAGTATATCTTCCGGACAGAAGCTGGGGAAGCAAGGCTGGTAGAAAAGCTCATGCACTTCTTCAGCGTTTATTTCCTCGTCGTTGAGGAAGGTAGACTGCAAATATTCCTCCGGTGTAGGATGGAAGGCTTGGCAGATAGGATTAGCAACACTGAGGCTTTTTTGGAAGGTATCACAGGTAAGTGCAACCATATCCTGTGAATGATAGAGAACTGCCTTATCCTGTTCGTAGGATATTGTTAAAACAAAATCACTGGTGATGATTTTGAACGGCAGCATACTGGTGTTGTTGAACAAAGTATCAACATTGTCATAAACATAGTAAGGATGAAAAACCTCGCATTGGAATAAAATAGGCACAAGCTTTTGCAGGATGTTAAGGTTATAGGTGGTGCTTTTATGTCCTTCGTTTTTGTCAAAAACGATGATAGCTTCCACAAGCGTGTTGTTACGGTTAAAATCAATGGAAGTAAGACAATCAAAAATATATTGATATTCAGGCTGTACCATTAATTTGATGTGGCCTGATTTTTTATTGGCTTCAATTTCCAAAACCGCCTTCAAAATACGATTGATATTAGCCTGACCGTTGATAGTTTTTAATTGTTCCTGCATATCGAGCATATCCTGTACGCCTGTGGGAATCACAAGCTCGTCGGCAGAATTCATATCGTAAAAACCGGAGATGATTTTGCTGACGTGCTCACGACGGAAAAAGTTTTCTTCTCCCATATGTGATATATGATAGGCGCGCAGTAATTCTGCTGTTTCACTGGGGTTGAGCATCATGGCTTTGGCAATAGCAGTTACGTCTGCAACATTCGCAGGCATACGCTTACCAACCTTCATGTGCTGTATCATTGTTCTATCTACACCACTAATTTTTGAGATAGTGTAAATTGTTGTATTTTTGGTTTCTAGATACTTTTTGAGCGTATCTGCAAATAATGTCATAAGCAAAACCCTTCCTAAAAATAGTTCATCGTCAATATATATATTATAGATGAATTTGTGACAATAATAAAGTCTTGAATATGCAAAAAGCCTGTCACAAAAGTTGTCACATGTGTCAGATGTATGTCGAATTGGTTAAAATTAAAAGTATAATGGAAATTTTATAATGATATATAAGAGGATTGATAAGAGATACCCCTATATGGCGATGCTTTGCGAAATAAAAGACAAGTACTTCGTAGAAACGCTATTGTGTAGTGGGGGGGTAAAATGGGTATTAGAGATATACATTGGAGGGCAAGAGCTATGATGAGATGGAAGGTTGTAACAGCTATGCTTTTGTTGGCATTGAATAATATTACCTATGCGCAGATTGCTGATGTTTCCGGTGTCGGCGAAGACAGGGACAGTGCGCTGCGCGATGCCAAACGTAATGCAGTGGAGCAGGTTGTCGGTACATATATTAATTCCGAAACCTTGGTGAGTCAGGCTTCGGTGGTAAGCGATGAAATTTATGCTAAATCCGTTGGCTTTATTACGGATGTGCGTGTAATTGATGAAGGTAAAAGAAATGGCAGCTATTATGTCCGTGCGAAGATTGATGTCAATACCAACCCGAATTCGGAGCTGATGAATCGCATTGAAATGATAAAAGCCTTGGGAGATCCGCGGATTGGTGTAGTGGTTACATATTATAGTGATGCAGATAACGCAGCCAAAGAAAAATATCCTTTAATGTGCGAGGCTGCTATAAACAGAAAACTGGTAGAATTGGGTTTTTCTCATGTTATTGATTCGGCATTGATATATAATGAAAAAAATTTTGACAGAGGTATGGCTTTGGATGCTTCTGCTTTACTGCCTAATCCGGAGATGGATTACCTTATTATAGGTAAATTAGATTTGCATACCGGTAATATAAGCCTGCCTAGATATACTGACTTGGGCAGTGGTGAATTTGTAGAAAATTTTTCTACTAATCTGATAAATAGTGTTGCGGAAATCAATGTTGAGGTTGTCAAGGCTGCTACCGGTGAAGTAGTCAATACGTTTAGAAGTGAAACGAAGTCTATAAATAACAGCAATAATAGCTCTGAGAATACTGCGATAGTTCAGCTTTCCGAAATTGTTGCGACAAAAATAAAGTCTGTTTTAGCGAATAGGGCTTCGGCTGCAGATAATCAAATACAGGTAGAGATTGAAACGGACAATTATAAATTTGTATCAGAAATTATCACAGCTTTGAAGCATACCGCAGGCGTGAGCAGTGTTCAAGAGAAAAATTTCAGTAACGGAAAAGCAATGGTGACCATTGAAACAACTCTTAAGCCGCAAACAGTTTTCAGAATGCTCAAAGAGAAATGCAAATGCAATTTGTTTATAAAAAATGTTACCGCAAATAATATTGTTATAACGGCGGAATAATGTGGAGGCATAAAGATGAATTTTAAAAGATTGTTCAGTGGAGTTGCTTTAGTCAGCTTACTGGTTGGGGCTTCTGTTGCACAGGCTACGGATATTAAGAACTTTCCTCGTGTGGCTGTTATGAATTTTGGTAATAAGGCTATTACCAGCCAAGGATTAAGAGATCAGGATTTCAGCTCTGCTACAGAATATGCTATTTATCAGCTTTCCGCAAGCGGTTGGTTTGATTTGATAGATTATGAACAGCTGAGTACGATTGCCAATATGCATAGTATAAATATGTCCGGATTGGTTGACCCTTCTACCACAGTGGAAATTGGTAAATTTGCCGGTGCGGAATATATGGTTGTAGGCTATCTGACCGGATTGACAACTAAAGAAAATGTTTTGGGCTACCAACATGGTGATAAAGGCTCCTTTGATAATGCACAGCATGTAGTTACAGCAAATGTTGCGGTACGTATTGTTGATATCAAAACAGGTCGTATTATCGTTGCGGGCTTAGGTAAGGGCAGTTCGACAAGTACATACAACGAATTGAGCTTCACTAAATATCGTAACAGAAAAATAGAAACCGAGGACATTTCCAATACTGTTAATCATGACCGGAAAAATGAGTATAGTAAGAATACTAATACTATAAACAGCCAAAGCAGTACCTATGATAAAAATAAGAACAACACTAAAAACAATACCCGTACTGATGAAACCAATAATACATACAGTAAAGAAAACAGTATAAATAAAAAGACTGAAACTAAAGCTACTGATAACAGAAATACCACAACAGAAAAAAATAATCAGGTTACCGACAATACTGTCAGCAACACACAAGCTAATGTTAATAAAAGTCTGGCTTTTAATTTAAAAGGGGATGTCAATTATGACGGTGTTGTCAATTATGATGATGTTAAGCTGTTAAAAGAGGTGTTAATTGATAAGGATGTTGATTATGACGCTTCTAATGCTGACATGAACGGAGATGGCAAAATTACTATTACGGATTTAGATCAACTGAAAATTTTGGTTGATAATGCTCCTAATCATACAATTTATCCTCAGTTAATAACAGATGGCGAAAGTACTGTTGGCAGTCAGGAAAATACAAAAGGAACCGTAAACAGTATCGTTACGACAGATAGTGTCGGTAAAGAAACAGCTAAAACAGATACCGTTGATAATAGCAGTTCGGAATCTGTAAATAAAGGCAATACAAGCAGTGCAACCTCATCTGATATAAATGAAACAACAGAAACAGAGCATACCGGTAATAATCACAGCAGTACTGTAGATGAAAGTATTACCAAAGCTGATAATGTTAATACCATATCCACTCATAACAAAAATATTTCCTATGAGCGTGAAACATTGGATTATGTTATTAGGGTTGGTACTGTTGAGGTTTCTGATATTCAGGTGCGTAATGCAATCAGTAAGGCTGTGCGTGATGCTATTTACGGTAATATGGGTATTATGACAACCTTAAACAACGGCAAAAACCTGAAAATCAAAACAGGCTTCTAAAATAATTTTGGGGTGAAAAAAATGAAAAAATTGTTAGCATTGACATTAGCACTCAGTACCTTTACAGCGTCTGCTTTGGCAGAACAGCCTAAGGCTGCCGAATATAAACAGATAATGTCTTCTGGTAATTATTATGTGGAATATGAATTAGATGCTGTAAAGAAGTGCCTGGCAGTAAAAGACGGCAAGCGCATGGACTATACTATTTATACCTCTATGGGTAATCCGTTTTTATCAGCTATTCCTATAATCGGTTTAGCATCCTTCTTTATTAAGTCTGATACTAAGGAACCGTCTGCTTTATATGCTGACGGCAAGTATTATCAGTTCCAAGGAAAAAAGAAAGCTGTTATGGCTTACTATAATCAGTTGGATGACGAAAATCTTGATCCCAATGAAGCATGGAGCAGTGTGCGTTATCGTTTAGCCTTGCCTGAAGAATTAGTAGTGTTTGCACCTAATGATGAATTCAACTTTTTTACCGGCTTTAAAGCACCTCGCTATATAGGCAGCGGTCAGACCACCGGTAATAAAGACATTTTAGATTACGATAAATATTCTTTAGCTGAAAAAAGCAAAGCCGGTGGTGTACTGTTTGAAAAAATCTTCTATATGTATTACAAAGAGGGCGCTTTGCAGCAAATAAAGACCTTCATCAAATATGGCAATAACGAAGAGCAGCTGATTAAGACCATGAAATTAAAGCAGATTACCGGCGAATTACCGGAAAATGCTTTAAAGATACCGGATGGTTGCAAGGTATATGCAGCAGGTATCGGTGATATGGACGATTTGCTGGAGAAGCAGGTTTTAGTTGAAGACTACAGCAGGAAGGGGGAATAAGCAATGAGTAAGATAATGAAGTCCCTGTTGCTTTTCTGTATTACTGCAGGTACTATGCTTTCTGCTATTGCTGAAGCAAGTAATATTGATACATATCGTGATTTGCTGATATCGAAGAAATATACAATTAAATATGAAAATGTTACGCCGGAGGAGCGCATAACCAATAAAGATAAAATTACCTTAACCGGTAACAACACCATGAGAACCGGTAATGTCAGCAGATTGATGTATAAGCCGTTAGAATGTGTTGTTGTAAGCGACGGTGTTAGCCGTTATGAAGAAATGGGTTATGATGGTTTTATCAGCTGCCGTTTGCAAAACGAAAATGGTACATATGTATTTACAAAATACAATGAAGGACAGAAAACCGCTGTTTGGGGCACAAAGAAAAATACGGTTGCTGCAAATCAGACCAACAATATTGCCTATATTATGCAGGCGATGCTTTTGGCGGTAATGATATGACGCGATTTTTGAATGCTATTTTGCCGGATGATTTGAAAAGTGCGGAGATGCCAAGCTATCGGCAGGTAAATTCCGGTTGGCTCAACAATGGCTTGAATTATGTAGATTATCGGTCCGATGGCAGAAATATGGAAGCAATCAGATATTACTTTAATGGTTACACCTTGGTGAAAATCGCTTCTGCCCAATTCATTTATGACGATAAGGGACAGATGCAGGCAAGACGCTGCATTATTAAAGTTAATGAATTTTCCCCCACGCCGGCTAAAGAATATTTAAGCTTACCTGCCGGTGTAAAGGATGCTACGAAAAAGCCAAAGAAAGATGAAGGTGATAACTGATGAGAAGAAGTCTGAAGGTATTGACCTCTACGGTAGCAGCATTGCTTGTAGGCAGTGTAACTACATTAACTGCGTTTGCTAATCCTTCCTGCGTATTGATGCGCTTTACTGATGATACCAGATATGACAGAGTGGAATCGGCAGCAACGTTATCTGATTTGGTAATGGAAAAGCTGCTTAACAGCGGTAAATTCAATTTTAAGGAAACCAGGGTAATTGACAAGAATCTGGAAAAGCTGCTTTATGATGAAAAGGCTGCCGTTTTTCAGAATGCAAGATATGCTATGAGCTATGGTGATTATAATACATTGTTTGAAGGCCGCGGATTTAATGAAAAATGGGCGCAAAGCATTGCCAGTGCAAGATTAGGGCAGATTGTCAGTCCCGATATTGTCGGCAGTATCGGCAGACAGCATAATGCAGAATATCTGATTCAGGGAACTATTCTGAATCTTGGCAGTGGTGATTGGATGGAAAATAAAATTGCTGATGCTGCACAATATGCAAATACTGCTATGAGTATGTTTGGCGGCTCCGGTGCTGCCAATATGCTTGGCCCCTTAGGTCCTCTGGCTTCTTTGGCAGGCTCTGTTAATGTAAAAAAGACAGGCGTCGGAGTGCAGGCGGATTTAAAGGTTATTAAAGCGTCTACCGGCGAGGTTGTCTGGCAAAAGGAAGTAATCGGCAAGGATACCCAAAAGCAGATTTCTCTGTTTGGCGGTATTAAAATAGGCAGTGATAAGCTGAACAATGATATGTATTACAAGGCAATGGAAGATACTGCGCAGTCTATTGCTGATGCTTTAATTGCTGATGCGGATGCAGGCAAGATGTTTGTTAAGTAGAGGCTTGTATGTTAAAAAAAAATTTATTAGGTTTCGGCTTGGCAATGCTTTGGAGCAGTCATTGTTTTGCAGCTGCTATAGCTAAAGATGCTAATGTAGCTGTTATGGATTTTGGAACGCGACCGGGAGCTACAACCTCGGAAATCAGCATCAATAATGCGGAATATACATCCACGAGTATATAATCAACGGACTCGTCAATAAGCATTGCTTTAATATTATGGATAAAGATATGGTAATGCACCGCTTGCAGGAGAAACAATTAAAAACTGTGGGCTTGATTGATCCGGATACGGCCAAAAAAATAGGTAGCCTGCTCAACACGCGTTATATAATTTACGGCAATGTAACTAACGTGAGTGTCAGTGATACCGGAACACAGATTTTGACGAATATTGGCGGTGGCGTTAATGTATGCACGGTAAAGGCGCATGTTATTGCCAGAGTTATGGATGTAGAAACAGGTGATATTCTTATGGCTGTCAAAGGCGACGGCAAATCTAAAAGCAGCTTTGTTAAATTACATGCAGGTAACGGACTTACCGGTGTAAAGGTGTTGAAAATAGGTACTGTTAATGTAACGATGGATAGTGTACATAATGCTATTGCAAAAGCTGCCGAAGATATAGCGGGAAAAATGGCTGCTAATTATATTTAACAATGAAAGGACTGTTGTGATGATGAAAAAGAAAGCGTTGATTGCGGGAGTTTTGCTGAGTGTATGTTCTATAAATATGGGTGCACAGGCAGCTTTTCATTCCAAGATTGATATCAATACCGATAAAGAAATTACTTATAAAACAACATTTTCCGGAACAAGTGATTCTCCTGAGGTTGGTGCAATAACTGCTCCGAGCTTTACGAATGCTAATGATAAAGGTGCAACAATCAATATTTTCGGTAATAATAACAAAATCATTAATTTTGTGTTTACCGGAAGCGACAAAGAGAATTCTAGTTTTGTGATTGATTATAATACCGGTATCGGTCACAGTATCGGTGTTTTGAACAATAGTGCCGGTGCCGATGTACAGATAAAAAGTGATAAAGATATATGGTTTGTAAATAATATTTATTCCGGACATGCCAGTGCGGATGCTATTAAATCTCAAATTGCGATAAAGAATGAAGCAGGAATTTTAACTGTCAAAAGCAATCTGAAAATTGGTCTTAATAATAAGATACCTGAGACTGCTGCTTTAATAAATGAAGCCGGTGCTACATTAAATATAATCGGGGATGTTCATATAGCATCAGATACATCTTCCGGCAATGGGTTTAGCGGTTCTGTTATAGAAAACGAAGGCAATATGACCATAAATGGAGAAGTAGTATTTAATGTTTCGGCTGATAATCTTCCGGGAGATAAACCTTATGCTGCCGGTTATAATGCAATCAGCAACATGGGCAATTTTACTTTGAATGCTGATGATATTGCACGGGCAACTTATATTTACGGTGATATTGAGCACTTTAGCGGTGCACATACAAATATCAATTTGAAAGGCGATGAAAAGAGTCTTGATAGTTCACATATATTAGAAGGTGCTTTTTGGGGGGCTATTAAGGGCAGTGATGCAAACTTTCACATGACATTGGGCGAGAATACTTTTTGGAGTGTGCCGGCTAATCAGACAGATGTGGTTTATGGCTTAAAACTGAATGGTGGCTTGGTGTATGTAAATACACCTAACTACTATAATTATGGTTCAACTGATGTCTGGAATACAAATTTCCAGACTGTTACCTTTGCGAACCTGCAGACCAATGAGAAGAGTGCGATTTGTGTATCAACAGATTTGCTTAATGATGTGGGCGATAAGGTTGTCTTAACAGGTACCGTTCCTGCCGAGCTGCAGTTAGGAATCAAGAACAAGGATGACAACGGAGGCGTGCCTATTAAAGAGTCCGATGGTCATAGTGTAACTGTTGTGCATGTAGATGGTGATAACAAGATTAATCTGAAAACCGGCTTGATGTTTTATAATTTAGAAATTGCAGGCGATGATGATGGTTTGAGCTTGTATACTCCTATCATCAAGGAAGAAGCTCTTACTTCCGGAGCTCTTATTACCGGTCGTGACTATAATTTTGTCGGCTGGGGCAGTAAAGCTGCGGGTGATATTCTTGACCAACAGCTGCCTACTAATGAACCATATATCAACTCCAACGAATTGGATAATGTTTTTAAACGTTTAATGGATATTCGCAATGATCCCAGCGAGGTTGGCGTGTGGATCCGCGGTGAAACAGGTGAGATGAAGATTGATGGCTATGGCTATGATTACAACATGACCAGCGGTGGTCATGATTGGAAGCATGAAAGTAATGCAGCAATTATGTTTGGTGGCTTTGGCATCACGCATTCTGTCAATAAGTGTGATACAGGCATTATCGGTGATGCAAAGAGCACCGGTTATAACCTGTATGGCAGCTGGTTAGGTAAGGATAATAATGATTATATTGATGTTATCCTGAAATACGGCAAAATGGATAAAACATATGCCGGTCTTGATATAAATAATGTTTTTGCCGGCGGCAATTATTCCAAGGATGTATTCAGTATCGCAGCTAAATACGGACGTCGCTACGAAATGAGAAACGATTGGTATTATGAGCCGTTTGCAGGGCTGACCTGGGGCAGAATCAGCGATGTTGACTTTAAGGATACACGCGGTTTTAAAATTCATGGCGACAGCGTTACCAGTAAAATGGCAAACATAGGTATTCAGGTTGGCAAGAAACTGGATAAGCATGATATTTACTATCGCATGAATCTGGTACACGATTTTGACGGCGAAATGTATATGAATGTTCCGGGAACCACAACTGCCACATATACAGATATGGGTGGAACCTGGCTGAAATTTGCAGTCGGCACTAGTGCAAAGGTTGGCAAAAACAACAGCTTCTATATTGATTTGGAAAGAGATTTTGGAAGCAGGGTTGAAAAACCTTGGGCAATCAGCGCCGGCTATCGTCATACCTGGTAAGTGCGCTGGAATAATTAGCAAAGGAGTTGCTTCAGATGAAAAAAATAGGCTTATTGGCCTTAGGCTTGGCGTTGGCTCTTGGCGTGGTTGCTGAAGCTGGAAGTATTCCTGCCGACAGAGTACCGTTGCAAACCTATGCCGTAAAAAAACTGAATTGTTATTTACAGCCTAACGGTGTACAAAAAGGCTGGATTGATCCCGGTGATTATGTTGTGGTAACTCAAATCAGAAGCGATGGCTGGGCATATGGTTCTTATCCGGTCGGCAACGGCAGAGTAAGCAGATGGTTCAGAGCAGATGATTTGGTAAATAATATAGACTTTGCTAATCAGGAGCGTTATTCGCCAAAAGCAAATACCAATACATATACCGGCCCTGACCATAGCAGAAAGTTTGGTTCCTTTAACGATAATGAAACGCTTCTTGTGGTGTCTGAATCCGGAGAAAGCAGGCAGTTTATTTATAAATTAAACAACGGTGGCTATAAAATGGCTTGGGCTCCGTATTGGGATTGCTGGGATGCACGGCAGGCAGGTAAGCAGCAGGTAAATAATAATGTGATTAACAAGAATCCCATTGTGAAGCCTGTGCAAAGAGAGGATAAAAAGCAGGAGCAGTCGTCTTCATACGGAGTGTGGAAGGCTACAGCAAGATACACAGCAAATACATACGACAATCCTGATTTGCGAGGAGCGAGAGCAGGTTGGATAACCAGCGGCTCCGATATAGAAGTATTGGGAGAAAATGCAAAGTCCTATTATATTCGTTATTGGGCCGACAACGGTGCAACGAGAGAACGCTACGTAGAACGAACTGCTGTGAAGGGGCTGAACGAAAAACCACAGTCTTCAGATAATGATTCAACTAGCTATTGGGATGGCAAGGTTAATACACAGTTAGCTAATTTAAGTAATCTTTGCTATAGGAGTAAAAGTACATATAATCCATTTAAAAAATCATATACAGATGATAAAGGTGTTTATCATCCTACTAATTGTACTTGGTATGCTTTTGGTAGAATGCAAGAAGTTTGCGGGATTAAATTAAAAGCTAGTGGTAATGCTAAGACATGGGGGGATGCTGAAAAAAGCGATAATAATGTAATAGTTAATAAAACTATATCTTCTAAATGCGTTGGTGTTAGAATGACTGGTGGTGGTGGTGCTGGACATGTTGTGTTCATTGAATATGTAGACAATAGTGGATATGTTTATTTTACGGAGGCTAACTTTAATAATAAAACTGATTTGAAAGTGAGAAAAGAAGCAAAAAGTTTCTTTGATAATTATACTTGGTTTATTCACCCTAAATAAATGTTTTATGAAGGAAATCTTAAAAGGAGATGTTAACAATGTATTCAAAGAAAAATTTACTCGCTGCTGTTGTACTTGGTCTATCCATGTCTTTGACAAGTATTATACCTGCTGTTGCAAGTGCGGACGATGTATCTGTACAGGTAAATGTGCAGCAAAATGTCAAAGGCTCTGTAAACTGGGAAAAGGGTGCTGAGGCTGATGTTGAAGCATGGGGTGTAGGCCTGCCGCCGGAAAACATGCCTGCTGCACGCGGTACTGCGCTTGCGCGCCGTGCTGCCGTTGTTGATGCTTATCGTCAGCTGGCAGAAATTATTAAAGGCGTTCAGGTTGATGCTGAAACCACTATGCGTGATCTGGCAATTGAAAGTGATATTGTTAATACTAAAATCAGCGCATTGGTAAAGGGTGCACGCATAGTTGAAGAAACTGCCAATGATGACGGCAGCTACACTGTCAGAATGGCTATTCCGCTTTATGGCGTGAAGAGCGTTGCGGCAGTTGCTGTACCGGAAGCACAAAAAACCATTCTGCCTGAAGAGGCACCTGAAATAAGCGAAGATTATACTCCTGCTCCGGAGGTACAGGCCGAAGCTGCTTCCTATACCGGTGTTGTTGTAGATGCCGGCGGCTTAGGACTGGAGGGTACCTTCTCTCCTGTTATTTATGATGTCAACGGCCGTGCAATTTATGGTATGCGTAACATTGATAAAGAGTTTGCTATCAGCAAGGGCATGGTAGAATACTATAACGATGTGCAGACTGCAACCGTTAATTCCCGTGCCGGTGCAAATCCGTTGGTTGTGAAGGCTGTGAGCGTTCGCGGTGGTGCTAATTCCGTAAATCCGGTTAACGTTGTTGTTAGCGTAGAAGATGGCGATAAAATTTTATATGCTAATGAAAAATCCGGTATGCTGGAAAATAAAGCAGTTGCCTTTGTAAAATAAACGGCAATGACGAAAGGAATGCTCGCATTTATGGGCATTCCTTTTTTTGATAGAAGGTGAGAGCTATGCTGAAAAAGTTGGTGTTGGTTTTATCCTGTGCTTGCGCTATGAATACTTGCTTTGCTCATAATATTGCTGATAATGTCGAGGCGGATGCTGAAGCTGCTGCAGCCTATAATTGCTTGTACGATGCTCAGGGAAGAGTAATTTATGCCTCCGACCGCAATAAAGCGTATGAGTACGCAGGAGGTGCCTTGACGGCTTATCAGGAGGCCAGAGCGACAACAGATAAACGGATTGTAAATGCCAAATATGCAGAAGCAATAAAAAATATTAATCTTGCGCTGGCGATTATTCCGGAAAGTGCGGAATATAAGCTGTTGGCGGCGCAGATTTATCGTTATCGGGGTGGCTTGGGTTATGCAAAAAATTACTTTGCACAAGCATGCATGCTATATGAAAAGCAGCTAAAAGATTATCCTGACAGCATAACGCTGAATTTACAGTATGCCATAGCCTGCTATGCCGGTGATGCCCGCTATTATCCCGACTATGAGGGGTATAAAAGCAGAGCTGTTTTATATGTCGGGAAGACCTTAAAGCTGTTGGAAAATAATAAAAATCAATATAGTGAAGCAGATACTTTGTTGCCGAGATTATTGGCTTATGTGCTTTTGCAGGACTATAATGCGGCTGCAAAGACAGTAAAGCGTATAAACAGTATTTGCGGAAAATATTCACCGTCATATGCTTTGGCAGAAGAATATGAGCGCCTGGCTGCTGACGGCCAATGGTTGTGGCGCGTGAGCAGTAAGGAAGATGCCGAAAAGGATTTCCTGTTATATTCCGTTGATGAATGGGGTATTTAGGACAATCATAGCTTTACTGCGGGATAATAAATTTATTTTATGGAGAGAGAAATGAAAAAGATTTTTACTGTATTATGCTTAATTGCGTTTTGCTTTATCACTGTCATATCAATGACAAATAGTGCTGCGGCAGCAGGCAGTAATGATTTTGCCAAGCATTCGATGGCTGCCAGACAAAAACAGGCTGCTCAACGTGACCGCATAGTAAATCAGCGTAGATATGCTTTGGAAAAGCAGGCGAGAGATTGGCAGAAAAGACGTAATCCGCTGGATGAGCTTTTTTCGCATCATAAGAATAAAAAATTTCATGGCGAACCGGCGCTGAATGCTCCTGCTTTTGCTGTAAGAGTATTGGAGCTTTGTAATACCGAACGTGCTAAGGTTGGGGTTGCTCCCTTAAGTCTTGCAGCTGACTTGCAGGATAGTGCGGCAATCAGAGCTGTTGAAATAACGCAGTTTATGTCGCATACAAGACCTGACGGCAGCAGATGCTTTTCTATTGTAAAAAATAAAAACAATACTTTGGGTGAAAATATTGCCGCGGGAAGAGGTACTCCCGAAGGCGTTGTTGATCAATGGATGCATTCTGAAGGCCATAGGGCTAATATTTTAAATCCTGTATTTAAGGAGCTGGGTGTTGGTTATTGCTGTGATGATAATACTGAGTATGAATATTATTGGGTACAGATATTCAGAGGATGATGCCAAAAGGCAGGCTGGTATAAACCGGCCTGCCTTTTTTAGCGTGCGCCCAGCATGGGCGATAACTAGGTGGTGAAAGTCCACTACGCGCTCGGTAG
>ERZ860023.916-NODE-916-length-14403-cov-2.627335_pt1 | contig 14403 bp, 20 predicted proteins | sample MGYA00509983_ERZ860023 | MGnify/ENA primary metagenome ERZ860023 (study PRJEB30046, sample SAMN00715180) | human gut metagenome | study: EMG produced TPA metagenomics assembly of the A metagenome-wide association study of gut microbiota in type 2...
TTTCCAATTCACAAAGGTTACTACGGCAAGCCCACACATCACAAAGGTGCATCATACCTTTTTAGCGGCTCAAAAATAAAAACTGCTAAACCCCCGGCAGCTGCCGGGACGCTCTAGGCCTAATTACTATTTATACTCGCCCAGACGAGTTTTCTGTAAAATTCACTGAGCCTTTCCAGCCGCTCAGTATTTGCAGTAAATATCCGCTGCCTCATCAACGGAAGTTCCATCAAAAGCCGTATTGAACGCCTCCACGACCTTTCTAGTGTCTGCCTGATCCAGGCCAACGATCTGTGCCGCCCGTAGAAAATAGCCCACGCAAGCATCGTTACTCCAGATTTCAGTTGTTTCCATCATCGCATCGGTGAAACTGGCTCCAGCCGAATCTTTCGGCGTCATTTTTTCTGATTCAACCTTTCGCATATAGTCCTTAATTGTCATTTGTTTTCCCTCCCAGCCAGTCCTAATTTACCGTCCTTTTCTATTCAAGCCCATCTTACCATACTATGCTGATAAAGTCAACATAAACTGAGTATATACAGATATAACGGTTTACCCGTTCACGCCATTGCGCAAACGGGTAAACCGTTATTAGGCATCCAAGATGCCAAGAGTTCCCCGGCGCACAGCGCCGGGCGGGGTAAACCCCGGGCGTCTGCGGACGCCTCCCCTGCTCGGTGGTGACAACGAACCGCCTTTCCTGTCGGCTGTCCGTTGTCGCCACCGAGCAATGCGCTCATCGAGTATTCGCCGTGCCAGCGAGAAAACTTCGGTATCGCCGCTGCCTATACAACCAATCGCGCAGGTTTTGTATCTCCGTTTAGTTGCCTTGACAATAATTATTTTGTATGTATAATATAATTATGGACACACTAAGATTTGAGTGGGACCCCAACAAAAATGAGATCAACAAAAAGAAGCACGGCTTATCTTTCGAGGCAGCAAAGGAGGTCTTTTACGACGAGTTTGCCATTCTATTTGACGATCCGGATCACTCCATTGAAGAAGATCGCTTCCTCATTATCGGATCGATCAAATCGCAGAAAATTTGCATTGTAAGCCATTGCTATCGCGACAACGAAAACTGCATCCGCATTATCTCGGCACGGCAAGCAACCAAAACCGAGCAGCGTATTTATCTTGATGGAATTTGAGGTGATAGTATGAGAGATGAATATAACATCAATGAGCTGAATCCAAGAAAAAACCCCTACGTGAACCGACTGAAAAAGCAGATCACCATCAACATCGACGGCAGCACCATCGACTACTTCAAGTCTTTGGCCGACGCCAAAGGTATCCCCTATCAGACCCTGATCAACCTCTATTTGAGAGACTGTGCCGATAACCACCGGCAGCTCCAATTGTCCTGGCAGTAATGCTTTTGCAAGACTGTTTTTTCATCCAACGAAACTACGCAGCATTGTACAACAGGATGGCTGTACTTTTCATTGCAAAAAGTACAGCCATCCTGAAATTTTATTATTTTCCGCTAAGGCGCATTTCACGCATACGCAGCATCCCATTGACGAATAATATATATCGTGATATATATTAAATTAGGAGGTGACAGTTATGGAGACTGCAAAGATTTTTGAAAATGGAAGAAGTCAGGCCGTGCGGCTTCCGAAGAAATTTCGGTTCAATACAGATGAAGTGATCGTCCAGCAGCTCGGTGACGCCGTGATCCTTGTGCCGATGGAGTCCATGTGGCAGACTTTTATGGACGGGCTGAACAGCTTCACCGACGATATTTTTGAGGATGGCCGGGATCAGGGCATCCAACAGGAGCGTGAAAATCTGTGACTTATATGCTGGACACAAATATTTGCATCTACGCAATGAAAAACAAACCCGAACACGTATTGCAGCGGCTGAAGAAAGAATTGAATAGCGGCGTCTGTATTTCATCCATCACGCTGGCCGAGCTGGAGTATGGGATGAAGCACAGCTCCAATCCCGCAAAAAACGAGCAGGCGCTGCTTCGTTTCCTGATTCCATTGAGCATCCTTCCTTTCGGAGCTGCAGCAGCTTCGGAATACGGCGAGATCCGCTCCTACCTACGGAACAGAGGAACGCCGATCGGTCCGTTAGATATGCTGATTGCCGCGCACGCCAGATCTGAAGATATGACCCTAGTCACAAACAAAGTCCGGGAGCTTGAGCGTGTTCCCGATCTGGTCGTTGAAAATTGGGTCGAGTAATCCCCGCGCATCTGCGGACACCTCCCATCCAATATAGCAACATAATAATACCCTGTTGCTTATTCCGTAAACTCCGTTATTCGCTGCCGCAGGTATTATTCCTCACTATAAACAATTTCAGCTGCTTTCCTTGCGTTGCTTATCCATCGTTTCTTATTTTCTCTTTTTTTTGCTTCTACATAAAGTTTCTTTGCCTCTTCATAATCATCTTCATCTAAAGCTGCAGGATCAATCCCGTTCTCCGATAGATATTGCCATACGTCATCATCCTCAAAATTGATTTTATATAAAGGCTCATTCATTATTTCTTCAATAGCAGCATTCAAAAGAAGTTTGTTTTTTATCCCACTCTTTAGCTCTTCTTCTCCATACCCGTCCATGGCATCTTTATAAATTTCCGGGTAATACTCTTGATAGGCTTTCAGTACACAAGCAACCTCTTCATCTGTTATCTCTATCTGTTTCTCTTTTGCATATTGAATGATTAACATCTCATCAATTGTATTTTCAATTATTGTCTCACGCTCCAATCCTGGATTCACCTTCAATGTATCATCAACCTCGTATGTATATAAAGCCTCCCCATTCACATACACCTCTACTGCATTGTTTTCTACATCTTTATTCAATCCACTCTGCGTTATTACGATATAACCCAAACATGCTACGAAAAGCACTATAACAAGAGAAACAATTGCCTTTTTTGTTATATTTTCTTTTTCCATAGTTTTCCACTCCCTAGAAATTATTTAGGCTACCTATTTCTTGATAAGGTAGCCTAAATAATTATTTTACTTATTTAGTATTTTTGTTCCCGTCCCAAGTAGAATAACAGTCATCGCAAATGGTATCATTAAACCTATAACAGTTATTCATTAAGCATGGCCAATCAGTAAATTTCATTGTTTCTGTATCATACTCATCAGGGCAGCCATACAAATGCCCTACCTCATGCCTCGTTGCATATCCATTATTCGTTGTTCCTTGGTCAAAGATAACGCAATAGTTTGTATTTCTACGTGCAACTCCACCTGCACCGGGACTTTTCCCGGAAAACGCAATCATAATCTGCGCCCCGTTTTCAAGTCCAACGTTATCCCTTGCCGAGTTCAAAATAGTACCCAAATCATTACTATTTGGTGCCGTCCATGCAGATTGTGCAACAGACAAAAAATCTATACCAAACCATTCATAAAGCTGATCATCAGCTAATTCTACCGCACTATTGGCTTCTCCCATCCATGTATTCGGATAATCCGAACGCCAATCAGCATCACACGGAGAGCTAACTTTCACCTGAATGTAGCCTGCTCTAGCCGAAGGCGACTCCACTTGAGGAACCACAAGTACATCCAGTGCCCTATTCCTGTTCGATAATGGCAATTCGCAAACACCTGACTGTAATGTACTTTTGACGTCCGTGTTTCCTGCATTGTCTGCTTCATTCTCTTGTGCCGTACACGTTGTTTCCTCAGCTGGAGCAAGCGGTAAAGCGCAAAGTTCATCACCACTCGAAACGTCTGCCGCAGCCGCCGGTAACATTAATGCTAAAAGCATCACCAACGTAAGTACAAACGCACACATATTTTTTGCTGTTCTCCTCATTTTACATTCCCCTTTCTAATATTTTGATCCAAATACCCTTACATTGCAAATTACGGCTCAACGTCTACTAAGCGTAATATTTTCACTACTGCTTGTTTTAATATGTCACAAACCCAGTAACGTTTACACTTACATCCGAATTGTTTCTTACCGCAAACGTATATGTTCCACTTACTGCAATTTCAATTTTCTCGTTAAACGCTCCATTCTCCCCCTTTGCATGATAGAACGTCCCATTCTTGTCTACCAAGCCAAAATCGACATCTGCTGAGCTTGGAGAATATGCCGCATTGATTGTAACTGTTTCCCCTGCCGCCATCGGGAAACCAGTCCTTGCAGGCTTTAACTCCCCTGCCATAACCGTTATATCAAATTTTCCTGATGCACGCCCTGCTGCATTAACCGGTCCAGCAAAGCAGCTAACAAGCAAAAGTACTGTTAGCAACGAACACAACATCTTTTTCATTTCCTTTTTTCAGTCCTCCCATTCAAAATCAAATCCATTTACATCTTGATCTGTCATGTCAACATTTTCTCTTTCCATATCTTCAATTTGTTTGCCATGCATCTCATTGTTCTCATGTCTCGTTGCAATCCATATACAAGTTAAAGCCATTACACCAACTACTAACGCAATTGCAATGTATCGAAGCTTTCGCTTTTTCTTATCTTCCGCACTTGCAGTTGCATTGTTTGTTTCATCGTCTTTTACTGACTCCACTACTTCTTCAACCGGTTTTCCATCAGCCATGTCACTGCACAGCCAATCCAATGATACACCGTAGAGCTTCGCCAACGCCTTCAGCTTGTCCATGGACGGTGCTGTGTCTCCGCTTTCCCATCTGGTAACCGCCTGCCTGGACACGCCGAGCTGATGAGCCAGCGACATTTGCGTTATTCCGGCTTTATCCCTTAATACGATTAGTTTTTCTCTAAGAGTCATGCGCTTTACACTCCTGATTCTACATTCAGATCCCATTAGATGTAAACCACACGTGGTTTACATCTAGGCAACTCTGAGTTGCCTCTTTCATTTTCTGACCTTTTCATACTCCGAAAGTGCCGATTTCTGCTGATCCCGGTACTGCGCCATCAGATCACTGAGCAGCTCACTGACGCTGCGTCTTTCGACATAGGCAATTTTCTGAATATCTTCATACAGGCTCGGCAGCACAGACAAACTCACCCTCTTCCGCAGCTCCCGATCCTCCTTCGGTCGGCCGCGGCCAGAACTACGCTGCATTGTCTCCTCTGCCGGCTGCTGCTCAATGATGCTGCCAACAACAGACGCTTTACGTCGGCTCTCACGCTCTTTCAAATTACCCATTTTCAATATCCTCCCGGTCGAAATTTCCGTTTATGATCATCTTCGCAATTGCCGTGTATTCTTTCGCAATTTCGCTGGTCGGTGCCTGCTCCACGACCGCCAGGCCATCATAAATTCCCTTCTTCGCCACTGCCAGCCGCTTCACGACACCGACGAGATTATACTCTTCCTTCAGCAGCGCAAGAATATCTTTATCGTCCGATACCCGTGCATCGTAGAGTGTTGCAATCACGCCCAGCACCTTCAGATCCGGGTTAATCAACTCCTGGATCTCCCGGATGCTGTCCTGCAGCTGCGTCAGGCCACGATATGCCAGGTAGTCCGTCTTGACGGGGATCAGAACACCGTCCGCACAGGAAAGCGCATTGATTGTGAGAATCGAGAGCTGTGGCGGGCAATCGATCAGGATGTAATCATAGTCATCCTTGATCGGCTTCAGCGCCCGGTCGAGGATCTTCTCCCGGCTCGCCCGCGAAAGCATCTCCATCTCCATCGGAGCCAGGTCAATAATCGACGTCACTATGTGCAGCCGGTCATTGATTTTCTGTACGCACTCGCGGATCGGTGCGCCGTCTTTCTTCAGAACGTCTACAATCGTCTTCGGAACCTCCAGCGGCTCCATGCCGACGCTGATCGTCAGGCTGGCCTGACTATCCAGATCAATCAGCAGCACGTTCTTGCCTGCAGCAGCCAGCGCAGCGCCCAAATTGTGCGTTGTGGTCGTCTTCGCCACGCCGCCTTTTTGATTTGCTATTGCGATTACTTTCATTGCAGCATCTCCTTTTATTTAATTTATATAAGTTATTTATATTATATACGAATGGTTTCTTTTGTCAACAAACCAAAAAAAATGCCAGCGGCAATGCCGCTGGCATTTTTTGTTTTATTTTTATCCGATTGACCATGCATACGCAGCATACCCTTTGGCTATATCACTTCATTTAGTTCTACAACTACAACGAATCATACTACTAAAAATCAGGATCTTTATTGTAATCAGGGAACTGCAAAGCTTCTGCTCTTTCTAAACAATCTGTCACAACATCCAAGCCCTCATTACAATAGTAATATATTGTGAATTTATCTGAAATATATTTTTTAATTATATGTTTATTCTGTATATCTAATGTTTCTATTTCCTTGCCATTTTCACCATAAAACGTCAACTGATACCAATACGCTATATTTTCTGAGTTGACACTCTTTTTTCTAAAAGTTTTCTCACCTATCCCCTCCACAATAATTGAAACATCATTAGAATCAGTAATTTCAAACTCATTTCCACTGTTCTTATTGACAACTTTGATTATTGAAATCTTATTTGTTTCAATCTCTTCCAAAATGTGCGTTGGAAACCACCACCAAATACTTCCACAGCCAACTAACACAGACAAAAAAAAGCAAAAAATTATTAGCGTTTTTTTCTTTTTCATGCTACTCACTTTCCAAACAGAAATTTTCCCTTTTTGAACCTATATATATTCAAAAAGGCGTGTCACAAAATATGCATTTTGCGACACGCCTTCGCTAACATTTTAATGATCTTGATTGCTTTCAGACCCGGCTTCACACAGTAGAGCCTGCTTACTCAGCGTTTTTTTACTGCGATGTCACCATTTACGGTTTCTGTATCCTCCCCACTGTTTTCAATAAACACATAATAGGAGCCTGGCACCTCGATATCGTCAATAAAAGCCACAATAGCACCACGTTTTTGAGGGAGATCGATATATTCCTTCTGGTACGATGTTCCGCCATATCCGACCCCAAAACTTCGCACGTGATTTGCAGCATCGATTGTCAGTTCGATATATTCATCAGAACCAACGCTGAACTTGTCACCATTTGTCTGATAGTAGTACTTCGTTTGACCCGCTTTAATTACACTGTCTTTAATATACCAACTTCCAGTAGCACGGGTAACAGTTTGTGACATACTGGTGAGTGTAGTATGGTACTCATTTTCAGTAACTTTCTTTATGCCATCTGCGTTCACAATGTAATAGTCAAATGTATTCTCCAACTCAAGTGCCGGACTTGCTGGTTTGTCCGCTTGTTTCATTTGGACGTACCCTTGCGTATATTGATGATATTCATCTTGCTCGACCTGTACACCATCAATAAAGTAGCAATATGAATTTTCTTCACTTTGAGTATTTTCCTCAGCAAATGCGGTTACCGGAAGCATGGTAGCAACTGCCATAACCAGGCAGATAAACATTAAAAAGCGCTTTTTCATTTTTCACCATTCCTATATAAGTTTTAGCAACATTTAAATGTCGGATACATTTGGAGAATTAGGATCTGCTGTTTTAGTAATTTTCACCTTATCTCCAGCAATAGAGTCGATAACAGAATTGATAGTGCCACTGAAACTGATAGAAATTGTACCAGCAGGCGAAAGACCAATTGACGGACTCCCCACACCTACAGTTGTGTGTCCATATAGAGCAGCAACTTTGAGATAACTAATACTGTTATGTACCTCGGGTTCAACCTTTACCGAAACTCTCACATACCCGTTGCCTGCATAAGCTTCTTCTGTCATAGTTGTAGAGGATTGAAAATTTTCTGCCTCATCGAATTGAATATTCAGGGAATTAAAATCCAAATCAGGTTCTTGTGTTCCTGAACGCGTAAATTGTACTCGATTGTTCCAGTAATAGCTGATGCTACACTTTTCGCTTGTTTTTGTAACATCTACCTCATAACCATTCTTATCATAGGCCAACCAACGCATTGCTACAGAATCTTTAAGCTTTATAATTGGGGCATGATCCCAGAACCAAGCATACTTAAATGTCGCTTCTTGAGCAGTTGCCTTGGAGGCAGTAATATTGCCTGTACATGTGCCTGTAATTGCTCGCATGGTTTCAACAGACAACACATTTCGTGTCCTACAGGTATGTAGTGCATTTATTTCGTCTTGCGTATATCCCATGGCCAGCAAAGTTTCATCCGGTAGCGAAGCACGCTCTTGCAGAGCTGCTTCAAATTCGGATATGACTTCATTGGCTTGAGCTCTTGTTAACCCCATTTCAGCCAGTTCTTCCGTTGTCGCGTTTTGAAGGCTAAGGATATAATCGTACTCGTTCGTATGAACTGTGCCAATCACAACCTCTCTTTCATTAGCAAAGGCCGTGACTGATAATGACAACAGCATAATCAGAGCAATAAAAAGCGATGCAATTTTTTTCATATGTAACCTCCTCACTTTTTCCGACCGCAAAAATATTTTTCTGGTCGTTTCTTACCTCAAAATTATCTTGCTATCCCCACCTTCCCATTGCTTATCTGCTTCGGTGATTTTGTCTAACTAAATACATAAATATGCTAGCAGTTAATTGCAAGAAATTAAACCACATTCAATTTACATTCAGGCAACTGGCAGTTGCCTTTTCTATATTTTCGCTTTACTCTTTTATTTTCCACCTATTTTTGATATAATTCTCACGCTGCGCCTCCTTCCAGCGGAAGGAGGTAAACGTCTTGTCGTACTTAATCGCCTTTGATATCTCCGTACTGGCAGGCGTAGTTTCATACTACATCTGCAAGTGGCTGGATGGAGATAGTTGACTCCGCAGCACCCGGCCCAACGGTCTGGTCCACCGATAACGTACAAAAAGCCCTCCAGAAGCTGCAACGTCTGGAGGGCTTCGCTACGCCTTGTGTAGTTTTCTTAACCGCCTTTGCTCGGTCAACTGTAGTTTAGCAGCTTCCGCTGATTTTGTCAACGGATGATCCTGTCGATTGGCTGTATTCCCGCATTATATTATATATCATATATATAGTATATAAATTATATATCATTTTCCTTTATTTCTTCAAAACAGATCACTATGCGTTCCTGTTCTGGTTAAGCATAGAACAAGCTCATCATTCTTGATCTCATAAATCAGGAGCCAGTCTGGGGTTATATGGCACTCTCGGCATCCGATATAGTCTCCGGACAGGTTATGATCCCGATAGATTTCTGGCAGCGGCCTCTGTTCAGCCAAAATAGTGATTACTTCCTCCAACAGCCGCACATCATAACCTCTCCGAACAATCCGCTTGTAGTCCTTCTTGAAGGCCGTCTGATACCTAATTGTCAGCATTCAGATCCTCCATCAGGTCTTTTACGGAGGAAAAAGATCTGCTCATACCAATCCCATTCTCTGCATCCTCGATTGCTTTCCTTGTTACAGCATTCGGCACTTCGCCGCCAATCTCAAAAGGAATGCGATATTCACGCACCGCCTTCTTCGCAAAAATATTAATTGCGGCCGTCATCGTCATTCCCATATCTGCGCAAAATGCCTCAAACTGCATTTTTAAGTCGCTGTCCATCCGGATATTGATGTTTGTGCTTGCCATTATCGCAGCTCCTTTCTGTTCTTAACATTTTTATTGTATTCTATTTTATTTACATTGTCAATACGTCTGTTCCATTGCCTCCAACTCGGTCATAGACTTCACGACACCATGCCCGGCACGAACCTGAGTAAGACCGCGATCCAGCTTCCGCAGATACACGGAGTTTCTTTCAGCCTTCTCCATTTCACCGTACCATTCCTCGCTGATGATTACCACGTTCTTATCTTTCTTCCGCGTGTCAATTACAGTTTCTTCAATCATATTGTCTCACTCCTCGCATTGTTTCTTGTACTTTTCATTGTGCCACTTATTATGAAGACGCTGCACAGCCTCATTTCCATTTTTTAGCAAATATGCCCCGCAAAAGCACTCAATAATTGATATAAAGTATATAAATTAAATAATATATATACTTTATATCACATAAATCCGCTATTTCTTTTTGGCTCAGTACTTGTTATACTATTTCCGTGCAAAGAAGAAGGATTGCGCTCCATGAGGATGTAATAGGAGGGAATCTGCATTTATGATTACACGCAAAGAAATTGACTTGGCTGCACCGCTAACAACGCCACAAATAGAAATGCTAACGGCTCTCGCAGCCTCTCCATCGACCGCAGATGTAGACTGTCCGGAATTAACGGCAGCACAACAAAAAAATTTCTATCGGCTCATCCGCAAAACTGATTCCCGCTTCATCTCAGGTGACACAGATACACCAAAAAAGTAGCGTCCTTTGCTAAAACAATCACCAAGCAACCTTGCCATAAATCTATATATCGTAAATATCTTATATAACGTATATACTTTACACAAAGTATATACGTTATTTTGTTTCCCACCACTTTCGAATCGTCTTCGGGTCCAGCCCTGTTTCTTTATGGCAATCAGCTTTTCGCCCGTCCGGATGCTGTTCGCGCCACGCCAGGACTTTTTCCTGCGCCGTGCCGCTTCCGCGCGGCCGACCTTCCGCAGCCTTCATTGGGATTCCAATCGCCTTCATATCTTCCTTACGCCTTCGCGCCAAATAGAGATGCTTTTCCTGCGTCAACCCGTTTCTTCTATTCCGCTCTATATGAACGTCCGTCAGAGCCTCTATATCGGAAATCGTAAAGTTGTAATATTCTCGGTCATATGCCTCCAGTGCGCTCTTGATATCATCCTCAGTCAGCGCATTTTCGTGCTGCACCATCTGAAGATCTTCAAACGCTGTCTGCATATCCTTCCGAAGCTGCGCCTTTGAAACGTCGCATTTGTAGGCATAGATCGCCATGCACATCAGGAAAAAGTAGCGATGCCCGCCTCGAATGGATAAGATCTGCCGCATCCACCAGTGATAAAGCGCATGGGGATCATCCCCATGAACCTTTCCTGCAATATCCCACTTCTTTGGATGCTTTTCACCTTGGACGATAACACGTTCATACCACTCCGGGTACGCTTCTCTGGCTTCAGCTCTCGTTATCTTGGAAGGTCGAAATGGTCTATTGACGTCTACACGATTTTCCGGTTTTGCGTAAGCATTCAAGTACTCCAGCGTCACCGGCTCGCCGGTCCGGAACGCCACAATCTGATTGCCATGCTTTTCATTGATGCTGCCGACCATGCGGAAGCTCTGGTTGATTGACTGATACTGAATCTCTTTATTTTGCGACGTCGCACCATACTCCCACATCCGGAATGTAAGATCATACTTTAGGCTCTTCAGCTGGATTTTAATATTCGGGTATAGATCTATTGGCTCTCGGAAAAAATAGCAAACGTGCAGGCCGGTTCCGGACAGCACAATGTACGTTGGCATCGGCAAGCGACGGATCCGCGTCGGATCACCGCCAAAACGTAAAAATAGATTCCGCAGCTCCTTCAGGCCAACACCATCCAAATCGAAGATCATCGCGTTCATCCGCTGCGCGTGCTCCAGCTTATTGGATCTTCCACGATAAGACAGCCCGCTGCACAACGTCAGCGGATTTTGTTCGATAAATTCCATGTAATCATTTTCCCACTGATCGGAGAACATGATTCTTCGGCGCATTCGCTTAAAACCATCGGACGTTTGCTCCCGATACAGATAAATTGCGTTGGGGTGAGAATAATCCATATGCTGCTCGTCAGATCGCTCATTATTCGGGAACATTTCACGGTAAAAATCACACCCACTGACCTCTGGAAACTGAGAACTCAAATATTCATAGCCTTCAGTATAATTCTGTGTCATACAGGATCCTCCTAGCAAAAGAAAAAGAAGCAAAAAGAAAAATCCGCTGCGGCGGGGACACCAAACCATCCGGTTTTGCCCACCGCCTTTCCCACAGGCTTACGCCTGCCGGTACGCCCACAGGATTCCCCACACCATAAAGGCGTGGAGAATCCTGATGGACGACCTTGGAAAAGACCGTGGACAAAACCTACTGCACTGTTGGAGGGGCTGCGCCCCCCGATCTAGCACCCAACAAATCGTTACAAATTGCAGCCCCCTGCTTGCTTCCGAAAGAGAGAAATTTTTATATTTTCGCAATAAAAATCCCAGCTCTGCCCTAGCCCTAGAACCCCTATACGGGGGCTTAGATTATCAATAGGTTTATTCCCTATTTTCGACTGTTATTATAGCCTGTCCGATCCGCACTTTCAAGCCACCCGGACAGGCTATTTTACTATCCATTTTTCGTTCCAGCCCGCATATCTGCGGGGACGATTCCAATCGGTTTTGTGTGCTGAATGATATATTCCCAATAGCCAACTCTATAGTTTGCCCGAAGCTGCCGTGAGAATAGCGTATTGTGCGCTGCTTTGATTTCTTTCCAGTTTTCCGTTTCGATTAAATTCTCATAGCTGCTCCCGCTGCAAATCATCGTAATACCCACGTCGGCAAGCAAGCCATTTTTTCTGGCCAGAAGATCTTCCTCGATCAGCTGCCTTGCCTGGCTCTCTGTAAAATCGACCGAGTAAGGACTCTGAAGTACCGTCTCCCATACCTTTGCCGTCAGCAGCTTATTCCTGCCGGTTTTATACCGTATTTCTTTTTCGGAGGACATCACGACAACATACCCTGTATGTATCTTTTTCGGCCGCAGCCCTCTATCCGCATTTGCTCTTTCCCGCGAAATCCTGAGAAGGTTCGCATTGAGGGCGCGCTGGTCGGCGATTTCAGCCGTTTTCCGCTCCACCTGCTGTAGAAGGTCGTCTATCTGCGCTTGCACCCTCTGTGCGGCTCTGTCGGCCTCGTGTGCCGCCTCCTGTTTTGCTCTGGATATCTCCCGCGCAGCGGCTCTTTCTGTTTCCTCTTTTTCGCGCTTGGCTCTATTGCGCTGATCAAGAAGTGTCTCATATTCCTGCTTTGTTTGAATCACATGGGAACACTCCTGGTCGTCCAGGCTGTCCACGGGTTTATACCCACCCGTCCACTGTTTTTTTACATACTCGATATCTCACTCGCCTCCCATCAAAGGCCACGGATATAGTTGTCCGCGACCACGCTAATTCTGTTATGCCCCAGCGCCTTGCTGCAGACCAGCATAGCAGCCTTGTCCAGCTTCTTGCCCGCTTCATCCTTGCGGCAAGTGTAGACGTCGCTCTGATATCTTTTTCCGGTTCCCTTATTCACCCGGTCAAATGGAATTTCGCTGATCTTTCTCGCATGAGCTTTGTAGATGGCAACTGCATAATCCGAGCGGTAACTGTGAATGTCCGCGCATTGGTGAATGAACTGCCAGACCTTTTCATCGGGCGGCGTGTTCTTCATCCGTTCGATGATCTGCGTCTGATTTTTCCCTATAATGGGGCTCACGCGCTCCCTACCGCCTTTCCCGTTCCGCACATGGATGAAATACTCACCTTCAAACATTCTCGTGTCCTGCAGCATCTGAAGCCGTTTCGTGTCACCCGGCATCCGCTGCTGCTCTGGGATCTGTTCCAGCGCCGTGATCTGCGCTTCGATCTGTTCCCGTGTCACCAGATCCGTTCCCTTCAGATCTGCCAGCTCACTGCGCCGTAGCCCGGTTCCCCGGCAGAATTTTATCAGCTCATCGTTGTTGGCTTCCGAGAAGTGCCGATCCCGCTTGGCATCTCCCCTGCTCCGTTTGATTTCTGATCGGTTCCGCTTCGGCGGCTTGAAGTAGTCTTCATCGTCTGGTTTTATGCCATACAACTTCCCCATGGCTTTTGCCTCGGCCTGAATCGTCCAAGCCGATAGATCCTGGTCAACTCGCACCTGCAGCCACTCGTTGACATACCTTTTTGCTTTCTTCAGCGTCGTACATTCCGGGTATTTTTCCTTGACATACTTCAAGAAGTACTTTATGTGCTTCCAGTAGGTCTTGTATGTGTTGACCGAGAAGATTTTATCGTCGGCTGTCCCATTCAAAACTGCCTCGCGCTTGCTTTCGCCCAGCGCCAGCATAGATGTCAATTTTTCATACGCCTGCTGGTGCAGATCCTTCGAGTATGATTTGTTTTTTCGCCCCAAATGGTAGCCCCCTTTTCACCACGATATATAACTTATGCAAGTTATATATCGTATATACTTTATTTCCATTATATCAATTATTTACATTATATCGTCGTTCAAGCTAAGCCGCTTCACGTCAGTTTCCGAAGAAACCTCGACGATCAGCAAAGTACACTTTTTTAAGTCTTATGTGTGACTGTTTTGAAGATTTCTCTTCTACACTTTTTTCTTGCTTATGTGTGCAGCCTATTTATTAGCGTCTACGGCAGTTGAGGTTCTGTCGAATCCTTTTCCGAGGGATCAGCTCTCCAGTGCTTTCTACAGTACACTGGCAACATTCAGTAGGTGGATGGTGAACAGATGCGTTCTGCTTACCTGTGCTTTCACAAAGATTACTCGCAGCAGGGTCCATGATGTGCTTTCCAATTCACAAAGGTTACTACGGCAAGCCCACACATCACAAA
>ERZ860023.917-NODE-917-length-14339-cov-1.458205_pt1 | contig 14339 bp, 14 predicted proteins | sample MGYA00509983_ERZ860023 | MGnify/ENA primary metagenome ERZ860023 (study PRJEB30046, sample SAMN00715180) | human gut metagenome | study: EMG produced TPA metagenomics assembly of the A metagenome-wide association study of gut microbiota in type 2...
AAGGATAATCCTAATTTCCGTTTTTGTAAAATTGATATTTGTGATAGAGAAGCAATATATAAATTATTTGAAGAAGAACATCCGGACATCGTTGTTAACTTTGCTGCAGAAAGCCATGTTGACCGTTCAATTACAGGTCCTGCGGCATTTATTGAAACCAATATTGTTGGTACTTATGTCCTTTTGGAAGCCGCTCGCAATTACTGGTCTGCTCTTGATAGCGACAAGAAAAATAGCTTCCGTTTTCATCATATTTCTACTGACGAAGTCTATGGCGATCTGCCTCATCCTGACGAAGTAAATAATACAGAAGAACTACCCTTATTTACTGAGACGACAGCTTACGCGCCAAGCAGCCCATATTCTGCTTCTAAAGCATCCAGCGATCATTTAGTCCGCGCGTGGAAACGTACCTATGGTTTACGACCATTGTGACTAACTGTTCGAATAACTACGGTCCTTATCACTTTCCGGAAAAATTGATTCCACTAGTAATTCTTAATGCTCTGGAAGGTAAGGCATTACCTATTTATGGCAAAGGGGATCAAATTCGTGACTGGCTGTATGTTGAAGATCATGCTCGAGCATTGTATACCGTGGTGACTCAGGGGATAGTAGGTGAAACCTACAATATCGGTGGTCATAACGAAAAAAAAAACCTGGACGTGGTATATACTATTTGCGATCTTCTTGATGAAATTTTACCGAAGGAAGGATCTTATCGCGATCAAATTACTTACGTGACTGACCGCCTAGGTCATGACCGTCGTTATGCCATCAATGCCGATAAGATTAGTCAGACTTTAGGCTGGAAGCCACAAGAAACGTTTGAAAGTGGGATCCGTAAAACGGTGGAATGGTATTTAAACAATACTAATTGGTGTCGTCGTGTTCAGGACGGTAGTTATAGACGTGAACGTTTAGGATTAGAATAATATGAAAGGAATTATCCTTGCCGGTGGTTCAGGTACGAGACTTTATCCAATAACCATGGGGGTCTCGAAACAACTTCTCCCTATTTATGACAAACCAATGATCTATTATCCTTTGTCAGTATTAATGCTGGCAGGGATCAAAGAAATATTAATTATAACAACACCCGAAGATCAGGAAGGATTTATTCGTCTTTTAGGTGATGGAAGTCAATTTGGAATTGAGTTGAAATATAAAATTCAACCTAGTCCTGACGGGCTTGCACAGGCGTTTATTTTAGGGGAAGAGTTTATTGGCAATGATTCAGTATGCTTAGTTCTCGGCGATAACATCTTCTTTGGACAGAGCTTTAGCGCGAAGTTAAGAGCTGTAGCTGAGCGAGCAGAAGGTGCAACCGTTTTTGGATATCAGGTAATGGATCCAGAGAGATTTGGTGTTGTGGAATTTGATGATAATTACAAAGCTATATCTATTGAAGAAAAACCTGAAATCCCCCTTTCTAATTGGGCGGTAACTGGACTATATTTTTACGATAATTCAGTAGTTGAGATAGCAAAAACTATAAAGCCTTCTAAACGCGGAGAACTGGAAATAACGACCATCAACGAGTGTTATTTAAAAATGGGGAAACTAAATGTAGAATTACTGGGGCGGGGATTCGCGTGGTTAGATACTGGCACTTATGATAGCTTAATTGAAGCGGGCAGTTTTGTTGAAACAGTGCAGAAAAGACAGGGTTTGATGGTAGCATGCCCGGAAGAAATTGCATGGCGAAACGGTTGGTTGAGTAATAATGAATTACATCAGCGAGGTGCACTTTTGAGTAAAAATAATTATGGTCAATATCTTTTAAAATTATCAAAACACGAAAGATGATCTTCAAAAATGGCTGGTTAGTATTTAAGTTAGACCATATATAATCTAAGATAAATATTCACGTTACAGCCATTTCCACTTTTCTAGGTTGAGTAAAATGGGATGTACAACGAATCAAAATTTGATTTATAAAAGTCGTGTTAGTGTTGGTAGCGTGATTGTACTTTTGGTGTTTTGCATATATCTATTCATGCCTCCAATGATTATGGTACTTCTTTCTCAATCATCATTGTCAGCAGGGATGATGGTAGTCGCTACGCTATTACATATTTCGTTCGCTCACTATAAAATATTAAATTATAAAATATTAACTGCTGTGTTGTTAATACTCATTTATGGGACTGTCTCAACATTTTATAGCCCCGATATGAAACCACTTTTCTCTGCGATAGCTTTAATATATATTTATACTGCCACAGTAAAGTTTTTGAAATATTTACAAGAGATACACGATTTAGATGCAAAAAAAGCAATATCATGGCTCTATTATATAATGATTATCATTGGGATAATGGGGGTGCTTTTTAATATAAGATTTGGGAATTATGCTGTTAAAAACTATCCCGTTTTTCCATTTGCAGAGCCAAGTCACTTTGCTCTTGCATATGCGCCCATAGCAATATGTTACCAATTATATTATTGTTCAAATAAGTTCCACAGTTTTCGTACGATTGGAATAAGTTTATTGTTAGGTGTCTTGTACCCCAATTTAATACTAGTTATCATTGGTTGTTTACAATTTTTGATCTTACCTAAAAGATATTCGGTATCACTGATTTTTATTTTAATTGCATCTGTGGCAATGTATATAATAAAGGCAGGTATGCAAGCTATTGACTATTTTTATTACAGGATTTTTTTTGATTATTCAAACTTAAACCTTTCAAACTTAGTATATCTGCAAGGATGGGAAGCTGCTTGGATTGCCTTAAAAGAGACCCGGCTATTTGGATTGGGTTTTCAGCTAAATGGTACACAAAGTGCTGGTTTTTTTACTGACCTGATAAACTCCATTAATAAAAGTGAGTTGAACCGCCTTGATGGTGGATTCCTTGCTTCCAAACTTATAAGTGAGACAGGAATAATAGGTATATTCTTTGTGCTATTCTTAATTTTCAAGGCAGTGAAAATAATTTTTATAAATAAAAAATACCAATTTAGTTTCTATAACAAACTCTATTTTTCGATTATGGTTAGCTTACTTGTTGAGCTAATCTTTAGAGGATATGGATATTTCTCTCCAACATTTATTTTGGCGCTATCTTTTCTTTCAATACCTAACACTGTATGTCGAAACGAGATAACTACACATGAATAAGAAGAAAACAAAAGTGGTAATATCTGGTGTGAATATTGTTGAGGGTGGGGCATTAACCACATTCCAAAGTATAATAGGTGCTTTTAGCAAATTTGAAGATATATCATTAGTATGTTTAGTTAACTCAAAAAAACATTTTGGTAACTATAATATTAGTGATATTGAGTTTATAGAATATCCATTAATAAAAAAACGCTGGCTGCGTAGAATAAAATTTGAATATTATATTGTAGGAGAATAAGTAAAGAAATCAAGCCTGATATTTGGATTTCAATGCATGACATGACCCCAACAGTTATATGTAAAAATCAATTTGTCTATTGCCATAATCCTTCACCATTTTATCAGAGTAAACTCTTTGATTTAAAAATGGATCCTTCTTTTTTTATATTCACTCTTCTGTATAAATATCTGTATAAAATAAATATCAAAAAAAATAAAGCAGTGATTGTCCAGCAAGATTGGCTAGCCCATGCTTTTAAAAAATGGTACGGCGTAAAAAATATTCTGGTTTCAAAACCTGAAGAAAACGATATAAATAATATAAGTTTAGGCTGTTCAGAGCAAAAATCATATGGCACCTATTTTTATCCTGCACTAGCCAGGACATTCAAAAATTTTGAAGTGATAGGGGAGGCCGTTCAAATGTTAAGTACTCGAAACCCTCAGGCTTATGCTAAGTTAAATATCATACTTACAATTGATGGCGAAGAAAACAAATATGCAAACTATATTTATAATAAATACTCTCATCTTAAAGCTATAAATTTTGTTGGGCGATTAACACGTAATGAAGTCAATGAGTATTATTCTAAAGTTGATGTTTTACTATTTCCCTCTAAATTAGAAACGTGGGGGCTACCGATTTCTGAGGCGAAAATGAAACATTTGCCAATGTTAGTTGCTGACTTATCATATGCGAAAGAGACAGTAGGAACATATGATAAAGTAACATTTATTGATATTAACGACCCAAACGTATTGGCAGAGTTGTTTGAGCGATGCATTACTGGGCAACATCGTTTTGAAAAGTGCAGTTATGTGCCGAATGAAGACTATATTCATAGTAATAGTTGGTCTGAACTTGCTCAAAATATTTTAAATAAAGCATGTTCAAAATTAATTTAAGAAGGTGCTGAAATTATGGCTTTTTTATCAATAGTAATTCCAACCCGCAACAGACCTCAGTATTTGGCAAGGGTTGTGGAGTTAATAGCATCAAACACATGCGAAAGTGAAGTTATTGTTGCAGATAATAGCGATAATGATTCATTGAAAGATAAATTGAAAAAATACACTGAATCTGGTTTGGTAAAATATTATTATACATCTGAAAATTTAAGTGTTGTAGATAATTTTGAAAAGGCATTAGAAAAAGTAACTGGGAAATATATTATTTTTCTAGGAGATGATGATGGGATTGGTCCTCAAATAGAAAACATTGCTCATTGGATGGACGACAATCATGTTGATGCTGCATTTTCATATTCAGATAAATTCTTGGTAAATTATTATTGGCCGGGTGTTAAATCTAAGTTTTTTGATGATAAATACTCTTCGCGCATTTTTATTTCAAAATTTGATGGCTCTGTACAATTTATCGACTCGATAAGTGCGAGAAGTGAAGTTAGAGACGCTCCGGGAACAGGACTTAATAACTTACCCAGAATTTATCATGGTTTGGTTTCTTTTAACTTGATAGCAAAAATAAAAGCTAAAGGTAATCTCTTCGGTGGAATTAGTCCTGATATATTTAGTGCTTATCAAATTGCCACAGAAGCAAAAAAAATTGCCAAAATTAATTATCCATTCGTGATACCAGGCGGATGCAAAGAAAGTACTGCTGGCCAAAGAGCTGCAAAATCTGATAATGGAAGTCTGGCTGAAACCGAACATACAGCACGTTTTGGTAATTCACTTGTATGGGATTCAAGAATCCCGCAGTATTATTCTCCCTATAATGTTTGGGCATATTCATTGCTAAAAGCTGTTGAGCGCACTGATGGAAAAGTTAATGACTTCAATTTCTATCGCCTTTACGTAATATCATATCTTCGTTATAAGAATTTCAGATCATATACATTAAGTGCATTATCTGAGGCCTATAAAAAACCTTCATTGGCAGGCTTCATTAAGGCACTTTTTGCTGAGTTTAATTTTTTTGTTAATCGTGTAACGAATAAAATATTGAAAAATAAAAAGGAATCGATAGCTGCGAGTGATATCATTAAAGCATATGAAGTGTTAGATTCTTTCATTAATAAAAATAATATCAAAATAAAATATCCTAGTCAGCAAGGAAATTAATGTAATGATTGAATTATCTGAATGTACTGAGATAAGCAAAGAATTTGAAAAGATTGCATGGAATGAATTTTTTGTAAAACGAAATAGAGGGATATCTCTCCAATACCACTATCCTTTTTTATATAATAAAAATAAAAATTACGTCAACATTATAATAAAAATATCAGGTGTTACAGTAGGAGGGTTAATACTTCAGTTTAAATATATCGACAACATTGTTTATGGTTCTATAGGTTTAGTATGTATTAAAGATGAGTATCGAGGCTTAGGGTTATTTAACAAGTTATTTATATATACTCTTGCATATGCAAAAAAGAATATATTCATAAGTTAATTCTTTGGACTTCGAAGCATAGTTTATATGAGAAATTTGGGTTTCGTAAAAAAATTCAAGAATATTTATATATTGAACCCACTTGTTCAGAAATGATGAGTTTCGAAAAATATGAAAATTGTTTTACCGAATTAAGTGAAACTAATAAACCTCCATTTGTAAAAGAATTTATTCGTGTTCAAAGCGGAAATCATATCGCTTATCTTTTTCAAGATGCTAATGGCATTTCGGTATATGAATACAAAGGGAAGGTAGAAAACGTTTTAGATATGATTAAAGCATTTTTATCTAAGCCGCTAAGAATTTTATTGTCAAAAAATGATGACTTGTTTCAATTAATTTTAAAAGAAGTTACAAGTGCTAAACTCATAGAAGATGACACTGAAATGTGGTACACAGTTGACAAAAAAATTGTTGATGTTAAAACACCTCATATAGCATATATTGACAGAATATAAGGAATAAGCATGTTACCTTTAGTTAAAGTTGGAATGCCAGATAAAGATATTTTAATTCCTCGAATTGAAGAGGTTCTTTATAGTGGGTTTATTGCTGAGGGGGAAGCTGTATATGAATTTGAAAGGCGTTTCGGAGAGCATTTTTCACTAGGGGACAATGTGCTTGGAATGTACAGCGGAACAGCTGCGTTACATACGGCTTTGATTCTTGCAGGTGTAAAAGAAGGTGATGAGGTTATAACTACCAGTATGACTGCTGAGCCAACAAATTTAAGTATACTTCAGGCTGGTGGAAAACCTGTGTTTGCCGATGTTGATGTCTTCTCGGGTAATCTTTCTCCTGAATCAATTAAGGAAAAGATCACTAGTAAGACAAAAGCTATCCTTGTAGTGCATTATGCTGGTATCCCGGTTAGATTGAAAGAGATTTCTAAATTAGCAAAAGAGAATGGCTTAAAATTAATTGAGGATTGTGCCCATGCCCTCGGGTCCAGATATGATGGATTAGGAATAGGCCAGTTTGGAGATTATAGTATATTTTCTCTTCAGGCTATCAAACATATGACAACTGTTGATGGTGGAATTCTCTACATTAAAGACAACGAGCAGATTAAAAGAGCAAAAAAAATTAGATGGTTTGGTATGGAAAAAGGAGTTGCCCGAACTGAGGTTGATATTACTGAACTAGGTTATAAATATAATATGCATAATGTTGCAGCCTGTATTGGACTTGCACAATTGCAATGCGTTCAGGAAAGAATACAGCGTCATATAGATAATGGTAGATATTTTGATTCCGTAATTACAAAAATTCCTGGGCTCGATGTTCCAAAATTTGATGCTGTAGCTTCCCCATCATACTGGTTATATACAATTTTTTCAGATGATTCTGATGATATTCAGCGCAAACTAGATGAAGTAGGGGTAATGGCTTCAAAATTACATAAACCAAACCATACTCATGCTATATTTTCAAATGAAAATATTAAGTTACCAAATCTTGAGCATTACTACGAAAAAATGATTCATATACCTTGTGGTTGGTGGGTTGATAATGAAGCTCGTGAGATGATTGTTGAAGCCTTAAAAAAGGGTTGATGTAAATGGCAATTTCATTATTCAATGCTTACTACGACAAAAGTATGGGGGATTTGACTAACGAAATTCTAGCGAGTGGTCAAATTGCTAATGGTAAATACGTTGCCTTATTTTCAGAAAGCTTTGCCAAAAAAAATGGAAATAGTCATATCGTTACTACGGATAATATGACAATGCTATGGAGTTAGCCCTAAAAATGAGTGGGGTTGGACCTGGTGATGAAGTTTTAACATCGCCTTTTTCTTGTATGGCCTCTAATTCACCTATTGCTACACTGGGAGCCACACCTGTTTGGGTAGATCTTGCTCCAGGATCTACTTGTATCAATATAGATGAAGTTGAAAAGCAGATCACCAAAAGAACTAAGGCATTGATTTTGTATCACTTGGCTGGTTATGCTAATTTAGCCGAATCAGCTGTAGCATTATGTAAAAAATATGGAATAAAGCTTATTGAAGATTGTAATAACTCCTATTTTACAAAAATAGGTAATAAGAATGTTGGGACTTATGGGGATTTTTCTGTTTATTCTTTTTATCCGAATCGATTAATTAATACTATCGATGGTGGTGCAATTTCTGTCCGAAGTGTAGAAGACTATATTTTCGCAAAAAAAATGACTAAGTATGGTCTTGATCCCCAAACTTTTCGAGACTCCACAGGAGAAATCAATCCTCAAAGTGACATACCTCATATATGGCGGACGATCGGAATGAATAATTTATCATCCGCACTTGGTTATAGTCAGCTTTCTTCCGTTGATGCAAGAATACAGCGCATTAAAATAAACGTCTCATTACTTTATGAATATTTCTCAGAGAGAGATGATGTTCATATTGTTAAATCTTCAGATAATTCTAATAATGTGAACTGGGTATTTTTTATTCAAGTAAATAAACGTAATGAATTGCTGAAAACTCTTAAATTAAACGGAATATTTGCTTCAAAACTGCATCAGTTGAATAGCTGTTATACGGGCTTTAAGTCAAAAGAAATGGCCATTCCCAATGCAGTAAGGTTGCAAAATACGCTAATAGCTTTACCTTGTGGATGGTGGCTTGATGAAAATCAGATTCATCATATGATTGATGTCATTAATGATAGTTTAGGTTTGGTAGAATCTGGTAGATGGATTGATGATTAATGAAAAGCTAAGGAAATTGTTTGGGTTAGGGCTACTTTTCTCAAGTAAATTAGGCGGACTGGTTGTCGCCTTATTTTTTGTGCCCATTTATAACCATTATATGAGCAATGAAGCTTTTGGATTCGTGACTTTATTTTTAACATTGCAATCGCTCGTATTATTGCTCGATTGTGGAGTAACTATTATTCTCTCTCGACATACCGCGCTTAATGTTTGCAAGAAAAATAAAATATCGAATAACCAATGGTATAACACGGAGGTATTTCTTACTATTTTATATTTATTGTTTGGGTTTGTTTTTTTTATCTTCAAATGGTTAGGGGTTAACTGGCTGTCATTAATTAGTTATACAGATCTTTTGATGATTATTGTGGCTCTTTGGGCTACGGTTTTGCAAAATATATGCTTAACAGTTTTGTTGGCGGGGAAATATTTCTCTTTATCAAGTGTGTTACTTATATTTGGTAACCTTTTAAAGGCAGGAGGCGCTGCTTTAATCGTTAAATATTTTTCTCCAACAATTGGGGCATATGTAGCAACTCAAGCTCTGCTTGGTATATCATTACTTTTTGTGACTCGATTTTTCTGCGATTATTTTTTGTTTTTTAAGGATGTGAAAAGGAAAATTGATTTCAATGTCATAAAAAAAATAATACATGAGGGGCGAGCATTAGTTATATTTAATATTTCTGCCGCTGTTTTATTAAATCTTGACAAAATAATTGTATCTCACAATATATCACTAATTGCGCTGGCCCCCTATTTTTTAGCAAGCTCATTATGTATTACTCCTATATCTGCATTGTCAGGTCCTGTAATGCAGTTTTTCCAACCCGGATTAACAAAAGCAATCTTTAATGATTCGCCAAATGTTATTAAGACATTACGGGTATATATATCGACTTTGTGTGTGTCGACACTTTTACCTTCTTATATCCTTTGGGTGTATCGTGATTCATTAATTGCATTATGGCTTGGAAATACTGAATTAGTTAATATTGTCGCAGATTATACGAAGATTTTACTGCCCGGAATAGCAATTGGAGGATTAGGCTATATTTCTTATGTTGTATTAATTGCTATTGAGGATTTTAAATTCCAAAGTTTTCTGTCTTTATCTATGACAGCTATCGTGGTTATATTAGTTGTATTTTTCTCGATGCGACAAGATATAAGAAGTATTTGCTACGTCTATGCTTTTTATCATTCCCTATCTACTTTATTAACATGGGCAAGATGTTATTATCTCCCCAGAACCCAAAAATATGCGCTGGAAACGGCTAAGATGTTATTTATTATTATGATTGCTCTTGCTGTTCTTTGCGTATTTTTCAATCTCATCATTAATAGGATTTAAAGATGTTCAAAAATAAGCGGTTAATGATTACTGGTGGTACAGGTTCCTTTGGTAACACTGTTCTTAAGCGTTTTCTGAAAACAGATGTTAAAGAAATCATTGTTTTTAGCCGCGATGAGAAAAAGCAAGAAGATATGCGTATTGCTTTAGGTGATTCAAAGGTTAAATTCTATATCGGCGATACTCGCTGCTATACAAGTATTGAGCAAGCGATGCGTGGCGTAGATTATGTGTTTCATGCCGCAGCCTTGAAGCAAGTCCCTTCATGTGAATTTTATCCTATGGAGGCTATCAAGACGAATATTCTTGGTACTGAAAATGTGCTTAATGCTGCTATTGCAAACAATGTCAAACGCGTAGTTTTATTAAGTACTGACAAAGCAGTTTATCCAATTAATGCTATGGGTATGTCAAAAGCTATGGCTGAAAAGGTACTGATCGCCAAATCACGGATGATTGATGCTGATAAGGGACCAGTTCTGTGCGCAACCCGGTACGGAAACGTAATGGCTTCTCGTGGTTCAGTAATCCCTCTGTTTATTGATAAAATCAAGAATAATCAAGAACTTACAATTACCGATCCTAAAATGACACGTTTTCTGATGTCTTTAGAAGATTCGGTTGACTTGGTTTTACATGCTTTTGAAAATGGGCAACAGGGGGATATCTTTGTTCAGAAGGCCCCGGCAAGTACAATTGAAGACTTAGCTCAGGCAATCAAAGGTTTGTTTAACAGTGAAGCTTCAAACAAAATTATTGGTACTAGGCATGGGGAAAAGCTTTATGAAACTCTTGTATCCCGCGAAGAAATGGTCAAAGCGCAAGATATGGGGAAATACTATCGAATCCCTGCTGATAACCGCGATTTAAATTACGATAAATATATCCTGGATGGTAAGGTAGAAGCCAACAATATTGATGATTATACATCTCATAACACAACTCGACTTAGTGTTAAAGAAGTTACTGAGTTGTTGCTAACTTTAGATTATGTAAAAGAGCAATTAAATTAATTATAGGGGCTTTGCCCCTTTTATATTTGAGGTTATGTTTTGAAAATAACTAAGACACATTTACTTGGCTGTATAGTGATTGAGCCAAAAGTATTTAGGGATGCACGTGGTTTTTTTGTGGAAACATATCAAAAAGAAAAATATCAGGAAATCGGCATTACAGAAGATTTTGTTCAAGATAACCGTTCACGTTCAGCAAAGGGGGTTTTGCGCGGGTTACATTTTCAAACGAATCAACCGCAAGGCAAGTTAGTTTCTGTTACCTCAGGTGCTGTTTATGATGTTGCAGTTGACCTCCGGCCTGAATCAGCTACTTTTGGTTCCTACTTTGGCTTGGTTCTTTCTGCAGAATTAAATAATCAACTTTATATACCGCCAGGTTTTGCTCACGGTTTCTGTGTATTGAGCGATAGTGCGGATTTTTTATATAAATGTACACAATATTATAATCCAGCTTCTGAAAGTGGTATTCAATGGAATGACCCAACATTAAAAATCAACTGGCCAATTTCAAATCCTTTTATATCTGAAAAAGATTCTACACTGCCGTCATTCAAAGACTATATGGAGACCTACGCTCAATGAAATACACTGTAATAGGCGGTTCTGGATTCATTGGTAGTGCAATGTGTAATTATCTAAAAAATAATAATAAGAATGTCTTTATTCCAGAGCGTGATTATCATTTTTCTGCAGGTGAAGATTTAGGTATTGTTTTTTATTGTGCAGGCTATGGCGATTGCATAAATAATTACGATAATGTTATTGACGCTAATGTTTTGTTATTAAGAAAAATACTTAATAATGTTAAATTTAAAAAATTAGTTTATGTGTCCTCCACAAGAGTATACATGAATGAGAATTGTGCAAAAGAAAATGCTGATCTACTTATATGCCATAATGATAATCGTAAATTATTTAATCTTACGAAGTTAGCGGCTGAAGAAATCTGCAGATTAAGCAAAAGAAATGTTATTATTGTACGTCCATCTAATGTGTATGGATTAGCTTTGAATAGTAAGTTATTTCTCCCTCAAATCATAAAAAATGCAATATTAAATAATAAAATAGATATGTATGTTGCTCCTGAGTATAGCAAGGATTATGTTTCGGTTGATGATTTGGTACATATTATGTTCGAACTTGCTCATAAAGAGTTTAATGATGTTCAAACGTTTAATATAGCCTCTGGGGTTAATACTTCGGCTGCGCAAATTGCCGATATTATCAAGCGAAAGACCAATTGCGAAGTTATTTGGCATGATGTTAATATTCAAGAGAAGTTCCCCGTAACGGATATAACAAAAATTAATGAGCTTGTTGCGCACAATTATAGAGATGTTATATCTGATTTGTCGAAAATGATCGATGTGTTTTATAATGAATTGCATTAAATAATTAATTTAAAATCATGAAGAAAATACTTTTTATTTGCCCTAGTTTTTTTAAGTATGAATTGGAAATTTATAAAGAACTTTCTTTGAATTATGAAGTGGAATATTGGGATGAAAGACCTAAAAATAGCATTATATTTAAGGTTTTACTTCGGCTAAAGTTTCGACCATTAATTAAAAAAGCTATCAACCAGTATTATATTAATCTGCTGAATAACATAAATGGAAAACATTTCGATTATGTTTTTGTTATAAATCCGGAAGCTCTAGATTATAATACTATGAACAAGCTTAAGCAGAAGTGTTTAGGTGTTAATAAGCAATGTTATTTTGTATTATATCTTTGGGATTCACTGAAAAACAAACCCAATGCTCCTAAATTGTTTCCTTTGTTTGATAAGGTTTCAACATTTGATCGCAAAGACTCGGATGACTTTAATATAAATCTAATACCTTTATTTTACACTCGTAAATTTGATGCAAAGTACTATCCAGTACAACCATTAAAGTATGATGTTTGTTTTATTGGAACAGCTCACTCAAACAGGTTAAAATATCTTGATGAAATTTTAAAGATTATAAGCAACAATAAACAAATCTCAAAATATATTTTTCTTTTTTTTCCTAGCCGCATGCTATTCTTAATCAAGAAGTTGTTCTGTAATTCAAGTACTAAGCACAAAATTAATTTTGAATCGCTGCCATCAGCAAAAGTTGTCGATGCTATTCTTTCATCAGCAGTCGTAATCGATATACATCATCCCTCGCAACATGGCCTAACAATGAGAACTATTGAAGCCGTAGGTCTTAACAAAAAAATAATAACAACTAATGCTGACATTAAAAAATACGATTTTTATGATCCGAAAGATGTGTATGTCTATCAATCTGGTGACAGTAAATTACCTGATGTTTTTTTGTCAACGTCAACAACTAATTTTAAGAATCGTGAGATGTATTCACTCAAATGTTGGGTTGAAAATAATTTAAAAAAATAATAAGTTACTGAGGTATGAAATGGCAAAGTTAAAAATGGATATTCTTAGATATAAGCTTTTATGTGGTGATGAGACTAATTTAAAATACCGTGATTATCTAAAAATTTTCTCACCAAGATTATTTTGTGTCTTCCTGTATCGAACTTCAAGTTTTTTCTATCAAAAAAGAATGAAACTACTTTCTAAATTTTTTTCATTAATTAATTTTTTATTATTCAAAGTTGAAATTTCACCTCTATGCTCCATTGGTGGAGGACTTTTTTTACCGCATCCTATAAGTATAGTAATCGGTGCGAATTCAATAGGTGAAAACTGTACGATTTTCCAGAACGTAACTATTGGAGCGAAAACGCTTGATATTGTATATAATCGTAATGTAAGACCACTCATAGGTAATAACGTTACTATTTCAGCCGGTGCTGTGGTTGTGGGGCCAGTTGCTATAAATGATAATGTTTTTCTTGGTGCTAACTGCGTTGTTGTCAATAGCATTGAAAGTGGTGTAATAGTTGGTGGTGTACCTGCCAAAATTTTAGGTAAGCTAACCTTATAAAATAAGTTTTTTATTACAATAATTTTTGACCTGAATTTTATTTAGTAATTAGTATTTTCATTGTTTCGCTAATCTCTCATGAGAAAATATATTCATAAGTTACTTTTAGTTAACATTCACCTCACAATTTTCATCGTGAGTGTTTGAAATACCACCCCTGACAGGAGTAAACAATGTCAAAGCAACAGATCGGCGTCGTCGGTATGGCAGTGATGGGGCGCAACCTTGCGCTCAACATCGAAAGCCGTGGTTATACCGTCTCTATTTTCAACCGTTCCCGTGAAAAGACGGAAGAAGTGATTGCCGAAAATCCAGGCAAGAAACTGGTTCCTTACTATACGGTGAAAGAGTTTGTTGAATCTCTGGAAACGCCTCGTCGCATCCTGTTAATGGTTAAAGCAGGTGCAGGCACGGATGCTGCTATTGATTCCCTTAAGCCATACCTCGATAAAGGCGACATCATCATTGATGGTGGTAATACCTTCTTCCAGGACACCATTCGTCGTAACCGTGAGCTTTCTGCCGAAGGCTTTAACTTCATCGGTACCGGTGTTTC
>ERZ860023.919-NODE-919-length-14297-cov-2.367645_pt1 | contig 14297 bp, 9 predicted proteins | sample MGYA00509983_ERZ860023 | MGnify/ENA primary metagenome ERZ860023 (study PRJEB30046, sample SAMN00715180) | human gut metagenome | study: EMG produced TPA metagenomics assembly of the A metagenome-wide association study of gut microbiota in type 2...
CCGTAGTTCCGGTGCTGCCAGCCAATCCGATCGCATCATTTCGTCTATTTCAGCAACTCGTACTCCAGTTGCGGACGTCCGCGCTCACCGTCGTCGCCCGAACCGAATTTGAGGAACCGGAGCTTGTAGTAGTTTTCCGCACAGTCCTTGATGACGAAGAAACGGTCTGCCTTGACACCCGGATTCTCCACGCCCGGCATCGCGGGGGTGCGCCAGTTGGTGCCGATCGTGTTCGCTTCCGTCTGGAACTCCGCAGATGCCACGTCCGCACGTTTGAAGTCGGCATACGACTTGGTGTCCGTCATGACGATCGCTGTTTCCGCGCCGCCCAGGTGGTTGATCGTGATTACATCCTGCGTGAACGAGATCACCGGTCCCGATGCCATCATGGTCGAAGAGGCGGCGTAGGCCCACATGATGTCCCATTTGCTCTTGGCGGGCTGGAGCACCTGTTCGCCGGTTTCGAGCGAGAGTCCGATGAAGCTGTAAATCGGGTCTTTCGTGATTTCGACGGTTTTTGGGGTCGTATCTTCCACCTTGCCGTACTCTACCTTGTAGCCGTTGCCGCTGCGGGTGACTTTCACTTTGTACCAGAGGCTCCGGTTTTCCGTACCGTCGGTATTGGTCTTGTTGTCGGCCGAGGCCACGAAAAATACCTTGTTGTTCGCATCCGTAGCCGATATTTCGCCGAATGCGGTCTTCGACAGGTCGCCCGTGACGTCGTCGATCCATTCCGCCTTGAAGTCTTCGGACATGCTGCCTGCGGCGATGTTGGGTGCGCTCTGCGCATCTTCGAGGGTTACGGCTGCGAAGTCCGTTTTCTCGGAAGCGGCCGCTACCGTTGCGTATGAAGAGTTGAGTACCACGCGGAACTCATCGCCGCAGTAGAAGCCCAGGTTCCAGCTCTTGCGGTCGATCTGCATCTGGCTGTTATTACTCAGATCGACATAGACCATGTTGGCGTAGTTCTGGTCACCGACTTTCCCTTCGAGCGTCATCGTGCCGCCCGTGGAGACGATCGGAGTGAACGAGAGGGTCATCTCCTTGGTCGTGCCGATCTTGTAGCCTTCGGTCAGCGAGAGGGAGAGAATCTGGAATTTCGCCGTTCCCTCGGGGTTTTTACCCGTCGCTTTGGCTACGGTGAAAGTGCCCGTGGACTGTCCGGCCGGAATATTGACCGTGATCTTGCCGTCGGTCATGGCCGGGGTCGTCGTGATGTCCGCGTCGGATACGTCCGAAGAGGTCATTTCCATCGTTACGTCCAAGCTCTCGGTCGTAGCGCGGCTGAGTTTCAGGCCGAGGCTGACGGTTTCGCCGTCCATGCCGGCTTCCGATACGGCGAATTCGACCGAAATGTCCTGCAACTTCAGGTTGTCGTCATCGTCGTTGCATGCCGAGAATCCGAAGGTCATCAGACAGGCTGACAGTAAGTAAAGTAATCTTTTCATAGAATGGTTTTAATTAGTTAATATTGAATTTGTTATTTTTTGAATTTTCCGTTCAGCATCAAGTTCAGTCCGATGAAGTAGCTGCGTCCGCAGCCGAGATAGCTGACCGAAGGGGTGTCGTTCGCGGATTCTACGATCGTGCGTATGTCGGTCAGGTTGAAGAGGTTTTTGACACCTACGTTCAGGCTCAGGAACGAGGTCAGCTTCTGCGTGACGGTGATGTCCCCGTAGTGGTAGGAGGGGAGTCCCCTCAGGTAAATTTCGCTCTCTTTCTTGTTGTCCGGGGTCGTGTATTCGTGGTAATAGTACTCCTTGCGCTGGCCGGTGTATTTGTAGAAGAAACTGATGTCCGTTCCCGACTTGGCGATATGGTAACTGATGGTCGTACTCACTTCGGGCGAATAGCGGAACTGGGGCAGGCTTTTATCGTCGGAGGCATATTTGTTGTAGCGTCCGATCAGCGAAGCATTGACGTTCACGCGTAATCCGCCCCATGCCAGCGAGGTTTCCAGTGCCCCGCCCAGGGTTTTGTAGCGGCCGATGTTGTAGTAGGTGTTGTAGTTGGGAATATCGACGTTCTGCGCCAGGCTGATCTTGTCCTTGAAGACGTTGTAGAAACCGCTCAACGTGGTGGTGAGCCGGATCCGCGCGTTATGCAGGATGCGGTAGGTGAACGATCCCGTGACATTGTTCGAATATTCGGCTTTCAGGTCCGGGTTGCCGTCGATGTCGTGGTTGTCGTTGTGGAACGAGAAGTAGAGCTCCTGCAGGGTCGGCGTACGGAAGCCGTAGGCATAGGAGAGGCGGATGTCCATATCGGGTGTCAGATCGAACTTCGTTAAAATCGAAGGTACGGCCACAGGAGCTTCGTAGTCGGCCATCAGGAAAGCCCGAACGCCGGGGCGTACGCTCATCCAGCTCCAGGGTTTGTATTCGGCCGAGATGAAGAATGCCAGATCGGAGATCGTGGGGGTGCCGTCGATGCGTCCGCCCTTGCCTTCGGTCCATTGGTATTCCAAACCGGGCTGAAGGCTGATCTTCGGGCCGATATTCCAGGTTGCCGTCGCCCGTGCGATCCAGGCTTTGTACTGGGTGACATCCTGACTGGCATCTTCGGCCGAGAGCCATTTCTCTCCGGTCGAGAGGTCTGTCCAGGTGGTCTGCGTGCGGCGCTTGTAGTCCTGGTAGGAGAGGGCGAGATTGACGCTCAACCGGTTGTCCAGTCTCCAGTCTGCCTGTAACTGATGGGTGTATCGTTTGGTCAGATAGTCCTTGTCGGAAACCTTCTCCGGTTCGATGGCGGTACCGTTCAGAGGACCGAAGATTTTCTCGTCGAGGAAATCCAGCCGGTACCAGACGTTCAGGTTGCGTCGCTGGAACCCTATCATACCGTTGGCCAGCGACTGGTCTTTGGGATGCCAGCGCTTTTCGCGTCCGGTCAGGTCGCCCTGCCAGCCGCCGTTGTCGTTGCGGTTGTAGCCGCCGTTGAAGTAGAGTCCGTTTTTAAGATTGAATCCGAGGTCGATGCTTTCGTTGTGAAGACCTTCGCCGTTGAAGAACTGGTATTCCTTGCCCATCGTTTCTTCCTGGATGCGGGCGCCCACGCGCCAGGTGCTTTCGCCGGAATAGCCCGGTCCCTTTTTGGTGATGATGTTGATGACTCCCGCAAGGGCATCCGTGCCATAGACTACCGACATCGGACCTTCGACGATTTCGACCCGTTCGATCCGGTTTACGTCGAGTTGGCTGAGGCTCTGTTTGGTCGAGCCTCGGTCGATCATCGGAATACCGTCCATGAGGATTTTGACGTTGTTGCCGCTCATACCCATCAGCTCGAAGTCCGTTTCTCCGAGCGCCATGTCGTTCGAGAGGCGGATGCCGATTTCGGTGTTGAGAAGCGACTGTACATCCAGGGGTGCCTTTTGCCGGATCTGATCGCTGTTTACCGACCGTACCTTATATAAGGAGTTTTTCATGGATTGCGGCGAGAACTGTCCGGTGACGACCACCTCCTCCAACTGGTTGATATCTTCCTTGACTTCGATGTTCGGGAATACGTTTTCCCGACCGGTTTCGATGGTGACCGGAAACTCCTTGCGGTGGGCGGTTACGGATTGGACGACCATCGTATATTCGCCCGGGGGAGCCGCAAATTCGAAATTGCCGTCCCCGTCGGACATCCCGCCGAATACCGTATTTTTCAGCGAAACCGTGATGTATTCGGCCGGAGCGCCGTCTGTGGTGATGACATTGCCCGAGATTTTGACCTTTACCCGGTTTTGTCCCGCTGCGGGCAGGACGGACAATAATAATAGGATGACAGTGCAGATATTTTTAATCATGGGCTTTTGGTTTTATTCGTTTGCAAAAGTAGGGGGGGTAAAACGGGCGGGCAATCACCCGTTTTAGGTATTTCGGAGGCGAGAGGTAGTCAAATGTGGTGAGCTTGCCCGTCTGTCGGATTCCTGAGCTGTTTCCCGGATCTTCCGTTCGGTTTGCGGAGCGGTCCCTTGATTTTTGTCCGGCCGGAGGTGGCGTTGGGGCGGTTGCGATAAAGTCCGGTCGTTTTTCGGGTTTGGCGGAGATTTTGTACAAGCAGTATCGAAAGAACTTAAAAAATTATCGATTATGTTTTTCTTGTGGTATTTATTGATAGGTTTGGTTGCCGGATGGCTCGCCAACCTGATCGTGAAAGGGCGGGGGTCCGGCCTGATCGTCAATTTAGTTGTCGGCATCGTCGGCGGGGTGCTCGGCGGCTGGATCTTCTCGCTGTTCGGACTTTTCGCCGTAGGAACCATCGGCAGTATCGTCACTTCGGTAGTCGGTGCTATCGTATTGTTGTGGATCGTAGCTGCCGTAGGCAATAAAAAAGAGAAAAAGATAGACTAAAAAATTATTCGTATGAATGAGAAATTGAATGCGGACAAAGAGCGTCTGAAGGCGGATCTGTCCGATACGGTACAGGATGTGAAAGAGCATGTGGCCGCGAAAGCCGGTCAGGTGAAAGAACAGGTCGTAGCGAAAGCCGGCCAGGTCAAGGAAAGCGCCCGCCAGCAGGCGCAGCAACTGAAAGGACAGGCCAAGGAGCAGGCAGGCAAAGTGCTTGACAAGACCAAGGAATTGGTCGATAAGGCATCCGAAAAGGTGAAAGAGTGGTAATAAAAAATAGAATGGAAAAGAGAGGCCGGCCAGCCATAGGGCCGGCCTTTTCGTTTGTGTGTCCGGACAAATGGATTATCTTTGCACCCCGACAGGCCGAAGTTCCGCTACAGAGGAACCGAGGCCGATATTATTAATCACTTTAATTTTTACAGGATGAAAGAGATCCAAACAAAGCGTACTCCGCGCTTCAGGCGCTGGTGTCGCAAGGGTTACGCCGCTTTCGCGAGCCTTCGGCGCCAGGTTACCATCGGAGTCCTCTCTGTTTCGATGTCCACCATTCTCCTGTCCACGACGACGCCCGTGCAGGCGCAGACCGTCGATTCGCTTACGATCGCCAGAGAGCTGGAGATCGAAACGGTCGAGGTGACGGGGGTGAAAGCCACCCCCACGCGCAGTGCGATGTCGTCCACCTCCGTTTTCGATCGAAAGGCGGGTGCTTCGGCGCCGGTCCAGACCCTCGAGTCTGTGCTGCGTTTGAGCCCTGCGATCGATCTTCGGGAACGGAGCGGCAGGGGAACGCAGGCGGACATTATGATCCGGGGAGGTTCCTTCGACCAGACGATGGTCATGCTCAACGGTATTAACTTTACGGATGCCCGAACGGGTCATCAGTCGCATTCGCTGCCGATCGACATAGATTGCATCGCGGGAATCGATCTGATCGACGGCGTATCGGGCGTCGGTGCGTATGCAGGGGCCCTGAATATCCGCACGATGCCTCTCAAATCCCGCTATCTGCGCATCGAGGCGGCGGGCGGCGACGACGGCTATGCGTACGGCAATCTCTCGGGGGCCGTGACCAAGGGACGTTTTTCCCTTTTTGCCGCCGGGTCGTACCGTCGCAGCGACGGGTATATCCACAACACCGATTTCGAGAACTACAACGGTTACTTGCGGATGAACTACGACAGTGAAAAGGCCGGATTTTTCGATTTCCAGGCCGGTTATCAGAACCGGTCGTTCGGTTCGAACGGTTTCTATGCCGCGTACAATCCCGATCAGTTCGAGCATACTTCGACGGTGCTCTCTTCGCTGCGATGGGTGAAATCCGTCGGGCGTTTCACGCTCAATTCGTCGGTCAGCTACCGCAAGAATTTCGACCGTTACGACTGGACGCGCGGTACGCCGATGAATCATCACAATACGGACAATGCGGGAGCCGAGTTCTGGGCCGACTGTACGTGGAAGGGCGGTGTGACCTCCCTGGGAGGCGATTACACCTACAACCACATTTACAGCACCAATCTCGGCGAGCCGCTTCCGACTCCGCACGGCAAATATACCCATGCCAAGGACCGTCACGTGGGAAATCTCTGGCTGCGGCATGTCAAACAGTGGGAGCGTTTCGACGTTTCCGGTTCGGCCGGGGTGAGCTTCACGCCTTATGGGACTTCGGCCCTGTGGAGTCTTTCGGGAGGCTATCGTCCGGTGCGTGGGCTGCGGCTCGAGGTCGGTGCGGCCCAGTCGATGCGACTGCCTACCTTCACCGATCTTTATTACACATCCCCTGCACAGCTCAATAATCTGGATTTGAAGCCTGAACATGCGATTACCTATCGTTTCGCGGCGGATTACGCCCGCAGCGGGTGGAATGCTTCGCTGTTTACTTACTACCGGCAGGGGCGCGACATCATCGACTGGGTTTGGCGCGAGGAGCTGGGCAAGTGGCACTCCGAGCAGGAGAGCAAGCTCGACACCTATGGACTGGAGGTTTCGGGCGGTTATACGACGACCGGGTTTCTGCACCGGATTTCGGTTTCATACGGCTATATCCATACGAGCAAAGTCGATCGGGTCATCACTTCCAGTGCGCTGGATTATATGAAGCACAAAGCGGCGGCGACGGTCGAATTCCGTTTTCTGCGTAACTGTTCGCTCACGCTGACCGGTGCGGTATATGACCGCAACGGCAGCTATACCTATTATTTGCGTAATGCGGACGGTTCCCTGATGTTGGATCCCGACGGCAAGATGATGACCGAAGTGCGTGACTTCAAGCCTTATTTCCTGTTGGACGGCCGTCTGTCGTGGGAAAAGAAGGGGTGGAAGCTCTATTTTGACGTGATGAACATGACCGATACCCGTTATTTCGATTTCGGCGGGTTGGAGATGCCCGGCGTCTGGTTTTCGGGCGGTATCGTCGTGACGATCGGGTAATGTCCGGAAAAGTTTGTTTGCGGCGGGCCGGGATCGAATCCCGGCCCGTTTTATCGTTGCGAAAAGTGTCGTATTGTGAGATTCGGCCGTGGAATACGTGATAGTTTGTAACCGTATAGTCCGTTTCGATAAAAGATTTGTAACTTTCTTTGGAGGGATATTTATTTATTTCGTATATTTGTAGGTCTGTTTTACGGGCTAATTCTGAAGCGAATACAAATTCTTAACATACTCTAAAATACATGGAAAAACGTATTATTGAATGCGTGCCCAACTTTAGCGAGGGCCGTAACAAGGCTGTTATTCAGCAGATTACTTCCGCAATCGAGGCGGTTGACGGAGTCAAGTTGCTCGACGTCGATCCGGGTGAAGCGACCAACCGTACGGTGGTTACCTTCGTCGGAGAACCCGAAGCCGTGCTGGAAGCGGCTTTCCAGGGCGTCAAGAAAGCTGCCGAGGTTATCGATATGCGTAATCATAAGGGAGCGCATCCCCGTATGGGTGCCACGGACGTATGTCCGCTCATCCCGATCGCGGGTATTACGCTCGAGGAGTGCGCCGAGCTGGCCCGTCAGTTGGCCAAGCGCATCGCCGACGAGTTGCATGTGCCGACCTATTGCTACGAGGCGGCTGCCTTTACGCCGGAGCGCCGCAACCTGGCCGTATGTCGTGCCGGTGAGTACGAGGCGCTGCCCGAGAAGATGAATCACGAAGGCAAAGCTCCCGATTTCGGCGACCGTCCCTTCGACGAGGGCGTAGCACGCACGGGTGCCACCGCCGTAGGTGCACGCGACTTCCTGATCGCCGTGAACTACAACCTGAACACCACTTCGACGCGTCGCGCCAACGCCATCGCGTTCGACGTGCGCGAAAAGGGCCGTCCGGTACGCGAAGGCAATTCGCCCGTAGGCAAACCCTTGAAGGACGAGAACGGCAAGACCATCATGAAGCCCGGTACGCTGAAGGCTACCAAGGCGATCGGCTGGTTCATCGACGAGTACCAGATCGCCCAGGTTTCGATGAATATCACCAATATTTCCGTTACGCCGCTCCACGTGGCTTTCGACGAGGTTTGCCGCGCCGCCAACGCACGCGGTGTGCGTGTGACCGGTACCGAGATCGTCGGCCTGATTCCGAAGCGCACGTTGATCGAGGCGGGCCGCTATTTCCTGAAGAAGCAGGAGCGTTCGACCGGTATTTCCGAGGAGGAGATCATCCGTATCGCCATCAAGTCGATGGGTCTGGACGAGTTGAAGCCGTTCAAACCGGAAGAGAAGGTGATCGAATACCTGATCGAAGCGGACAATAAGAAGAAGAAACTGGTCGATCTGACCTGCACCGGCTTCGCAGAGGAGACCGCCAGCGAGTCCCCGGCTCCGGGCGGCGGTTCGATTTCCGCTTACATGGGTGCGCTGGGCGCTGCCCTGGGTACGATGGTCGCCAACCTGTCGTCGCACAAACCCGGCTGGGACGCACGTTGGGAGGAGTTCTCCGACTGGGCGGACAAAGGCCAGAAGCTGATGACCGAGTTGCTGCACCTGGTCGATGAGGATACCGAAGCGTTCAACCGGATCATGAACGTATTCTCGATGCCGAAGGGTACCGACGAGGAGAAAGCTGCCCGTAGCGCCGCATTGCAGGAGGCTACGCTCTACGCTACGCAGGTGCCTCTGCGTACGATGCAGACCTCGTTCAAGGTGTTCGAAATCGTGAAGGCGATGGCCGAACAGGGAAATCCCAATTCGGTAACCGACGCCGGCGTCGGAGCGCTGGCTGCCCGCAGCGCCGTGCTGGGTGCGTGTCTGAACGTGAAGATCAATGCCGCCGGTCTGAAAGACCGTGCCGTCGCCGATGACCTGATCGGCCAGGCCAACCGGATCGTCGCCGATGCGGAGAAAGCCGAGCGTGAGATTCTGGAAATCGTCGAGAGCAAGATTAAATAATTTAATACATATAAAACAATGACTGTAAAGGAATTTCAGGAGCAGATCAAGGCGGGTATCCCCGATGTGCTGCCCGCACCGAAACCGTACGATCCCACCATCAACCACGCGCCCAAGCGTAAGGAGATACTCACCGAGGAGGAGCGCGTGCTGGCCATCCGCAATGCCCTGCGCTACTTCCCGGCCAAGCACCACGAAGTGTTGGCCCGCGAGTTCGCCGAGGAGTTGCACAAGTACGGTCGTATCTATATGTATCGTTTCCGTCCCGATTATGAGATGTATGCCCGTCCGATCGAGGAGTATCCCCACAAGTCGCGTCAGGCCGCTGCGATTATGGTGATGATCCAGAACAACCTGGACAAGGCTGTGGCGCAGCATCCCCACGAGCTGATTACCTACGGCGGTAACGGTGCCGTGTTCCAGAACTGGGCGCAGTATCTGCTTACGATGCAGTATCTGTCCCAGATGACCGACGATCAGACGCTGGTGATGTATTCGGGACACCCGATGGGCCTGTTCCCGTCGCATCCCGACGCTCCGCGCGTGATCGTAACCAACGGTATGGTGATTCCGAACTATTCGAAACCGGACGATTGGGAGCGTTTCAATGCGCTCGGCGTTTCGCAGTACGGTCAGATGACCGCCGGCTCCTATATGTATATTGGCCCGCAGGGTATCGTGCACGGCACGACGATCACGGTGCTCAACGCAGCCCGCAAACGTCTTACCGAGGGTAAGAAAGACATTCGCGGCATGCTCTTCGTGACGGCCGGTCTGGGCGGTATGTCGGGTGCGCAGCCGAAGGCGGGTAATATCTCCGGTGTGGTGAGCATCACGGCCGAGATCAACCCCAAAGCGGTGCATACGCGTCATTCGCAGGGCTGGGTCGATGAGGTGTACACCTCGCTCGACGAGTTGCTGGCCCGTGCGAAGAAGGCACAGGAGAACAAGGAGGCCGTGTCGCTGGCTTACCAGGGCAACGTGGTCGATCTTTGGGAGCGTCTGGCTGCCGAGAACGTCAATGTCGATCTGGGTTCCGACCAGACGTCGCTGCACAACCCCTGGGCAGGCGGTTACTATCCCGTCGGCTTGAGCTACGAAGAGTCCAACCGCATGATGGCAGAGGATCCCGAGGAGTTCAAGAAGCGTGTTCAGGAGTCGCTGCGCCGCCAGGTGGCTGCGATCAACAAGCTGACCGCCAAGGGTATGTATTTCTTCGATTACGGCAATGCCTTCCTGTTGGAGTCTTCGCGTGCCGGTGCCGACATCATGGGCGAGGGCGGTCGTTTCCGCTATCCTTCCTATGTGCAGGATATCATGGGGCCGATGTTCTTCGACTACGGCTTCGGTCCCTTCCGCTGGGTATGTACGTCGGGCAAACCCGAAGACCTGGCTACTACAGACCGTCTGGCTACCGAAGTGCTCGAAGAGATTCGCAAGACCGCTCCGAAGGAGATCGCCGGACAGCTCGACGACAATATCCACTGGATCAAGGAGGCTGGCAAGAACAAGCTGGTCGTAGGTTCGCAGGCACGTATCCTGTATGCCGACAGCGAGGGCCGCACCAAGATCGCGCTCGCGTTCAACGACGCTATCGCACGCGGCGAAATTTCCGCACCTGTCGTATTGGGTCGTGACCACCACGACGTGTCGGGTACCGATTCTCCGTACCGTGAAACCTCGAACATCTACGACGGTTCGAACCGTACGGCTGATATGGCTGTGCAGAACGTTATCGGCGACTCGTTCCGCGGCGCTACCTGGGTTTCGATCCACAACGGCGGCGGCGTAGGCTGGGGCGAGGTAATCAACGGCGGCTTCGGTATGGTGATCGACGGATCGGAGGATTCCGCGCGTCATATCAAGGAGATGCTTCTCTGGGACGTGAACAACGGTATCGCACGCCGCAGCTGGGCCCGCAACGAGGGCGCGATGTTCGCTATCAAACGCGAGATGGAGCGTACCCCGGGCCTGAAGGTGACCCTTCCCAACCTGGCGGACGACAAGCTGGTTCGCAAGGCTATCGACGAAGTGAAATAATAGATCGGTCTTCTCTCCGTTCGGTTGCTGCCGGACGGAGAGAATGCTTTCGATTGGCTGAAGCGGAGGGGATTCCCTGTACGCCGGACGTCGAGAGCACCGAAAAACAATTCGACTTATTTTTGAGTATTAACCTTTAATAAGAAATACAACGATGATTCATCATATCAGCGCGGAGTATCTTACGGTCGATCGTGTCCGCGAAATTCTGGAAAACAATATCAAAATCGACTTGAGCGAAGATGCGAAAAAACGCATCGTGCGTTGTCGCGAATACCTGGATAACAAGATGGAAACCCAGAAAGAGCCCATCTACGGTATTACGACCGGCTTCGGTTCGCTCTGCAATATTTCGATCGACAAGGACCAGCTCTCGCAGTTGCAGAAGAACCTGGTGATGTCGCATGCCTGCGGTACGGGCGAGCGCGTTCCTGCCGAGATCGTGAAGCTGATGCTGCTGCTCAAGATCCAGTCCCTTTCGTACGGCAATTCGGGCGTGCAGCTCGAAACCGTACAGCGTCTGGTCGATTTCTTCAACAACGACGTGCTGCCGGTCGTGTTCCAGCAGGGATCGCTGGGCGCTTCGGGCGACCTGGCTCCGCTGGCCAACATGTGCCTGCCGCTGCTGGGCCTCGGCGAAGTGGAGTACAAGGGTGCACGGCGTCCTTCGGACGAAGTCCTCAAGGAGTTCGGCTGGAAGCCTATTTCGCTGCAATCGAAGGAGGGCCTCGCCCTGCTGAACGGTACGCAGTTCATGTCGGCTTTCGGCGTATATTCGCTTATCAAGGCTCGTCGCTTGAGCGAGTGGGCCGACCTGATCGGCGCGATGTCGCTCGACGCATTCGACGGCCGCATCAACCCGTTCATCGACGAGGTGCATGAAATCCGTGCCCACAAGGGACAGCTTACTACGGCTCGCAATTTCCGTCGCCTGCTCGAAGGCAGCGAGATGATCGCCCGTCCGAAGAAGCACGTGCAGGATCCCTATTCGTTCCGTTGCATTCCCCAGGTACACGGTGCGTCGAAAGATACGATCGACTATGTAGGCGGTGTTCTCGAAACCGAGATCAACAGCCCTACGGATAACCCGACGATCTTCCCCGAGAAGGATATCATCGTTTCGGCCGGTAATTTCCACGGACAGCCGATCGCTCTGGCGATGGATTTCCTGGCTATTGCTGTTGCGGAGTTGGGCAACATCTCCGAGCGTCGTATTTACAAGCTGATTTCGGGTGCACGCGAGCTGCCCTCGTTCCTGGTGGCCAAGCCGGGTCTGAACAGCGGTTTCATGATTCCGCAGTACGCGGCCGCTTCGATCGTGAGCCAGAGCAAGGGTCTTTGCTGGCCCGCTTCGTGCGACTCGATTCCTTCGTCGCAGGGTCAGGAGGACCACGTCAGCATGGGTTCCAACGCTGCCACGAAGCTCTACCGTGTGGTGCTGAACACCGAGCGTGTGCTGGCTATCGAGCTGCTCAATGCGGCACAGGCCCTCGAGTTCCGCCGTCCGCTGCGTTCTTCGAAGCCCATCGAGGATCTGCTGGCAGCTTACCGTAAGCATGTGCCGTTCGTCGAGAACGATCAGGTGATGTACACGTTGATCGACGCTTCGGTGAAATTCCTTCAAACCGAGAAATTGTAATGTTACTCGTTAAGAACATAGCCAAGATCGTCGGCGTGGACGAGAGCGGCCGTCTTCGGGTCAAGGGGCGCGACATGAATGTACTCGGCGAGATCGACAACGCCTGGCTGCTGGCCGACGGCGATCGTATCGCTGCATACGGCACGATGGACAAGATGCCGGAGGTGGCTCCCGACACGGAAGTCGTCGATGCGGAGGGAGGCATGCTTTTCCCTTCGTTCTGCGATTCGCATACCCATCTGGTTTATGCCGGAAGCCGCGAACAGGAGTTCCTGGACAAGATCAACGGCTTGAGCTACGAAGAGATCGCCAAGCGGGGCGGCGGCATCTTGAATTCCGCCGACCGCTTGCACGAAACTTCCGAGGACGAGCTTTACGAGCAGGCGATGGAACGTATCCGCGAGATTATCGCAATGGGTACGGGCTGCGTCGAGATCAAGAGCGGCTACGGTCTTACGACCGAGGATGAACTCAAGATGCTGCGGGTGATCCGTCGCATCCGCGAAACTTCGCCGATCACCGTCCGTGCCACTTTCCTCGGAGCTCATGCCGTAGGCCGGGCCTATAAAGGCCGCCAGCAGGAGTATGTGGACCTGATCTGTCGGGAGATGATCCCTGCCGTCGGCAGGGAGAAGCTTGCCGAGTTCGTCGATGTCTTCTGCGACCAGGGGTTCTTCACCGTCGAAGAGACGGAGCAGATCCTGCGTGCGGGTGCCGAGTACGGTCTCGTGCCGAAGATCCATGCCAACGAGCTGGCCGTTCGGGCGGTGTGCAGGTCGGTGTCCGCAACAAGGCGCTGTCCGTCGATCATCTGGAGCGCATGGGGGCCGAGGAGATTGAAGTGCTGCGTACGTCCGGTACGATGCCGACGATGCTGCCGGGTGCCGCTTTCTTCCTGGAGATGCCGTATCCTCCTGCACGGGCAATGATCGAGGGCGGTTTGAGCGTGGCTTTGGCTTCGGATTTCAACCCCGGTTCATCGCCTTCGGGCAGTATGAAGATGATCGTTTCGCTGGCCTGCATCAAGATGCGTATGACGCCGGCCGAAGCGATCAACGCCGCGACACTGAACGGTGCTTACGCCATGGGCTTGAGCAGCGAGTACGGTTCGATCACCGTAGGCAAGAAGGCGAACTTCTTCCTCACGACGAAGATTCCTTCGGTGGCATATCTGCCGTATGCCTATACCTCTCTGCTTATCCACCGGGTATTCCTCCGGGGGCAAGAGGTGAAGTAATTCGCCGATATATCGTTCGAAGCCGGGGCAGGGTATTCTGCTCCGGCTTTTTGTTCTTTTTACTTCATTCCTCGCTGATACCGGCCGGATTTCCGGTTGCACGGAAGAGGTCGTTATCTTACGTATGGATGAATACGTTTTCGGACAATTTCGGTGTATTTTTTGCAGGAAAGAAAAATATGATACGCTGTTTGTCGATTGCGACCGTGCTTACGGGCATGGCAATAACTTTAAATGCACAGAATATGAAACCATTGACTCCCGAAGAAGAGCGGGTGATCGTTCGAAAAGGAACCGAAGCTCCCTTTTCCGGTAAATATTACCTCCACGACGAAGACGGCACCTACCGCTGCCGCCGGTGCGGTGCTCCGTTGTACCGTTCGCAGGATAAATTCGATGCCGGCTGCGGCTGGCCCAGCTTCGATGATGAAATTCCGGGTGCCGTGCGCCGCGAACCGGATGCCGACGGACGCCGTACGGAGATTCTCTGCGCCAAGTGCGGAGCCCATTTGGGCCACGTCTTTACGGACGAAGGATTTACCGCTAAAAATACGCGCCATTGCGTGAATTCCCTCTCCCTCGATTTCGTACCGGCGGCCATTCCGACCATGCCGGTCGCGGAACCGGCAGCGGCTTCTGCCGGAAAAGCCGAAAAAACTTTCTCCGCCCAA